>OGTC01000044.1_pt1 | contig 106089 bp, 96 predicted proteins | sample 1574531 | NCBI WGS metagenome assembly OGTC01 (sample SAMN03295859, study PRJEB24534) | human gut metagenome | isolation source: fecal sample 2 from infant 9 | host: Homo sapiens | place: USA: Pittsburgh, PA | collected 2014-07 | reverse complement strand
AGGGTATATCTTGTAATTATATTGAAAATTTTCAGGAAATATCGTGTTTTTCTTTCATAAATCATCTCATCTATTTAGTTCGTATATATTGATAAAACACTACTGTTAAAATATTTCAAAAATTTATATTATAACAGTAATTTGATATATTTTTATTTGTTATTTAAAAATATTTGTGATACAATTCACAGTATAGGTAATTTAAGTCTAAGACTAGAAAGAGGCTTGGGTAAGATTTGTCTATAAATTAACCTATATTTCTAATTTTTCTCCCATTTAATATAATGGTAGATTCTAATTTAAAATATACATAGAAATTATTTTAATTCTATTAGAAAGAAGTATATTATGAACAAAAAGAAGAAGTTTAGTATTTTCTCGTTTTTGATTTGTGTGCTAACAACTATTTTCGTATTTAGTTTAAATAAAACTTTTGCGGAAACTCCTGGTGTATCTGTTACAGGTAAATTTGTGGATACAATCAAAAATGTCAAAGTTAGCAATAATGAGGGCGGAAACCTCGATTGGGAATTAGGACAATGGGCAACATTCCGAATTAATGCAGACTATGATTTAGCTGGAAAAAATGTAAAGGCAGGAGATACAACAGAAATCACTGTTCCTGATGCATTGATTATCACTTCGGATAGTTTTGATATTAGAGATATTAATACCAATCAAGTGATAGCACATGCTACTGTTGATAAAGATAACAAGAAACTTTCATTAACTTATACGGATTATGTGGAAAATCATTCTGATACAAACGGAAAATTCTACTTCTATGCCCGTATCGACTTTAAGAAACATCCACAAAAAGGGGAGGTTCCTGTTGAAATAACAGTTAATGGGAAAACAACAATTGGTGGTAAGGTTGATTTTAAAGGGGTTGGTGATGGTAATCCTAATGAATTAAAGAAAACTAGTTGGGTTCATTCAGATAATCCTAGAATAATTACCTATGGAATCTCAATTAACCAAAAGAAACAAAACATCAAAGAAGTAACAATTGAAGACCACTTGAAATTCACGAATGCGTCCTATGTAAAAGATAGCTTCCGTGTGACAAAAGGAGAAATGTCTTTTGTCGATGGCGAATGGCAATTTAATAACACTTCTGATGTAACCAATGAACATCCGGTTACTGTTAGCGCTGATGGACAATCATTCTCTGTTAGTCTTGGAGATGTTGCTGAAACTGATCAGTACCGTATTACTTATGATGTTCAGTTAAATTACTCACCTGTTGATGGAGAAGTTTTAAGAAATGAAGCTACATTAAAAGGTAAAGGAATTGTCATTAAAGAAGCTGTGAATGCAGCTGCAGTTCAAATTGCAGGTGGTTCTGGTGTCGGTTATGTCTTTACCATTAATATCCATAAAGTAGATGACGCTAATCAACCTCTTGCTGGAGCAAAATTCAAAATTGTTCGTCAAGCAAACAACCAAGTGATTGGTGAGTATGTAACGGATGCTAATGGTAATATCACGGTTAATGCTCTGTTGAAAGATAAATATATCTTAACGGAATCTGAAGCACCAGCTGGATACGTGATTACTGCTGCAGATACAGTTGTAAATGCTGAAGACTTTAGTGGAACGAATCGTTCAGTGACTAAGACAATTGTAAATCCAAAAGAACAAACAACTACAACAACTACTACGACTACAACAACTACTACAACTACAACAACGACGGAAGCTCCTACGACTACCACAACAACAACGGAAGCTCCAACAACTACAACTACAACAGAAGCACCTGCAACAACGACAACAACTACAACAGAAGCTCCTACTACAACGACAACTACAACAGAAGCGCCTACTACAACCACCACAACAACAGAAGCTCCTGCAACAACTACAACGACAACGGAAGCTCCTACGACTACCACAACAACGACAGAAGCGCCTACGATAACCACAACGACAACGGAAGCGCCTACGACAACCACAACAACGACAGAAGCGCCTACGACAACCACAACTACAACAGAAGCTCCTACTACAACCACAACAACAACGTCTACTACTACAGAAGCACCTACTACTACAACAATTACAACTGAAGTTACAACTCCTCCATCATCAACTGAAAATACAACAACGGATGATAAACCAGGACTTCCAGATACTGGTGAAGGTAAAGGAACTTTGGTTACAATTATTGGTTTTGTGATTTTAATTGCTTCAATTGTACTATTAGTGATTTTACATAAATCAAAAAAAGATTAAAGAAAAATAATGTATAAAAAGGATTTACCATAAGAGAGTAAATCCTTTTTTAAAGCTATTCTTTTAACATTCCTAATTAAAAAAATCGATAACTATAAAAAGTTATCGATTTTAAAGTACTTTAGTCTTTTTCACCAAGTTTACTGTTGATGGTCATCATAATACTTGCTATCTTTTCACCCCAATATGGATCAGAAGCGTAAAGAACGTTCATACCAGATGATTTATTCCCAAGATAGGTTCTTCCATAGCCGATATAATTATCTCGAATCCATTTAGCTGCCCCTAAAATTCCCTTATCGACATCGTCGAAACTCTTTGCTGAATCATATGGGGTTGTATCATAGGCAGCAATACCAAAGAAATTATTTTTATCCTTGGCTATCTGACTACGTCCCCATGCACTTTCTAGAGCACTATGAGCCATTAGGTAGAGTGCATTTATCTGATAGAGATCTTCTGCTTCTTTAAAAATAGCACCCTTACCAGCTAGACGGCTTCCTTGAATATTCATTAACGAATATACTTTATCTAATTCCTCAGCTGAATAATTAGTGGGTTTTCTTAAGTCTCTAAATAGAAAAGGATTTTCAAGTGTAAAGTCTTCAAAGTTAATACCATCAGCTGAATAATATTTTTTACCGATTTCCATTGATGAATTATACGGAGCAACACGAATACTTGTATATGGTGACAACTCATGATAGAGATATTTGCCATCCGTTATGTAATGAGGAATAAAGTCACTATCAGAGCTGACGGCAACTAAATCACTTTTGTTCATATAACCTGAAAGACCTGAAATTTTAACTGGTAGGCGACCATCGATTTCTTCGGATCCGTCAATTGATACTATACTTCCTTGAGAAATATAACTGAGTTTTTCACCAGAAGCATTATATACATTGGCTGTTATTGGTTTTACTTTATAGTAGGCTGATAAATCGGAAATCCATTTTCCATTACTTAGGAAAGAATATTCTTTTCCGTTAATGGTATAGGTACCTGTTACATAAACCCCATCTTCTTTGAGGTAATACCAAGCATTATAGTGCGGATCGAAAATCCATTCATTCTTAGCCATGTATCCATATGATTTAAGATAATAGGAGCCTTGCCACTGATTTTCAGCATAAGAGCCATCAGATTTCAAATAGAACCAACTATTATACTTTTTATCAAAGAACCATTCGCTTTGAGCCATGGCGCCACTATCTTTTAAGTAGTATTTATCCTTCCATTGACTACTCAACATGACCCCATCTTTGTCAAATACATACCAAGAGCCGTTGATTTTTTCCCATTTATTACGGGTGACTTTCCCAGAATCAGAAGCATAATACCATTTCTCGTTTATTTTAGCCCAATCCTTCTCAGCCATGGCCCCGCTAGTTTTAAGAAGGTAGTCATTATAAATAGTCTCATTTAACATGCTCCCATTTTCATCAAAACGATACCAGGAACCGTTAATCTTTTCCCATTTATTACGAATAATTTTCCCAGAATCAGAAGCATAATACCACTTCTCATCCATTTTAACCCATCCTTTTTCATGCATAGCACCGCTACTTTGAAGCAGGTAGTCATTATGAATGGCTTTACTTAACATAGCACCAGTATCGTCGAAATAATACCAGGAACCGTTAATTCTTTCCCATTGATTGCGGATCATTTTTCCGGAATCAGAAGCATAATACCACTTCTCACCAATCTTTAACCATGAATCCTCAACCACAGCTCCACTTTTATTTAAGAGGTAGCCATCATAGATAGTATCACTGAGCATCACACCGTTCTTGTTAAAATAGTACCAGTGGCCAGCTATTTTTTTCCAATTTGTGATTGCCTTGTTATTTTCATAATAGCGCCATTGGTCGTTTTCTTTTTGCCAACCTTCTTTGTTAACTTCTTCAACATTTGCTTTAGTTGAAGCTTTTTCTTTGTTCTCAGACGACTCTTTCTTTGATCCGTCTTGAGAAGATTCTTTTTCTGTTTTATTTAAACCTTCGTTAGCACTTTGGTTAGGATCTTTATCGCGACTGCTTGATTGCTTTTGTTCTTCTTTTCCAACGCTATTAGATACAGTTTGTTCTGAAGTTTGAGTTCTATTTGTAGCCTTGTTTTCCTCAGCAAATGCCGGTGATTTTGCTATCCCAGCCATAGAGAGAGCAATTGTACTTGCCAGCAATATTTTTTTCATGACCAATTCCTTTCAAATCCTAAACTTTTATTTAATTTTTCCCTAAATTATGTCTAAATAGGTATTTATCTTTTATATTATACAATATAATTTTAAATATAAAAGCACTATCTCAAGAAGAAAGAAAGATGTAATATTTTTAAAACATTTCAGAAATAAAAGCCCAAAAAAGTAGTCAAACAGAGACTGAATGACTACTTTTATAAACTGCTATAATTGTAAACGAAGTTAACTCCTCGATGAAGATTTAAGGAAAATGGAAAGGATAGCTAGTATCATAAATCCTATCCCTACATACCAGTAAGGCTGATCCAAAGTTGTAGAACGACCGGATAAATTGACAATTCCTCGGAATAGTGTCCCTGTTGTAATAATAGCTACTGCCGAATTCCATAAATTAAGGCTTAATCTTGAAAAATACGCAAGGGCTTTGAGCAAGATTGCTAGTATTATCCCACCTACCAAAGGTACGGCGAACAAGTAATGCATATGAACTGATGTCTCTCCAAAACTAAATGCTTCAAAAATTCTGGAAAAAGCAAAGAAGAAAATCGTAATTAGTGTATAAGAGATGGTCGTTTTTTTAAAACGTTTTTTGTTAGGATTAATAACCGATGTAGACAATATCACTCACCGCCCTTTCTGAAATTTTATTTCCTCCAGTCGTTGGTTTATTGATAACCTGACTGTTAAAGTAAAGCGTAGATGATCCACCACCATCAAGGTTGTAGGCGGTTTTTACACCGTATGATTTCATGACTTCAGCCATTTGGTACAGGGATAGGCCTTTGCTTTCAGATGTACGTCCGTCAGAAACTACTATAATATAGTGGTTTTCATCAATAATTCCAATAGCAGTACGAGGATTTGAAATCATAGCTTGGCCAACTTCTTCATTTGTTCCTACTGCAATCTCACCATTTTCAACCAAGGCTGGTCCAAAAGCTAAGAGATTGACAACACCATCTTTAACTAGTTGGTCAGCTGAAATTTGATCTTCGTAGATAATCTTGAAGCTACCATCTTTATAGATAGCTAAATCACCATTGCTTGAATCTTCTCGTACAGTATCACGATAGACGTCACCATTACGGATAACATAACCAGTTGAGTTTGCACCGTAGTAATCTCCGTTAACCGCTAAAATAGCATTGTTGTTTTTAGCTGTTTCAGAAGTTTTTGCAGTTACGTTGGTCCCAAACGCATTTTGAGCAAAGGCTGTCTTTAGATAATCTGATGAGCTTAGAGTAATATCAGCAACGTAGACTTGTGTACTATTAACTGTCGATTCAGACAAATTGATAGAGATATTATCATCCTTATAACTTGAATCTGTTACTGTTGCTGTTTTTGCTGCTTGATTTGCCGTCGCAGTATTTGTACTAGTGCTAGTTGTTGCTACTATCGAAATAGTCTCAGCAAGAACAAAAGTCTTCAACATGGAATAAGTAAAAGAACCTGTTAGTAATAGGGCAAAAACTGAGGCGTAAGCATAGTGTTTTTTCAGAAATTTCATCATACGATTTCAGCCCTTTCCTTAAAAATAAATTTCTTCTGTACCAACCATGAAACTGCAAAGAGAAGAATTCCTACGATAATCTTAGAAATTAGGAGACTAATTCCAAATACAGTAAAGAATAGACGAATAAGCAGAGTATCTAAAACAAAGAGTCCGACTGCTAGACCAAAGTATTCCATTCCTGTCTTAGCAAGACTATCTTCATTTTTAAAGACAAGTTTCTTATTTGTAGAGTAGTTAAAAACGGAGCTTGTCACACGAGCTAGTCCGTTAGATAGGAAAATCCGGAAATTTGTTGGCACTGTTGGTAAAAACAAGATTGCTAGGGCGTAAACGACATAGTCTACAACAAAGCTACTGAGAGATGATAAGGCAAATTTGAAAATATTTTTATAAATCATAAGCCCATCTTGAATAGGACGGAAGTGTGAAGCCTCATTATCATTAATATAGACAGTTTCAATGGGAACTTCTAAAATTTGATATTCTTTAGTAGCTTCAAGTAGCATATTCATTTCATATTCATAACGTTGTCCTTCGATTTCTAGCATAAAAGGAATAAGATTTGTTGTAAAGGATCGAAGTCCTGTCTGAGTATCTGCTACTTCTATCCCAGTTTGAATCTTAAAAAGTTCTTTTGTTAAGCTATTTCCGAAACGGCTACGAAGGGGAACTTTACCTGTGAATGCACGCACACCCAAGATTAGCTTGTTAGGATTTTCAGAAGCTTTGTTAGCCGCACGGAAAATATCCCAGATTTTGTGTTGCCCATCCGCATCTGCTGTTACGACAGTTCCATAAATGTTTTGCTCTCGGATATAAGAAAAGGCTGTTTTAAGTGCTTGCCCTTTACCTCGATTCACTTGGTGACGGAGCACCGTAGCATATTGCTCAGCTTTATCAAAGATATTTTGACACTTTGATGAACTGCCGTCGTCGATAACTAGAATATGAAAATCACTCTTTTCGTGAATTTTTTCGATGAGTTTGATCAGTTTATTATCAGGTTGATAAGCTGGAATTACTATATAGTTCATACCGGCACTCCTTTCTTAGTAATAGTATAACTATACAGAATATCGCTTAAAGATACCTTATATCAGTTTTCTTTAAGAAAAAGTTTAAGAAACTTTAAGCTTATTATTTGATTTCTTTGATATGAGATTTCAAAAGAAATTTTAAAATTAATAATAAATATACAAAAAAGAAATAGAGAAAATTATTTTTTCGTAAAAAAGCCATCCCATCTGGGATGACTACATCAATACTCGTTAGCATTAAAAAATTATCTTTCACTTTTTCTTTTTTTAAGAAGAGCAAATCCGAAAATACCCACTAAAGATCCTAAGAAACTAAAGAATGGAGTGTTTGAATTCCCTGTATTAGGTAATTGTCCTTGTTCTGGAGACACTTCTGATTGATTCGCTAAATCCTGATCCAGTTGAGGTTTTGAAATTTCTTTATGATTGGAAGATTGTTCTTCAATCGAATTTACTTTTATATCTTCCTTTTGACTTGATTGAACTGGTTTTTGAGCTGGAATAACTGGTGGGATAAACGTTGGGGCTGGAGTTACTGTGCTAGGTTCTTCCTTCACATATTCATAAACAACTTGAGTTGTTCCTTCTTTCATCAAACCGTGTTCAGGTGCAGATGTTGTTGAAACACCAACTAGATGATATGTTTGACCATTAAAAATAATAAACTCTGGACGTTCCTTATTATTTTTTGAAATATCATATGTTTTAAGAGCTCCATCCATTCCATAAATAGATGTTAGAGGAGTATCTGTATAAATAGATTTTATCGATTGACTAGAATCTTTGATAACATAATCAACAAGAACATTTCCTTGATAAAACGCAGATACATCTTGGTCAGCCATATCTTCAAACTCTGAAGCATAATAAGAAACAACTGGATTATATTTTAAACTAAATGTTTTTACATAATTGAAGAAAGTTTCTGGATTGATATTGATATCATGTGGAATCCTGGTCCAATCACCATTATTCGGTGTGATATAAGTACTAGGGTTTGAGACCGACCTAATCAAATGACCGTTTTGTACATAACTATCGTCGATTAAGTAAGGATTTTCTAAACCACCATATGAGAATTCTCCGTTTTCATTATTAACACCTACTTGGTGATTCTTATAGTCTTGGAGGTTTTGAGAGCCTTCTTCGTAGGAACCACCACCTTCTTGACTAGATTTCCAATCCATGCGAGTGTCAATAGGTAAGTATTTAATTTTCTTTGCTTCTTCTAAAGGGAGAGTGACATTTACCCGAACTGCTTGACTTTTAGAAAAAACTGTAAAAATGGAATAAGAAGTGATTTTTGATTCGTCAACTCCACCATAGGCACCATAACCCTTAAATCCTACGATAAAAGGTATTTTCCCTGCTTCCAGTTCCTCGGCTCTCGGAATCACAGTTGGATATAGCCTATTCTCATCGTCAAAATTGATTAATTTCATTGGAACATTTACAGAGATAGGACTTTCTTTGGCATCCCTCGTTCCTACCAATGTAAAATCTACTTTTGCATTTGGTAAATTTGGAATTCGGATTGCAAGATCACTTACTGACTGCCCATGGTCGCTCGAATGCATTGCTTGGTAAGCAACTGTATAAGAGTAAGTAACATTTTTACCGTCTTCACTTGAGAATGCTGGTTGTCCTTCCACATTAACATAACCACCTTCATCAATGATGTTTCCATTTTTTGGAGTAACTGCTCTTGTATTACTTTCTCTACCATTTTCAGAAACTGAAGTATTTGCAGTATTGCTAGTAGACGTTGCCTCCTCAGTAGTAGGAGTAACATTACTAGCAACTGTAGAATTTCCATCCTGTTGTGCGTTCACTGACGAGGTACTACTACTAGATGAGTTTGCTTGACCTGCTGATGATGCTAGTGCTACAGGAGTACTTGTATTTACATTTTCATCAGCCTTCACAATAGTCTGTGAGTAAACATTTAACACAAAAATAGAAAAGGATGCAACACCTAATTTCGTTAACTTTTTCATTTAATAAAATCTCCTAAAATAAATACTGTATTTGTTTGGTTTAGAGCAGATATTTTATCTAAAGTTTTGATTCTAGTATAAACTAAAATCAATTTTGTTACCAACTTTTACATAACTCTTTTATTTACAAACTATATACGAAAATAAATAATAGTTATCTATAAATTTTCTCTCTTAATCTTTCAACAAATAGATAGGCAGCTGGACAAGTTAAAGTATTTTTGATAGTCAAATTATTGATTTGATAAATCTTTTTACGGTCGGTATGCGGAAATTCTCTACAAGCTTTGGGTCGGACCTCGTAAATAGAGCAGAGGTTATCGCCACCTAAGAAAGGACAAGGCATAGATTTAAAAACCTTATCACCATCTTCATCGACTTGTAAAAATTCAGCTTCAAAGGCAGGAAGTTTCATCTTAAAATATTTGGCAATCCTTGTGATATCAGCTTCTTTAAAGTCAGGACCAAGGGTTTTACAACAATTAGCACAGGCTGTACAATCAATCTCTTCAAAAACCTCTTGGTGAATCTCAAGGGCAATTTTATCTAAATTTTTTGGTGCTTTTTTCTTCAAATTTCCTAGGAACTTACGGTGTTCCTTTTGCTTTTGCAATGCTAATTGGTGATAATATTCGATATCGATTTCTTTTGACATAGATTCTGTTTCATCCTTTTCTGAAACTAGTATACCACAACTGAACATAAATAAAAACTACTGCCAATAAGGCAATAGTTTTAAAAGATTAGGTAACTTCTACTACTTCTACAGCATCTTTACCAAGTAAAATCAGATATTTTTCAATCTTATCTATCTCATAAGAACGGGATAAGGCTTCTGCATATAGAGATAATTGGCCTCTATAACGTTCAATCAGTTGACTTGGATATTCATAATGATCTGTCTTGTAGTCAAAGAGAACAATTTTATCCTTATAAACTAGATAACCATCTAAAATTCCACGGACAACAAAGTCTTCCTGACTCTTAGAATCTCTTTTTAACATAGAGAAGGGGTGTTCTCGATAAAGTTTATCTTGATTTGCAAGAATCTCTTGACCAAGAGCTGTATCAAAGAAGGACAAGATTTTTTCTAGATTAACTTTATCTTTAACAGCTGAAGTTGCCTGAACTTGCTCCAAGGCTTCTGTCAAGGTTTCCAAAGTAGGTTGCTTAGCGAGATTGATTCGTTGCATGAGTTCATGGGTGGCACTACCAATCTCGGCTCCAGTAACTTTTTCTGTTTTAGAGAAGTCTGGAAGATCAAACTGAATAATAGTTTCTTTTGGTTTAGATTGACCAGCTACTACTACACCTTCCATATCCATGACTGGTTCATAGAACTTTTTAAGCTGACTCGGTGTCTGAACACTCGGAAGATTAATTGCTGCACGGTGAATTTGATTATAGACTTCCACCTCTTTCAGCATTTGTAAAGCTTCCCTTATGGTATCAGATTGACGGTTATCTGCCTGAGAAAGGTCTTGGAGGTGACTTTTATTTCCCAATTCTCCAATAGCTTCTTTGGTTAGGTCTTCTTCACCTTCAAAGCGCACACTAAAATGCAAGTCCTCTTTAGAAAAGGCTTGATAAATTGCCCAAATCCAGTCCTGGAAATTTTGAGCATCTAACCTGGTTTGACGGGTTAGAAGACCTTGCCCATTTGTTGGGTATTCTTTAGACTCCAACTTTTCTCTTGTTCCCTTTCCAACTAGATAGATTTTTTTCTCCGCACGAGTCATGGCTACATAAAGTAAACGCATTAACTCAGAATAGCTTGCTAATTGGAGCTCCTCCTCATTTTGACTATAAGTCAAGCTTGGAATCGATAACTTAATCGTAGATGGAACATATTCCTCTTTTGCATTTGTAGCAACTCTAGCTACATACTTGAGACCAAGGCCATTTTTACGACTTAGGATGACCTCAGACATGGAATCTTGCTTGTTAAATTGTTGATCGATATTGAGGATAAATACATAAGGAAATTCAAGCCCCTTACTTTTATGAATACTCATAAGTTCAACAGCATCCTTAGGTGGTGCTACAGCAACACTAGCAAGATCGTGCTGAGCTTCCAAAACCTGGTCAATCATAGTTATGAAACGTGATAAGCCTTTAAAATTACTCTTTTCAAACTGGTCAGCTCGTAAAGCTAAGGCGTAGAGGTTAGCCTGTCTAGATTGACCATTTGGCAAAGCACCAACATAGTCATAGTAAAAGCGGTCGCTATAAATTTTCCAAATGAGATCATAAAGTGAATGCGTTTTGGAATACAAACGCCATGAATGGACGGTTTCCATGAAAAATTCTAATTTTTTATGGAGTTCAGACTTAATTAAATCCTTATGAAGACTAGTTTTCGCTTGAGCATTGACTAGTTTCTCATAAAAGTTTTCTTGAACCTTATCCTCGGATTTTTGGAGAGCTAGACGAGCTAATTCATCCTCATCAAAGCTAAACATTGGAGACTTCATTAAAGCAACTAAAGCGAAATCTTGAAGAGGATTATGGATGACACGAAGAGTGTCCAACATCACCTGCACTTCTAAAGATTGCAAATAACTTTTTTCTGCATTGTCGGTCTTAACCGGAATACCATACTCGGATAGAGCAAGCAGAACTTGATTATTTCGACTTCTAGCAGCAGTCAAGAGAGCAATGTCCTTGAAAGGTACACCCTTATCATTATGAAGGTGTAAAATCTCCTTAATGACCATGCGCATTTCACCAGTCAGTTTGTTGGTTGCAAGTTCCTCCTCATCAGAGTCTCCGTCATCATCCTTATCATATAAGAGAACTTCTGCCTTGTTTTCAGGATTTGCTTGAAGATCAGTGTTTCCAAAAATAAGTTGATGCATACCGTCATAAGATATCTCTCCAACTTCCTCATCCATGAGATGCTTAAAGACGTCATTGGTAGCATTTAGTACTTCTGAACTACTACGGAAATTTTCCTTGAGCAGTATTAACTGACCTTCTTCACTATTTTTAGCAAATCTATGAAATTTTTCATTGAAAATTTGTGGATCTGCCTGTCTAAAACGATAAATAGACTGCTTAATATCTCCCACCATAAAACGGTTATTGCCGTTCGAGAGGAGTTCCAACATTCTTTCCTGGATATGGTTGGTATCTTGGTACTCATCGACCATGACTTCGTGGAAACGTTCCTGATACTCTTGACGTACCTGAGGGAAGTTTTCCAGAATCTCAATAGTATAGTGGCTAATATCCGCAAATTCAAAGGTATTCTCTTCGCGTTTACGCTTTCGATATGCATCAACAAAATCACTCATGAAAACTTGAAAAGTCTTTGCTAAGTCCCAAGACTCTTGATGATATTTTTCCTGGAATTTCAATAAAGTAATTTGGTCATTTAGTGCAATTAGCTTTTCAAACTTGTCTTTTCTCTCTTGGTTGTAGGCTTCTTTCAGTTCTAGGAGTTCAGCCTTGCGACTAGCATTTGTGAGAGCACGGCCACCCTTATCTTTAGAAATACTCACAACTCGCTCTAGAACTTCTTGGTATTGTTCAAAAGTAGATTCGTGAGTTAAAGAGATGATTTCATCAAGTACTTGTTGAACAGACTCTAAATAAGCTGCTTTACCAAATTCCTTGGCATCATTATCCAAATGATGACGGAAAAAATCTTCTATGTCCCAGAGATTTTCCTTTATAGCCTCTGCAAGTTTTTCTTTAGCAATTGGAAAATTAGCCTTTTCGAAGCCTTTTAAGAACGATGCTTCTAGCCAAGACTGAGGATTACTTGTAGATTGTAAGAAATCATAAATCATATAGACCTGTTTACGCAGTCCACGCGCGTCTTTGCTTCTACCTGCAAAGTTCTTAACCAATCGACTAAAATTATCTTTATCCTGGACTTGGTAATGACTTTCAAAAACTTGTCGAAAAACTTCATTTTTTAAGAGGAGTTGCTCACTTTCATTCTCAAGAATCCGAAAGTTTGGAGATAGATTAAGGAGATAGCCATGCTTGGTCAGGAATTTTTGCGTAAAGGAGTCCATAGTTCCTATCGCAGCATTGGGTAAATCAGCTAGTTGTCTGCTGAGATGTTTTTTGAGTTCTACATCTTGCGTTTCTTGGATCTGTTTGCTGATTTTCTTTTCCAAGCGTTCTTTTAACTCGGTTGCTGCCTTTACCGTAAAGGTTGAAATAAAGAGTTGGCGAATTTCTACTCCACGCGCAAGTTGGTCAAGGATTCGTTCAGCCATGACGAAGGTTTTTCCTGAGCCGGCTGATGCTGAAACTAGGATATTTTGTCCAGAGCTATAGATAGCTTGAATCTGTTCAGGGGTTCTCGTAGTTTTCTTATTAGACTGAGCTTCTTCTATTTGCAACTCTGAGATTTCTTCCTGAGATAAAAATTTCATCGCTCCAACTCCTCTCTAATTTTATTCATCCAAGCATGCTTAACTTTCTCGCCTCTTGGTTGTTTCCCATCTTCCGAATCAATCTTATCCAAGAAACGAGCTTGTCCAAGGTGATAATTAGCTTCAAATCCTGTAATAGCTTGATATTGTTGAACGTATGGCGCAATGCTTCTGCCGTCTTCTGTGTATGGATTGATGGCAAACTCACCAGATAAAATCTTCTCTGCTGCCTTTTTATAGATAAAAGCGTTATAATCCAGCAATAACTGGAACTCCTCATCAGATAACTGATAAGCCTTGTTTTTATTATAGAATTCACCAAGGTTTTGCATTTCTTTTTCAAGAAATAGGCCTTGGTATTTCAAACTCTTATTGGTTTCTGCTACAGCTTTTGAAAGAGTTTTTACAGTTTGTAAGGACTGAATCGGTTCAGTCATTTCTAAGTACATAGCACCAAAGAAGTCTCTATTCCCTTCTTTTTTAAGAGCAGCTAGATAAGTCGGTAATTGTGAATTAAGACCGTTAAAAAAGAGAGGAAAGTTAAACTGAGTTAGAGACGATTTATAATCTACAACACCAATAGCATCACTGCTTTTTAAACGGTCAATGCGGTCGACCTTACCACGAACATAGACATTTCGACCGTCATCTAGCTGTACAAAAGCTTGTTCCTTGCCACCAAAGACTGCCTCTTCTTGAATAGTTTCAACATCCGTATTGTGACGTAGAATATGTCCAGTTGCGCGTGCAACATCTAAGAGAACTTCCCTGGCAAACTGAGCTTCCAAGCTTTCTTGATATATAGCTTGAAACTCACGTTCTTGACTGGTTTCAGAGATAGCTTGTTCTAAGCGATGATCAAAAGATTCGCTATTCGGAAGTTTCATAGCTCGTTCAAAGATGCGATGCAAGAAATTCCCATGGCTTCGAGCATCAGGTCGCAAACGTAATTCTTCCTGCAATCCTAAGACATAACGAAGGAAATAACTATATTCGTTTCGATAAAACTCTGTCAATCCCGAAGTTGATAGATAAAAATCTTGATTTTTAGGATACAAGACTTCCAAAGTTTCAGTAGCTAAGGTCTTACTCTTTGGACTTGTTGGTAGTACTGGATTATCAAGACCTTGATCTTCTAATTTTCTCCCCATAACACGAGCTAGAACCTTAACAAAGGTCAAGTCCTGCTCACTTGTCTCCGACTCACCTTGCTGGTGATAAGCAACAAGACTAGACAAAAGACTGTGATAAGAACCAATATCATCCTTTGATAGGTTTTTTCGATTGATTCTCTTTTCAATCTTGGTAAAACCAAAATCCTGTAATTCTTTCAGATAAACTGACTCTTTGCTCTCATTTTCATTGAGTAAACTTGGCGCTGATAAGACTAATTGCTTCTTGGCAGAATTTACCAAAGAAAGCATGGTATAGCGATTCTTCTTAAGATTTTCATGACTAGCAATCAGTAATTGCGAACCATCTTGAGTCGTTTGGTTTAAGACCTCTCTTTCTTCGTCACTCAATAAACTTGTATTTTGAGCGATTTTTGGCAAGTGTTCTTGAGTCAAACCAATTGCATAGATGAGATCTGATGTTAAAGGTGCAATCAAATCATAACTTTGCACCAGGACAGTATCCACTGTTGCTGGAATTGTACGGTAATTTGACAATGACATCCCTGAATGAAGGAGAGCTAAGAAATCATCTAAAGCAACCTGAGTCCCCTCAAATACGGTCGCAAATTGTTCCATTACGTGGCAAAAGGCTTTCCAGACCTCTTCTTGTCTTTCTTGATCTGCCACTTCCATCGTTTCAGATAAGTTTTGCAGTTTCTTAGTCACAAAGGAATCCTTCAAAAAGTTATTCCATTTTGCAAGGATATTTTCAGCATTTTGTTTACGGCTGGATAATAAAGTTTCTAGCGGATTTAAAACTCGAACACGAAGCTCGTTTAATTTGACTAAGTCAAATTTTTCACGATGGTTTTTTGTAAATTCTTGTTTAAAACTAGAAAGACCATCAATGCCTAAATAGCGGATATATTGTTCAAAACTATCGATTTCCTCTTGGCTAAGATCAGTATACAATCCAGTTCGTAGGAGATTAATCAAATCTTCTTGACGGAAATTGTATCGTTTGAGACGTCCGATGGATTCTACAAATTGAGTTAGAGGATGATGAGCCATGGACTCACTCTTACCTAGATAAAAAGGAATTTGATATTGATTAAAGATGGTTTGCAAGGACAGTTTATAAGACTCTACGTCTCCAAGTAAGATACGAAAATTCCTATAGCTAAGTTCTGCATCTTGGTGCAATTTCTGGCGAATACTACGAGCAACTAGCTCCAGCTCTTCTTTTTGTGTCAAACAGGACCAGATTTGCAAGTCTTCTCTATCCTTATCATCTACTTCTAATCTAATTTCAGAATAATCATAAGCACTTTCCAGTAATTTTGAGGCCTTGGCAAAAGCGTCAAGATTTTTATGTTCTTGACATGCATCTTCTGCCTTGGTCTGATATTTAGAGGATAAATGATGCAAAAAATCAACACTTGCCTGATAGAGGTTTCCTTCAGTAAACGGGCTTGTATAAGCTTTCTTAGTCGCATAAGCCCCGATAACAATCTCAACACCCTTACGGTGAAGCAGATTAACCAGGTGTTCCTCTTCTGCAGAAAAACGAGTAAAACCATCAATAACTAGGGCAATCTGACTAAAATCACTACTTACCTTATTTTCTTCGATAGCATTGATCAGATAAGATAATTGACTCCCTTGCGAAACTTGACCTTGATTGAGATAAGCTGTTACCTTTTCAAAAATCAAGAGTAAATCAGAACATTTATCAGCGTCAGCTAGACTTTCTAAATCCAAAAAGCTCATCTTAGCAGTTGTCATTTCATGATAAATCTCAATCAGTTGCTGGATGAATTGCGGATCTTGCTTAATGGCACCATAAACACGCAAATCCCTAGCGTCAATCTCAGACAGGCATTTATAAAAAGCCATACCCAGACCAATATCATCAAGACTAGACTTCGCTGGTATATCGTTTAAAACCAAATAACGAGCCATTTGAGCAAAGCGCGTGACTGTAATCGCAAAAGAAGCCTGCTGGCTTAAACATTCCAGCACGGCATGTTCCTTTTCAAAAGAAAGTGAGTTAGGAGCGATGTAAAAGACTCGTTTGCCTTGGGCAACCAGTCCTTGAGCCTCTTTGGTCAGGATTTCTATCAAAGAAGTCCGAATATCGGTATAAAGTAGTTTCATCTCTGCCTCGTTTATTTTTGTCATTACCTTTTATTATACCATGATTTAACAGAAGATTCTGTCTCTGATTCCTAAAATATGCTATAATATAAGCAAAACACGAGAAAAGGAAATCCTATGATTAAACTACTTGCTCTTGATATGGACGGGACTCTTCTCAATGAAGCAAAGGAAATCCCTCAAGCTCATATTGATGCCATTCATAAGGCTATCGAAAAAGGTGTCAAACTGGTTCTCTGTACTGGTCGCCCTCTCTTTGGAGTTCTTCCCTACTACAAGAAACTCGGTCTTGATTTGGAAAATGAATACGTCATCGTCAACAATGGTTGTTCTACCCACCAAACCAGTGACTGGAGTCTTGTTGACTGGCGGGAACTTAGTAAATCTGACATCGAATACCTGAATGACCTTGCTGAGAAGAGCGAAGTTCAGTTGACTCTCTTTGATGAGGAACACTACTTTGTTCTCGGAGGGAAGCCCAATCAAGTTATCGAAAATGATGCTAAGCTCGTCTTCTCTGATTTGACTGAAATTTCCCTAGAAGAAGCCACCAGTGGTAAATATCGTATGTTCCAAGGTATGTTTTTAGGAACAGAAAGCCAAACAGACGATTTTGAACAACGATTTGCTGATGAACTTTGTCAGAGATTTAGCGGAGTTCGTTCACAACCAGTTATCTATGAAGCAATGCCTCTTGGTACAACTAAGGCTTCTGCACTTTCTCGTTTGGCTGAGATTTTGGATATCCAACCTTCTGAAATCATGGCCATGGGTGATGCCAATAACGACATTGAGATGCTAGAGTTTGCTGGGCTAGGGATTGCTATGGGAAATGCCAGCGACCACGTCAAATCTCTAGCTGATGCCGTAACTGCCAGCAATGAAGAAGACGGTGTTGCACGCGCTATTGAGAAATACATCTTATAAGATAATATAAAAAGCAACTAACAGAATTATCTGTTAGTTGCTTTTTTCTATTTAAAACAAAGCTGTCAATGCGGTAATAATTCCTAAAATAATCCCAGGTACATTAGCAGCAACGATAGGGATATCTCGTTTTTCTTTAAAAAATCCGTAATAACACCAGAGGCAACAGTTCAGAGCTGCGACCGCTGGTTGGATAAAATTCCCCTTATGTCCTGCCAAATTATCCAAGATTTGCGGAATATAAGAAACATACATCATTACCGACATAAATGTCGCTATCCAGCCAACTATTTTCATCTGTTTATCACTCATAGTCTTTCTCCTTGTTGTGGTTCTTTTCTATATACTGGCATTCTAACATCATTTAGATTTTTTCTCAATCGGGGCAACACTGGCCAAAAGTTTTTTGAGACCGACTTCTGGGAAGTTGATTTTTAATTCCTGGGTAGCTCCACTACCTGATACTTCAAGGACAGTCCCTTGACCCCATTTTTTATGAAGGGCAATATCACCGATAGACCAGTTGGTTTCACTGGAAGACGATTTACTAGTAGATGCAAATTGTCCAAATGGTAAACCACTTGATTGGATAGATGTAGGCGCAGTATTCCGTTTTCGTTCTTGAAGAGCCTGTGCCAGACTCATTCCTTGCCCAAATGTAGTGTTTCCACTTGTGTAAGAAGCTTTAAAACTTGTATTAGCTGGACGAGCCAAACCTTGATAGGTCAACAAATCTGAACTAATCTCGTTGATAAAACGGGTCGGACGATTGTAACTTGTACGCCCGAAAAGCAAGCGAGAGTTGGCATTGGTCAAATAAAGAATTTTCTCGGCGCGCGTGATACCGACATAGGCTAGACGGCGTTCCTCTTCCAATTCATCCATGTCTTCTGCTGCACGACTAAGTGGAAAGACATTTTCTTCCATCCCAATAATAAAGACAACTGGGAACTCAAGTCCTTTGGCAGCGTGTAAGGTCATCAAGGTTACTTCTGACGTCTCCTGACTACCAGAGTCAGTATCTGCAATCAAAGCAAGATCATTCAAGAAACGACTAAGTTTATCTAGTCCTGTCTCCTCTTCTTGGCTTTCAGGATTGTCATCGAAGTTTTTGGTAACAGAAAGGAACTCCTCGATATTTTCAACTCGAGCCTTGCTTTCCAAGGTAGCTTGGGTATTGAGAATATCCACATAGCCCGTTTTTTCCAATACTGCTTCTACCAACTCAGTAATTGTTAGTCGGTCCAGTTGTTCCCGTAAATCAAGGACCATATTAGCGAAGTCCCAGATTGACTGAGCTGCTTTACCTTTGATGCCGGATAACATGATATTTGCTGAAGCATCTAGCATAGACATTTCTTGCATATTCGCAAAGTCACGAATCTTTTCAACAGTTCCAGGTCCAATACCACGCTTGGGTTCGTTGATAATTCGTTCAAGACTAATGTTGTCACTTAAATTGGCGATAAGATTAAGGTAAGCAATGATATCACGAATTTCCTTACGGCTGTAGAATTTTGTTCCACCAACCATGGTATAAGGAATATTAGACTTGAGCAGAGCTTCTTCAATGGTACGTGACTGGGCATTGGTACGGTAAAGCACTGCAAAGTCTTTGTGTAGGAAGTTTTGACTTCGGCCAAGTTCATCAATGGTCTTAGCTACAAAAACAGCCTCGTCTTGTTCATCATTAGCACGATAATAGACAATTTGTTCCCCATCCGCATTTTGAGTCCAGAGATTTTTAGGACGACGATTTTTATTATTTTTGATGACATCGTTGGCAGCTTGTAGGATGGTTTTGGTTGAACGGTAATTCTCCTCTAACAAGACAACCTTTGCTTCAGGATAATCCTTTTCAAAATCAAGGATATTTTGCATATCAGCACCACGCCATCCGTAGATAGACTGGTCCGCATCCCCAACAACACAGATATTTTTAAAGCGAGAAGCCAACAGTTTGACCAGTTGATACTGGGCATGGTTGGTATCTTGGTACTCGTCAACATGAATGTACTGAAACTTTTGCTGGTAGTATGTCAAGACATCAGGATTTTGATCAAAAAGGCGCAAGGTCAACATAATCAAATCATCAAAATCCACTGACTCAGACTGACGCAGTTCTTTTTGATAAGCTGTATAACACTTAGCTACAATATCTGTATACAAATCTCCAGCTTGGGCAGCATAAGCCACATCATCAATCAAATCATTCTTTGCATTAGAAATGGTGCCCAAAATAGAGCGTTCATTCCATTTTTTAGGATCCAAGTTTAATTGTTTGAGAATGCGTTTCATCAGTGTTCGCTGCTCACCTGGATCGATAATGGTAAAGTTACGATTATAGCCAATATGGTCTGCATCACGACGTAAGATTCGAACGCACATAGAGTGAAAGGTCGCAATCAAAGAATCCTGAGTAGCTGGATTTAAACCATAGGCACGTTCTTTCATTTCACGAGCAGCCTTATTAGTAAAAGTAATAGCCAAGATATTCCAGGGATTAACCATCTTTTCATCGATCAAGTAGGCAATACGGTGGGTCAAAACCCGTGTTTTCCCAGATCCAGCTCCTGCCATGATTAACAAGGGACCTTCTGTCGTTTGGACCGCCTCTGCTTGACGATCGTTCATACCGTTTAATAAAGGGTTCATTTTCTCTTCCTATTCTTCAAATCAATGTTTCTATTATAACAAAAAAGACGAAAAATAACTTTAACTGAGACAAGCTTGTTTTTTACTAAAAAAAGAACACCAAGCAGTGTTCTTCTTATTTTAATCATGAATAGACTCTAGGAGAGTCAAAAGTGCTTTCGCTGAGCGACGTCCAGCTTCTACGATAAATTCATCAAAGGAAATAGAAGCTTCGTGATTGGCATTATCACTCATTGCACGAACAACCAAGAATGGTAGGTTCAAGGCGTGGGCTGCTTGAGCGATAGCCGCTCCTTCCATTTCTACAGCCAGAACTTGAGGAAAGTGACTTTTAATTTCTGCAATTTTACCTTCACCAGCGATAAAACTATCACCTGTTGCGATTAAGCCCAAATGCCAATTCTGATTTAACTTCGATAGACTTTCTTGAATCAATTTGACAAACTGTTTGTCTGATTCAAAGTAGAGCGGTTGTTGTGCCATTTGACCATATTCATAGCCAAAGGCGGTCACATCCACATCATGATAGGCGAGTTTTTCTGCAATAACCACATCACCTACTGAAATACCTTCTGCAAGAGCACCAGCTGAACCGGTATTGATAACTGCATCCACTTGAAAATGGTCCGCTAGAACTGCCACGCTCATAGCTGACATGACTTTCCCAATCCCGCTCTCTACTAGCACAAGCTCAACGGTACCAATTTTTCCAGTATGATAGCTATTGTCTAGAACTTTTTCCTCCTTGGATTCCTCCAAATGTTGAAGCAAGTAAACAAGTTCTTCTGGCATTGCTGCAATGATTCCAATTTTCATGATATCCCCTTAAATAAATCTCATAGCTAAAACTAGCAGAATCAAGAGAAAGATAACTATAAATAAAATCTTGTTCAATTTAGAGTTAAAGACATTTCTCTTGGTATTTTCAATACGACGACTCTTATGAATGCTTGGTTCAACATCAATAGCTAGTGTATCTTGACTAAAGCCATGATCTCGGACGCGAGAATAGCCAAACTCTTGAGAGGATGTCGGTAAAATCTTAGTCTCCTCATCATCTACCAAGGGAGGACCCGAAATTTTTTCTCCACGATTCGCACGTTCAATGATTTCATCTGTTAATAAAGGCTTACCCATAGATTCTCCTTTATCTTTCTTGTAATTGCCAATACTGAATGGCCATAATAGTCTTGGCATCGCAAATATCACCAGACTGAATGAGAGACAGTGCCTCATCCATTGACACTTCAAGCAACTCCAAGGTTTCGTCTTCATCTTGAGGACGAGGATTTTCTACTTTCTCTAGATTACTAGCTATATAAAGTCTCAAACGTTCATTGCAAAAACCAATAGCTGAGTAAAAATCGTAGAGTAGTCTCAATTTCCCAGAATAGGCTGTTTCTTCTTCAAGTTCACGGAGAGCAGCTGCTTCTGGGTCAGCATTTTCACCAATTTCTAGTTTTCCAGCAGGAATTTCGTAGGAAACTTTTTCAATTGCCTTACGATATTGTTTGACTAAAACAATCTTGTTTGTTGCAGTTACAGCTAACACGCAGACTGCACCATTGTGAAAAATTAAATCACGTTGAGCCCTTCCTTTACCTTCAGGAAGCTCAACTTGGTCTTGTACTAATTGAAAAATAGGACCTTTATAAATTTCTTTACGACTGATTGTCTTTTCTTCAAATTCCATAAGAAACTCCTATTGATTATTCGGATGGTGAGGTAGTCTAAGTGCGTATTCTTCTTTATTTACCTGACGTCCACGACCAATAGCAATCGCATCAGCGGGAACATCCTTGGTAATCGTCGAACCTGCACCGACAAGACAATTATCACCAAGTTCTAGTGGCGCAATAATGGTAGAATTTGAACCAACAAAAACATTATTGCCAATGACGGTTTTGTATTTGTCTTTACCGTCATAATTGACAGTAATGGTTCCCGCACCAAAATTAACCTTGCTACCAACTTCACAATTTCCGATATAGGTCAAATGTCCCGCCTTGGTTGCTTCACCAATGGTTGAGCCCTTCACTTCCACAAAGTTTCCAATATGAACATCTTTAGCGAGGCTTGAACCTGGACGAATATGAGCGTATGGTCCTACTGTCACGCCATCGGCTACTGTACTCTCTTCAATCATGGAATTGGTGATGACAGTGTTCTCGCCAATCTTACTATCAACAATATATGTTCCATTTGTCAAAACTGTTCCCGAACCAATCCGACTAGTCCCCTTAAGAGTGACGTTCACATCTATCTGCACTTCTGGAGCTATTTCAACATCAACATCAATGTATGTTGCATCTGGATTGACAAAACTAACACCATTAACCATATGAGCACGATTAATACGGCGACGCATGATTCCTTCTGCCGTAGCAAGAGCTACACGATCATTTACTCCTAAGCTTTCATCAAAGTCTTTGAGGGTGTATGCGCCGACTTTTTCACCGGCTTCACGGAAAATACCAATCACATCCGTGATATAGTACTCACCTTGAGCATTATTGGTATTGATATTCTTAAGCGCTTCAAAGAGACGTTCATTATCAAAGACGTAAGTACCTGTATTAATTTCCTTAATTTGCTTTTCAAAGTCTGTCGCATCTTTTTGTTCAACAATACGTAGTACTTCTGCATTTTCATTGCGAATAATACGTCCGTAACCAAATGGATTATCTGCTTCGGCAGTTAATATGGTCGCAACATTTTTGTGGTTTACATGAAAATCAATAAGGTTTTTCAAACTATCACCTTTAATTAAAGGTGTATCGCCTGCAATGACCAAGGTGTGACCAGCTAAACCTTCTAAAATAGGCTCAGCCATCATAACTGCATGACCAGTACCCAATTGCTCGGATTGTCTTACAAAGTCAGTCTGTCCATCTAAAACTTGTTCGACCAGCTCAGCCTTATGGCCGACTACTGTTACTGTTTTCTCAGGAGTAATAGCTCCAACACTACGAAAGACATGTTCCAACATTGAAATTCCTGCAACTTTGTGCATGACTTTTGGAAGATCAGACTTCATACGAGTACCTTTACCCGCTGCTAAAATAATTGCATAATTTGCCATATCTGTCTCTTTTCTAATAGATATTCGTTTTCATTATACCATAATTTAGTTTACGATACACGAATTTGGTGAAGTCAGCACCACTCTAATTGCTGTCAATACTCAATTTAAAGTAAATATTTTGATTTTTTTCATTATTTACGATAAACTATAGAGGTATGAGAAAAAAAGTTCGTCCAGCTTTTATAGTTACTATATTTGCTATCTTTATAGGGATCCTATTTCTCAATCGACCTCGGTTTGAAGAACACCCTATAAAAACTAAACAAAATCCATTACAAATAGAAACACAGGCTCTACATAATTTGGATAAGCCTGTCATAGATATATCCGGTTGGCAACGGCCATCAGAAATCAACTATGATGTTTTATCTCAAAACATCTCTGGCGCGATTGTTCGAGTTCACAGTGGAAATCAGATTACTACTGAGAATGATGCATCGTATACAAATGGAACAGATAAAGCTTATAAAAGTCATATTTCAGAGTTCCAAAAAAGAAATGTTCCCGTTGCTGTATATGCATATGTTTCTGGAAAAAATGTTGAGGAAATGGAAAAGGCTGCTGAGTCATTTTATAATTCAGCTTCACCTTACAACCCTACCTACTATTGGTTAGATGTTGAAGAAAAAACCATGTCAGATATGAACAAAGGGGTTGAAGCTTTCCGCGCGAAACTTGCATCACTAGGTGCTAAAAATATCGGCATTTATATTGGTGTGTATTTCATGAAAGAACACAGCATTAGCACTGATAAGTTTTCAGCCGTTTGGATTCCTTCTTATGGACTTGATTCAGGTTATTTTGAAAGTTCTCCTAATACAGATCTTGACTTTGATCTTCACCAATTCACTTCAAAAGGAAAATTAGTCGGTTTTGATCACCACTTAGATTTAAACATTATTTCCTTATCAAAAAATAAAGAGGAAACATTTAGAAAACTATTTTTAAAACCTTAAATTCATTAAGCAAGTCAGGATTTTCTTCCACTTGCTTATTTATTTTTCTTAGTTTGTGTTATAATTAAATGAGTATTGTATTTAAAAGAAAGGACGGAGAGAGTTTATGTTATCTTGGATTTCAAAAATCATTAAAGGAATAGTTATTGCGCTAGGCTTTATTTTACCAGGTATCTCAGGTGGTGTTCTAGCAGCTATCTTGGGTATTTACGAGCGAATGATTCGATTTCTCGCCCATCCCTTTAAAAATTTCAAAGAAGATGTATTTTATTTCTTACCAGTTGCTATCGGCATGTTACTTGGAATTGGTCTATTTTCATACCCCATTGAGTATCTCCTTGAGCATTATCAGGTTTATGTCTTATGGAGTTTTGCGGGTGCCATTATTGGTACAGTTCCAAGTCTTGTGAGGGAAGCTACACAGGATTCCGATAGAGATAAGATTGATCTAATCTGGTTTTGGGCAACTTTTATCGTTTCTGGGATTGGACTTTACGCTTTAAACTTTGTTGTTGGTTCACTTAACGCAAGTTTCATAAGTTTTATCTTAGCTGGCGTTCTTCTTGCTCTAGGTGTTTTAGTTCCGGGATTGAGCCCTTCAAACCTACTCTTGATTTTAGGTCTTTACAGTCCAATGTTGACCGGTTTTAAGAGTTTTGATTTAATAGGAACTTTTCTTCCAATTGCAATCGGTGCTGGAGCTACTCTAATTATTTTCTCAAAATTGATGGACTATGCTCTCCGTGTCTATCACTCCCGTGTCTACCACTTTATCATCGGAATTGTTCTTTCAAGTACCCTTTTGATTTTGATTCCCAATGCTGGTAATCCTGAAAGTATCAGCTACAGTGGCTTATCACTTGTGTCCTATGTCATCATCGCTTTCTTCTTTGCTCTCGGCATTTGGTTAGGTATTTGGATGAGTCAGTTGGAGGATAAATATAAATAATGGCTAAAAAAGTTAAAGTTAAAAAGACACTAGTCGAACAAATTTTGGCTAAGGCAGGTGTTGAGCATCAAGGTATTCAAATCAACGCTTTAGAGGGAGAACTTCCTTCGGATTATGATAGAAAACATATCTTTAAAACCTTAGCGCTATTTGGTGACAAAACTGGTCCAGTTATTGGGATTGTACCCATAACAGAACATCTTTCCGAAAAGAAATTAGCAAAGATTTCTGGCAATAAAAAAGTGACTATGATACCTCAAAAGGATTTAGAAAAAACAACTGGTTATATACATGGAGCTAATAATCCTGTCGGTATCCGTCAAAAACACAACTTCCCTATTTATATTGATGAAAGATCATTGAAATTAGAAAAAATGATAGTCTCTGCTGGAGAAGTTGGTCATAGCATCATCATAGCTCCACAAGATTTAGCAGACTTTGTTAAAGCCAACTTTGCAGATATTTTGGAGGATAGCAAGTCATGAAACTTTACTTTGTCCGTCATGGCCGAACAGTTTGGAATTTAGAGGGTCGCTTTCAAGGCGCTGGTGGAGACTCACCTCTTCTACCTGAGTCTATTGATACATTAAAGAAACTTGGGCAATATCTTAAGGATATCTCATTTGATAAGATTTATTCGAGTGATTTACCAAGAGCTGTAAAATCAGCTGAAATCATCCAAAGCCAACTGACAAACCCTTGTCCCTTGGAAAGTGTTCCAGATCTCAGAGAATGGCATCTTGGTAAACTAGAAGGGTTAAAAATTGCTACTTTAAATGCAATCTATCCGCAGCAGATTCAGGCATTTCGAACCAACTTAGCTAAGTTTGATACCACTATGTTTGAAGCTGAATCACTCTACAGCACAATTCAACGCACTACTCAATTTATCAAATCTTTAAAGGATTCTAAGACTGAACAACTCTTACTTGTTGGTCATGGAGCTAACCTTACTGCAAGTATTCGAACACTTTTGGGTTATAATGAAGCTCTTCTTCGAAAAAATGGAGGATTAGATAACGCAAGCCTAACAATTTTAGAAACTGACGATTTTAAAAAATTTACTCTTAAGAAATGGAACGACACCTCGTATCATAAAAAATGATAGAACTTGATTTGCAGCATCAAGTTCTTTTTAGTTTTTATAGAATATCCGTGAATTTCTCGACTATTTATGATAAAATGGGAGTATCGTGAAAAAATGATTAATTATTTCAAAATTTGAATTTCATTAGGAGGAACACATGTCAACAGAACATATGGAAGAACTAAATGACCAGCAGATTATTCGTCGTGAAAAAATGGCTGCACTCCGTGAACAAGGAATTGATCCATTCGGGACACGGTTTGAACGCACTGCTAATTCTCAAGAATTAAAAGATAAATTTGCTGACCTTGATAAAGAACAATTACACGAATTGAACGAAACTGCTACTATCGCAGGTCGCTTAGTCACAAAACGTGGTAAAGGTAAGGTTGGATTTGCTCACCTTCAAGACCGTGAAGGTCAAATTCAAATCTACGTTCGTAAAGATGCTGTTGGTGAAGAAAACTACGAAATCTTTAAAAAATCTGACCTCGGAGACTTCCTTGGCGTCGAGGGTGAAGTGATGCGTACAGATATGGGAGAGCTCTCTATCAAAGCTACTCACATCACACACTTGTCTAAAGCGCTTCGTCCATTGCCTGAGAAATTCCATGGTTTGACTGACGTTGAAACTATCTACCGCAAACGTTACCTTGATTTAATTTCTAATCGCGAAAGTTTTGAACGTTTTGTAACTCGCTCAAAAATCATCTCTGAAATTCGTCGTTATCTTGATCAAAAAGGTTTCCTAGAAGTTGAAACACCTGTACTTCACAACGAAGCCGGTGGTGCTGCTGCTCGTCCGTTCATCACACACCACAATGCCCAAAACATTGATATGGTGCTTCGTATCGCGACTGAGCTTCACCTCAAACGCCTTATCGTCGGCGGTATGGAACGTGTCTATGAGATTGGCCGTATCTTCCGTAACGAAGGAATGGATGCCACACATAACCCTGAGTTTACTTCTATCGAAGTTTACCAGGCTTATGCAGACTTCCATGATATTATGGATTTGACAGAAGGTATTATCCAACACGTTGCTAAAGCTGTTAAAGGCGATGGTCCAGTTATCTATCAGGGAACTGAAATCATGCTTAACGAACCATTTAAGCGAGTGCACATGGTGGATGCTATTAAGGAAATTACAGGTGTTGATTTCTGGAAAGATATGACTTTCGAAGAAGCTAAAGCTATCGCGGCTGAGAAGAAAGTTCCTGTTGAAAAACACTTCACTGAAGTTGGTCACATTATCAACGCCTTCTTTGAAGAATTTGTCGAAGAAACATTAATCCAACCAACTTTCGTTTATGGACATCCAGTAGCTGTATCTCCACTTGCTAAGAAAAACCCTGAAGATCCACGCTTTACAGACCGTTTCGAACTCTTCATCATGACTAAAGAATACGGTAATGCCTTTACTGAGTTGAATGACCCAATCGACCAGCTCAGCCGTTTCGAAGCACAAGCTAAAGCAAAAGAATTGGGTGATGATGAAGCAACAGGCATTGACTACGATTACATTGAAGCACTTGAATATGGTATGCCACCAACAGGTGGACTTGGAATCGGTATTGACCGTCTCTGCATGCTCCTCACTGATACGACTACTATCCGTGACGTCCTTCTTTTCCCAACTATGAAATAAAACCAAAACTCCTAGAAGTATTCTAGGAGTTTTTAGAAACTAAAAGACAACCCTAATCTTAAGGTTGTCTTTTAAAAATTCTATTAGAATAATCCTACAACTGTACCATCACTTTCAACATCCATGTTGAGCGCAGCTGGTCGTTTTGGAAGTCCAGGCATGGTCATAACGTCACCAGTAAGAGCAACGATGAAGCCTGCGCCCAATTTTGGTACCAATTCACGAATGGTAATTTCAAAGTTTTCAGGCGCACCAAGAGCATTTGGATTATCTGAGAAGCTGTATTGAGTCTTTGCCATACAGATTGGCAGTTTATCCCAACCGTTTTTCACAATTTGAGCGATTTGTGTTTGAGCCTTTTTCTCAAAATTTACTTTGCTACCACGATAGATTTCAGTGACAATCTTCTCAATCTTTTCTTGAACAGAAAGTTCATTGTCATACAAACGTTTGTAGTTAGCTGGATTTTCGTCAATTGTTTTGACGAGAGTTTCAGCTAGAGCAACTCCTCCTTCAGCTCCATCAGCCCATACGCTAGCTAATTCAACAGGAACATCGATTGAAGCACAAAGCTCTTTCAAGGCTGCGATTTCTGCTTCTGTATCGGATACAAATTCGTTAATAGCAACAACCGCTGGAATACCGAACTTACGGATATTCTCAACGTGGCGTTTCAAGTTTGCAAATCCAGCACGTACTGCTTCTACATTTTCCTCTGTCAGAGCATCTTTAGCAACTCCGCCATTCATTTTAAGGGCACGAAGAGTCGCTACAATGACTACTGCACTTGGAGCGGTTGGCAAGTTTGGAGTTTTGATATCAAGGAACTTCTCTGCACCAAGGTCTGCACCAAAACCAGCTTCTGTCACTGTGTAATCAGCTAAGTGAAGTGCTGTTGTCGTTGCCAATACAGAGTTACAACCGTGGGCAATATTTGCAAAAGGACCACCGTGTACGAATGCTGGTGTACCATAGATTGTTTGCACCAAGTTGGGTTTAATAGCATCTTTCAAAATCAATGCCAAGGCACCCTCAACCTGTAAATCACCAACTGAAACTGGTGTGCGGTCATAACGGTAGCCAATAACGATATTAGCCAAACGACGTTTCAAATCTTCAATATCAGTTGCCAAGCAAAGGATAGCCATGATCTCTGAAGCAACTGTGATATCAAAACCATCTTCACGTGGAATACCATTAAGTGGACCACCAAGACCAACAGTTACGTGACGAAGAGCACGGTCATTCAAGTCAACAACACGTTTCCAGAGAATACGACGTTGATCGATTCCTAGCTCATTTCCTTGGTGTAAGTAATTATCAATCAAGGCAGAGAGAGCATTGTTTGCAGTTGTGATTGCGTGCATATCACCAGTAAAGTGAAGGTTGATGTCTTCCATTGGTAACACTTGGGCATAACCACCCCCAGCAGCTCCACCTTTAATACCCATAACAGGGCCAAGTGAAGGTTCGCGGATAGCAATCATAGTTTTCTTACCAATCTTGTTCAAAGCATCAGCAAGACCAATGGTAATGGTTGACTTCCCTTCACCTGCTGGCGTTGGGTTGATAGCTGTAACAAGAATCAACTTACCAACTGGATTGGTTTCAACTTCACGAATTTTATCAAAGCTTAGTTTAGCCTTGTACTTTCCATACAACTCCAAATCATCATATGAAATACCAAGTTTCTCAACAACATCAACGATCGGTTTTAACTCAATACTCTGTGCAATTTCAATATCTGTTTTCATAACAAACTCCTCTAGCCTCTAATGTGTTAATTCATTATATCATAAAATAAGATTTTTAACAGTTGATAACTCTATTAATGTTCGTAAATATCGCTAAATAAGAGACTTTCTGCATCTCTATCTAAATTTTTATATGCCTTTATAGATTTTAACTATGGATTAACATCCTATTTTCGACCCTTGTTATATCGCTTTCATTTTACTTAATGGACATTTTTTTGTACAATAGTTCTATGAAAATTTTAGTTACTTCTGGTGGTACTAGCGAAGCGATTGATAGTGTTCGTTCAATAACTAACCATTCTTCTGGTAGACTGGGTAAAATTATCACAGAAACCTTACTTAAGGCTGGACATGAAGTTTGCTTGATTACCACATTTCAAGCAGTAAAGCCGGTTAATCATCCAAACTTAACCATCATCGAAATTAAAAATACTGCTGATTTGCTACATGTCATGAAAGATAAGGTTACGGATTACCAGGTCTTAATCCATTCTATGGCTGTATCAGATTACACTCCTGTCTATATGGCTGGATTTGATGAGGTTAAAGCTAGTCAAGATTTAACAGAGTTTTTAGATAGGAAGAATCAGGAAACAAAAATCTCATCTAAAGATGAAGTACAGGTTCTATTTTTAAAGAAAAATCCTAAAATCATTTCACTTGTCAAAGAGTGGAAACCTTCAATTCATCTAATCGGATTTAAATTATTAGTTGATGTCAGCCAAGAACACTTGATTGGGATCGCTCGGGAAAGTCTTGAAAAGAATCAAGCTAATTTAATTGTCGCAAACGACCTTACTCAGATTAGTAGAGAGCAACATAAGGCTTACTTAGTTGAAAAAAATTCCTTCCAAACTGCTACTACTAAAGAAGAAATTGCGGATTTACTCCTCGAGAAGATCCAGAGTTATGACTAAAAGAAAGGAATATTATGGCACGTATTACACTCGCTATTACCGGTTCCATTGCTGCATATAAGGCAGCTGACTTAGTTAGTTCTTTGAAAAAACAGGGGCATTCAGTAACTGTTCTTATGACCCAGGCTGCAACAGCATTCATTCAGCCATTAACCTTACAAGTACTATCACAAAATACCGTACACCTTGATGTCATGCACGAACCTTCTCCAGATCAAGTGAACCACATTCAAATCGGGAAAGAAACAGATTTATTTATCGTAGTTCCAGCAACAGCTAATACAATCGCTAAACTCGCACAAGGCATAGCTGACAATATGGTGACTGCTACTGCTCTTGCTTTGCCACACTTTGTATCTAAATTATTGGCTCCAGCTATGAACACAAAAATGTATGATCATCCAGCTACTCAAGCTAATCTAAAAACCTTAGAAAGTTACGGTTATAGTATTATTTCTCCCAAAGATTCTCTTCTAGCTTGTGGAGATATCGGTCGTGGCGCTCTCGCTGATCTTGAAACTATTTTACAACAAATAAAGGATAAACTTCATGAACAAACGCTCTAACATTGCTCCAATCGCTATCTTCTTTGCTTGTATGATTGTTATTCATCTGCTCAGTTCTATCTTGTTTAATGTCTTGCCTTTTCCTATTAAACCAACTATCGTCCACATTCCAGTCATTATTGCAAGTATTATCTATGGACCAAGGATTGGAGCAACATTAGGTTTCTTGATGGGACTGATTAGTTTAACGGTTAATACAATTACAATCCTACCCACAAGCTACCTCTTCTCACCTTTTGTACCAAATGGAAACCTATATTCAGTCATCGTCGCTATTGTACCACGTATCTTAATCGGTTTGACACCTTATTTTATCTATAAACTTCTAAGAGGCAGAGCTGGACTCATCTTCGCAGGTGCTCTTGGTTCACTCACGAATACGATTTTTGTTTTAGGCGGGATTTTCATCTTCTTTGGCAATGTCTATGATGGAAACATTCAACTTTTACTTGCAGGTGTTATTTCTTCCAATTCTATCGCAGAGTTAATCATCTCTGCTCTCTTAACCCTTATCATTGTTCCAAGACTTGAAAAAATAAAACAATAAAAACTGTATCAAAAGATACAGTTTTTCTATTTATTATTGAGCTAAACGAGCTTCTTCTAAAATCTTTTCAATTTTTGTTGTTAACAAGTCAATCGCAACTATATTTGACACCCCTTCAGGAATCACAATATCTGCATAGCGCTTTGTTGGCTCAATAAACTGATGGTACATCGGTTTCACTACACTTAAATATTGTTCAATAACACTATCCAGGCTTCTACCCCGTTCCTCCATGTCCCGTTTAATCCGGCGAATGATTCGAACATCATCATCTGTATCCACAAAAATCTTGATATCCATAAGATCACGGAGACGCTTATCTTCAAGAACTAAAATCCCTTCGACAATAAAAACATCCTGTGGTTTTTGACGATAAGTCTTTGAACTTCGTGTATGTTCTGTATAGTCATAGGTTGGAATATCTACAGGGCGTCCTGCTAGCAATTCCTTTATCTGCTCAATCATCAAATCTGTATCAAAAGCAAATGGATGGTCATAATTTGTCTTGATTCGTTCCTCAAAGGTTAAGTGAGACTGATCCTTGTAATAAGAATCATGCTCAATCATGGCAATCTTTTCATTAGGAAAATGCGATAAGATAGCTTTAGAAACGCTTGTTTTTCCTCCTCCAGATCCCCCTGTTACTCCGATAATGATTGGTCTGTTTTGCATAGTTGCCTCCGTATTTTTCCTTTGTCTATTTTACCATATTTTTTAGAAATTTTACAGAAAGAGTTTTCTATATAAAAGATCAAAAAACCTTGCAACCAAAGTTACAAGGCTTCAATTATTAATCGAAGTTAACGTATTCTTTTGAAAGTTCAAGAACTTCTTCCATTGTTGAACATTCAGTAAGAGCACGGTTAGCATATTCTTGCATCTTAGCTGTGTCAAGTTTCTTCATCAAGCTACGAGTACGAAGTACTGAAGTAGCTGACATTGAGAACTCATCCAATCCCATTCCGACAAGAAGCGGAACAGCTGTTTGGTCACCAGCCATTTCACCACACATACCGGCCCATTTACCTTCAGCATGCGCTGCTTTGATCACGTTATTGATCAAACGAAGGATTGATGGGTTATATGGTTGGTAAAGGTATGAAACTTGTTCGTTCATACGGTCAGCAGCCATTGTGTATTGGATAAGGTCATTTGTACCAATTGAGAAGAAATCAACTTCTTTCGCGAATTGATCTGCAAGCATCGCAGCAGCTGGGATTTCAATCATGATACCAACTTGAATATCATCAGCAACTGTAACTCCTTCAGCAAGCAATTTAGCCTTTTCTTCTTCCAAAATACCTTTAGCTGTACGGAATTCTTTCAACAAAGCAACCATTGGGAACATGATACGCAATTTACCGTGAACAGATGCACGAAGCAAAGCACGCAATTGTGTACGGAACATTTGGTTACCAGTTTTAGAAATAGAGATACGTAAAGCACGGTAACCCAAGAATGGATTCATTTCTTTAGGAAGATCGAAGTAAGGAAGTTCTTTATCCCCGCCGATATCCATTGTACGAACGACAACAGGTTTACCATTCATACCTTCAAGAACTGCTTTATACGCTTCGTATTGGTCATCTTCAGTTGGGAAATCTTGAGAGTCCATGTACAAGAATTCTGTACGATAAAGACCAACAGCTTCTGCACCATTATGATTAACACCTTCTACGTCTTTAGGTGTACCAATATTTGCAGCCAACTCGAAGTGTTTACCATCAGCTGTTACTGTTTTAGCATCTTTAAGGAGAGCCCATTCAGCTTTCTGTTTCGCATAAGCTTCACCAGCTGCTTTAAATTCAGCAATTTGCTCTTCACTTGGGTTGATAACAACTTCACCAGTAATACCTGAAACTGCCAAAATGTCGCCATCTTTCACAAGTTCAGTAATGTTGTTTGTCCCCAATACAGCAGCAATTTCAAGTGTACGAGCCATGATTGCTGAGTGGCTTGTACGACCACCAATGTTTGTTACAAAAGCTTTTACGAAATTTTTGTCCAATTGAGCAGTATCAGATGGAGTCAAGTCATGTGCAATCACAATCACTTCTTCATTAATAGAAGCAGGGTTCGGTAATTTCTTACCAAGAAGGTTTGCCAAAACACGTTTTGTAACGTCGCGGATATCCGCTGCGCGCTCTTGCATGTATGGGTTATCTTCCATTCCTTCAAAAATCGTGATAAACATGTCTGTTACTTCTTTCAGACCTGCTTCAGCATTTACTTTTTTAGCACGAATTGTTTCTTTAATTTGACCAATCAATTCTGGGTCAGCAAGAACCATTAAGTGAGCGTCAAATACTTGCGCTGCCTCTTCACCAAGCGTACCTACAGCCTTCTCGCGGATAAGAGAAAGCTCGTTTTGAGAAGCTTCAAGAGCATCATCCAAACGAGCCTCTTCTGCATTTGTATCTTCGACTGTAACAGTCTCGAATGATAAATCCGGTTGAACGAGTAGATATGCTTTAGCAACTGCAACACCATCAGATGCTGCGATTCCTTTAAGCATTTCTGTCATATTCTTATGCCAATCCTTCTTTTTCCATTGTTTCTGAGATTGCAGCGATAGCATCATCAGCGTCTGCACCTTCAGCAGAGATTGTAACGTCTGCACCTTGGCCAACACCAAGACTCATAACACCCATGATTGATTTAAGGTTAACTGATTTACCTTTGTACTCAAGAGTGATATCTGAAGCAAATTTGCTAGCAGTTTGTACCAACAATGTTGCTGGACGTGCGTGAATACCTGTTTCTGCCACTACGTGGAAATCTTTAGAAGCCATAGTTTGACTCTCCTTTTGTTCTTTCTTTTTTGAGTTATATGTGATAACCCTTACAATTTTGTATTATATCACCTTCTGGGATTTTTTTCAAGTATTTTATGGGATTTCTTCTTTTTCCTTTCAGATAACTTGCTGAAAATCTTCTGTTTTAAGTATCAAAATACATCATATAGTTTTTTAAATTTCTCCCAATAAAAAAACGTTGTTATTTAAGGACTTTATTTTTTGCAATCACTATATATTGTGTTCCGATACCACTCATCTAAAAAAATTCTACAATATTTAGTTTTTCTTCGTTGACAAAGTTTTTTTTTCTGATATACTTAAGAAGTAATTAAATTTTTAAAGAGGAGTTACAGAATGGTAACCGTTTATTCTAAAAATAATTGTGTTCAATGTAAAATGACCAAACGTTTCTTAGATAGTAACAACATCGCATATCGCGAAATCAATCTTGACGAACAACCTGAATTTATTGAACAAGTTAAAGAGCTTGGCTTTAGTGCTGCTCCTATCATTCAAACATCAACTGAAGTTTTCTCTGGATTCCAACCAGCAAAACTTAAAAAACTTGCTTAAGTATCAGGATTAAAAGCTTCTATGTCAATCTTAGAAGCCTTTCTTTTGTAATGAATTAAAGGAAATTTTATGGGATTAAAACAACTTGAGGATGTAACATACTTCCGTCTAAACAATGAAATAAACCGTCCTGTGAACGGACAAATCATGCTCCACAAAGATAAAGATGCTTTAGATGCTTTCTTTAAAGAGAACGTTGTACCAAATTCTATGGTATTTGATTCTATCACTGATAAAATTAATTACCTTATTGAACATAATTACATCGAAACAGCCTTTATAAAAAAATACCGTCCAGAATTTTTGGAAGAGCTCTATCAATTTATCAAAGACCAAAACTTCCAATTTAAGTCATTCATGGCTGCCTACAAGTTTTACAACCAGTACGCTTTAAAAACTAACGATGGTGAATATTACTTGGAAAGCATGGAAGATCGTGTCTTCTTTAATGCACTCTACTTCGCTGATGGAAATGAAGCTATTGCAACAGATATCGCAAATGAAATCATCCACCAACGCTACCAACCTGCCACTCCTTCTTTCTTAAATGCAGGTCGTGCACGTCGTGGTGAATTGGTTTCTTGTTTCTTGATTCAAGTAACAGATGATATGAACTCGATCGGACGTTCTATCAATTCAGCTCTTCAACTTTCTCGTATCGGTGGAGGGGTTGGAATTTCCCTCAGCAACCTTCGTGAAGGTGGTGCACCCATCAAGGGCTATGAAGGAGCAGCTTCCGGCGTTGTACCTGTTATGAAGTTGTTCGAAGATAGCTTCTCTTACTCAAATCAACTCGGCCAACGTCAAGGGGCAGGGGTTGTTTACCTCAATGTCTTTCACCCAGACATCATCGCTTTCCTTTCTACTAAGAAGGAAAATGCCGATGAAAAAGTTCGTGTGAAAACTCTCTCTCTTGGTGTTGTAGTACCTGATAAATTCTACGAATTAGCACGTAAAAATGAAGAGATGTACCTCTTTAGCCCATACTCAGTAGAACGCGAATACGGTGTGCCGTTCAACTACATCGACATTACTGAAAAATATGACGAATTAGTGGCAAATCCAAATATCCGCAAGACCAAAATCAAAGCGCGTGATTTGGAAACTGAAATTTCTAAATTGCAACAAGAATCTGGCTATCCTTATGTAGTCAACATCGATACTGCTAACCGTGCAAATCCAGTCGATGGTAAAATCATCATGAGTAACTTGTGTTCTGAAATTCTTCAAGTCCAAGAACCAAGCTTAATCAACGATGCTCAAGAATTCCTTAAAATGGGTACTGACGTTTCATGTAACCTTGGTTCAACAAACGTGGTCAACATGATGACTTCACCTGACTTTGGTCGCTCTATTCGAGCTATGGTACGTGCTTTGACTTTCGTTACAGATAGTTCTCATATTGTTGCTGTTCCTACTATAGACCATGGAAATAGCCAAGCACACACCTTTGGTCTTGGGGCTATGGGACTTCACAGTTATCTAGCTCAACAACTAATTGAGTATGGATCACCTGAGTCTGTTGAATTTACCAGCATCTACTTTATGCTCATGAATTACTGGACTCTCGTAGAATCAAACAATATCGCACGTGAACGCGGCATTACCTTCCACAACTTTGAAAAATCAGACTATGCCAACGGTACTTATTTTGATAAGTATGTAACTGGAGAGTTTGTTCCAAAATCTGATCGTATCAAAGAACTCTTCAAAAATGTCTTTATCCCAAGTGCTGCTGATTGGGCTGAACTTCGTGATAAAGTTAAAGTGGATGGTCTTTACCACCAAAACCGCCTTGCTGTAGCACCAAACGGTTCTATCAGCTACATCAACGATGTTTCTGCTTCTATCCACCCAATCACTCAACGGATTGAAGAACGTCAAGAGAAGAAAATCGGTAAGATTTACTATCCTGCTGCAGGATTGTCAACAGACACCATTCCTTACTATACTTCTGCATACGATATGGACATGCGTAAAGTAATTGATGTTTATGCTGCCGCAACTGAGCACGTAGACCAAGGACTTTCACTCACACTCTTCATGCGCAGTGATATTCCACAAGGACTTTACGAATGGAAATCAGAAAACAAACAAACGACACGTGACCTTTCTATCCTTCGTAATTATGCCTTTAACAAGGGAATTAAATCTATCTACTACGTTCGTACCTATACAGATGACGGTGGAGAAGTTGGCGCTAACCAATGTGAAAGTTGTGTGATTTAAGAACTCACTAAACCTTATTACTGGGATTCATTATTATTTTATTGATTAACATTAAAGAAAGAGATTTGTAATGGAAACTTACTACAAAGCCATTAACTGGAATGCCATCGAAGATGTCATTGATAAATCAACTTGGGAAAAGCTGACGGAGCAATTTTGGCTCGATACTCGTATTCCTTTGTCAAACGACTTAGATGACTGGAGAAAGTTGTCTAATAAAGAAAAAGACTTGGTTGGAAAAGTCTTTGGTGGTTTAACGCTTTTGGATACTATGCAGTCTGAAACTGGGGTTAATGCTCTACGTGCTGATATCCGTACTCCTCACGAAGAAGCAGTTTTTAACAACATTCAATTTATGGAATCAGTCCATGCTAAATCTTATTCTTCAATTTTCTCAACCTTGAATACTAAATCTGAAATTGAAGAAATCTTTGAGTGGACTGATACAAATCCATATCTTCAGAAAAAAGCACAAATCATTAATGAAATTTATCAAAACGGTACTCCTCTTGAAAAGAAAGTAGCCAGTGTATTTCTTGAAACATTCCTCTTTTATTCTGGTTTCTTCACTCCGCTCTATTATCTAGGGAATAACAAGTTAGCTAACGTTGCTGAGATTATCAAACTCATTATTCGTGATGAATCTGTTCATGGTACTTATATTGGTTATAAATTCCAACTTGGCTTCAATGAATTATCTCAAGATGAACAAGAAAAGTTAAAAGACTGGATGTATGACCTTCTCTACACACTTTATGAAAATGAAGAAGGATATACAGAAAGCCTATACGATACTGTTGGTTGGACTGAAGAGGTTAAAACTTTCCTTCGTTACAACGCTAATAAAGCTCTTATGAATCTAGGACAAGATCCGCTCTTTCCTGACTCAGCAGACGATGTCAATCCAATCGTTATGAATGGTATTTCGACTGGCACATCCAACCACGACTTCTTCTCTCAAGTTGGTAACGGATATCTACTTGGTGAAGTTGAAGCAATGCAAGACGACGATTACAACTACGGTTTAGATTAATTTAAAAACAAAAGAGCATCTATGTTTTTTTAACTTAGATGTTCTTTTGTTTTTGTTTATTTTTGTTTTCATTAAGTTGCTTTGATGTTTAAAATATGATAAAATAATATTAGATTATGGGGGTGATTCAATGCTAAAAAAAGAAAAACTAGATACGATTTTAGAAATTGTAAATACAAGAGGAACAATCACAGTTAAAGAGATAATGAATCGGCTAGATATTTCGGATATGACTGCTAGACGTTATTTACAAGAGTTAGCTGATAAGGATCTACTTATTCGAGTGCACGGAGGTGCTGAAAAACTTCGTTCTACTTCACTTTTAGTAAACGAACGCTCTAACATTGAAAAACAAGGTTTACAAATCGCTGAAAAACAAGAGATTGCTAAATTTGCTGGTCACTTAGTTGAAGAAAGAGAAACTATTTTTATCGGTCCTGGAACCACTCTCGAGTTCTTTGCTCATGAACTTCCAATTGATAATATCCGTGTGGTAACAAATAGCTTACCAGTGTTCATTATCTTAAATGAACGAAAATTGACAGATTTAATTTTGATTGGTGGAAATTATCGAGAAATTACTGGGGCCTTTGTTGGAACTTTAACTCTTCAGGGCATCGAGAGCCTTCAATTTTCTAAAGCTTTTGTTAGTTGCAACGGAATCAAAGACCATGCTATTGCTACTTTTAGTGAGGATGAAGGTGAGGTTCAAAAATTAGCATTAGAAAATGCAAATAAAAAGATTCTTTTAGCTGATCATAGTAAGTTCGATAAATTTGATTTTTACAACTTTTATAATATTTCTGATATCGATACTATTATTTCAGATTCAAAACTTAGCCAAGAAACCCTGCAAGATTTATCCAAACAAACTAATATTATCAAACCTTAATAAAGCATTCGTTAGTCGGATGCTTTATTTTTTACTCCAAAATAATTTAATACTCTCACAAAAAATAAGCCCATCGTCTTGATAGGCTTATTATATTAGTGTTGAAATGGCATAAAATCCGAATCAAAGGAAATGTTATCCTTATCTTCTGCATTGACAAAATTTAAAAATAGCTTTTGAAATTCTTCAAATTTATAGTCTGAATGACAAATCCACTCCTTACCCGTCGAGACATACCATTTTCCAAGACTTGCAAGTTGCTCCTTGGTCAAGGATGGTACATGAGAGCAATGTTCAAAGTTAATAATATAAACTTTTTCATAGATTGATTTGATAAAATCTTTGATCATAAACTTTCCTCGCTTGAAATTTATACCTAATGACTATTAGTACTATTCAATCACTTGGGTTTCAGCTAATTTCTTGTACCAATGAGCTGATTTCTTAGGATAGCGTTCTTGTGTTTCAAAGTCCACATAGAAGAGACCATAGCGTTTTTCATAACCATTTGACCATGAGAAGACGTCCATCAATGACCAGATGAAGTATCCTTTGACATTTGCACCATCTGCAATTGCATCAGACAATACTTCCAAGTGTTGTTTTACATAATCAATACGGCCATCATCGTAAACAGTGTTGTCCACAAATTCATCCTTGTATCCAAGTCCGTTTTCAGTGATGTAGATCTTCTTGTAGTTTGGATAATCTTTCTTGACACGCATGATTTGGTCATACAACCCTTGAGGGTAGATGATCCAGTCCCAGTCAGTACGAGGTACATAGTCAGGAGCCACACGACGTCCAACACCTTTGATTTGGTATTTAGAACTTCCTTTTTCACCTTTACCGTTGTGGATGATTTCAGTTTCACCATCAAAGGCTTCCATCCAGTCACTCATGTAGTAGTTAATTCCAAGGAAGTCGTTCAAATCTTTAGCTGCTTCAAGCGCTGCAAAGTCTTCGTCACGAAGATCCAAGCTACCACCATTAACTGAAAGAATGTGGTTTACACCTTCCATGGTTGCATCTGAATAGTGTCCAAGGTAAGTAGCATCCAAGATAAATTTGTTGTGGATGATATCTTCCAACTCCGCAGCACGAACGTCTGCAGGATTTTTAGGATCCAATGGATACTTAGTTGGAAGGGCGTGAACAACCCCGATTTCACCTTTATAGCCTTTGTCTTTATACAATTTCACAGCACGTGCATGAGAAACCATCATATTGTGGTGAGATTGGAAGACTTTGGCAAGGTCATATTGAATACCTGGTGGAAATTTACCGACCAAGTATTGACCATCACCAATTGGGCCAATTTCATTGAAGGTTGTCCAGTAGTTTACTTCTGAAAACTCTTCGAAACAGAAGGCAGCATAATCTACAAAGTGTTCGATGTTTTCACGATTCAAGAAGTCTCCGTTTGAGTGAAGTGCTTCAGGTGTATCAAAGTGGTGAAGAGTTACGAATGGTTCTACATGACGTTTATGGCATTCTGCAAATAACTTATGATAGAATTCTACCCCTTTTGGATTTACTTCACCATAGCCAGTTGGGAAAATACGAGACCAAGCAATAGAAATACGGATTCCATTTACACCATATTCTTCTGCTAATTTTAAGTCTACTGGATATTTATGGTAGAAATCACTCGCTGGTTCAGCAGTATACCAATAGTTATCTGCTAAATATTTATCCCATGCAACTGGTCCTTTACCATCTGTATGTGTAGCACCTTCTGCTTGATAAGCTGCTGTTGCGCCACCGAAAATAAAATCTTTAGGTAATGTTTTAGACATAAGTTTCCCCTTATCAATCATAAAATAAAAACAAAGCAAGATGGAGAGGAGTCAGTGAGCAATCCTTCTCCATCTCACTTCAATCAACAGTATATCTTATTATTATTGAAATTGTTCTTGAACGAATGCAAGAGCACCTTTACCATCACGAGTCAACTTGATGTATTGAGCTCCTTCAGTCTTAGCCAATTTAATTCCAAGTTTATCTGTTTCAGCCTTCATATCTTCATAGTTTGAAGCTACTTGAGGAGCAAGGATAACAAGGTCAAATTCTGGCAACATTTCACGGTGAGCACCGTAACCACCAGCGGCAGCCTTCACAGGAACATTGTATTCTGCAGCAGCTTTGTTCAAAGCATTTGCAAGAAGACCACTTGTACCACCACCTGCACAAAGTACAAGTACGTTTGTTTCTTTAGTAATTGTGTTTTGAGCACCTTCAACACCAGCTTTTTCAAGAATAGCATCAGCTTTTGCTGTGTTAAAGTTTGCAGCTACTTTTTCTTTCAATTCATCGTTTGATTTGCCAGAACGTTCTTCTTCAAGAATTTGTTCATCATAAACTTTAAGGAATGGGTAGTAAATAACTACGTCTACTACAATTAGTAATGCAGCCAGAACGAATGATAAAAATTGGAAGTTAGTACCAAGAACTAGACCAAGTGGGGCTGGAGTTGTCCATGGTAGGTTAGCAGTAAATGAGTTCATTCCAAGTGTATCAATAAAGAATTTGAAAATCCAAACGTTTGCAATTGGAGCAAAGATAAATGGAATGAAGAAGATTGGGTTCAATACCAATGGAGCACCGAACAAGATTGGTTCGTTAACACCAAAGAATGTTGGAACTACAGACGCACGTCCAATTGCACGGTTACGTTTTGATTTCGTTAACCACATGAACATGAATGGAACGACAAGAGTTGCACCAGTACCACCCATAGTAACGATAAACATTTGAGTACCTGAAGTAAGGATCTTATCAGCGTGCATTCCTTGTTGAATCAAATTCAAGTTTACTTCAGCATTTGCATAAGTAATCGCTGCGATAGCTGGTTCAACAATTGAAGGACCATGAATCCCTACGAACCAGAAGAAGGCGAAGGCACCAAAGATGATTGTGATTCCGAGGTAACCATCAGCAGCAGAGAATAGAGGAGCAAAGAACTTACCAATTGATTCTGCAACACTTGCACCAACAAAATGACGTGCTAATAAGTCTAACGCATATAATGAGCAGACTGATAAAGTGAATGGGATAACGTCTTTAAAGACTTGTGAAATATTTGGTGGAACTTCGTCAGGCATACGAATTGTCACATTGTTTTTCACACAGACTTTATAAATTGCTACTGTTACAAATGCAGCGAGGAAAGCTGAAAGCAAACCTTTTGTTCCTAAGAAACCAGTAGCAAGACCATCTTTAGAAACAGTTTCAGTTACTACTTCTTTAATAGGGTCAGCTGCCAACATCAACAAACCAACAATAGCTGCCAATAGTGTTGACATGTAGTTGATTTGATTTGTTTTTTCCATGCTACGGTTAACAGAGTCTGTTAACGATTTAGCAGTTGTACCAGCTACCAATACTGCTAAAATCCCCATTGAATAGCTGTAAGGTTTCATAAGAAAAGCAACAGTTTCATCAGACCATTTGAAGCCCCATGAGTTTGGTACAAATGCAATCAAGATAAAGATACTTGAGAAAAGGATAACTGGCATTCCAGCGATGAAACCATCACGAATAGCACGCAAATAGATGTTACGCGACAGTTTCTCAAAGAAAGGTTTCCCTTTCTCGATAAAAGCGATTAATTTATTCATTATTTAACTCCCCGTTTGTAAAGTTCGATTAAGTGATGCATCAAATCTTTTAGCAAGATTGTTGTCATCAAGTGGTCTTGCCCATGTATCATAGTGATACTATAAGCAATATCCTCACCCGCAGCTTCCTTAGTCAATAGACTTGTTTGAGCATGGTGGGCATCTGCAATGCAACCATTAGCTTCTTCGACCAAAGCATCCGCTTTATCAAAATCACCATTTTCAGCTGCTTTAAGAGCTTCTAGTAACTTTGATCTAGCATCACCAGCGTAGGCAACGATTTCGAAACCTAGCAACGCAACTTCTTCTCTATTCATAATAGAGACCTCCTTATAAAAAAATTTTTAAAGCAATCTTTGAATATGTAAGACTATGTAGACCCGTTCACTTCTATGAAGAGCTACACCAGTCTCACTTGCAATTATCCGATAAATTTTATCACCTATCTCATAGGCTAACGGATAAACTGTTTCAATATACTCTTCCATGTCGAGCAAGGAAGTATTATCGCTTCTCGATCGATCAAGGTATTCTAAAAAGTAATTTAGGTGAACCATAAAGCGATCAAATAAAGGAGCATTTTCCTTTGTTCTCACGATATTATGGGTTTTTAATTCGCGCTTAATATGCTCAATGATTTGTTTTGACTGATCAATTTGTAAATTTACAACTTGATTATCTCCACCTTTTGCATTGATAAAATGTAGCGCTATTCTTTCAGTCTCGTTATCTGGAAAACTATCCAATAACCTTTCCTTAAATATCCCAAGTGCATATGCTGCCATTTCAAATTCTAATGGGTAATCCGCAGAAATATCAGGAAGTTTACTGTCTTCGTAAATTCCTTTGTGAATAGCTTGATAAGCACTATAGATATGGTCGGTTAAAGTTACATATAAATATTCTTGAAAAGGATACTGATATTTAGATATCAAAGTATTGATAACGTCATATGTTACAGTTATAAAATCAAGAGGAACATCTTGCAATAAGGTTAGAAAATTTTTCTTAGATTCTTCAGTATTCAACCTAAAAATCTTTTCAATCTTACTTTGAATAATGATATCACCCTTTTTCTTTTGAAAAGCAATACCACTTCCAGTTATCATTACTTCCTCATGATTTTCATTTTTCGCTAAAGCAACATTATTATTGATGACGTTAACAATGCGAAACATCCAAAACCAACCTTTCCATAGTGAATATCCATATACTAAACTAGACAAAAGAAAAGAGACCACAAATGATCGTAAAATCAACCTACGGAAGTTACTTCTCTCACTTGCAGTCTCGCCTAATATTACTCAGTAACGATCCACCTTATTCAATCTATAAGAAGAGTATAACACTTTTTTCATCATTTGTAAACCCTTTCTTAAACTTTTTATACATTAAATAAAAGAATTTTCCAGGGACAGAATGGTGAAGAATATTTTACTATAAAAACCAGTAAAGTCATGAATAAATTGACTAAATTCATGACTTTAAAACCGACTAAATGTAAAGATTAACTAAAGTTTAGCAAATTTTGATTTCAATTCTATTAGATTATAGAATAAATCATTAAACTCTTTCTTTCCAAGAAGTTGCAGTTGTTTGAAGAACCTTGTTCAATTCATCAATATTTTGGAATCCAGTAGTACGCAACCATTCACGAGCTGCTGCTTCCCCTTCTTTGATGTAAGGTTCAACAGAACCTGCCCAAGTAGCACGTCCACAAAGTACTCCGTTGAAACGAGCACCTGAATCGTGTGCAAATTGCAATGTTTCTTGGAACAATTTAGCAGATACACCAGCACTCAAGTAGATGTATGGCAAGTTAGTTGCTTCGTCTTGGGCTTTGAAGAATGCTGCTGCTTCTTCACGGCTGTATACAACTTCTCCATCACCAAATCCTTCAACATATTTCACGTTTACTGGAACTTCAACTTTCAATACATCGATGTTGAAACGTGGATCAGAGAATACTTTCATAGCTTCGATAACTTTACGAGGTTTTACTTTCGCATATTCTACAGAACCAGCATCTGCAATTTTTTCATCGTAAGCCAAGATTTCCAAGAAGAAAGGAATATCTTCAGCAACACATTCAGAACCAACACGTTCGATGTATGCTTGTTTTTGTTGGTTCAATTCATCTGAACTATCTACATCATAGTAAAGCAAGAATTTAACTGCATCAGCACCTTGTTCTTTGATACGTTTTGCAGACCAAACATCCAAGCAGTCAGGCAAACGTTTTGTGCTTGAAGTATCATATCCTGTTTTTTCATAAGCAAGGAGAAGACCTGCTTCTTTATCCAAAGCTTTAGTTGCAGGAAGTCCGTATTCAGGGTCAAGAAGCATAGATGAAGCATATTTTGTCAATTCATCAGCTACCAAGACTTTCAATTCTTCCATTTGTGCAACTGTTGGTGCTTCATCTTGGTATTGAGCCATCAAACGTTTCAAAGCTCCACGTTGGTCAAAAGCAAGAGCTGAAATAATACCATTTTTGTCAGAAAGTTTTTCTAAATATGCACGTTTTTGTGTTGATAAAACCATTTTATACCTCTTTTACTGTTAATTGATTAAATAGTGTTTGATAATTAGACATGTTTACATGACCAGTCATTTTTTCTTGAGCATTTAACATTCCAAGAACATTAGCTTTTTTAAGCAAGTCTTGGTCAGATTCTTTGTGGAACAAACCAGAAGAAATCCCTGCAACTGTAGAATCTCCTGATCCAACAGGATTAACCACTTGAATTTTTGGAATATCTACTTTATAGAAAGTATCTCCATGTTTTGCAAAGGCTCCATTCGCACCTAACGATACGATAATCCATTCAATTCCTTCAAATAAAGGTTCTTGAAGAACTGCCTTTAACTCTTCCAAATCTTCAGAAATCTCTCTTCCAAGGAGTTGAGATAACTCTTCATTATTTGGTTTGATGACTGTTGGCTTGTGATCTGATTCCAAAACTGCTTGAAGTGCAGCACCTGAGCAGTCGAGAACTACCGGTTTACCTGCTTGATTCGCTAGCTGAACAAGATTAGCATAATAATCTACTGGAAGACCAGCTGGTAGACTTCCTGAAATTGCAACAACATCAACAAGGTTCAACAATTCTTTGAAATGTTCAAGGAAACCTTGACCTTCTTTTTCTTGAATTTTTGGACCTTTTTCAAGAATTTCTGTTTGATTGTCTCCGTGGAGAATAGCAATACAGTTTCTCGTTTCACCAGCAATTGTATAGAAATGTTTTTTGACATCTCCACCAATATTTTCTAGCAAATATTCTCCGAGTTTACCACCAACTAGACCAGTTGCGGCAACAGGATCACCAAACTCTGATAAAACGCGTGTTACATTGAGTCCTTTACCACCAGCGGTTTTCGTAACATCAACAACACGATTGACTGTATCAATTTTCAACTCATCCAAAGGATATGAAATGTCAATGGATGGGTTCATTGTGACTGTTAAAATCATAGGTCACCTCTTAGTCGTGATATTCACCGCGATCCCATTTTTCAAGGAATTCTGTAAAGAAGTTGGCATCTGTTTGATGAGCATTATGAGTTTCAACATGCTCGATTTTAGCAATCAATTTTTTGTTTTCTTCAGTTGGTTTGTATTCTGCGTGAATGAAAGCTTCAATAATATCGCACATGAGCAATTCACCAGTGATTTTACCACCGAAACCAATAACGTTTGCATTCAATTGTTCTTTCGCATAAAGAGCTGTAGTCATATCACGTACCAAAGCTGAACGGATACCAGGAACTTTATTAACAGCGTTATTGATACCAACACCAGTACCACAGATACAAACACCAAGATCAGCTTGTCCGCTTGTTACAGCTTCCCCAACTTTTTTACCAAAGATTGGGTAGTGAGTACGTGTATGGTCGTAAGTACCGAAGTCGATAACTTCATAACCTTTTGATTTCAAAAATTCTGAAACCGCCATTTTTTCATCTGTTACAATATGGTCACATCCGATTGCAATTCTCATTTTTCTGTTACCTTCCTTTTTAATACTCTAATTAACACATTTTGTTCAACATATCAACACGGATTTGGTGACGACCACCATCGTATTTACCGTTAACAAATCCTTTAGCAATATTTTTAGCCAATTCATCACCAACGATTTCAGCACCCATAGTAATCATGCGTGAGTTATTGTGTCCACGAGTCATATAAGCTGAACGTTCGTCAGAAACTTCCGCTGCAACCATTCCTTTAAGTTTAGTAGCTACCATAAATGGACCAGCACCATAGGCATCAATAACAATACCAAGATTTTGTTCTTCTTTGTTTACTTCTGCAGCAACAGCAAGAGTCACATCAACAAAGTCTTGACCTTCAGCTGTTACATCCACAACGTGGAAGTTTTCTTTTTCCAAGAAGTCTTTTACAACTTCTTTCAATCTTAAACCTGCAGCATCTGCACCGATAACAATAGACATATTGTATACTCCTTTTTATATAATAGACCAGTAACAATTGCTTGGTGCTGGATATCAAAATCACCTTAACCAAGTAGTTACTAGTAGTTTTGTTGACTGTTTAATGTAAGAATGAACTTTTCATTCACCCTTAATAACTTCTCCTTAGAGAAAGTTAAAGAATTATTTGTAAAACAAACACAAATTTTTCTTTATAAACATAATATACTACTATTGTTTAAAAAAGTCAACATTTTATGTTTGTTTTTGTTTATTTTTTTATAGAATTTCAATATCAAAACCAATTTGATCATCTTGACCTGGTTTTAAAATACGAACATCCTTTTTATCCTCTAAGTGGTCACCTTCTTCCAAAGAAGTAGATAACCCTGACCATGGTTCCAATGCAATGAAAGGACCTTTATTAAGTGTTGACCAAACGATTAAGTATGAAAATTCACTAAAATCTAACTTCAATCCTTTTTCGTGCTTACGCGATTTCAAGTATACGATTCGTGAATTTAATTTATCTAGAGTAACAGCGTCATGACTAAATAAATCATAACTCAAGTCGAGCTCTTTTTGATTATCTAACCATGGACTTCTATCTTGAAAATCGAGTAGCCCTGTTTCAGGGAAGGAACGTGGAACTGTGCAAGATTCGACCTTGTCAAATTCTAAGTAATAATCTTCGTATGCTTCGTCGGTTAGCAACGGACAGTTAAAACCTGGATGTCCTCCGATAAAGTATGGCATTTCCTTAGCAGTTTCTTTATTTGTCACATGATACTGAGTTCGAATTTTTTTACCTGTCACAGTATAAGTGATTTCAAGACGGAAATGATAAGGATAATTTTGATACATTCCTTCATCATCTTCAATCGCAAATGTCACAGAATCATTTGTTTGACTGACTAATTCAAATTCCTTTTTGCGAACTAAACCATGACGTGGAATTTTCCCAGTTAATTCCTTTTGATCATCTGATAAATACAAGAATTGGTCATCTCTAATGGAACCACAAATCGGGAAAAGAACAGGTGCCTGTCCACTCCAATAAGTTGGATCTCCTTGCCACAAATATTCAACTCCATCCTTGTCTTTTATGGAAGATAGTGCTCCACCAAAAGTTTGAAATTGAACAGTTAACTCATCTGATTTTATTTCAATTGTCATGTATACCTCCTTTTTGAATTTTTAGAAAAAACTAGGCCGCCCACTCCACCTTTCGGAAATTGACAACCTAGTTTATTCAATTTACAGTTTATTGGAGTGAGTTATTTTGCTTTTGCTGCATATTCTTCGTTACGTTTAATCATTTGTTTTCTGTACCATGCAAAGATACCGATATAGAAAACAAGGAAGACTACTGCACCAAGAATCGCTTTAACATCACCTGTTGTTGCATTACCAATAGTCCAACCAAGAAGTTTTTCGATTGGTCCTTCAAGTGTTGAGTGAGTAATCAATTGAGTTTGATCTACACCTGCTGGGAATGCACCTACACCTTTAGCAAGTTCTGTTGCAAATGGTGCAATAAGTGTACCTGAAAGAAGGAAGAGTGGCAATAAGAGTGTTCCGAAGATAATCATACGGAGCAATTTACCACGAGTAACTACCAAGAGAGCTGGAGTTACACCCATAGCGATGATACCTGCAAGTGGTAAAATACCATTACCTACGTGAGAAAGAAGCACAGCTTCTACCAACATGATTGGAGCAAGTACGTTTGCACAAGCCCAGATTTCAGCACGGCCGGCAATGAAAGGCCAGTCAAGACCAATGTTGAATTTACGTCCTTCAAGACGTTTAGTAGCAACGTTTGTAATACCTTGTGAAAGTGGTTCTACGGCTGCGATGAACCATGAACCGATAAGTGAGAAGAGCTCCAAGCTGACACCTGCAGTCAAACCAAGAGACAACCAGCCTTTAACAACTAATTCCCATGACCCTGCATCTTCTGTTCCTGGAACTGGATGTGGAGTACCCATCAATCCAATGACAATACCAAGAATGAAACCGATAAAGAATTTAGATCCCCAGAAACCGATTTTCTTGTTCAATTTTGCAGCATCAAAGTCATATTTATCAAGGCCTGGGAAGAATTTTTCAAAAATCTTATCCAAAACCATGATAACTGGGTTCATCATGTAGTTCATGTGAGTTGAAGTCATTGGTGATGAACTTGGTGCATTAAGCAAATCATCAAATGTTGGTTTCATCAAGTCAGAGTTAATAATTTTCATAACACCAACAAGAACAACTGCTGCAGTTGCGATGAAGAGTGATACTCCTTGACTTACACCGTGGTTATCAGCATACCATTTAATCAAAAGACCTGTGATAGATAAGTGCCAAATATCAAAGATATCGACATCCAATGTATCAGTTTTCTTCATTGCTAGCATAATAACGTTAACAATTAACATGACAAGCAAGAAGTATAGAGTCCAAGCAGAACCCCAAGTGATTGTAGCAAGTGGTGCCCAACCTACGTCAGTGATATTCAGTTGAAGTCCTGTGTTTTCAACGAATTTTTTAAGTGATTCTGAGAATGCACCATTTAACATACCGATGATAGCACCGATACCAGTAAGAGCGATGGCAAGTTTAATACCACCTTCAAGAGCTTTGGAGAATTTAACTCCGAACAATAGGGCCAAAACTGTCAAAATGATTAACATGATGATAGGGCCACCCATAGCCAAAATTGGTTTGAAGAAATCATTGGCTAATTGAATAATGACATCCATAATAGAACCTCCCTTTTTTTATAGTTTTATGAATGTATACAATAAAATAAATATTAGCTTAATCCGCGCTCTTTAATAGCAGCTTCAATGCTGTCATAAACAGGTGCACTCATAGCCGGAATACGGAATAAGATTGGACCAGCTTCAATAACTGGAATATCTGGTTCAAAACCTAAGTCAGTTGCAGCAATTGGAGTGAATAAGTCATAACCTTTGATAAGGTCTTCATTGACATCTTTTACCATTACCGCATCACAATGAACATCATAACCACGATTTGAAAGTTCTTCTTCAAGAGCACTCTTAATTTGGTGGCTTGAGTTAACACCTGCACCACAGGCAGCGAGAATTTTAATCATTTGGATTTCCTCCATTTTTTTATATACGTTTTAAGCAGTTGCCTCTGTTATATATTGGAACAGAGCTTTTGGTTCTGTAATCTTAGCCAAATCTTCGAGATGACCAGGCCCAGTAAAGAAGTCCATTAACTGAGCAAGAATATTTGTTTGGCTCGAACTTGAATTATTAATGATGAAAAAGAGTAATGATACTTCAACTTCCTTGTCAGGAGCAATCATATTATGAAATGTAACTGGTTTTGGTAAACGAACTACCACTACTTTTTCAGCTAAATTGTGAACTGTGTCCGTGTGAGGAATAGCTACATTAGGAAGATCTTTCCCTAAAAATTCCATATCTAGACCAGTCGGAAATGATTTTTCACGTTCAATTAAGGCCGATCGGTAGGTATCCGTAACAATTTTTCGTTCTTCCAATAAGGAAGCAACCTGATCAAAGAGTTGTTCTTGATTATCCGCTTCTAAGCAAAATACTAAGTCTTTGTCAAAGAAATGATCTAATCCCATAACATTCTCCTTCCATATTTAACTTTTATGTTCTAAGTATAACACTATATGAAATCGTTGTCAAGTTTTTTTATTATCGTTTTCTGTTTGGTTTTCAATGTTTTTTGTTTGGTTAGAGGATTATTATGAGTGTATGAAACATCTTTCATATAAAATACGACAAAAAAGCAGGATAGCTATCCTGCTTTTATTTTAATCTTTTTTAACAGTCCAACTTTGCTCAATCAACGGAAGCATATCCTTTAATACTTCAGGTGTTCCCTCTAATGAGACGTATCTGAACTTACCATCGTCTGACTTAAAGATCCAGATAACTAAATATTTTCCATTTTTAGCAATACAGTTTACGACATAGGCATCATAGCCACCAATTTTTGACTTAGATCCCCATACTTTTGAGAAATCTTTACTCTGTTTTCTTGTTTGATAAATGCTTGTCGAAACTTGAACAGCATCAAGAGCAGCGTATTCACTTTCACTAACACCTAGGTGCTCTGGTTTAAGGGTATTTAAGGTAACGATATTGACATCAGTTCCATCACAATACTGAATATCATCACCGCCCTCAATTTCCGTGAAATGAATCCAAGATTTTGGAACCTTTACATAGCCATATGCATCCGATCCGATTACTTGTGTATCTTTAATGGTTGATTCAGCTACCGTTGTTGAATCTTGAACTGTAGTAGTTTCCTGAACTGTTGTTGCTTCTTTTTTAGTTTTTAAAGTATTACAAGCAGCGAGGAAAAGACAACACACCAAAAGCGTGGTCAAACTAATTCGTTTTTTCATAACTGTTCTCCTTTTGCATTTTTTTATGTATGTACAGAGAGATATAAAATAATAACTTAATGTAGAAAAATACTATTCTTCATCCATGCTCAAAACGCTAAGGAAGGCTTCTTGCGGGACTTCTACAGAACCGATAGCTTTCATACGTTTCTTACCAGCTTTTTGTTTTTCGAGGAGTTTACGTTTACGCGAAACATCTCCTCCGTAACATTTGGCAAGGACGTTCTTTCGAAGAGCTTTAATATCAGTACGTGCGACAATTTTTTGACCAATTGCTGCTTGGATAGGGACTTCAAATTGTTGACGTGGAATGATTTTCTTTAGCTTATCCACGATGAGTTTCCCACGTTCGTAGGCAAAATCTTTGTGAACGATAAAGCTGAGAGCATCAACCTTGTCACCATTCAAAAGAATATCCATTTTCACAAGTTTAGATGGACGATATTCTGATAATTCGTAGTCAAAGCTCGCATAGCCACGTGTCGAAGACTTGAGCTTATCAAAGAAGTCAAAGACAATTTCAGCTAATGGAATTTGATAGATAACATTGACACGATTTTCATCAATATAATCCATGGTTACAAAATCACCACGTTTACGCTGAGCCAGTTCCATAACTGCTCCCACAAATTCCTGTGGTACCATTATTTGAGCTTTAACATAGGGCTCTTCAATGGTTGCAATCTTAGTTGGGTCTGGAAATTCAGATGGGTTAGAAACATCCATAAACTCACCGTCTGTTTGGTTTACCTTGTAGATAACAGATGGTGCAGTCATGATGAGGTCGATATTGAACTCGCGCTCTAAGCGTTCCTGAATAACATCCATATGAAGAAGTCCAAGGAAGCCACAACGAAAACCAAATCCAAGAGCTTGAGAGGTTTCCGGTTCAAACTGCAAACTAGCGTCATTGAGTTGTAATTTTTCAAGAGCTTCACGGAGATCATTATATTTGTTAGACTCAATTGGATAGAGACCTGCGAAAACCATTGGGTTCATCTGTTTGTAACCATGTAATGGTTCATCAGCTGGATTAGAAGCCAAAGTTACAGTATCACCAACACGTGTATCCTGAACAGTCTTGATTGATGCAGCAATATAACCGACATCACCAGTTGCCAAGAAATCACGACCTACTGCTTTTGGAGTAAAAATCCCAACTTCAGTAACATCAAAGGTCTTGCCATTACTCATGAGCTGAATCTTATCACCTGGTTTGACAACTCCGTCCATGACACGAACTTGTAAGATAACACCTCGATAAGCATCGTATACGGAGTCAAAGATCAAAGCCTTAAGAGGAGCTGTTACATCACCAGTTGGCGCCGGAACCTTTTCAACGATTTGTTCAAGAATCTCTTCGATACCAATTCCTGCTTTAGCTGATGCTAATACTGCCTCACTAGCATCTAGTCCAATAACATCCTCAATCTCTGCACGAACGTGCTCTGGATCTGCTGCTGGTAGGTCAATTTTATTAATAACTGGAAGAATTTCCAAATCATTATCCAAGGCAAGATAGACATTTGCAAGTGTTTGAGCCTCAATCCCTTGGGCAGCATCGACAACCAAAATCGCACCTTCACAAGCTGCTAGTGATCGTGATACTTCATAGGTAAAGTCAACGTGTCCAGGTGTGTCAATCAAGTGAAAAATATAAGTCTCACCATCTTTTGCTGTGTAATTCAATTCGATAGCGTTTAGTTTAATGGTAATCCCGCGTTCACGCTCCAAGTCCATGCTGTCTAATAATTGATCTTGCATTTCACGACTAGAGACTGTTTCCGTCTTTTCTAAAATACGATCAGCTAGAGTTGACTTCCCATGGTCGATGTGAGCGATAATAGAGAAATTTCGAATCTTCTCCTGTCGTTTTTTTAATTCTTCTAAGTTCATGCTTCTCTTCCTTTCAGGGTATCTATTATTATAAGTTGTTTTAAACATTTTGACAAGATAATACCCTGCTAGGAGTATTAATCTTCAGCAACAAAGCCATCATTTTCAATGAAATAGTGCTCAGTCATTCCTTGGTCTGCAAAGATAATACCATGAAGAACACCACCAAAGACAGCTCCTCCATCCATACCGACTTTTCCATCTTTTGTAATCCACAAATCAGAAGTGCCTGGTTCTTGATCTAACAACCCATATACGGGTGTGTGTCCAAATACAATGGTCTTACCAGTATGATTTTCTGCTTCATGGAATGGTTTTCGTAACCAAACTTTTTTATAATCGGTTGTGTCATGCCAATCATCAAGCGTCAAGTCAACACCTGCATGAACAAAGATATACTTATCCGTTTCAATCACAAAAGGCATTTGGCGAATAAATTCAACTAAATCTGCTGCTTCTGTTTTTACTCGTTCAGCATCCTTTATAGCATCTACTGGTGCATCTAGGGGACGCCCTAAAATAGAGTTAATTGTAGTATCACCACCATTTCGGCGATAATGGTCGTAACTTTCCTCTGGATTATCAAGCCATGTTAAAAACATATACTCATGATTTCCGGAGATACAAGTAGCTCCTTTATGATCTACCAAGTCTTTGACTATTTCTAACACACGTCGGCTATTTTCACCTCTATCGATTAAATCCCCTAAAAAGAGTAACGGTGTCTGACCATCCCAAGTTTTGAGGAGGTCTTCTAACATACCTGCTTTTCCGTGCACATCTCCAATAACGTAGTAATTTGACATTTAATTTACCTTGCCTTTCAATAATTCTCTTGCTTGTGATAAGGCAGCTTCTGTTACATCATCACCAGCCAACATCTTGGCTACTTCTTGTATGCGTTCTTCAATGGTTAATAGTCGAACAGTTGAAACGGTCGAATGAGTGTCACTAATCTTCTCAATGAAGAACTGATAATCAGCAATAGCGATGACTTGTGGAAGATGCGAAATGGCCAAAACTTGACCATGTTGCCCAATCTTATATATCTTTTGTGCGATGGCTTGAGCCACTCGACCAGAAACACCCGTATCTACCTCATCAAATACGATACTCGTTTTGCCTTCTCTTCGAGAAAAGGCTGATTTAATAGCCAACATCAAACGAGATAACTCACCACCAGAAGCTACTTTTACTAATGGTTTAAAGTCTTCCCCAGGGTTGGTTGAAATATAAAATTCAACTGCTTCATTCCCTTCACGACTAAATTTACCTTTGGTAAATTGAACCTGAAAACGCGCCTTATCCATGTAGAGGTCTTTTAGTTCTTGCTGAATTTCATTTTCTAATTGTTGGGCTAGCTTGTGACGAGCAGAGGAAAGCTGGCCTGCTAAATCAATAAGACTTACTTCCAATTTTTTGAGTTCTGCTTCCATATCTTCTGAAGATAAATTATTACCAGTCAGAAGATTGTATTCTTCAGTTATTTTAGCCAAATATAGCAAAACATCGTCGACACTTCCACCATACTTACGAGTGATAGCATGAATGAGATCTAAACGACTTTCAATTTGCATTAAGCGATTCCCATCGAAATCGAGATCTTCAATAATATCCTCTAAACGCTTCGTGACATCCTCTAAAACATAATAAGATTCAGATAGAGATGTAGAGATTTCACGGTACTCTGGGTCATACTCTTCTAGGCTTTCCATATCATTCATAGCAGAACGAACATTTGCCAGACTAGAAAACTCTTCATTATCCAACATCGCATAAGCATTGGTTAGCGTGTCCGCTATATTTTTATAATTTAGAAGTTTATCTCTTTCTTGAGTTAGTTTGATATCTTCTGATGGTTGTAAGGCTGCTGACTCAATTTCAGCCATCTGAAATTCAAGCATTTCAATACGAGCCTTGTGTTCCTCTTGATTTTTTTTAATCTCAAAAAGTTGCTTACGCATTAGTCGGTAAGCATCAAAATGTTCTTGATAACCTTGCTTGAGTTCCAAAAAATCTGCATTTCCAAACTCATCTAACATTTGAATATGCAATTGTGGACGCATTAACTCTTCTTGGTCGTGCTGACCATGAATATCAACTAGGTGCTGTCCTATTGAGCGTAGAACAGAAAGATTGACCATCTGTCCATTGATTCGACTAACACTTCGCCCGTTTTGTAAAATTTCACGACGGATAATAATCTCATCGCCTAACTCAAGACCTTGCTCATCAAAAATCTCTTGTAAAGCTCGACTATTTTCAATTGAGAAAAGACCTTCAATTTCTGCCTTGGCTGCACCATGGCGAATGACATCAGTAGTAGCTCTGGCTCCTAACATCATGTTCATAGCATCAATGATGATAGACTTCCCAGCACCAGTTTCACCTGTTAGAACGGTCATTCCTTTTTCAAAATTAAGGGAAATAGCCTCGATAATAGCAAAGTTTTTAATTGAAATTTCAAGTAACATAAGGTTCTACCACTTTTTAACTTGTTCAACAATTTCTATAGCTGCTTCTTCAGTTCGCGCAACAATTAAAATCGAATTATCATCTGCTAAACAACTAAAAATTTTATCTGCAAATGTTTGGGTTAATTGACTTTTAACAAAAATTGAATTTCCAGGAATAACATCTAAATTGATGAGATTTCCCATTCTCTCAAAACTTTCGATATTGTCCTCAGCTAAACGTAAACTTTTAACCACTGACTTCGGTAATTCGTAGACATAAGTGTTGTCTTTCAATGGGATTTTTACAATTCCTAATTCTTTGATATCCCGTGAAACGGTTGCTTGTGTAGCAGTAATCCCCGCTTTTTTTAAGTATTCAACAATTTCTTCCTGTGTTCCGATTTGATAATCTGAAACAAAGCGTCTAATTTTTTCAAGTCTTTCTTTTTTATTCATCTTTAAATTCTCTATGTGCCTTTTCTACAATTTCTTCTATATTGCCAGATATACAGCTACTGGCCTCTTCTTCCTTCCGCAAATAGGCTAAAAATTCAATATTCCCGTGTCCACCTTGGATGGGAGAGAAATCCAATCCTAAGACTGAGAATCCTTCATCAACTGCCATTTTAGTAACTGATTCTAAAACATGTTGGTGAACTTTGGCATCTCTGATAATTCCATTTTTACCAATCTGTTCTCGGCCTGCTTCAAATTGAGGTTTGATGAGAGCTACTACCTGACCTTTATCTGCTAAAACACGATGCAAGGCTGGTAATATTAAACTCAAGGAAATAAAACTCACATCGATACTTGCAAAACTAGGCTCTTCTTCAAAGTCAGTTTTTTCAGCATATCGAAAGTTAAACTGTTCCATGCTAACAACCCGTGAATCTTGACGCAATTTCCAAGCAAGCTGATTGGTACCGACATCAACAGCATAGACTAGCTTAGCAGCGTTTTGAAGCATGACATCCGTAAATCCTCCTGTAGAGGCACCAATATCGATAGTTGTTTTACCTTTAACTGATATGTCGAAGTTTTCCAAGGCTTTCTCAAGTTTCAAACCTCCACGGCTCACATACTTCAGCTTTTCCCCCTTGAGTTTTAATTCAGTATCATCCGGAATCTTTTCTCCTGGTTTATCAAAACGCTCACCATTCAGAACTGCAATCACTAATCCAGCCATTACGCCACGCTTAGCCTGTTCTCTTGTTTCAAATAAACCTTGTTTATAGGCAAGTACATCTACTCTTTCCTTAGCCATTCACTCTCAAACTTTCTACTATTTTTACAATTGGTTCTTTATCAAAGTCGACTAATTGGCTAATCTCGTCTAATTTTTCATTAGCCTGATCCAAAGTTTGGTTACAAAAAACTTTTGCCTCATCCAATCCTAACAAAGCAGGATAGGTTGATTTCTCAGCTTGCAAATCTTTTTGTGGTGTTTTACCAATTTCCTCAAAACTAGCAGTAACATCAAGGATATCATCTCTCACTTGAAAAGCAAGCCCAATCAGCTCTCCAACTGTTTTCAACTGTTTTTGAAGATTTTTATCCAATCCTGCAATAACTCCTGCCGCTTGAAAAGGGAAGGCTAAAAGTTTACCCGTTTTATTAGCATGGATGGTCTGAAGTTCTTCTAGGTTTAAATGTTTACCTTCACCCTCCATATCTAAAACTTGACCAGCTACCATGCCCATACTTCCAGATGCAAGTGATAAGTTCGCTATCAAATCTACTTTGGTTTGACTTGGTAAATCTGCCTGCGCTATTAAGGCATAAGGATCTAAAAAGAGGGCATCACCGGACAAAATAGCTAAATCTTCTCCAAAGACTTTATGATTGGTCAAACGTCCTCGGCGATAATCGTCATTATCCATAGATGGCAAATCATCATGAATCAAGCTTCCTGTGTGAATCATCTCAAGCGCTGCTGCAACCTTAGCATGAGCTGGTGTAATGGGCACCTGCAGAGATTCTAACACTTCTAAAAGAAGATAAGGACGAATGCGTTTTCCCCCTGCATGAACTGAATAAAGAACAGCTTCTCTCAAACTTGATGAAACTTGTTTGTCGCCATAAAATTTCTCTATTGCAGACTCAACCAGAGTTAGTTTTTCCTGCTTGTTCATTCTAGTTCACTTTCTGTACCATCTTCTTGCATAACTTTAACCAAGGTCTTTTCAGCTTTATCAAGAGTTTCTTGTAACTCTTTTGATAAGAGCATTCCCTTTTGAAATGCAGTGATTGCTTCTTCAAGAGCAATGTCTCCATTTTCTAAACTTTGGACAATGGTTTCCAGTTCTGCTAGGTTTTCCTCAAATTTCTTTTGCTTTGACATCTTTTACCTCTAATTTTACTTGACCATCTCGCATAAGGAGAGTTAACTGGTCTTTTTTCTTTAGATTTTGTACAGAATCTACTACAGTATCTTCTTTTTTTACAATCGCATATCCACGAGCTACAATACGACCAGTGTCCAACATCATCAGTGCTTCTGACAAGCGTTTCACTTCGGCGACCTTGGCATCGTAAACTACTGCCATCTGACTACGGAGTAACTTTTCCAATTGTAGCAGGTGGTCCTGGTAACGTTGAATCTTATTAATTGGTGATAACTGTTCTAAACGATGAACTTGTTCCAAGACCTTTTGTTGTTGCCTTACAAGTTCTGTATTTACACTTTGTTTAAGACGAAGTTGTAACTGATCCAATCGTTGTAAATAGCTATCATACAAACGCTCTGGTTGCCTGAAGATGACAGATTGACTTAGTACTTTTAAAGCTTTTTCTTTTTTTGATAAAGTATTTTGTACGGCCGTAGCCATCCGTTTTTCTTGATTTTTTAGATAAGTCAGAAGGTCAAACTTACTAACAGGTGTTGCTAATTCGGCTGCAGCTGTTGGTGTTGCCGCTCTCTTGTCCGCTACAAAGTCTGCCAAAGTTACATCCGTTTCGTGCCCTACGCTTGAAATAACGGGTAAGCGTGATTCGAAAATAGCACGAACAACAATCTCTTCGTTAAAAGCCCAAAGATCTTCGATGGAGCCACCACCTCGACCGATGATCAGAACATCTAAATCTTCTCGTTCATTTGCTCTTGCAATATTACGAGCAATTTCCTCTGCAGCACCGTCTCCTTGAACTTTTGTGGGATAAAGGATAATCTCCACACCTGGAAAGCGTCTGCTCACAGTAGTAATAATATCTTGAATAACAGCTCCACTACGACTGGTTACTACACCAATGCGTTTTGAAAACTGCGGAATTGCTTGTTTAAAACGATCTTGAAACAGCCCTTCTTCCGAAAGTTTCTTTTTCAGTTGTTCAAACTGAATAGCAAGCGCACCGACACCATCTGGTTCAGCCTTTTCAATGATAATGGAATAACTACCACTCGGTTCATAGACTTGGACACGGCCGACCACATTGATCTTCATACCTTCTTCCAAATCAAAACCAAGTTTCTGATAGATACCTGACCAAATGGTTGCTTGGATAACAGCACGATCATCTTTTAGAGAAAAGTATTGGTGAGTTGGACGCTTCCGGAAGTTAGAAACCTGACCAGTTAAATAGACCCGTTCTAAGTATGGGTCTTTATCGAATTTCATTTTTAGATACTTGGTCAAAGTTGTTACCGATAAATACTTTTCCATCTCAGCCTCCCTCTTTCTCAAGTTTTTCCTGAGTATTATTATACCAAAAAACCGTTTAAAAATCTCTTTTTTCACCTCTAGAATACGAAAACAAGACTAGATTTCTTTGACCTTATCTTATAATATACAAAAGCCCTCGGAAAAAATCCAAGGGCTTTAATTAGTTCAATGAACTATTTTATTTTTTCAAGTTGTAGAATGATTCCAATCCACGGTATTCAGCCACTTCACCAAGTTGATCTTCGATACGAAGTAATTGGTTATATTTAGCGATACGGTCAGTACGTGAAAGTGAACCAGTCTTGATTTGTCCTGCGTTTGTTGCAACTGCGATGTCAGCGATTGTTGAATCTTCAGTTTCACCTGAACGGTGTGATACAACAGCAGTGTAACCAGCTTCTTTAGCCATTTCGATAGCGTCGAATGTTTCAGTAAGAGTACCGATTTGGTTAACTTTGATAAGGATTGAGTTAGCACATCCTTCTTTGATACCACGTGAAAGGTAGTCAGTGTTTGTTACGAAGAAGTCGTCACCAACCAATTGAACTTTACCGCCAAGACGTTCAGTAAGAGCTTTCCAACCTTCCCAGTCGTTTTCATCCATACCATCTTCGATAGTGATGATTGGGTATTTGTCAACCAATCCTTCAAGGTAAGCGATTTGTTCTTCAGCAGTACGAACAGCAGCGCCTTCACCTTCGAATTTAGTGTAGTCGTATACTTTACGTTCTTTATCGTAGAATTCTGATGAAGCACAGTCAAATCCGATAAATACGTCTTTACCTGGAACATATCCAGCAGCTTCGATAGCAGCAAGGATAGTTTCAACACCGTCTTCAGTTCCTTCGAAACGAGGAGCGAATCCACCTTCGTCACCTACGGCTGTTTCAAGACCACGAGATTTAAGGATTTTCTTAAGAGTGTGGAAGATTTCAGCACCCCAACGAAGAGCTTCTTTGAATGATGGTGCACCAGCAGGTACGATCATGAATTCTTGGAAAGCGATTGGAGCGTCTGAGTGAGAACCACCGTTAACGATGTTCATCATAGGAGTTGGAAGAACTTTAGTGTTGAATCCGCCAAGGTAGCTGTAAAGTGGGATTTCAAGGTAGTCAGCAGCAGCACGAGCTACAGCGATAGACACACCAAGGATTGCGTTAGCTCCCAATTTACCTTTGTTAGGAGTACCGTCAAGTGCGATCATAGCACGGTCGATAGCTTGTTGGTCACGTACATCGTAGCCGATGATTGCTTCAGCGATGATGTTGTTTACGTTGTCAACAGCTTTTTGTGTACCAAGACCACCGTAACGAGATTTATCACCATCACGAAGTTCAACTGCTTCGTGTTCACCAGTAGAAGCTCCTGATGGAACCATACCACGTCCGAAAGCACCTGATTCAGTATAAACTTCTACTTCAAGTGTTGGGTTACCGCGTGAGTCTAGGACTTCGCGAGCGTAAACATCAGTAATAATTGACATTTTTTACTCTCCTTTTGAGTTAAATTTTTTACACCTCTATGATACCTCAAAAAGAGACCTTTTTCAAGAAAAAACGTTATCTTTGTGCAAATTCTCCTTATCTTTATAAAGTAACCGTTTTCTTTTGCAACTGATCTTGAGACTTTTATGATATACTATGATTATGACTGATTTATCAAAACAAATCCTAGAAAAGGCCAATGGTGGTCTTAAATTAAATCCTGATGAACAAAGACGCTTCCTCGGTACCTTTGAAGAACGTGTTCTTGGATATGCAGACCTTGAAACAGCTAATGATGATAAATTTGAAAAGGCTTATGTATCTATTTTAGAGAGTCTAAAAAAAGAAACTGAACAACTTTTTGTCAAAATTTCTCCTCAAGTAGTATTTGAAAAGCAGGTCTATTATCTAAAACAAGCCAAAGATGCTGACTGCCAAGCAACCATCGTTTCTGAAGAACATAACTCTTCTCCTTTTGGTCTAGTTATACATAGCGATGCTCCTGTTCAAACAAATGAAAAAGACCTCAGAAAGGCCTTTTCAGACTTATGGTTGGAAAAAGAGAGTAAAGCTCCTACTTCTCTCTGGAAAAAATGGTTTGGTTAATTATTTTCAAAGCTAAGACTTGACCGATGTTTGCAGCTGTATTTTCTAAGTAGACAGCTGCTTTTTTTAGACTCTCTTCCAATGGTTCGCTTTTTTCTAGTATGGAAAAAGTAGCGACGATATTCTCAAATGGTAAGGGAGGTAAATCATCTGCCAAACTACCACAAATAGCAAGAACTGGAACACCCCTAGGTGTTCTTTTTGCTACACCGATGGGAGCTTTACCGGCTAAACTTTGTGAATCCAGTCTACCTTCGCCGACAATCACTAGGTCTGCATTAGTCACTTTTTGATCGAAGTTTATCAAATTTAAACAAGTTTGAATACCAGATACAATCTCTGCTCCAGCAAAGGCACACAAGCCAGCTGCAATCCCACCGCCTGCTCCTGCACCATCCAATTGTAAAATTTCAGGTGCAACTTTACCATAAAAGTTTTTAATTGCAACATCAACTTCTTGAAATTTAGCTGGATCCAATCCCTTTTGTTTCCCAAATGTAAAGGTAGCACCATGAGGTCCACAAAGCGGATTTGTCACGTCTGCAAGTATTTTTATATGTACATCAGAAGGAATTTGAATTACTCTTTCCTTCGAAATCTTTCTGATTTCAAACAAAGATTGGCCACAAGCCTTAAGTTCCATTCCGTTTTCATCATAAAACTGATAACCAAGACCTGAGGCAATTCCAATTCCACCATCATTACTAGCAGTACCACCGACACCGACATAGATATCTTTTATCCCTTGGCCTATTAAATGCAGGATCAGTTGAGCAATTCCCTCTGTTTGAACCTCTAGGGGATTTCGTTTTTCAATAGGAATTTTAGCAAGACCGACTAAATCTGCAACTTCAAAAAGAGCTAGTTTTCCTTTTTGAAAGTAAGGCATTTGAACTTCATCACCAAAAGGACCAGTAACCTGTACTGTTTTCTCTTCCAAACCTAGAGAACTTTTAATGGCGTCTACTGTTCCTTCACCTCCATCACCAACAGGTAAAAGTAAACACTCCACGTTAGGTATGGCCCTTTCGAATCCTCTTTTTATAGCTTCTGCTACTTGTTTTGCAGGAAGACTCTCCTTAAAAGAGTCAGGTGCTATAATTATTTTCATATTGATTTCTCTTTCTACCTAAAAGAAGTCTATCTTATCTAATGCTTTTATCAAATTTCTCTCATCAATGTGAAGAGGAATTTCATTTTTGACGATTTCTTTGGCACAAAAAGCTATGCCAGTCCCTGATTTTTTAAGCATTTTTAAATCATTAGCTCCATCACCGATTGCAATAGTTCTTTCAATTGGCACCTCTAATTCATCAGCCCATCTTACAAGAGTTTCTTCTTTGACTTCTCTACTGATGACTGGACCAATCAGATTTCCAGTTAAATGACCGTCTCTAATTTCCAGTTGATTGGCAGCAAACAATGAAATTCCTAAATCTTTTGCCAATCCTTCCACGATAGTGGTAAATCCACCTGATACCATGCCGACTTCTATCTGATTTCCTTGAAGAGTTTCAATAAACTGCTCAGCATTTTTACTAAGGTGTAGTTCGTGATAAATCTTATCAAAAACCTCTATAGAAAGCCCTTTCAGAAGAGAAACACGTTTTCTCAAACTAGATTCGAAGTCTAATTCACCTTTCATAGCTTGGGCGGTTAGCAAAGCTACTTCTTCTTCACAATCCGCCTCTTTCCCTAATAAATCAATAACCTCTTCTTCTATCAAGGTTCCATCAACATCTAAGACACAGAGTCCACTAGCTTTATTCATCTATTTCCCTTACTTTAATTATCTCAAAAAATCGTATGAAAACTTCATACGATTTTAATGATTTAGTTTGCTAAGCTGTGATACAAATCAAGGTAAGACTGACAAGCAGTATCCCATGAGAAGTCACATTCCATGGCTTGAACTTGCATATTTTCCCAAACATCCGGATGGTTGTGATAAACATCCAAGGCGGTTTGTAAAGCCCAGTTGAGCCAGTAAGGAGTCAGGTTGTTAAAGCTAAATCCTGTACCAGTTCCTTCAATCGGATTGAATGGCTGAACAGTATCTCTCAAACCACCAACCTCATTGACAAGAGGCAAAGTTCCATAGCGCATAGCCATCATTTGTGAAAGTCCACATGGTTCAAAGCGACTTGGCATAAGGAAAATATCACACGCTGCATAAATCTCTTGTGCGAGTTTTACATCAAAGGTAATATTGGCAGACAATTTTTCTGGGAATACTTGTCCAAACCAGGAGAAAGCTTGTTCGAAACCAGGATCTCCTGTACCCAAGAGAACGATTTGAAGGTCTTCTTGAAGCATACGATGCAATCCTTCAACAACGACGTCAAAACCTTTCTGTCTTGTTAAACGTGATACAATACCAATCATTGGAACATCCGGACGGACAGGAAGACCAACTCTTTCTTGAAGTTTCGCTTTATTTTGAGCCTTACCTGACAAATCAGTCTTATCAAAATGGTACTCTAACAAAGCATCTGTCTCTGGGTTGTATAAATCAGTATCAATTCCGTTTACAATACCAGAAAGCTTACCAGATTCCATTCGGAGAATTTGATCAATACCACACCCAAACTCAGTTGTCATAATTTCATGAGCATAACTTGGTGATACAGTTGTAACACGATCAGCATAGAGAATACCAGCCTTCATCCAGTTGAGGCAATCATTCCAGCGAACTGTACCATCCGCATAGCGTTCAAAACCAACTCGGAATAAATCCCAAAGCATACCCTCAGAGAACTGACCTTGAAATTCCAAATTATGGATAGTCAAGACAGTTTTGATGTTTTGGTAAGCTTGAATCCATCTGTATTTTTCTTTCAACAAGAAAGGAATCATAGCTGTGTGGTAATCATGAGCATGGAGGACATCAGGGATAAACCCAATGCGTTCCATAGCTTCTAAGGCAGCAAGTTGGAAGAAAGCAAAACGTTCACCATCATCGAAATCTCCGTAAACATGGCCACGGAAGAAATAGTATTGATTGTCAATAAAGTAGAAAGTAACACCGTTTAAAACTGTTTTCTTAACTCCACAAAATTGTTTGCGCCACCCAACATACACTTCAAATTGAAGAACATCTTCGATTTGATCACCGAACTTTGCTTCCACCATGTCATAATACGGTAAGATAACAGCAACTTCCTGTCCTGCTTTTACTAGTGATTTAGGAAGAGCTCCGATAACATCACCCAAACCACCAGTTTTTGAAAAGGGCGCACCTTCTGCTGCTACAAATAAAATTTTCATGAAAAGATATCCTCTGTTACTTTTTCGCCTTTTTTAATAACTACAGGGTTTTCTACCGTACCTCGAACAACAACTCCCGCAGCTATTTCAGCACCCTTATCCACTATAGCATTTTCAACTTGTGCACCTTCTCCGATAACAACGCGAGGGAAAATAATAGATTCTTTTACAAAGCTATTTTTATTGATTCGAACATTACGTGAAATAACGGATTTAATGACTTCACCTTCAACGATACTACCAGAAGCAAATTGTGATGTATTTACTTTTGAACCAGGTGCATAGTATGTAGGCTCTTCATTTTTAACCTTTGTATGAATCTTTTGATTTGGTGAGAACAAAGAGTAGAATTTATGCTGATCGAGCATATCTATATTCGCTTGGTAATATGTTTCTACTGAATGAATATTTGCTAGGTAACCTGTGTATTCATATGCAAAAGCACCTTCTTTTGCTGCCAAATCCCGCAAAACATACCGTAATTTTTCTGGAAACTCTTTTTGAGCTTCTTCTTCCAAACGTTTAATCAACCATGGTGTATCTACAACAAAGATATCAGTAGACATATTGTAGTAATCTTGATTTGATTTTTTATCAAAGAGTTTGTGGGAAACCACATGATCAGTTTCATCGATATCAAGGATTGCATTTACTTCTGAAATTTCCTTCTTAGGCAATTTCTTATACACAACTGTGATTGGTGACTTGGTCGTATTATGCAAATGGAAAACTTGAGCAAGATCGATATTCACCAAAACATCACAGTTCAAAGATACTGTTTGATTTGAACCAGAACGTTTCAAGTAGGTCAAGAGTTGTTGATAATACTCTTTACCAACCGTACTGCTTTCTACACGGGTATTGTAAATTCCAAGATAGTAGTGACTAAGAAGCGTATTCAAACCCCATTCACGTCCTGAACGAATATGGTCAAAAACAGAGCTGATATTATCTTGTTGAAAAATTCCGAAGATACTACGAACACCAGCATTGGCTAGACTTGAAAGTGGGAAGTCAATCAAACGATACTTTCCTCCAAATGGCAAACTTGCCACTGGACGATTACTTGTCAAGGTTGACATATCATGAAAACCAACGGTGTTTCCTAAAATCGCTGAATATTTATCAATCTTCATCTGTTGCTACCCCCACTACTTCATTATATCCGATTACTTGTACTTCTTCTGTACCATCAATCTCTACACCATCAGCAATGACTGCTCCTTCTCCGATAATCGCACGAGTAATTTTAGCGCCTCTTCCGATAACTGCTCCACTCATGATAACAGAATCAACAACCTCTGCTCCTTTACGAACTTGAGCAGCTGTTGAAAGGATAGAGTGTTTAACTGTTCCATTTACATAACATCCATCTACTACAAGAGAATCTTCTACATGTGCGTGTTCTCCAAGGAAGTTTGGTGGAGCGATAAGGTTACGTGAATATATTTTCCATTGACGATTACGGCTATCTAGAGCATTCTCTGGGGAGATATATTCCATATTTGCTTCCCAAAGTGATTCAATCGTACCAACGTCCTTCCAGTATCCATTAAATTCATAAGCATAGACACTTTCACCAGTTTCAAGATAGTTTGGAATAACGTTCTTACCAAAGTCAGACATGTCAATGTTTGCTTTTTCAGCTGCAACAAGCATGTTGCGTAGACGTTTCCAATCGAAGATGTAAATACCCATAGAAGCCTTAGTAGATTTTGGCTCAGCTGGTTTTTCTTCGAATTCGACAATACGATTATTGGCATCGGTATTCATGATACCAAAACGACTTGCTTCTTTTAATGGTACATCCAAGACCGCAACTGTCAAACTTGCGTTATTGTCCTTGTGAGATTGGAGCATATCATCGTAGTCCATCTTGTAGATGTGGTCCCCTGAAAGAATCAATACATACTCAGGATTGATGCTATCAATATAGTCGATGTTTTGGTAAATGGCATGACTTGTACCTTCAAACCAGCGATTTCCCTCACTAGCAGAATATGGTTGAAGGATAGAAACTCCTGTGTCAATACCGTCTAAACCCCAACTAGAACCATTACCAATGTGACTATTTAGAGCTAGCGGTTGATATTGTGTAATAACACCAACATTATTGATACCAGAGTTAGCACAGTTTGAGAGAGCAAAGTCGATAATGCGGTAGCGCCCGCCAAATTGCACAGCAGGTTTTGCAATGCTTTGAGTAAGTTTACCGAGACGAGTTCCTTGCCCACCAGCAAGGATTAAGGCTAGCATTTCATTCTTCATTTTCTTCTCCTTTATATGTTTTATTTAATTCTTTTTTAGTAGGTTTCAAGCGACGTTTAATTTTCCAGATACTTGCCCCCATTGCTGGTAAAGTAAAGGTTAATGTCTGCTTATAATCCTTCCATAATCCTTCTTGAGTTTGAACTGTTTGGTTGTGTTCCTTCCAAACACCACCCCATTGTTCTAACTCTGTATTCCAAATTTCTTCATAAACACCTGCGACAGGAAGACCAATTGTGAAGTCAGGGCGTTCAACTGGTGCCATATTGAAGACACAGACTAGCATATCGCCTTTCTTTCCTTTACGGATAAAGGATAGGACACTTTGATCTCTATTATCGGCATCAATGATTTCGATACCATCATAACTCATATCTACTTCCCAGAGGCAACGATGATCTTTATAAAACTGATTCAACTGAGACGTGAAGTATTTCATCTTGGCATTCATTGGATCTTCAAGATTGGACCACTCCAATTGCTCTTCTGATTTCCACTCTAAGAATTGGCCAAATTCGCTACCCATGAAAAGTAATTTCTTCCCAGGGTGACAGATTTGATAGGTATATAGATTTCTCAAACCTGCAAATTGATTGTACCTATCTCCCCACATCTTATGCATCATACTCTTCTTACCATGGACAACCTCATCATGTGAAAATGGCAAAAGGTAGTTTTCGCTAAAGATATACATAAAACTAAAAGTCACAAGGTTAAAATCATACTTGCGATAGATTGGATCTTCCTCGTAGAAACGGAGAATGTCATTCATCCATCCCATGTTCCACTTATAATCAAATCCAAGTCCACCCATCTCTCTCATCCCGGTTATCTTAGTACCTGAAGAAGATTCCTCAGCAATCATCATAACATCAGGATGAGCAAGTTTAATAACAGTATTTAAACGTTGAAGGAAATAGTAGCCTTCGTAGTTGAGATTTCCACCATCTTTATTTGGCGTCCATGGTGCATTATCATAATCAAGATAGAGAATATTACTTACAGCATCAACTCGAATACCATCCAAATGATAAAAATCAATCCAGAACTTAATACTTGAAATCAAGAAAGATTGAACTTCGTTTTTACCTAAGTCAAAGTTTAGTGCTCCCCAACCATAGTTGTGTGCTTTATCATGGTCTTGATATTCAAAAGTTGGTGTTCCATCATAATAAGCTAGGGCATCATCATTGATGGTAAAGTGACCTGGAACCCAGTCTACGATAACACCGATATTATTTAAATGACATTCCTCAACAAAGTCCTGAAACTCTTCTGGGGTACCATAAGTATGCTCTAAAGCAAAGTAACCCATGAGTTGATAACCCCAACTCAAACCAAGCGGATGCGCCATCAAAGGCATAAATTCAATGTGAGTATAGTTCATCTCAACTAGGTAAGGTATCAATTCTTCTTTTAGTTGAGCAAAACTGTATGGCGTGCCATCAGGATTTGTTTTCCAAGAACCTGCATGAGCTTCATAAATATTAACCGGTCTCTCAAAAAATCCTAAACGTTTTCTGCGAGCTAACCAAAGCCCGTCCTTCCATTTCTTCTCAGGAATTTCTGTTAAAACAGCCCCTGTTCCCGGACGAGTTTCAAAGCGAATGGCTAGAGGATCGAGCTTCATAAGCTGATGACCATTAGCGCGAGTAATATTATATTTATAAATATGTCCCTCTTTAGCTAAAGTGGTAAAAACTTCCCAAACTCCAGATTCATTCCGAACCATAGGGATTTGGTTTTCAATCCAATTGGTAAAATCACCGACTAGATGGACTGCCTGCGCATTTGGAGCCCAAACACGGAATGTGTAGCCCCATTCCCCATCTCTCTCCTCAAGGTGTGCGCCCAAATAGTGTTGAAGATGGAAATTTTCGCCAGTTGTAAAAGTCCTTAAAGCTTCAAATTTATCCATAAATCCCCCTTTGTATTGTAAGCGTTTTCTATAATTCTATTATACTATCTTTTAAGGAAACTTTCAACTAATTTCCGAATTAATATAAATTTTTTTCAAAATTTCCTTAAATCATTTTCTTACTATTTTAGTAATCTTCTTTACTATCAGTATCCTTGCTTGATTTTATTTGTTGTAGTAACAAATTACTTACTATAAAGATTTCAATTCTTATTTTATGAATTACACAACCCAGAAACTTAACATTTTATGATTCAATGTTATTTTTTGTTCGGTTTAATCATATATAATATCATTTTACCAAATTTTCTGAAATTTTCAACTATTTATTGTAACTTTTTTTATTTTGATATATTCTTACATTTTAAGCAAAAAAACTCAAGATTAAATCTTGAGTTTTGCTTGATGATTTAAGATAAAATATTCATGACAGCTACGCTTACATTATCAAGAGTATTTTCTTGGTTTGATCGACTATTAGAAATCAACACTTCAAGGTTACCTGCATTCTCATAATAGTGAGATTCTCCTTTAGCATTAAAGACAACCAAGAAATGCTCGTCCTCATCTTGAATTTCATAGACAATCCAACCACTATTTTCAACCGATGTATGAACAAAGACGTGACGGTAAACTTCCTCATATGTAGGATATGAAAAGGCACCACACTTTGTTTTTAGGCGTATTATTTCACGAATAAATTCAATACTATCCTGACGTTCGTTAATCAAGTTCCAATCTACCTGGTTCACTGCATCTGGAGCATTGTAACTATTCATAGCGCGTTCGCGATCGTCATGAGTTAGCTCACCATTTTCCCCTGTAGGTACCAATTTGGTACGACCAAACTCTTGACCGAGTTCCATAAAGGAGATACCTTGCATAAGTAGATTCATGGCAGTTGCTGTTTCTACCTTTTTCATGATGCTTTCTTGGTCTTCCGTTATATGAAGAGTTGCTAGCAAATCATGCAAGTTGTAATTATCATGTGCTTCTACGTAGTTAACAACCTGATTAGGGCTTAAATAAGAACCCAACTCACGGCTACCAAGGATAGCTTTAGCAACAATCGGTTCGGTAGCAGCACCACTGACAAAACCAGATTTGATATCTCCATAGACTTCGCCACCTTTTACAGCATCACGTTGGTCATCATTGAAGAATCCAATATTTGGCAACTGATAGGCATTGTCCTTCTTAGCCTTATCATATGGAGCAAGACCTGTCCCCATATCCCAACCTTCTCCGTAAAGGATAATTTTAGGATCGACTTCATCCATTGCCCAACGAATCATCTGCATAGTTTTAACATCATGGATTCCCATCAAGTCAAAGCGGAAACCATCAATATTAAACTCATTCACCCAATAAAGAAGTGAATCAATCATGTACTTACGGAACATTTCGTGTTCACTAGCAGTCTCGTTTCCTACACCAGTACCATTTTGATAACTTCCATCACGATTCATTCGATAATAGTAGTCTGGAACCGTTGTTTGGAATGGGGCATCAACAGTTGAAAAGGTATGATTATAAACCACATCCATGATAACGCCAATTCCAGCATCATGATAGGCTTGAATCATAGTCTTCAAATCGCGGATAACTTGACCTGGATCATTAGGATTTGTAGAAAGGCTAGTTTCTGGTGCATTGTAGTTTTGTGGGTCGTAGCCCCAGTTGTAAGTTACATTTCCATCTGCATCATACTCTTTGTGACGATCAGCTATTGGCTGTAGTTGAACATAGTTCACACCCAATTCCTTGATGTAGTCAAATGCAGTAGACTGGCCGTATTGGTTGACTGTTCCAGTTTGGGCTGCACCCAAGAAAGTTCCTCTTAATTCAGGAGCAACACCAGAAGTTTCAGACTTGGTCAAATCACGAATATGCATTTCATAAACAACAGCTTGACAAGGATTTTCCAATCGCCAAGTTGCTTCCGTCCCATTCTTAACTTCAAAGCCTTCAACTTGACGTTCTTCTTCTGAAAGAATTGCTGAACGTTTACCATCTGGACTCGTTGCAGTCGTATATGGATCGCGCGTCAATGATTGGTGATGAGGAAAATCAATCTGATATTGATAAGCACGACCTGCAAGACCTTCTGGAACTGTTAAACTCCAAACACCAATTGTATTATCCTTGTGACTATAAGAATAACTATTCCCACGTTTCATCTCATAAGTTTTCAAGATAGGAGCATCATTGCTGGCTGATTCATAAACTACAACTTTTACAGTTGTTGCTGTAGGCGACCAGAGTTTAAAGCTCGTTTCGTTAGCAGAAACTCGGCAGCCCAATTCTCCTTGATAACCCCAGTGGTGATCAAAACTTGCACTATTAATCGCTTTATCAAAAGCAAATGGATTTTGATCTTTATAGTGTGGACTTGCAATGGCTGGATTTTCAGAATAATAAACTGTATCATCTCCATCCAAAATCCAAACTTCTGTCAAAAGTGGATAATAGTTGAATCGGATAGGATATTCTCTTGTCTCCCCGTCCTTTTCTACTCTAAAGATAAACTGTTCAAGAGGTGTTTCACTTGCTTGAGTCAATGAAAATTTAGTTCCAAAATATTCTTTTACTCTATTAAGTTTTTCTGTGTCTATTGGATCTTTACTATAATTGCATGCGTCATAATCTTCATCTTTACGATGGTAATGAATAAGTACAGGATAATTGTACATAAATTTACCTAATTTCTAATTGTTGATTTTATACCATTTCATTTCTTGTTTAAATGATTCGAATGATATCAAGAAATAAAAAACGGATATTGTAAAATATGTGCTGGTTACAAACCCTCTAACCAAGCTTCATCTCGAATCTCGATTCCTAGTTCTTGTGCTTTTTGAAGCTTGCTTCCTGCATCTGCTCCTACAACTACAAGATCTGTCTTTTTCGATACACTTCCTGTAACCTTGGCTCCCAGACTTTCTAATTTAGATTTAGCTTCTGAGCGATTGAGGCGCTCTAGCTTTCCAGTCAATACGACAGTCAGACCAGATAGAGTTGCATCACCTGAAACTACCTGTCCCTTGTAATCTAGATTAACACCAAACTCTTTCAATTCCCTTAAAAGAATTTTTGAACCTTCTGTTGCAAAATAAGTTTGCAAACTTTGTGCGATGACACTTCCTAAAGTTTCAATGTTGGAAACTTCTTCTGGATCTGCTTGAGCTAGTGTCTCGATAGATTGAAAGTGTTGGACTAATAATTTGCTAGCTTTACTTCCAACATGACGGATTCCCAATCCAAATAAGAGTTTTTCGGCTGAATTTTCTTTGGAAGCTTGAATAGCTTGATAAAGTTTTTGAGCTGTTTTTTCTTTCACACCCTCTAATTGGAGGAAATCATGTTCAGTCAAGCGATAAATATCGGCTACATCCTTAACTAAATTGGCTGCAAAGAGCTTTTCAACCATTGATGGGCCAAGGCCTGAGATGTTCATCGCATCACGTGATGCAAAGTGAATCAAACCTTCCATAATTTGAGCAGGACAACGCGGATTGATACAACGAAGCGCAACCTCATCTTCAAAATGCAAAAGCTTGCTCTCACAACTTGGACAGTTTGTTGGAATGTCGAGTTTTTCTTCAGAAACTCGCTTAGATTCTACGACACGCAAGACTGCAGGAATGATATCTCCAGCTTTATAGACGATAACTGTATCATCCTTACGAATATCCTTTTCAGAAATATAATCCACATTATGGAGAGTCGCTCGACTAACAGTTGTACCAGCAAGTTGGACCGGTGTTAGATTAGCCGTTGGCGTCACTACACCCGTACGCCCTACTGTCCAATCAACAGAAAGTAGTTTAGCTTCTTTTTCTTCAGCTGGGAACTTATAAGCTACAGCCCACTTGGGAGCCTTCACAGTAAAACCTAACTGCTCTTGACCAGCAAGGTCATTGACCTTAATCACAACTCCGTCGATATCATAAGACAACTGGTCTCGTTCTTGACCGACTTCTTGGATAAATTGCCAAACCTCATCCATACTGTGAGCCAATACACGTTTAGGATTGACAACAAAACCTAACTGTTCAAAGTGTTTTAAAACTTGTTCTTGACTATCTCGAGTAGAAGGACTAGCTTCCTGATAGAGGAAGGTAGCGAGATTACGCTTAGCTACTACTGCTGTATCTAATTGGCGTAGGGTTCCTGCAGCAGCATTTCGTGGATTAGCAAACTCTGGCTCTCCATTTTCTTGACGAGATTGATTAACCAGGTCAAAGGAAGCTCTCGGCATATAACATTCACCACGAACAGTTATATCGAGCGCTTCTGGCAATGTCAATGGAATATCTTTAACGCGTTTTAGATTTTCTGTGATATTTTCACCGATTGAGCCATCTCCACGCGTCGCTCCAACTACTAAAACTCCTTGTTCATAGGTTAATGAAATGGAGAGACCGTCAATCTTTAATTCACAAATATAGGTAACATTCGGTAATTCTTTTCGAACACGCGCATCAAATGCAAGTAATTCTTCACGAGAAAAAGCATCCTGCAAGCTATATAGAGGATACTGGTGACTATATTTTTCGAAACCATCAAGAATCTTTCCCCCCACACGATGAGTCGGACTATTGGGTAAGACTTGTTCTGGATGTGCTTGCTCCAACTCCACTAACTCACGATACAAGCGGTCATACTCACTATCAGATACAGATGGATTGTCACTTGTGTAATATTCTGTCGCATAACGATTTAGTAACTCTACTAACTCATTCATTCTTTCGTTCATAGAACTATTTTACCATAAAAATGGGCCTATAAGGTAGATAGAACCTTAAAAACAAAAAGTGAGAAGAGATTTTTATCTCTTCTCACCTAATTTTTATTTTTTACGATTTAAAATTGCATTTAGTAGGATAGCAAGTACACTGGCAACCACAATCCCATTTGAAAAGAACATTTGGAAGGCAGTTGGTAAACTATTAAAGAGATTGCTTCCATTTAACCCTACACCAGCTGAAATTGATACAGCAGCAATCAGGAAATTATGTTCATTGTGTGCAAAATCAACACGTGACAAAATTTGCATTCCTTGGATAGAAACAAAACCAAACATAATGAGCATAGCTCCACCCAAAACTGGACTTGGAATAATCTGTGCCAAGGCTCCAAACTTAGGTAATAATCCTAAAAGAATCAGGAAACCAGCAGCGTAATAAATTGGCAAACGTGTACGGATACCAGATAATTTCACCAAACCTACATTTTGTGAGAATCCAGTGTATGGGAAGGTATTAAAGATACCTCCCAATAATACTGCTAGACCTTCTGCACGATAACCGTTACGTAGTCTAGTACTATCAATCGGATCTTTTGTAATATCTGAAAGGGCAAGATAAACTCCGGTTGACTCAACCATAGATACTGTAGCAATAATACACATCATAACGATGGAAGAAATTTCAAACTGAGGAGCTCCGAAATAGAAAGGACTTGGAATATGAACGAGAGGTGCTTTTGCTACTGGAGAAAAATCAACCAAGCCTAGAAAAGAAGCGATTACAGTACCTGTGATTAAACCAATCAAAATCGAAATGGATTTGATAAATCCTTTAGTCAAGATGTTGACCAAGAGAATAATAAGGATGGTAATAGCAGCTAGGGCAAGGCTTTCTCCTGTTGGCTTTTCAACATTGTTTCCCATGTTTCCGATAGCTACTGGAATCAATGTCAAACCAATTGTTGTAATGACGGAACCAGTAACAATTGAAGGGAAGAGATTGGCTACTTTAGAAAAGACTCCTGCAACCAAAATCACATAAATCCCTGAAGCAATCAAGGCACCAAACATGGCACCACTACCATGACTCTGACCAATCATAATTAAGGGAGCCACTGATTGGAAAGCCACACCAAGAACAACTGGAAGTCCAATCCCAAATTGTTTATGCAGTTGCACTTGCAAAAGAGTTGCAAGACCACACATGAAGATATCTGTTGAAATTAAATACGTCAATTGCTCGGTGGTATATCCCAAAGCACCTGCAATCATGATAGGAACCAGGATTGATCCTGAGTACATCGCCAATAAATGTTGCAACCCTAGTATGGCTGCTTGTGAATGTTTTTCTTGCTTGTTCATTAGATGTCTGCCTCCTTAAAAATTACTTTTCCATCTTCAAAACGTTCCACACGAGCTAATGATACGACTGTTTGTCCAGCATTTTCTAGCAATTCACGGCCCTTTTGGAAAGATTTTTCAATCACAATCCCAACCGCTTCAACACTAGCACCAGCCTGTTGAATGATTTCAATCAACCCTTTAGCAGCTTGACCATTGGCCAAAAAATCATCAATAATGAGAACATGATCCTCAGGGGATAAAAATTTACCAGCGATAGACACTGTGCTTGTCACTTGCTTGGTAAATGAGTAAACTTCTGCTGTTAAAATACCTTCATTCATGGTAATATTTTTAGCTTTTTTAGCAAAAATCATCGGCACATCTAGTTGCTCTGCTACATAAAGAGCTGGAGCAATTCCTGATGCTTCAATGGTTACAACCTTGGTGATACCAGCCTCTTTAAAATGTTGAGAAAAAGTACGCCCAATCTCACGCATCAAAGAATAATCTACTTGGTGCGTTAAGAAAGAATCCACTTTTAGAATATCTTTCCCCAAAACATTCCCATCTTTTAAAATCCGTTCTTCCAATAATTTCATAGTAACCTCCAAAAGAAAAAGGGACCTACCAAGTAAGTCCCCAATAAGAAATATAGTCCAGTAACCATATTCTCCTGTGACTTACTCATTGCTAGGTATTTACGGTACCTTGTAGAAACACCACGCCAATTCGTGATATAAATGAGTAAAAAATACGATTTAGTGAGCGTCTCCATTCCAGATGGAATTTTTCACAATCACATAATCAACATGTCTAAGATCAGCTACCTTGCGACCACCTGCATAAGAGATAGCACTTTGCAAATCCTGCTCCATTTCAGTTAATGTATCTTGTAAGTGACCTTTTACTGGTAAAAGAATCTTTTTACCCTCGACATTTTTATAAGCGCCTTTTTGATATTCAGAAGCTGAACCATAATATTCTTTGAACTGTTCTCCATCAATCTCGATTGTTTTTCCTGGACTTTCAATGTGACCAGCAAACAGAGAACCGATCATGACCATTCTGGCACCAAATCGGATTGACTTAGCAATATCTCCATGTGTCCGAATACCACCGTCAGCAATGATAGGCTTGCGAGCAGCCTTAGCACACCAACGAAGAGCTGCTAACTGCCAACCACCAGTACCAAAACCAGTTTTAACCTTAGTAATACATACCTTACCAGGTCCAATTCCAACTTTAGTAGCATCGGCACCCGCATTTTCAAGTTCACGCACAGCTTCTGGAGTTCCAACATTACCTGCAATGACAAAGGTCTCTGGCAATTCTTTCTTGATGTGTTGAATCATGGAAATCACACTATCTGAATGGCCATGAGCAATATCTATGGTGATATATTCTGGAGCATCATCCTTGAGTTGACTGACAAAATCATACTCGTACTCCTTAACTCCAACAGATATAGAAGCAATCAAGCCTTTATCATGCATGCGTTTCACAAAGGGGATTCGTCCTTCTTCATCAAAACGGTGCATAATGTAGAAATAACCATCCTTGGCAAGTTGTTCTGCCACATCTTCGTCCAAAATTGTCTGCATATTTGCAGGAACGACAGGTAACTTAAATGTATGATTTCCTAAAGTAACATGAGTATCAACCTCAGATCTACTTTTGACCACACATTTATTTGGAATGAGCTGAATATCTTCATAGTCAAAAATCGGAAATTCGTTTAACATTTCGATGTCTCGTTTCTTTTATAATGACCTACCTATGCTTTCGCATCACTACGCCTTTTCCGACGTTTCCTTTAACGATTATAAACTAAGGTAAAGTTTTTGTCAAACATTTTGAAGTATTAAAATTATTATGTTCGGATTTTACTCGTTATTTCACAAAAAATAGAGAGTTTATAGGATCTCTAAATTTGTTTTATATTATTTTGAAAATTTTTTTAATATCTCTATTTTTTTATTGCTCCATTATAATGTTACTTGATAGTTAGTACCTCTCAGAATACAACCAATCATCATAAAATTCATTTCCAAACCATATATAAAGTTCCTACTGTTACCACCATCCCCAAAATCCATACCGTTTTAAAATACCATTTTCGAGTTTTATGATGGAACATGAGTCCTGCCATACAGGCTCCAAAGCCACCAAGTATAAAAGCTCCTAAGAGTAAATACTTCTCTGGAATTCTCCAGTATCCGCGTTTGGCCTTATATTTATCTATTCCATATAGGATAAAGATAAAGAAATTCCATAGCAAGAGTAGAATGCTAGCAAGTTGTTTTATATCAATCATCTGTGTATAAGCCTCCTTGTCAGTTGTTTTATCCTATTTCTTTTTTTGAAGTCAAAGACCAACTTATTTCAAATAGTTCAAAAACCCTTTCGTCAGCTAGAGTATCATCAAGTGGAACGCTAATCCAATAACGTTTATTCATATGAAAGGCTGGGTAAATGCCTTTTTCTAGTAATAAATCAGCAACTTGATCATGCTTAAGATTAACGACTTCTACTTGTCCTTCTTGTGTTTTATCCAGTTTTTCCCAAGAAATCTTCATTAGAACTGCATACCACTTCTGATTATCTTCATGACGCAAAACCGCCGTATCAGGTGATTTCTCCCAAAGGTATTCTAATTGATTTTTATACTTTTCTTGAACAAGTGTCATGATTCTCTTGGTCTGAGGACAGATAAAATCCTGCACCTCAAAACAAGCCTTTCGAATGTCATAAAGAACTTCTAAACAAGCTTCACGAACAGTTCCAACAAAAGTACCTCTCATACTTTCCATATGAACTTGAGGATAAAGATCTCCTGTCTCTTGGTCATAAACTTGAAAAGATAAGTCTCCATCGTCAACTGTAACTACCATGAGAAAATCTCCCTGCAAGATAGTCGATCTATAGGTCCATACACCTTGATTTTCTACAAATTCATATTCTTTAGCCTTCTTAGTATTAAATTGATAGGACTTAAAAATTTCAAACATAAGCGAAAACTGCTACCAAAAGCTAGCAGTTCCTTTCTATTTTTTAAAAGACAACCTTTGTTCCATGTAATTGTGTCACACCTAGTTGATCGATAAAAATTTGACGGTTGTCCATGTCAATACCTCCACCTGGTAGGATTTCAATTTTACCTGCAGCGTGTTCTAGAATTCTACGATAGTGAGCAAATCGTTTCTCTAACGAATCTCCAGATACACCAGCGCGAGTCAAAATGCGTGTCACTCCAGCTTGACTAAGCCAATCAATGGCTTCCAACTGATCTTCATCGCTTAATTCATCAAAAGCCATGTGGAAAACAATTTCCATGCCTTTAGAAGCAGCAATCAATTTTTCAAGGTTGAACTTATCCAGCTTCTTATCCGCTCTCAATGCACCAAAGACAACCCCTTGGCTACCTGCCTGAGCAGTTACACGAATGTCCTCAAGCATAATGGCGATTTCTAGATCATTGTAAACAAAATCACCACCACGCGGACGAATCATAGTCATGATAGTCGTATCGTAGTTAGATGCTAGTTCAACAGCTGCCTTAGTTACTCCATAACTCGGTGTTGTTCCACCAACAGCAAGGTTATCACAGAGCTCAATACGACGAGCTCCAGCCTGCATTGCCTTTTCTAGCAATGTCACATTTTCAGCACAAAATTCGTAAATCATTTGATGCTCCTCGACGATTTATTTAATGTTATTATATCATATTTTTTTGAGTAAACTCTATTTTTTATCAAGGAAAAATACGACTTATTAAAGCTATTCCTTATCTGGAATCACCTTAAATAGATAATAGGTTATAAATACTGTTAAACAACCTAAAGCAATTTTTACGGGTAAAAGCGGAGCAAAATAAATCGAAATTCCCATCAAGATATAAATCGAAACAATGATTTTCTTCTTGCGTTCACGCCTAATAGACTTAGTTTCTCTAAAGTCAGCAACATATGTTTGATAAAGTTTGGTATGATAGAGCCAATCTTCAAACCGTTTGGAAGATTTAGAAAAACAAGCGATTGATAATAAGAGAAAAGGAGTTGTTGGTAATAGCGGCAAAACAACACCAATGATTGCCAGAGCTAAAGAGATGAATCCAATACTGAGATAAATGATACGCATGTCTACTCCTAAGTCAGTATAATCTTCTTCTAGTTTCGCATAAAAAGATGAAATCTGTCAAGTTTAAATTAGAAAAGGACTAAAATATCTACTTCAGTCCTTTCACTTTTATTTAACCTTTTCTTCTTCGTAGTCACCGTTGCTACATACAATTTGTTTACCACCACCACGGATTTTTTTCTCCATCAGGAAGTGACCACATTTAGGACAATCACGTCCAACCGGTTTATCCCAAGAAGTAAAGTCACATTCTGGATAACGATTGCATCCATAGAAAAGACGATTACGCTTGGTTTTACGTTCGATGATTTGCCCTTGATGACAGCTTGGACAGGTAACACCGACTTCTTTAACAATGGCTTGCGTATGTCGACAATCTGGGAAATTGCTACATGCGTAAAACTTACCAAATCGTCCAATTTTAATCACCATCGGACTACCACAAACTTCACAGTCAAATCCTGCTGGTTCATCCTTGATTTGAATTTTTTCCATCTCTGCTTCAGCTTTTGCAACCTCTTTAGAGAATGGTTTGTAAAATTCATCAATAACCCGTTGCCACTCTTCTTTTCCAACCTCAACATCATCCAGTTTACCTTCCATTTCAGCGGTAAACTTCACGTTAACAATATCTGGGAAGTATTCGACAATCAGCTTGTTAACGACTTGTCCTAGATCAGTTGGTTCAAAGCGCTTAGATGCCAGTCTTACATAGTAGCGTTTTTGGATTGTTTCAATAGTTGGAGCATAGGTAGATGGACGTCCAACTCCATTTTCTTCTAATGTTTTAATCAGTGTTGCTTCAGAATACCGTGCAGGCGGTTGCGTGAAATGCTGTTCAGGTTTGCTATTGACCTGTTTGACCACATCTCCTACTTTCATATCTGGCAACATCTTATTCTTATCAGAATCGTTGTAAATGGCTAAATAACCATCAAACTTAACCTGACTACCATTAGCAGCAAATTGAACTCCATTTTGCGACAATTTAACAGCCATGGTATCAAAAATCGCACCAGTCATCTGACTCGCTACAAATCGATTCCAGATGAGTGTATAGAGTTTAAGCTGGTCTTTATCCAAATACTTAGCAATTTTTTCTGGTGTATTGAAAACACTAGAAGGACGAATGGCTTCGTGGGCATCCTGAGCACCAGAAGCATTTTTTACCCGACTGCCATGCTTAGAATAGTTACTACCAAAGCGTTCATTGATGTAGCCTGCAGCTTCATTTTGAGCTACAGGACTAATACGAGTAGAATCGGTACGCATATAGGTAATCAAACCTTGAACACCTGTACCAATATTGATTCCTTCATAGAGTTGTTGGGCAACCATCATGGTTTTACGAGTACGGAAGTTAATCTTGTTAGCCGCATCCATCTGCATAGAGGAAGTGGTATAAGGAAGCGGAGCGTTTCGCTTGCGTTCTTTCTTATCAACATGATCCACCATAAAGTCTTTACTGGTTAGCTGAGAAAGAACTTCCTTAACCTCATCATTGGTGGTGAGCTTCATTTTTTTACCATTCAAACCAAAGAAAGAAGCTTGAAATTGTTTGGTTCCTTTTTTGAAAGTACCATCAATAGTCCAGTATTCTTCTGGCTGAAAGGCATTGATTTCATTTTCACGGTCAATGATTAATTTAAGTGCGATAGATTGCACACGTCCAGCTGATAAGCCCTTCTTGACCTTCTTCCATAAAATAGGTGAAATCGAATATCCTACCAAGCGGTCAAGAACACGTCGAGCTTGTTGAGCATCTACCAAGTCCATATTAATTTTACGAGGTTCTTTAAAAGCATTCTTGACCGCATCCTTGGTAATCTCATTGAAAACAACACGGTTTGTATCATTTTCATTAAGATTTAAAATATGAGCCAAATGCCATGAAATCGCTTCTCCTTCACGGTCCGGGTCACTTGCAAGAAAAACTTTATTGGCTTTTTTTGCTTCTTTTTTTAAGTCATTAATTAGAGGACCTTTTCCTCGAATATTGATATATTGCGGTTCGTAATTATTTTCCACATCGACTGACATACTTGATTTTTTCAAGTCACGAATATGACCGACGCTAGCTAAAACCTTATAGTTCCGGCCTAGATATTTTTCAATCGTTTTAGCCTTAGCAGGCGATTCCACGATTACCAGATTTTTTTTAACTGTTGATTTTTTCTTCTTTGTTGCCGTAGCCACAGTATCACACCTTTTCAAAGTAATAAACTTTATAAAGTGTAAACCATTTTTAAAAACCTGTCAAGACTTAACACCCATATAATAGAAGAAAAGTTTGCTAGATGAAATGATTCTATGTCTAAAACTCAAATTCGCCGAGAATATCCTGCCCACATGTTGCCAACTTTGCTCCCTCCTGAATCAAATGATGACACCCATCTGAGCGCCCATCCAAAATTGAACCTGGAATGGCAAAGACATCTCTTCCTTCCTCCATAGCACGTTCACAAGTGATCAAACTTCCTGATCTCATCTTTGCTTCAGCCACAATGACTCCTCTACACAAGCCTGCAATAATCCGGTTTCTAGCTGGGAAATGATATTTCAAGGGTTCTTCACCTGGACCGTACTCGCTTAATACTAAATGATTGTCTCCAATATATTCCTGTAAACGTTTATTGGCTCTAGGATAGTAAACATCTAGACCCGTCCCGATAACCGCAATCGTTTTACCACCTTTTTGTAGAACTGACATGTGGGCAGCTGTGTCAATTCCCTTAGCAAGTCCGCTTACTACAACCAACTCATTTTCAAGTTCTTCAATAACTTTTTTCACAGATTTTGTACCTACTTGACTACAAGAGCGACTGCCCACAACTGCAATCTTTGGTAATTTTAAGAGATTTAAATCTCCTTTATAAAATATCAATACAGGAGCATCATAAATTTCACTTAGCGCAATTGGATAAACATCATCCAAAATAGAAAATGAAGGAAACTTTTCAAAATCCTTTTGCAGACGTTCCATGCTTTCAAAAGTAAGTTTGTGATAACGTTCCATAAAAACCACTGGATTTCGACACTCAGAAGCTTCTGCGATGGTCTCTAAACTCAATTCTTGATCATAAATTTCTCCATATTGAAGAACATTTAACACTTGTTGATTACTTAATCCTGCCTGTTTTAACTTATAAATTTCAAAATTATCAATCTTTATTTTCATGATCGACTCCTTTTTTTCTATCTATTTATTTATTCGTAGAAAAAGAAAAAAACTTCCCAAAAATTTAACTTTTTTAGGAAGTTTCCATTATTAATAATGATGATTTTAGTAATCAGGACGAAGAACTCCAGTGACAGTTGCCTTGGTTGCCTCATAGTCCCCATCAATAACAACCTTGATAATGCGTTTGGCATCCTCTTCAGGGCAAGGAACTAGCGGTAGGCGAGTTGGCCCAACTTCAAATCCCATATAGTTAAGCACTGCCTTAACGGGTGCAGGACTTGGATAAGAGAAAAGAGCATTGACTTTAGGAATGAATTTACGTTGAATAGCCGCTGCTTTCTTCAAGTCACTTTCTTCAATAGCCGTAAGCATTTCATGCATCTCATCACCATTTGTATGTGATGCAACAGAGATGACACCATCTGCACCTAAATTCATAGCATGAAAAGCATCTCCATCTTCACCAGTATAAACTAAAAACTCTTTAGGCTTATGCTCGATTAAATAAGCCATGTTAGCCAGACTCGTACATTCCTTGACACCAACGATGTTTGGATGTTCTGCTAAGCGAAGTAAAGTTTCTGGAGTCATTTCGACTACTACACGTCCAGGGATATTATAGATAATAATTGGTAAATCAGAGGCATCTGCAATAGCTTTGAAGTGTTGGTACATCCCTTCTTGGGAAGGTTTATTGTAGTAAGGAACAATCGCAAGACCAGCCGCAAAACCACCAAACTCTGCTACTTCTTTAACGAATTCGATAGAGTCACGTGTGTCATTTGTCCCCACACCAGCGATTAAGGGAACACGGCCATTGACAACCTTCTGAACGGCGGCAAATAATTCCAACTCCTCATCGTGGGTCAAGGTTGGACTCTCAGCGGTTGTCCCTGCTAGAAGGATACCATCCGTATGGTGAGCCAATAAATGCTCAATTAAATCTGGAATCGCATCGAAATTTATAGAACCATCCTCATGGAAAGGAGTAATAAAAGCCGTGATAATTTTACATTCTTTTAGATCTTGATAAGACATACAAAACACCTCTCTACTTTAAAGAAGGAGTTCAAATGAACTCCTACACATTATTTCAATTCAAATTTTAATTCAGCTGTTGGGCGTACTAGACCACGTTCGTGAAGTGTTTCTGCGATTTGAACTGAGTTCCAAGCAGCACCTTTAAGGAGGTTATCTGAAACAACCCACATGTGGATACCTTTTTCTGCATCCAAGTCCTTACGGATACGCCCAACAAATGTATCACGTAATCCAACAGCATTGACTGCTTGAGGATAGATTTGGTGAGCAACATCATCTTCAAGAACTGCACCTGGGAAGGCAGCAATAGCTGCTTTCACTTCTTCAATTGGGGCCACTTCTTTTGTTTCAATATAGACTGACTCAGAGTGAGCTGACAAGACCGGAATACGCACACAGGTTGCTGATACGGCAATGCTATCGTCTTCCATGATTTTTTTGGTTTCGTTTGTCATCTTCATCTCTTCGTAAGTGTAGTCATTGTCAGTGAAGACGTCAATCTGAGGAAGTGCGTTGAACGCAATTGGATAATGTTTCTTGTCCCCACCACATGGCAAGATGTTTGCTTGGACATCACGTGGATTCACACCTTCATTCAAAACTTCTTTCAACTCACGCTGTGTTTCAAGAATAGCACCCATACCAGCACCTGAGACAGCTTGGTAAGTAGATACGATGATACGTTCCAAGCCCCATTTTTGGCGAACAGGCTCAAGAGCTACCATCATTTGAATAGTTGAACAGTTAGGGCAAGAAATAATTCCGTTGTGAGCATCAAGTGCGTGAGCATTCACTTCAGGAACAACCAGTGGCACATCTGGATTTTGACGGAAGTAGGAAGTATTATCTACAACAACTGCTCCTGCTTTAACAGCATAAGGTGCGAATTTTGCAGAAGTTGAACCACCAGCAGAGAAAAGAGCAATATCAACACCTTCAAAAGAATCTTCTGTGGTTTCTTCAATGGTCACATCTTGACCCTTGAATTGTAAGACCTTCCCTGCAGAACGTGCAGACGCAAGGTAGCGAATATTTTCAATTGGAAGAGTTGATTCTTCTAACATTTTGATCATTTGAGCACCTACGGCACCTGTAGCACCGACAACAGCAACTGTGTATCCCATAACAAACCTCTTTTGGAATTTTCTAAAAATTTCTGTAATAGAGCTATTATACTACTTTTTAAGAAAATTGAAAAGTCTTTACCATACCTATTTTCTGAAAATGACAAAAAAGGCCGCTAATACTAGCGAACCTTTTATTACTATTCGTAAAATTGCTTGTATGGCTTATTAAAAGCGTTTAAAATATCTGATGGAGTATCTGCATATGATTTTGTCTCTATCAAATTTCCTTTAACGATAATTCTTTCAACAGCATTAGCATCTTCACAGGTCACCAAGGTAACCTCACTAACACCATCTCGTTCATCAATTACATCTACTCGATCAGGAGTTACAATTTTGACTTCTTCAATCTCGTATGTATAGACTTTTTCTTTATCAGTGAGATAAATTTTCATTCCTTTTTGAGCACGAGCAAGAGGTGAAAATAACTTCTTATCCGCATTTTCTCCAGCAAATATCCGGTGACTCGCCAAAGAATAGTTTCCTTCTCCCATTACCTGATTTGGTTTCATTGTCCCAGCACCATAGAAAAGGTTAACATTTGCGAGTCCTTTAAATATAGGCAAGTTCATTTCAAGTTCTGGAATTGCAATTCCACCAATAACAGGAAGCTGTTGGGAATCCCATTGAGCTGATAGCACTGCCTCTGATGATAGAGCTTTAACTGAGTTAAAATCAAAATTTCCATCCGCAGAAGCATTTTTATCAAGTGTTTCTTTAGAAACTTGTCCTACCTGATACTTATTGGTATTTAAAATCATAAAGAAATTTCGAATCTGTGAATTAAAAATTAAAGCTAGAGACAAAAGGATTAAAAACCCGGATATAATATTAATCAGCAGATTCTTATGCTTATTCTTTTTTCTTTTAGTTCTTTTTTGAGACATTATTCTTCACTTTCTATTTCATTTTCTGCCCCAACTTCTTCTTTCTCTGCTGCCGCAACTGTCGTAAAGGTCACAATTTTAGCATCCTGATCAAGACGCATCACTTTAACTCCCATAGTTGAGCGTCCTGTTTGCGAAATATTGGCAACGTTTGTTCGAATCATCACACCTTTATCTGTAATGATCATCAAGTCTTCATCACCCGTAACAGTCAAAAGACCGGCAAGTGGACCATTTTTATCGGTAACATTGGCTGTCTTCATACCTTTACCACCACGGCCCTTGGTCGGATATTCTGTAGCGACCGTTCGCTTACCATAACCTTTTTCGGTGATAATCAGAACCTCATCCTGATCAGTAATAACACTGGCTCCAACTACTGTATCACCTTCACGAAGGTTCACCCCTCGAACACCAGTAGCACTACGGCTCATACTGCGAACAGTTGATTGGTTAAAGCGGACTGCGTAGCCTAGTTTTGTTCCGATGATGATGTCCATATCTTCTTGAGTAAGGAGAACATTAATTAACTCATCTTCATCTTTCAGATTTAAGGCTTTGAGACCGTTTTGACGAATGTTTGCAAATTCTTTGACGCTCGTTCTCTTGACAATACCTGCTCGAGTTGTGAAGAAGAGGTAAGCATCATCACTACGTTCTGAATCAACGTTAATAATGGTTTGGATACTTTCACCCTCATCCAGCTTCAAGAGATTCACAACAGGCAATCCTTTGGCTGTACGACCATACTCAGGGATTTCATAACCTTTAAGTCGGTAAACTCGCCCTTTGTTGGTAAAGAAGAGTAAGTGATCATGGGTGCTAGTAGATACCAACTCACGCACAAAGTCATCATCCTTGACGCCAGTACCTTGAACACCACGTCCACCACGTTTTTGAGCAGTAAACTCGTCTTGATCCAAACGTTTGATATAACCTTTGTTTGATAAAGTGATGAGAACATCAGATTCTTCAATCAAATCTTCATCTTCGAGTGTCAAGACTTCACCGACCATCAACTCAGTACGACGTTTATCACCAAACTTACGTTTGACCTCATCCAATTCTTCTTTGATGATTTGTGCCACACGATCTGGCTTAGCAAGAATATCTGCCAAATCAGCAATCAAAGCGATTAATTCGTCATATTCTGACTGAATCTTATCACGTTCCAAACCTGTCAAACGACGGAGACGCATATCAAGAATTGCTTGACTTTGACGCTCAGAAAGCTTGAACTTGCTCATCAATTCTGCTTGAGCCTCTTCATCAGTTTCACTGGCACGGATGATACGAATGACTTCGTCAATATGATCTAGTGCAATCAAGAGACCTTCTAAGATATGCGCACGCGCTTCAGCTTTCTCTTTATCAAACTGAGTGCGTCGAGTCACCACTTCTTTTTGGTGCTCAATATAAGCATCTAAAATTTGACGGAGTGAGAGAATCTTTGGAACACCATTTTGGATGGCCAACATGTTAAAACCAAAGCTAGTTTGCATCTGAGTCATCTTGAACAAGTTATTTAAAATGACATTGGCAGACGCATCCCGTTTCACTTCAATGATGAAACGTACACCTTCTCGGTTTGACTCATCACGAACAGCTGTAATACCTTCGATACGCTTTTCTTGTACTAATCGTACAATGTGCTCATGCACTTTCGTCTTGTTAACCATGTATGGAAATTCTGTAACAACAATACGCTCGCGACCAGTTTTAGCGACCTCGATTTCAGTGCGAGAACGAAGTACGATAGAGCCTTTTCCTGTTTCGTAGGCTTTATAAATACCTGATTTCCCCATAACGAGAGCACCAGTTGGGAAATCTGGACCAGGCAGTACTTCCATCAATTCTTTGGTTGTAACTTCTGGATTATCCATGACCAACTTAACAGCATCAACGGTCTCTCCTAAGTTGTGTGGCGGAATATTGGTCGCCATACCAACTGCGATACCCGTTGCTCCATTGACCAAAAGATTTGGAAAACGTGCAGGCAAAACTAAAGGTTCACGCTCATTGGCATCATAGTTATCAACAAAATCAACTGTATTTTTATTGATATCACGAAGCATTTCAAGAGCAATCTTGCTCATACGTGCTTCGGTATAACGTTGAGCAGCAGCTCCATCACCATCCATAGAACCAAAGTTTCCATGTCCGTCTACAAGCATGTAACGGTAACTCCACCATTGTGCCATACGGACCATAGCTTCATAGATTGAGGAATCTCCGTGTGGGTGGTATTTACCCATAACATCCCCAGTAATACGAGCGGACTTCTTATGAGGTTTATCAGGAGTAACTCCTAATTCATTCATCCCATATAAAATACGACGATGAACTGGTTTCAATCCATCACGGACATCAGGAAGAGCTCGAGCAACGATAACACTCATGGCGTAGTCGATAAAGCTAGTCTTCATCTCCCTTGTCAAATTGACATTCACTAAATTTTTATCCTGCATTAACAAATGCCTCATTTCACTATTAATAACTAGTTTTATTATACCATAAATTCTTGTCTATTTCAGTGTTCTGAAACGTCTAAAACGTTTACATAAAAAAGTAAATAGGTTATTCGTGACAAAGCTTTTTAAAAGTGCTAAAATGAAGATGAACGGGAAATCCCACAATAAAAATAAAGGAGATGTTTAGGCAAATGACAGCAACTAAACAACACAAAAAAGTTATCCTCGTTGGTGACGGTGCCGTAGGTTCATCTTACGCTTTCGCTCTTGTAAACCAAGGTATCGCTCAAGAACTTGGTATCATTGAAATCCCTCAATTGCACGAAAAAGCTGTTGGTGATGCTCTTGACCTTAGCCACGCCCTCGCTTTCACTTCACCTAAGAAGATTTATGCAGCTGAATACGCAGACTGTGCGGATGCTGACCTCGTTGTAATCACAGCAGGTGCTCCTCAAAAGCCAGGTGAAACTCGTCTTGACCTTGTAGGTAAAAACCTTGCAATTAACAAATCAATCGTAACACAAGTTGTTGAATCTGGATTTAACGGTATCTTCCTAGTAGCTGCTAACCCAGTTGACGTTTTGACATACTCTACATGGAAATTCTCTGGATTCCCTAAAGAACGTGTTATCGGTTCAGGTACTTCACTTGACTCAGCTCGTTTCCGTCAAGCCCTTGCTGAAAAATTGGATGTTGACGCTCGTTCAGTTCACGCCTACATCATGGGTGAACACGGTGACTCAGAATTCGCCGTTTGGTCACACGCTAACATCGCTGGTGTGAACCTTGAAGAATTCTTGAAAGATACTCAAAATGTTCAAGAAACTGAATTGATCGAATTGTTTGAAGGTGTTCGTGATGCTGCTTACACAATCATTAACAAGAAAGGTGCTACATACTATGGTATCGCAGTTGCCCTTGCTCGTATCACTAAAGCAATCCTTGATGATGAAAATGCAGTACTTCCACTTTCTGTATTCCAAGAAGGTCAATACGGAATTAAAGAAGTCTATATCGGTCAACCTGCTGTTGTTGGAGCACACGGAATTGTACGTCCAGTAAACATCCCATTGAACGATGCTGAACTTCAAAAAATGCACGCTTCTGCTAAAGAATTGAAAGCAATCATTGACGAAGCATGGAAAAACCCAGAATTCCAAGCAGCTTCTAAAAACTAAGTTCACATAGAAATAAAAAGTCTAGACAAACTTGTCTAGACTTTTTTATTTCAAAATAGTTTAATCCATTTTAGCAAATGCTGCTTCAGCATCTGCATTACTAATTACTCCTAATTGAATCTTAGCAATTTTACCATTGGAATCAATAAGATATTCTGTTGGGATACTTCGGATTTGGTAAGCTTGGAAAATGCTTCCTTTTGTATCATACAGAACAGGAATATTCTTATAACCTTGTTCTTCAAACCATTTTGGAAATTGGTCTATAGTTTTTTCACCTTGGATCCCTGGTGCAATAACTGATAAAATTTCAAAGTCACGATCTTCCTTAGCAGCAAGTTCCATCAATTCTGGCATACTTTTCTTACATGGTCCACACCAAGAAGCCCAAAATTTAAGATAGACTTTTTTACCTTTATAATCAGACAATTTGACTTCTTTTCCATCCATTGATTGAAGAGTGAAATCTGGTGCCTCTGCTCCCACAGCCACTTGCTTCACAGTCGTTTGTTGCTGTGGTTGACTCTGAGTTGTTTGGCTTGGTTTACTCTCTTCTTTGCCACAAGCAAACAGAAGAAATAGCGACAAGAAACTAAATCCGAAATAAATAATTTTTTTCATATGTAACTCCTTTTATCCTAAAATACCCGATAATATATTTAACTGTCCCAACATTAATAAAATTCCCATGAGAATGATCAGCAAACCACCAATTTTCTTTAATAAGAGTATATGGGATTTGATTCTACTAAAAAACGGCATGATAAGACCTGATGCCAAGGCCAACACTAAAAATGGAAGTGCCATTCCAAGAGTGTAAACAAGAGTTAGTAAAGCTCCCTGAAGTGCTCCATTTCCTCCTGATGCAGCCAATGCTAAAACAGAACTTAAAACTGGTCCGATACAAGGAGTCCAGCCAAAACTAAAGCTAATTCCTAATAGAAAGGCTGATAGATACTTGCTGGACTGTTCCTGTTTAAACTTTAGTGTTTTTTGTACCTCTAATTTTTTTAGATGAAGGATTTCCATCTGATGTAATCCCAATAGGATAATAACAACTCCCATAGTATAACGGAACCAGTCAGCATAGAGTATGTTCCCAAGAAATCCAGCTCCGAAACCAAGGATAAAGAAAATAAGAGAAATACCTGCAATAAAAAAAAGAGTGCGAATCAATCCAGACCAGGAAACATCTTTACCCAAAAAACGAAATGTCTTCGACTCCTCTTGATCATCTAACAAAATTCCTGCGTAGACTGGTAACAAGGGAAAGATACAGGGAGAAAAGAATGACAAGACCCCAGCTATAAAGACAGAAATAAAAAATAAAATACTTTCCAATTCAGAACCTACTTTCATTTAGTTATATTTTATTTTACTATAAAAGAAAACGTTTGTAAGATATCTGCTACGCAAATTTATTTTCAACTTTAAAAGATCAAAAAAGGAGCTTAGCTCCTTTTTACTTAATAAGTTCTTTCTTCACCCTGACTAGTTAAGATAACTGGCCCATCCTTTGTAATCACAAATTGGTGTTCATATTGACAAGAAAGGCCTCCGTCAACCGTTTTATGAGCCCATCCTGTTTTCATATCAGTATCAATTTCCCAATCACCTGTGTTAATCATCGGTTCAATTGTTAACACCATACCTTCTCTTAAACGAAGTCCTCGGCCTGCAATTCCATAGTTGGGAACCATTGGTTCTTCATGCATGGTTGGTCCAACACCGTGACCTACCAAGTCACGAACAACACCGTATCCACGACTTTCTGCATATTCTTGGATAGCAGCGCCGATATCACCAATACGATTTCCGACAACTGCTTTCTCAATGCCTATATACATAGCTTCTCTAGTGACTTCCATCAAGTTCTTTACTTGCTCAGAAGGTGTTCCAACTGCATAAGCCCAACAAGAGTCTGCCAAACCGCCTGTATAGCTTTGAGTATATTTCTTCACTTGTTGGACTTTGTCAAAGTTTAACTTAGAAACGTCTAATTCAGACTTGGCAATAGGACCTCCTAAAACCATATCTACTTTTAGTAAGTCTCCGTCTTTAAGAATATAATGTCGCGGAAATGCATGCGCAACCTCATCATTTAGAGAACAACATGTTGCGTAAGGATAATCCATCACCGCTCCGTCAACCCCAATTTGTAAGGGAAGGAAGTTTTCTTCTTTACAACGGCGACGTACATATTCTTCGACTTCCCACATATCTACACCTGGTTTGATGATTTCACGCAAACCGATGTGAATACTTGCAAGAAAATCACCCGCCTTATCCATTGCTTCGATTTCTCTAGCTGATTTTAATGTAATCATGTTTTCTCCTAATTCTAATTAATTTTTACAGTTACATTTGCTTTTGATACTATTTGGTGATTGAGATAAATGTCATAATCAATAATTGCTGACCGTCTCGTATGATGAATAATTCGTGCCTGAATCCGCAAGACATCATCAATCTGAACAGCCTGTAAAAAGTAAATCAACATCTGTTCAATGATGAGGTTACGTCCACTGTTAACGACCAAATCCTGCGTCATATGGGTCAAAATTTCTGCAAGGACACCATTAGCAAGGACACCATTTTTTTCAAGCATGAATGGTTCAACCGTAATGACAACTTCGTCATGGTGGTATGATAACTTCTGACCAATCTGCTCAGAAAATGTTGGGAGAGCTGATACCTGCGAGCGGCTCATTTTTTCCATGACATCCCGCCTAGTAATAACACCAAGTAGGGTTTGATTACTTCTAACAACAGGTACCATTTCAAAATCTTCAGCAATCATTCTCTGACTCACGTTAGCGATATTCGTTGCTAAACCAGTCATATAGACAGTCCTTGTCATGACCTTATCAATGGTAGTACCTGGTGATTTATCTCCAGCATCTCGCATGGTTACAACCCCCACAACAACCTTGTGTTGATTGATGACAGGAAATCGACTAGTTCTATTTTTCCGTACCAAGTCCAAATAATCCTTCACAGTATCTGTTTCCTGCAAAAAACCATATTCATGACTAGTACGATAGATCTTTTCAACTGTTAGAATATCTGTCTTAATTTGAACATTTGAAAGAGCTCGATTAATCATAGTTGCAATCGTAAATGTGTCATGCTTACTGCGTAACACTGGGATATTTTTTTTATTAGCAGCATCCAAAACATCTTTATGAACTTCAAATCCACCCGTTACCAAGACAGCATTTTCATTTTCAAGTGCCAATAATTGGATCCGTGTTCTATCACCGACAATAAGTAGACCACCATCATGAAGATAAGAAAGAATATTTTTTTCTGTCATGGCTCCAATGGAGAATTTACTGAATTCTCTCTCCAAACCTGCTTGGCCAGCTAAAACTTCTGAACCAGTGACTTCTGCAATTTCTGCAAAGGTTAATCTCTCAATGGCAACTTTTTTGGACTTGACACGGACAGTTCCACTTCGAGGCCGCGTTTCAACTAGACCTCTGTTTTCAGCCTCTTTGATAGCGCGATAAGCCGTACCGTCACTAACTCCCAAACGATTGGATATACTCCGAACACTGACTCGTTTTCCAACTGGTAATTCTTCTAAGTAAGCTAATATTTCTTGGTGTTTACTCATTTAGCTCTCCTTTTGTATAGCGAAACTCTAGATAATCCCGCATCTTACGAGTATAGCGATCACTACCTTTGAAACAACGAAACTGAACAAAGCCTGATTTTAGTGCGACCTTTTGACTAGCAATATTTTCTAGATGAGTCACAATAGATAATTGTTTTAATCCGAATTCGGTCATGGATAAATCTCGCAACTTGGTTACTGCTTCAGTCATAAATCCCTGTGACCAAAAGTCATTTCTTAAAAAGTAGCCAATTTCCGCTTCTTTTTTAATTTCGTCCAGTTTTTCAAACTTGATTGCACCAATCATTTTTTCTTGTTTTTTATCACAAATAGCCCAAATTCCCAAAGGCGATTTCATAAAGTAGTTAGCCAGAGCATACTGGCTTTCCTCAAGACTTGATTGTGTTGGAAAAATAAACTGGAGGTTTACAGGATCTGATGCTAGCTGGTGAAAGTCTGCTACATCCGTAAAAAAGAATGGACGGAAATACAAACGTTCCGTCTCAAAAATAGAAAACATTGCTAATTTTGTCCAGATATTCATTGTAATCCTCAAATTGCTAATCTTCGATTAGCTCAATATCTGCTCCAAGATTACGTAATTTCTCAATAATATTTGAGTAACCTCGTAAGATATACTCAACACTAGTAATCTCAGTTCTACCTTCAGCCATAAGGCCTGCAATAACTAGGGCTGCACCTGCACGTAGGTCTGTCGCTTTTACACTTGCACCATGTAATGGATTACCACCTTTATAGAGAATATGATTATTAGTTGTGGTGATATCTGCGTTCATTTTAGCTAATTCAAAGACATGGTTGATTCGTTTTTCATAAATCGTGTCAATTAGAGTTCCACGTCCTTCTGTTTTCAATAGCAATGGTGTGATTGGCTGTTGAAGATCCGTTGCAAATCCAGGATATGGAGCAGTTTTGATATTAACAGCCTTTAGATTTGTTTGTTCATCTACAAAGATACTATCTTCAGAAACAGTCATATGAACACCCATTTCTTCTAACTTAGCAAGAAATCCTTCAAGATGTTCATAAAGTACATTATTAATAAGGATTCCCTTTCCTACGGCTGCAGCTAAGGAAATATAAGTTCCAGCTTCAATACGGTCTGGAATAACTTGATGTCGAGTTCCGTGTAAGGATTCAACACCATCAATGGTAATCATATCTGTACCTGCACCACGGATATGAGCTCCCATATTGTTTAACAATGTTGCTACATCAATGATTTCAGGCTCACGAGCAGCATTCTCAATAACTGTACGGCCTTGAGCTTTAACCGCAGCAAGCATTGTATTAATGGTCGCTCCGACACTGACAGTATCCATATAGATATGTGCGCCATGCAATTTAGAACCATTTGTGGAGAGATTCATATTGTCTCCCTCGTAAGTTGTAACGGCTCCCATCGCTTCAAATGCTTTTAAATGCAAATCAATCGGACGAGGTCCCAAGTCACATCCACCAGGCAAACCTACTGTTGCCTCACCGAAACGACCTAGAAGACTCCCATAGAAGTAATAAGATGCACGAAGACTATTAATCTTACCGTATGGCATTGGTTTATTTTGAACTCCACGAGGATCTATTTCTAAAACATCGTCATAGCGTTTAACACTAGCTCCCATGATTTCCATTATATCAATCAAACTAGCCACGTCTGAGATGTCTGGTACACAGTCCAAGATGACAAGATCATCTGATAAAATAATAGCTGGAATCAGAGCAACCACACTATTTTTTGCTCCGCTAATGGTTATCTCACCCTTTAATGGACGGCCACCGTTAATGACAATTTTTTTCATTAATTACTATAAACTCTTTCACTATTTATTCATGAGGTCTCACCTTATATTATATCATATTTCTTTCTTTTTTTCTATTGATGTTGATGAAATATATTGCTAAAGACTATACTGAATCCAAATAATTTCCAAAGTATTCTTAAAACATTACTTTCTCTAATTTTATGGAACAAAAAAGCCTTCCGAGAATCTCGAAAAGCTCTATTATATGCTAGTTAAAGCCTACTAACCTTCCATTTTAAGGCTAGAGATAAAAAGGTTTACTAACCCCTTTTATTTTGCGATAGGGTATACAGAAACTTGTTTCTTATCGCGACCTTTACGTTCAAAGCGTACTACGCCTTCAACTTTAGCGAACAAAGTATCGTCTCCACCACGACCAACGTTTACACCTGGATAGATGTGTGTACCACGTTGACGGTAAAGGATTGATCCACCAGTTACAGTTTGTCCGTCAGCTGCTTTAGCTCCAAGACGTTTAGCTTGTGAATCGCGTCCGTTTGATGTAGAACCTCCACCTTTTTTGTGGGCGAAAAGTTGCAAGTTGCTAAGAGTCATTTTTAACATAATGTTTTCCTCCGTGTTAGTTTTCTGTGATAACTCTGGTTTGGACGAACTCAGAAGAGTTCTCCGATAAATTTGCCATACCCAAGAAAAATGATTCGAAGAATAACTGCGTCATTTCTCTCTGGTGTGAAGGAAGATCAGTTGGAATTTCAACCATCAGATAACCACCTTCATCTTCGTTTAATTCTAAGATTGGTTCGTAGCCTGCAAATTTCTCAATGGAATTGATAAAATTTATGGCAAGCGTAGAAACAGATGCACACACGACATCATAGCCGTATTCGCCACTCTCGGCGTGTCCACTAATCTCCGCACTCCTCAGCTCGCCATCTTCGGCTCTCTCAAAGACTGCTTGTATCATGTGTTCTCCTTAAAATTAAGCGTTGATTGCGTTGATGACAACTTTTGTATATGGTTGACGGTGACCTTGTTTACGGTGGCTACCTTTTTTAGGTTTGTACTTATAAGTAACAACTTTCTTTTGTTTTCCTTGTTTTTCAACAGTTCCAACAACAGTAGCTCCAGAAACAAGTGGAGTTCCGACAACAGTGTTTTCACCACCAACAAGAACAACTTCGTTAAAAGTAACTTCTTGACCAGCTTCAACGTTCAATTTTTCGACGTAGATTGCTTGACCAACTTCAACTTTAACTTGTTTTCCGCCAGTTTTGATAATTGCGTATGTGCTCATTATGCACCTCCTATGTATTTTTGGGTTTCCCCGTATTTTTGTGAAGACTCGCCTAGCATCGTGGGACGAACCACTTAATAGAAGAGCTCTAAGTAAAACAAAGAATAAACTAGGAATGGAGCCGAAGACATAACTTATGTTAGGCAAGGCGATCATGACGAAGTTTAAATTTGTTATAAAACGAGCGACGATGTTCGAGCGGTTGCACAGGATTGTGCACAGTCAACTCTACAAGTATAGCATGATTCCAAATTTTTGACAAGTATTTTCAATCAAAATGATGCTTTTCTTTGCTTTTTTTAATTTATGAATATCTATCTTGTTCAGTATTTATCTGTGAGATAAAATCATTGTTCTAAAAAGCTCAAAGAGTGACTAGTAATCTCAAAAGAGCTCTCTAGCTAGTTCACCCTATCTGTGATATAATAAACACAATAAATCGTTTTTAAAAAGGAGTCTCTATGCTTAAACTCGGCATTATCGGAACGGGCGCAATCAGCCATCATTTTATCGAAGTAGCTCATACTAGTGGAGAATATCAACTGGTTGCAGTCTATTCAAGAAAAATCGAAACTGCAGAAAGGTTTGCTTCTCAATATTCAAATGTAACATTATTTGACCAGCTAGATGAATTTTTCAAGCATCCATTTGATGTGGTTTATGTTGCTAGTCCAAACTCCTTGCACTACAGCCAAGCTAAAGTTGCTTTATCTGCTGGAAAACATGTTATCCTTGAAAAACCAGCGGTGACTCAACCACAAGAATGGCAAGATTTGGTTCAAACGGCTAAAGATAATAAATGTTTTATCTTTGAAGCAGCACGTAACTATCATGAATATGCTTTCGCTACAATTAAGAACTTTTTAGCTGATAAACATGTTTTAGGTGCCGATTTTAACTATGCCAAATATTCATCTAAGATGCCTAACCTACTTGCTGGCGATACTCCTAATGTTTTCTCAGACCGTTTTGCAGGTGGTGCACTTATGGATCTTGGTATTTATCCACTCTACGCTGCTGTTCGCTTATTTGGAAAACCGACTCAAGCAACCTATCAAGCTCAGAAACTAGATAATAGCATTGATTTAAATGGGGATGGTATTCTCTCCTATCCTGACTATCAAGTACACATCAAAGCAGGAAAGAATATCACTTCTAATCTTCCTTGTGAGATTTATACTACTGATGGAACCTTGACACTTAATACAATCGAGCATGTCCAATCAGCTACTTTTACAGACCATAAAGGAAATGAAGTTCAACTTCCTATCCAGCAGGCTCCTCACACCATGGCTGAGGAAGTCGATGCTTTCGCACATATGATAAATCAACCAGACCAGACACTCTATCAGCAATGGCTTACTGATGCAACAAATGTTTATCAAGTTCTTTATACCATGCGCCAGGATGCTGGCATTAGATTTGAGGCAGAAAAATGAAAACCAAACTACCCACCGAATGGCAAAAATTGATTGATAAACTTGGTTTCCAAGAATTCACTTCCATTCAAGAACAACTTTTTGAGCCTATAACAGAAGGTGAAAATCTTCTTGGAGTCAGTCCAACAGGAACAGGAAAGACTTTGGCCTATCTCCTACCTAGTCTTCTCAAACTGCAAAAGAAAAAAGCCCAACAATTATTGATTTTAGCTCCTAACACTGAACTAGCTGGACAAATTTTCGATGTCACTAAAACCTGGGGTGAATCTATTGGCTTAACTGCTCAGCTATTTCTATCCGGTTCGAGCCAAAAACGTCAGATTGAACGACTTAAAAAAGGACCAGAAATTCTGATTGGAACTCCCGGACGTATCTTTGAACTCATCAAATTGAAAAAAATCAAGATGATGAATGTGGAAACGATTATTCTGGATGAATTTGACCAGCTACTAGATGATTCTCAGATTCACTTTGTTGAAAAAATTACCCACTACGCACCTCGTGACCACCAACTTATTTACATGAGTGCCACTACCAAGTTTGATCAAGATAAGATTGCAGCTAACACGCGCATCATTGATCTATCAGACCAAAAGTTAGACAATATTCAACACTTCTACATGCAAGTAGACCAACGTCACAGAGTAGATATGCTTCGTAAACTGGCACAGGTTGAAGATTTCCGTGGTCTTGTCTTCTTTAATAGCTTGTCTGACCTTGGAAGTGCAGAGGAAAAATTACAATATCGTGATGTTTTAGCAGTTTCGCTAGCTAGCGATGTCAACGTTAAATTTAGAAAAGTTATTCTAGAAAAATTCAAAGATAATCAACTGACACTACTTCTTGCGACAGACCTTCTAGCTCGTGGTATCGACATTGATAGTCTGGAATGTGTGGTTAACTTTGATGTCCCTAGAGATATGGAAACATACACTCATCGTGCTGGTCGTACGGGTCGGATGGGCAAAGAAGGATATGTGATTACTCTTGTAACCCATCCAGAAGATCTCAAAAAGCTGAAGAAATTTGCAAGTGTACGTGAAATTGTCTTGAAAAATCAGGAACTCTATATCAAATGAGAGTGGGACAGAAATCGGTAATTCGTTAGAATTCGATTTCGTCGTCCCACCTCCGCACAGTTGAGTAGGGCTGTAAAAGCTGATGAAATCAGCGTAGTAGAGCCCACTCAACCACTGCGTCTTGCTCGACAATCCAAAGACAATTGAGAGGCTAGGACTTTTGTCCCAGCCTCTTTTTCTTATCCCCAGGTAATTTCTAAGCGGTAGTTCGCAAATGGAACTCCTTCTTTGTTTTGTAATTGATAAGCTAGTTCAATCTTCTCTCCACCAACTTCATAGTGGCTTGTTTGGATAATAAACTCCTGCAAGCCCATAGGTGTTGGAATATAGGCTAAACTATCAGTTCCCTTTAGAAAACGCATGATGGTCTTTGGAGTTGAGAAACGCGTCATAATCAGCTCTTTATCATCAAACTTGAGGACTACTTTTTCTTTCTCCTCATTATAAAAAAGCAGGTATCCATAGTCGCCCTTTTCACGTAATTCAACATCATAAAGTTGGTCCACTACTTCCAACTGCTCATCGAACTGGATGGTATTTCTCATTCTAATCTTCACAAGTCTTCCTCTTTCTTCTCACTTATCCCTACTATTTTACCAAAAAGGCAAGGAATTTGCTATAATGGTCTTATGAATGAAAAAGTATTTCGTGACCCTGTTCACAACTATATCCATGTTAATAATCAAGTTATTTATGACCTGATCAATACAAAAGAATTTCAACGGCTACGTCGCATCAAACAGCTTGGGACATCTAGCTATACTTTCCACGGTGGAGAGCATAGTCGTTTTTCTCATTGTTTGGGTGTCTACGAAATTGCCCGTCAAATCACGGAGATTTTTGAGGAGAAATATCCTGAGGAATGGGATTCTAATGAGTCTCTACTAACCATGACTGCAGCCCTTCTACACGACCTTGGACACGGTGCCTACTCACACACTTTTGAACATCTCTTTGACACGGACCATGAGGCTATTACAAGAGCAATTATCCAAAGTCCTGAAACAGAAATTCATCAAGTTTTACTCCAAGTAGCTCCTGACTTTCCTGAAAAAGTAGCCAGCGTCATCGACCACAGCTATCCGAACAAGCAAGTCGTTCAGCTAATTTCCAGCCAGATTGATGCTGACCGCATGGACTATCTTCTTCGTGACTCCTACTTCACTGGCGCTTTTTATGGGCAATTTGACCTGACACGTATTCTTCGTGTCATCCGACCTGTTGAAAATGGTATCGCCTTTCAGCGTAATGGGATGCATGCCATCGAGGACTATGTCCTCAGCCGTTACCAGATGTACATGCAGGTTTATTTCCACCCAGCCACACGCGCCATGGAAGTCCTTTTGCAAAATCTTCTCAAACGTGCCAAGGAACTCTATCCTGAAAATAAAGACTTCTTTGCCCTTACTTCACCACATCTGCTGCCATTCTTTGAAAAAAACGTTAGCTTGTCTGATTATCTAGCGCTTGATGATGGAGTTATGAATACCTACTTCCAGCTCTGGATGACTAGCCCTGATAAGATTCTAGCTGACCTATCACAGCGTTTTATCAATCGTAAGGTCTTTAAGTCTATTACTTTTTCTCAGGAAGATCAGAATCAACTTGAAATCATGCGGAACTTAGTAGAAAAAATAGGATTTGACCCCAACTACTACACGGCTATCCACAAGAATTTTGACCTTCCTTACGATATTTATCGACCAGAGTCTGAAAATCCTAGAACACAGATTGAGATTTTACAGAAAAATGGTGAATTGGCAGAACTTTCTAGTCTGTCTCCTATCGTGCAATCTCTTGCAGGAAGTCGCCATGGGGATAATCGCTTCTACTTCCCTAAAGAAATGCTAAATCAAAACAGTATTTTCACAAATATCATTCAACAATTTTCACATTTGATTGAGAATGATCATTTTACTCCAGACAAGAATAACAGAGGAAATTTATGAGTATAAAACTAATCGCCGTCGATATTGATGGGACCCTAGTCAATAGCAAAAAAGAAATTACTTCAGAAGTTTTTTCAGCTATCCAAGATGCCAAAGCAGCTGGAGTCAAGGTTGTCATTGCAACAGGACGCCCCATCGCTGGCGTTGCAAAACTCCTTGACGAACTAAAATTAAGAGATGAAGGAGACTATGTTGTGACCTTCAACGGTGCCCTTGTTCAAGAAACTGCCACAGGACAGGAGATTATCAGTGAATCCTTGACTTACGAGGACTATCTGGATATGGAATTCCTCAGTCGCAAACTTGGAGTCCACATGCATGCTATTACCAAAGATGGCATTTACACTGCCAATCGCAATATCGGAAAATACACTGTACACGAGTCAACTCTCGTCAGCATGCCAATTTTCTACCGTACACCAGAAGAAATGGCTGACAAGGAAATCGTCAAATGTATGTTTATCGACGAACCAGAAATTCTCGATGCTGCGATTGAAAAAATCCCATCTGAATTTTACGAACACTACTCTATCAATAAATCCGCTCCTTTTTACTTAGAACTCCTTAAAAAAGATGTAGACAAGGGTTCAGCTATTACCCACTTAGCTGAAAAACTAGGATTGACTAAAGATGAGACCATGGCGATCGGGGATGAAGAAAATGACCGTGCCATGCTAGCAGTCGTTGGTAATCCTGTCGTCATGGAAAACGGAAACCCAGAACTCAAAAAAATCGCCAAATACATCACCAAAACAAATGATGAATCAGGCGTTGCCCATGCCATTCGAACTTGGGTACTATAGAAAACATGTAAGATTCCACTATCAGCAGTGAAATCTTACATTTTTTTGATATAATTAAAACAGTTTCGTTCCGTTTTGTTAGAAAAGGGGAGAATGCCTATGAAAGTGTTTCTTAAAAATAAAGATTTTAGACAATTGACCATCAATCAATGGATTTCGACAGTTGGGGATACCATTTTCTACCTTGCCTTTTTGAACTACATTTCAGATGCTCCTTTTGCACCTGTAGCTATCCTATTCATCACTATTTCAGAAACGCTGCCTCAGGTACTCCAAATCTTCATGGGGAGTTTGGCTGACTTTCAAAACCGTCGTATTTTAAAATACACCATCATTAGCTTTCTGAACATTCTCCTTTACACCATGGTTACCATTGCTGTTTCGGGGCCATCCCTGTCTCTATTAATCGTAAGCTTGGTCTGTGTGATTAACTTTATTTCCGATAGCCTCAGCTACTTCTCAGGAGCTATGCTGACACCTATCTTTATTAAGATAATCGGAGAAGATGACTTATCTGAAGCGATTGGCTTTAGACAATCAACCATCAATCTCGTTCGAACGACAAGCAACATTCTCGGAGCTGTACTCTTAGGATTCATATCTATCCAATTCATCTCCTTGATAAACGTCCTTACATTTGTAGTTGCATTTTTTGGAATCTTGCTCATCAAAAACGACCTTATAAAATTTGAAACGGTCGTTCAAGGTCAAGAAGGTCTTTCTCTAAAAAGTTATTTTAAACATTTCATAGAGTCTTCAAAAATCCTATTGGGCATGGATAAAATTATATTAATCCTATGGATCATTTCTATCAGCCAAGCCGTCATCTCTATTACTGTTCCTATTTCAACCTTATTATTAAGCCAAAAACCATTCTTTGACCTACATACCGGACAAGCACTTGCACTTCTATCTAGCTTTGAATTGATTGCAGTTATTATTGGGAATATGGTTAGTGGTTATTTAAAAGCCATCTTTTCCACGAAAAGCGCCCTCTACGCAAGCATTTTCGTCCAGACTCTACTATTGCTAGGTTTTGCAAGTCAAAACTTTTGGATGATTCTTGTCTTTAGTACTTTTGATGCCTTTTTCACAGGAATTATTTCCCCAAGATTACAGGAACTAATTTTTAAAAATATCCCCGAAGAGTCCATGGGAGCCATCAGTTCTTCTATCGGTGCAATCACAGTTGTATTACCAAGTCTATTGACCATCGCTTTAGTAGCTATCGCAACAAGTTTTGGAGTCGTAGTCGTAAGTAGTACCTTATTGGTCCTTCTCTGTTTAGCCCTTGCCATGCTACATAAAGTACGCCAATCAGTTTAACTTTCTTTCAGAAAACAACAAAAAGCCTTGTAAAACAAGGTTTTTTGTTATATATTATTGTTCTTCGATGACTTTCAACTAATCAACAAATTCTCTAACTTTTTCAATTACGTCCACTTTTTTCTCTCATTAATTGGACATAACCCTTTGTTTCTATATTTGAATTTAAAAACGAGAACTCTCCGCACATTTTATCATAAAAATGATTATAATCTTCTTGAGAAAAATCTCCTAAAATCTCTATTTCAAGATAAAATCCAAGACCATCAATCTTATCTAGATTAATCGTTTTATTTTCTAGAGCGTTATGGAAAGTCTTTCTATATTTACTTATTGTGAAGACATTTGAAAAACCGGTTTGCATCATCTTCCTTACAAAGTCTAATTTTTCAGACTCCAACTCTATTTCACTTTCATTCCACATTCCTTGTTTTATTGTATCTTTTCTTGTGAAAATACATGATGTATTGTCATCTTCTTGACGAATCCTGTATATAAAACTTCCTACCTCATCATTTTCAAATTCTCTTCCTTTTGCTTTAAAATATTCATCAACTTGCTTATTTTCACACTTAAATTTATATTGTTTTTCTAAGTATGAAATAGCCTTATTATAATCTTCTTCATCATTGAGTGCGAATCTAACTTCTAATTCATTCATTTATTTTACCTCTTGATTCTTTAAAGTATGAACACAAAGTCTAATATTGTAATTATCAGATAGATTTAATAATCGTATCCATAAAAATATTCACTACATCTACCCATTTCCCTAATTCTATAATTTTTACATATATTATGCAAGTAATAGGGTGAATCTTTGTACGTTGTAAAATAACTATATATTAGAAAAGCCCCCCAAAAGCTAGCGGTAAAACTCTAATTTCTGGAGTGCTTTTTTGAATATAAATTACTCTTCAGATTTCCTTTTTAATTTGGGAATTTTCTTACCATCAAGTTTAGGAATACCATTGTTCTCAATCTTGGGAAGGTTATTTAGTTCATCGATAGTAGGTACTTTCTGGTATACCTTAGCAGGCCTATAGAGTAGAGCGAACGAAAAGCACAAGGCAATAATAGTCACAATAGCTGCTATGTTCCGTTTACTCGCTTCTAAAGAGGATACCTCGAATCCTCTCGTACTGAGAGCTTCCCACTCAGGATGCTCTGCTTCAATCGCTTTTTTCTCTTCCCAAAGTGGAACGAGTAAAAAATGATTGAATGGCACAACTGTAGCCATTGCTGTAGCGAGTAGTGGAATGAATCTATTGGAATTTATGATCAGTACAATGTCTAGTATAGAAAATAAGACGAATAGAACTATTACTAATACTAGTCGAATCTTATATTCTTTTTTTAGTCGAAGGTATTCTTCTTGGGACATCTGACATATTACCTCTTTTCTCAAAACTCTATACAGCTGAAAAGCATTAGTCCAGTGACTCCTGCTCTAAATCTTTGATAAACTTCACAACTTGATGATTCTCAATCTTCACATAATATCCACCGCTATTATTGACAAGTTTATCCCCTTCATATCTATCAATCTTTACAGCATAAAGACCGCTTGGTAAGGGTTGATTGTTAAAGAATTCCTTCATTCGCGATTCAAGGTCTTTAAGATAAGCATCATATAACTGATCTTTCTTGTCTTCTGGAGTGTAGTATCGAAATTGAAATTCTGGTATAAAAATATCGTTTTGGAAAAGCTTTTGAGCATTCATGGGATACATCCCTTGTAATGCTTGTCCATTTTTTTTATTTTCCTCCAAGATTTCATCATAAAAGTGGATATTACCAGATTTACTATTAAATTGAAAATCAATCCCTTCGTACTTCAAATCAGTCATTTTGGGATCTGTTATTGAAGTGTCTAATGTTTTCAAAAATTCACTGGTGCCTGGACTAATCTCAATTCCTAGATAGGCTAGTTCTGGAAACGTTCGATAAATTTTTTTGTTTTGTTTATAATCCACTTCCGCATCTGTTTTTTTATAATTTTTATGTTCTGAAGGACGAGTATAGTATTTAAAAAAAGTCTTAGTCTGATAGGTTTTACCAGCTATATTTTCACTATACGTACCATGGATTAGATATCCTCCTATACTTGTATAGTTTTTTTCATATTTTTCTAACTCAAACTGTCCTGTAAGACCGTAGTTCTCATAAGAGCGATGCACTGCTTGCTCAAGTTCATTCCGACTTGCATGGGCAAATAGCCCCCACATTTCCATTAAAATAAGAACAGGACTAATAGCAATAAGGACACAGACTATTATTATTGCAATTTTTATATCCTTACTTCTTTTGGAATTTGGAATATTATTTCGTTTTCTTGCTAAGTTTAATATAATACCAACCACAATTGCAGATAGTAAAAGACGCATTTCACAACCTCCTTATTTCGAGTTAAATAGATATGGATAAAAACTCTTTCGATTACTCTTTTCAATTTCGTTCATGGAAACCTCATTCTTTTTCAAAAATAACACTACTAATTTGCACAATCTTTTGATTAGATTTTAGTTGAATAGTTACTCTATATATAGTTGAGCTAGAATGATTTACTAATACTGTACATGTTGTTTCCTCTGGTAAATCATATTTGCTTTTTAGATGTTTATAGAGGTCAGAGTTATTTTCTGGCTGATATACAATCTCACGAAGCTCTGTTTCTGCACTCTTAAAGGTCTCCTTTACATCTAAAGAAGTAAAGAATTCTCTTTGTACCACTAAATTAAGAATTTCTTCATCATATAAAGGAGTTACCTCCGACCCATAATTTAACTTCCCATTAGAATATGTAACCGGAACAGTTTTGTTATCCTCGCCAAGTGTTATTGTATAATCACCTTTAATATCAGATTGAGTGATATCTAAATCTACTTCGTATTCTTTTACTTCATCTTGATTTTTTATATAAACTCTACTAGTGTATGCCTTTAATCCCGTAAACTCCTTCTTATCTTGCTCCAAAAATTTAAACAAAGGTTCAAACGTTTTTTCAAATTCGTATTGTTCTTTTGTTCTATTTTTGGGAATGGTTTCACTACCAAAACTACATCCATTAAGTGCAAAGAGTGTCAAAAGCATTACACTGACAACCCAAAATAAGTATTTATTTTCCTTCATCTCTTTCTCCCAAACATTCTATGCCTATTATAACATAAAAAAGAGAGCGTTACCGCTCCCTTTATCACTCCGGCAATTCTACTTTCAAACTCATATCCATCGGTTGTAACACTTTCTGAACCGCTGTGAGAAAGACCAAACCGTTATCTGATGGAGAATACTGGAATGTGATATGGATAACTTTTTTGTCAAACTTATCACCATATCGCTCCACATACTGCTTGCTTTCGAGGAAGTAGATGTAGTTGTT
>OGTC01000043.1_pt1 | contig 108084 bp, 54 predicted proteins | sample 1574531 | NCBI WGS metagenome assembly OGTC01 (sample SAMN03295859, study PRJEB24534) | human gut metagenome | isolation source: fecal sample 2 from infant 9 | host: Homo sapiens | place: USA: Pittsburgh, PA | collected 2014-07 | reverse complement strand
TATGCGACAAGTCAACCTCTTCAACACAGGCAGGTGATTCGACATCAAATCTTGATAAATTACATCCGACCAGAAATAGATACCTTAAAGCAGACCCAAGTGACAACATTGTAACTACGTAAGCCTGCACTATCTCTTATCCTTTTCAGGCCCGTTTGATGTGAAGCTAGAAGACCACTCGAACTTATAATCACACGTAACAGACTAGTGGTATCATGGTATAGGCGAGGTTCTGATGGTTAAAGTCAATGCAGTTTAAACCATGTACTTTAAGAGTACTTTCAATGATGATTCTGATAACCTCGAAAATTTATCTAAAACATGGTAGCCGCAGCATGAAAGCTTTCCAACCGAATACAGCCGAGTCTCCCCTACACGATCCGAATCGGTACGCAAAATTGAAATTTGTGAGGTGAACTCATACCAAGGAACGGGGTTAACTGAACTATACACAACAAACGCGGACTTAATTCACATCCCAATCCGCTTCATTCGAGTATATAAGGGCAGGAGTTGCTTGAACTATGCTGTGATACCAGCTACAACTACAACACTCATCCAGCAAATAGCCGAAGAAAAACATCACCAGGAAACCCCACACAGCAAAGCCATCGAAATTGCGATGACCAGAGACGTAGAAGACAATGGGGTTAACAAATATTCATTCGATCAGGATGTTTACAAATCTGCAAGAAACTTCAACGACACAATGTTGATAGTTGGTGAAAACAAAGACTTCCCTCCCCTTCTTCCCGATAGAGAACCTTACTGCGTTAGTTTTTGCGGGATTGACGACCCATACCATCCTTACAATTACCCTTTTTACAAAAAAGCATTGTATGTTACTACTGTTGGCTTCTCAACTTTTTCTTTATCTATGGGTTCGGCCATGTTTGCATCAGCTGCTAGTGAACTAAAGCAAATATTCCACATTGGAACGTCAGTAGCTGCTTTACCTACTGCTTTGTTTATACTAGGATTTGCTGCTGGCCCAGTGATATATGGCCCGATGTCGGAGTTAGTTGGAAGAAAACCGGTGCTAGCATTATCAACTTTGGGCTATGTTTGTTTTGAGTTTGGAACGGCGGCAGCCAAAGATTTACAAACGATTATGATTTGTCGCTTTTTTGCTGGGTTCATTGGAAGTGCTCCGGTTGTCATCCCAGCTGCCGTAATGGTGGACATATTTGACTCGAAGACAAGAGGAATTGGTGTGGCTTGTTTTGGGAGTATATTATTTGGAGGAGTGATGATAGCTCCTATATTTGGGGGTTTTATAGTCAAGAACCAAGCCTTGGGTTGGCGATGGGTATCTTATATGTCTGGAATCATTGGTTGTTTGTCACTTTTCCTTTCAGTCTTTGCTTTTCAAGAGACATTCCATCCAGTTCTTTTAGCTAAAAAGGCGCAATACATTAGAAAGAATACAGGGAATTGGGGGATATACGCACCGAGTGAGAATATATCATTAGAATTGAAGGAAATTGTTGTCAATAACATCTTAAGACCATTAAAGTTACTATTTACAGAGCCCATTGTATTTTTGATAAGCTTGTATAACTCATTCATTTATGGTATATTATACAGCTTTTTGACGGTGATTCCCTTGATATTTACAGGAAGATACGGTTGGTCAGGAGGAGTAGGGGAGTTGCCATATTTATCCATGCTTCTAGGTGTTCTATCAGGTACTGCTATAAACGTTACTTTTGAGATTAGAAACAACAAAATGTCAGAGAGACTAGGTTCAAAATTGGACCCTGAACTGAGATTGCCTCCAGTTATGATTGGGAGTGTTACGTTTGTTATTGGTATCTTTTGGCTTGGATGGACTGGTGATTACCCAAAACATGTTCATTGGATTGTACCTACAATTGGTGCATTCTTCATTGGTAATGGTTTGATGTTGATTTTTTTGCCCACCATGAATTACCTTATTGATTGTTATGTAACCGAGGCAGCTACAGCTTTGGCTGGTTTAACCTTTATCCGTTCAAGTTTTGGTGCAGCATTTCCTTTATTTACCCAGCAAATGTTTCACAACTTGACAATCAAGTGGGCCGCCACATTAGTCGGTTGTTTGGGCGTGTTGATGATACCTGTACCATTTGTATTTCTGAAATATGGTGCTTATATTAGAGGCAAATCCAAATTTGCAACTGGTTGAGTACCGGGCTGTTGAATATATACCAATATAGATAAAGTACAAAGCTGAAATTAGATGATTTGTTGAGTCAACTCCAACATTGATTTCTCTAAATTCTATTATAAAAACAACAAGAGTCAAATTTCTGCACTTATTCATTATCCACTTTATCATTGATATAAGCTGTAATCCAGTTTCCCCATTCAGTAGCCAAATGCCAGCGATGTTGCTCCAAAAGGTAAGTTGGAACACTGCTTGGAAAGAATACCTTGGGCACAATCTCAAATCCACCATTATTTGGGAGTGACCGCATTACGTGGTTTGTGCCTCCAATCACTGTTTCCGTACCATGACCATAAGCAGGACCATTAAATTGAACTGGATAGTTTTCAACATCAACGATGGGTAAGTCAGATTGGGCTTCATAATTGATAGCAAAATGTGATGGTAAAACAGACCCGCCCGTGGTTTCAACGACATCTTGCCCCAAGTTGAAAGCAGTACCGAGAGCATAATGGTCAGGACAAGCCTGAAGCATCACTTTTTCGTCTGAAATCTTGGAGAGATACCACTTTCTGAATCCTTCTGCCGTTCCTCTATTGCTCTTCATGTGAATGGAACTCGATGTAAACCCCGACAGTGCTTTCAAAAGAAACAGAGTGACAGCTCCCGCAATGGCTGTTTCCGAAGAAACTAATTTTATTCTTTCATCATGACTCATGCCTATTTTTGTTTGAACCAAAGCTTCCCTTTCAGCAACGATATTATCAATAGAAACCTCAGGACTAAACAAGAAGTTCATAGCTTCTTGCTTCAACAGTGACATCAATCCTTCTTGAAGACGTTTCTTGACAACCTGTATACGTCTTGCCTCCCATCGTAAAACATCATCACGAGAAACTTCATTATCATCAATAAATGTTTGAATGTAAAGACCGGTACTATTCTCTGATTGCGAGTGGTTAGCGGCATCTACCGACTCTCTCATGACATGCGATTCATCATTATAAATAACAGGTAATCCAATTGCAAATGCAAATACAAGTAGTGTTGGAATTACTTTGTTAATCAACATTCTGCGACTCAATTTGTGTGGTGGATTCGAGATGCAAAAACACAAACTGTAAAGCCCACCCAACCTGTCTTCTTATATGTAGCCATTAGTGGTGGAGGCTCATTTTTGCACCCCACAAATAGCTGCAGTTTAGTTCATTGTTGGTATCTCCGTCCCTGCTAAGTTTCAATCTTGAGCTTGGTTGTGACGTAGAAAAGATTGAATTTTGTGATCAAATAAATGCTTGGTTAGGTGTGTTCATTATGCTAGCATCTAATAGCCTGTAACCTCGATGCAATATAGTATTGGCATTTGAGGATCGTCGTCGGGTTCTTCAATCTCTCTGGTGGTAGGAACAACCATACGCTTGACTCTTGAATTGTACCAAATGTTACTTTTACGAGTCCCCACAAAGCGTCTTTGAAAGATCTTGTTGCAAAAAGAAAACCAACATTGTACTTCGAACATTTCCAGTTTAAGTAATTTCAGGTTTATCACAAAACAAATGCAACGTCTTCCGCCATCTTCTCAGAAAGAAGCGATAAAACTTAACTCCGTTTAAAAAGCTTGTCTCCGTCTTACAAAGTCACTACTATGTATGCAACTTGGCGCGGACTTAACCCCGAAACACAGCGGAGTTAAATTGATAGACGTAGACGCGGACCTTTGGACAGCTATAAACTCACACAATGGACAAAGTCAATACCATGATTAGGTACGACAGTCTCGCTTTGTTAGTTGAAGAGTGCTGTAACTTATATCGAAAGTCCGATTTTACCCATTTGGGTAACCCTCAACTCCGACATATTCATAAGACTGGGTGATTCAATGATATGGAAATAACCTTTTCAGATACTAACCTGAAGTAAAATAGAACCTGATATATTCCAGGCCCAGTTGAATGAGTAGCAATCATATTAGTCAGGGGAAGCTCAAAAATGTGTTTTTTCCAGCACTCGGAGATCCGCTTCTTGAACCTTCAGTCACTAGTACATTTTTTGGAAACCACACTCTTTCTTAGGGGTAATTTCTCGAATACAGTTGAAAGAGATAGTTGGGGTATTACCACTACAACAATAGCCCCAGATCAGAAACGTTGATGATTGTGGCACTCTTAAAAGTTTCTGTGGCATTGTAGAACTACAGAGAGTAGAGTATCATGACTTTAGAGCATTACTATTCATGCACATATACATTTTTTGTCGACGCCACGTTAGCAATAGAGTCATCGAGTCTGCTCAGCTAGGTCTATTCATATCCTCTAACTCCACGGTTTCAGGTTGTCGTGTTTCCAACATGTTTGTGAAAAAAGTAACTCTCAATTCTTTCCACCTGGTGGAGTAAGTGCTTAACGTAACCAACAAAAACGCACTAACCACTTGTAGCATCCACCAAAGCATGCTCGTGGGAAATTTTCCAACATAACACCACGTTATTATCAAGTTTATGATGTGTATCGTTACTGCAAAGTCCCACGCAAGTTTTGACCGACCAACAATGATGGTAACAAATAGCACACACATTAATGAGTCAAATAGCCATAGTACAAACAAAGTCAATCCCAATGTGTTTTCAAAGGAAACCAATTGCCATTGAAAGATCCAATCTATTGAGAATTCATAACCATTGAGTAGTGCGACAATGTAGAATATGATTAGTGCTGATAAGTAGTAGAATACCTGTAGTAGAATGATCTGTATTAGTAGTTTCTTTGGATTGGTATAGTCTTTGTCTTGGTATAGCTTGATGTAGTCCATAGTTATAGCGGTGCTTCGTAGTCCTGTGTTGAATTTGTTTCGTGTTTTGATTTTAATTTTTTTTTTTTTTTTTTTTTTTTTTATTTTGACTCGCGTCTTGTTTTTGTGCAACTAACGTCTCATTATTAAACTCAATTGAGAGTATTGGACCTATAATCGGAACGAGTAAATATATTATCATTGGGGAAACATTCAACCAGCCATTTTTTCATATGAAGATGCCAACACTACGTCATTACTATAGATAACATTGGGTCCCTTACGTCACTAGGTGGGGCTATTTTTGTGACGAGATTTGTTTTGGATCTCCTTCCATAGTGGTGTGTGGGGGCGGGACTACGATTACTGTGAAAAATAGTTTACTACAATTTGTGATTGCGTGTCGCATAGGTAAGGCTTTCTGCTTTGGGACTTTCACTTCCCGTACTAATGAGTTTTTTCGTTTCACTATGTATGAACTGTAAAATCTCTTTGAGCTGGAGCTATTTTAGGTTGTACACGTTGACTTTTTTTTTCCTCTTTGGGAAAGTCTGGAAACCATCTTTTGCATCAGCACATGACAACCAATGGATCTAAAAATAGTTGATACAGGGTCCAAATCCACCAAACAGAAGAAAAAAGAATCTGCCACTCTCGATTTTGTATATATTGTAACTGTAATTATATGCATTGTTTCTCCCCCTTCATCCATCCACTTCTTTCCATTTCTCTCGTTTTAATCTATACATCTATCTGCAAATACCGTTTCCAATTGACTAAACAACCATTTACTCTGAAACGAAGTCAATCCAATTGTCTTTGCCCGTAATCGCATGTTACGATCATCAGTAATCAAGATACAATACTTGAATGACTTGGCCATGCGTGAATTCAAAATTGGTGAATCCTTTTTGAGATAGGCCAATGATGAAGATGATGTTGGGTTGTAGTGGTGCGGGTGGTGGTGGCTATTAGGATTATTGTGCCCATATGGTGCGTGATGATGACCTTCCTCTAGACGTGAGTAATGATCGTAGTGTCCGTGGGGTAACTGTTGTTGTTGCTGTTGCTGCTGTTGTTGTGATTGATGCTGATTTGAGCCTGTATAGTACTGATACGAGTCATCATTGTGGTGCACCGGCGAGGAACGTGTATACGGTGACAACCTCATATTGAGTCCCTTCATTAACCGTTTGCCCATTTCATCGTGTTCATTGACTGCATGTAAGATCGTTTCATCAACATTAGATCTCCAATTGGAATTATTCTCAAATTCAATGGTTTCATTAATATCAGAAGCAACAGTACCATCAAATCTCAAGGGGACAACTTCTCTAGTAAGATAAAGTTCACGAATGATAATGACTGATCTAGTGGCTGCATCAGCAATAGTAGCCTCGGCTGATTTTCTCAATGCTCGCAACTCTTGAAACACAATTAATGGAATTGTAATTTTCAAAACCCCATTACGTACACATTTGAAAATTCGTCCACAATGCTTAAGCCAAATATTGGTGTCCAATGTGATATAAGTGATATTACTATCAATCTTGTCGCCGAAATTTCCTTCAATGTCATCATTGTTTAAAGTGCCCAATGTCAATGGATCAGCTGGTGTACCAATAAATGCATCATTGTAAAGCATATCATTGCCACCTTGAGCGCCAACACCTCCCCCACCTCCTCCGCCCGAATGATTAAAACTATAATTTGCAGAGAGCCCCGGATAATGTTTTTCCAAATCGTTTCCATCATCATAACGAATATCGTCGTCTTCATCCCCAATTATGTCATCTTCATGGTCACGCTCTGCACCATCATCGTCATCATCATCATCTTCCTCCTCCTCTTCCTCTTCCTCTTCCTCATCATCATCAATGATGTCATCTTCAAGTTCCAAATTTTCATCCTCATACAAATGACTGTCCAATCCACCAAACCACAATTCATCCTTTTGTAAAGGCGTGAGATTAGTATTGATTTCATTAGTCAAATTCTCCAGTGATATTGGTTGAACGAAATTATTCGTTGTGAACCGATCATCATTTATGAACTGTTCAGCAAATGGATCAGTTGTTGGCTTGTTGTACGCACCTTCATCAAACTTGAAATCAGCACTTGTCCTCACCAATCCAAAATCATATTCATCAGCCAATGTTCTAGCCAACAAAATGATACGAACAATTCGTTCATCATTGTCATTCTCCATTTGATTTCTCGATTTTTGATCAAATGAATCATTGGGCATGTTCAACACTGGGAACGTACCACTAATGGGTAAATCAAACAAGTTATTATTCTTGACTCCTGCTTCCTCAACATCGACATAATCACCCTTTTCACAAATGAAATCAAACCATAAAGTACCCCAACATTTCCAAACTTCAGGAAGAAACTCATTTTCACAAAACCAAGCAATATATGGAACTTGTAAGTATTGCGTATATAATGAACACAACTTGGGGTTGTTTTTAACAAATGTCAATAACGAGTTCAAGTAATTGATAAAAGATTCCCACGGAAACAAGTTTTTAAATAACCAATCAAACATGGGTTTGGATACAGGGTATTTCTTGACTCCCTCCCCGACACAAATGAGGAAATATAACCAAACAATAACATGACCAGTAGATGCCTGCTTTGGACCCACCAAGTAATGATTCAATATTCTCATTGACAACTCCAATACAGATTTATTGATAAACTCCAAACTGTAAAACCAATCATAGTTGTGCAAATGGGCCGCAACTACAGATTGACCGTCAACTCCGCCAGCATTACCACCAGCAGCAGCAGCAGCACCGCTACCCGTGCCGCCAGCCATTGAACCAACGCCACCAACGCCATTACCGGCACTGGGATTACTACTGTTACCAGCATTAGATGAAATGACATCTTCCGTTTGTGATGCACTTCTTGATTTCCTTTTCCTATCCTTCTTGTCCTTTCTCTCCTTTAATGCTTCTGGCAATTCAAAGAGTTTGGCAAATGGGTTCTTGGCATCACCAAATCCAATTAAATGATTGATATTAGAAATGGCAAATAATGAACCTTTATTGAACCAGAAATTCATCTTTTCCAATGTATTTGTTGCTGATGGCGCTTGGACTGAATGTGGTGGTAATTGAGTAGGTATTTGCAGTGGATGTTGCGGCGGCAACTTTTGATAATACAGTTGTCCCAGTGAATCATTCATTGTCATTCCTCCTGAACTGTAAATCTCTCGAGTAAAGAAATTGTATCCATTGGAATCAGAACCAAATGTTAATCCATACCGAGTGACTAAATCTATTCCGTATTGTAATTGCGAGTCATGAATATTTTCCACTGAGGTACCACCACCTTCACTGTTTCTACCATTGTATATGCTGAGTAAGACCTTGTGAATTTTGATAAAGTCAATTATGGGGAGTTCTAATAATGAAAGAATATTTCGTTGAGTACAAATGTTCTCAACAACTAATCTTAAATAGTGTTGTGTGGGTACAAATGGATCACGACAAGTGACTGACTTGCTGATGTTAACCAATGCATCCAAATTGTCTTGTTGCACAGTACACATGTGATAATGAATTTTACCATGTCCATAAAGGGTCTTCATTGAAACAGAATACCAATACTCGGCACTGATTTTCCAATCAATGAATTTAGATGAATACAATGCTATTGCCATTCGAGATAAATCTCCCAATTTCTCTGCCCACCAACCTTCCATCTCCAAAATGGGGTCAGTCAAGTTTGAAATGATATTAAAACAATGGGAGATAAAGCAAGCGCATATTTCATGGTCTTGAAAAATACCCATTATGTTTTTCAAAACTTCCAAGAATCCAACAATGCCATAAACCCACATCCTTCTAGGAATCTTGTATAGTTCGACAATGTTTTTACCTGTTTTGAATTGGGTTTGATTTGATGAAGGTTTTAATGATGTTACCAAGAAATCATAGTAATTATCTAATAATGTCATATTATGATGGTAAACTGTCCAAAGATCATTCAGTAGTTCTGATGTTCTTGTTGGATTGAAATTTAGCGACGAGTTAGAGTTTAATGAGCTCGATAGGTTTTGATTCACTAGTTGGTTACCGTAAAGCATGCTTGGGTTTGACGTAGCTGTAAGTTGGTTAATTTTGATGGTGATTTCTATGCAATTCTTTTGTACAACTTCCTCGTAATTGACAATGTTTTTATAAGTTTCTTTCAACTTTGTTGCCAATTGTTGTTCCTCATCCGACATGGCTCTTTGCTGCTGTGACAGTTGCTGCAGCTGCTGAAGTTGCAGTTGCTGTTGACGTCTTGGCGATTGCTGTTGCTGCTTTTGCTCAGAGTAGATAGTCTGATCAATAGGTTGTTGTTGTTGTTGATTAGGTTGTGCCAACTTCAGCCTTAGGGAGTGTGGTCGTGTGTTGTTTGAATCAACATCATGAGCAACCAGATCCAAAATAGGGTTATTACTATCAGACAGGTCGGAATGATTTTGATTGTGCTGGAGTAAAACAGTGTTTTGATGACTTACTTTTGGGCTGGATGGTATTTCATAAGATGATGGTGTTGGTGTTCTCATGTGATTGAAAGCAGCTTTGCGCATATTAGTAGTTCGAATGTTGCCACTATTTGAATTGTAACGCAAGTGTTGTTGTGGTGTGCCTGGTGCTACTGGTGCTGCTGTTGCTCCTGGTGTTAATATTGCCGATGACTGTGGTGGAAGTTGATTATTAATGTGTCCATGTAGGTTGTTGTTGTTGTTATTGTTGTTGTTGCTGTTGTTACCATTTGACAGGATAAATTGATACTGATGATGATCTGGTTGTAAGCCTTGCATAGCTAGTTGTGGTGGTGGTGGTGGTGGTATATTTTGCTGACTTCTTTTATTCAAATCATGAGCCATTGGCTTTGATTATCCAAATAATGACTGATACTTTGATAAGAAGAGAATGAGAGCGGTTAGTTAGTTAGTTGATTGATTTGTCTCCTCCTCTTTAAAAACTGTAAATGTAACAACAGTATATACTATATTTTTCTCTTTTTTTTTGTTGCGTTATAAATTTTTGTCGACAAAAAGGAGCGAGAATATATATCGAAAATTAAATTAAATTAAATTGATGTTGATGTCGTTGTCGTTGTTGATGTTGTTGTTGTTGTTGTTGTTGTTGATGATGATGTTGTTGTAGTTGTTTTTGGCGTGGGCGTGGGTGTGGGTGTGTGATGTCAATTTATCGTTATCCTACTCTTATTCTTTCTATGTACATAGTTAACAATATTTGTAGGGAAGATACAACCAAAAGGAACCAAAAACAACAACAACTACTACTACTACTACTACTACTACTACTACTCCAATAGAAGCTTAGTAGTACTTACTATCAGTTGATTATGGGTGTATCTAATGCATTTCTGCGTGTTTGGTAACGAAACGCTATCTCATATGTGTATATATATATATATGCAACGAAAAAAAAAAAAAATGCCGTTTGGTTCTGATAGAGTCGATATCATAAGCACAGCAACAGAAGGACATAATTCTTGCATTGTATAGATTTACAAAGAGTAATTGAACTGTTGTAAGCAATTGGACTAGAAAATCAAACGTAGAGAAATGGCAAACTATTCATTTTACCAAAGAGAGAGAGAGAGAGAAAGGAAGATAGCAACTCCAAACCACCAAGCTTTTATCCAGCGATTGATTTCTACTTTTGGCTCAGAAGTGCGTACCAAATGCAGGTTGAGGTCAGAGTGGGGTTAGAGTCAAGGAAAGTTTGAACCTGTTTGGAATAAATGATACCGCAATTTTCACTCTTTCCAAATTACCTATGGAAAAGTTAACCCCCCCCCCCTTGTAATCAGAGGTAGTCAAATCAATTGGACTGCAATTATATAGCTTATAGCCCCCCATCTCTAGGAAATTGAAAGGCAATCTATATATTAGAGACGCAAGTTTATTCATGTCATGCCACTTTTGCACCTGCCTTAGCCACAACAGCACAAGAATTGAACCCTCAACACAACAGTGACGTATCACCCACAGTGCCACTCATGCAACAACAATGCACATGATGAAATCCATGATCTTTGTTCATTGTCACAAAACAATGCTTTACGTCACTCAAATATCGGAGACATGTGACATTGATTTTGCGTCATTAAACAACCCATATTTTCCATCTCTCTCTCACTTTCTTCATTCTTGTTGCTTCTTTAAATTCTTCAACCTTCGTACACATTCTTCCCTTCCTCCCCACATTAAAGATATCGTCACCACTGTCGTCATTGAATTAAAGGTAACTTGGGACGCAGACTACATCAATCTAATCAAAAATCTGCCTAGAAAAAGTACCCGTTTAGTGCTTTACATCAAATTCATTGAGAACCAAAGAATAGCCATAGTTAAAAATGGCAAGGCTTTCAGGACTACAAAAGGAAGTACTACATCTATATCGCCAATGTCTTCGATGCGTATACACCAAACCTAAACCCACTCAACCACATTGGAGAAACTATGTACGAGAAGAATTTGCCAAGTATCATCATTTACCAAAGAAGCAGTTTAGTACGATTGAACATTTACTTCGAGTAGGACATCGAAGGTTTGAAATGTTTCTGAATCCACAAATTAAAGATATACATTGATAGAAGAGATAAGGGCTGCTCATTCATTTTATATATTTTTTAAACTTGCATCCGTACATAGAGGGATCACATCACATAGAGAAAAGTAAATACAAAACCTAATCTTTTTTGTCCATTGAAAACCCTACCCCTTCCTTTTTTTCTCGTTTCTAAAATTGTCTAAACACTTTATTAAACTCAGTCAATAACAACTCAGTCATGTCATTTCGACTACCCATATCAGCCATTTCTCGCTCGCCAGTCTCATCTCTAGCTAAAGTTGGCGCAAACACCACACTAAGATTTTTAACCCCCATTCGATTTATTTCTTGTAATGCGGCAACTTTATGTAAATGTTGACATAGTATATGCAATACTGATCTATTAGCCACTGGTAATTTTTGCACTAATGCACTCAATGCATCGATTCTAGCTTCCTTGTTCTGTTGTGACTGCTGTTGCTGCTGCAAATGGGCAATCCGAATAAATTCATCATAATGTGATATAGGTATAACTGGATCAGGTAATTTACGCAAATACCGCTTCAAAGCCGAAGTAACTGCATGTATATCACCACATTCCAATAGATCATTCAATTTCAGCAACTGCTTATCATCAGGATCTTGTCCCAAATTGCTAAAGGCATTTTCAATAGCAACGATGGCAGAATTACCGCCTGATATACGATAGATTCCTTCAACTTCCAATCCTCGTTTCTCAACTTCAATCAAACATCGAGTAACAATCAATGGGATGGGAGTTTTCTCGTACTCGGCCCGTTGTTGTAACGTGGAGTTGAATAATGAAACTAAGGATGAACTTGCTGACTTAGATTTCGTCAATTGTAACCCACTTGAATTGGAACCATTGTAATCACTGTTTAAGAAGGAGTCTAGGATATTTGTTGATGTGGATCGACTGAATTTACTACTGGTACCCAAGCCATTGTTGTTGCCGTTGCCGCTGCCGTTGCCATTGCCATTGCCATTGCTATTATTGTTGTTTCCTGATCCCGGTACTCGTAATTGTGCTGAGCCACTATGTGGCATTGAAGGTGCAGATATATTGCTATTGCCACTGCCACTGTCATTTTTGGTGGAGACAACTTGCGCAGCACCAGTCTTTGCTCTTCGCCAAAATTTCAACCTCGTTGCTTTATGCGTTTGTTCATCTTCAGCAACATTCGATTGTGGTGCAGATGGCGGCTGATGTTGCTGTTGCAGTTGTTGCAGTTGTTGCAGTTGTAATGGTTGTTGACGTTGGCGCGCAAGATGCTGCTCGTTATATCCCACGCCTTTACCATCCCTACCCACTGTTGAAGCAGTTGTACTAAAACTAGTTGACATGTCATCACCCAAAGCCTCCGAGTCACTACTTCCAAACCTATGCAAAGTAGACAAAGACGCTTGTTGATTATGTCTCATTTGACGATCCTGCTTTTGCGTAATCTTGAGATGTTCATGCTGTTCAACCAACTCTTTATTCTGTTGTGTCAACTGAACTTTCCTCTCTTCCAAATCCCTCACTTCATTAACCAAATTATCATACTTTATAGTTTCATCAGTTAAATTCAGTTGAATGGATCTCAATTGATCACCAAGTTTTGCTTTGTCCATCTTCAATCGCTTAATATCTAAATCCAAATTCAATTTTTCAGCTGATAGTTTCTGCACTTCATTTTTAATGGCTTTAATGTCAAATGGATCGCCATCGAAAAACATGGTTGAATCAGAAGTCAGTCTTGCATGGGTTTGACTGTATGGCACCTTGAATTTATCGAGTCCACTGGTGTTGCTCTTGTTGTCAGCTTGATTTGGTGATACAAAGTAATGCGAGTGTATAGAATTGATACCAGCAAGGGTACTACTTGCAATTGATCCATCGGATATATGTCTAGTATGAGATGATTGGCCCTTGACGATATCTTCCCTTGGTGATGACTTGAAAAATCCAAATTTCGATTGACTGTTTCCACCAGATACAGAACGTTTGTGCTTCAAATTACGAATAATGGATGTCGTGCGAGATACTTTTTGTGGTTGCAGCGGCAGCTCGCCGCCACCGCCAAGTGTTGCTGCTGGTGTTTGTTCCTGATCATTTTCCTCTTCCAAGTTTGTAACTGCTGGAGTCACGTTGCCAATAATTCGCGGCGACTGGTTGATTGAAAATGGAGCTGGCATGTACTCACTTCTCGATGGTTTATTCGAATACTCTTCTTTTGATCTCTGTGGTGTCAGATGCACAGAATGACCACCGCGCTGTTCTTGTTCTTGTTCCTGCTGCTGACGTAACTGTCTCATATACTCTCTTTGCTCAGCTTCTTGATCCATGGCCATCTTGTTTGAATCATCACTATAGGTAACCCCTTCTAAACCCAATCCATATGCAACAGATTCGTCAAATTTCAATGCTTGCAAACGTTCCCTATTTCGCGTAGGCGTATTAGGAACAGGAACTTTAGGAGGTGGCGAGGACAACGATGCACCAATGGGCCCTGTGCCACCATTTCCAGTTCCTGCTCCAGATGTTGCTCGGTGTCTCAGTTGTTGTGGGGTGGCATATGCCAGACCCAGGTTCACTGTAATGTCACTATCAACAGGTACTGCATCTGTTTGTATTTCGTCATTCATTTCCACTACTCTTGCCTGTCTGTTTGCTTTCGCATAAGGAGAAGGACATTGCGATTTCGAGTATTGATCTTGTTCAATAGTCAAGCTTTGCGCTTTCAATCTGTTATCATTACTCGAACTTCTACTGAGCAACGTACCAGGAGAATCAATCAATGGAGAGCCCATAGTAGCACTATGAAATTCATGATCATGAAACTGTCCTGGTGACAAAATCAACAAGTTCTTGTTCTTGACATCGCCAGCAACTTCTTGAGGTACAGTTTGCGGAGTAAGGTGTTTTGTCGGATCTCCATTTCTACTGGATGACGGCTTCAAATCAGCCGGTGCATCTAACTGATTGTTGCTTGAATATTTGCGCTGTTTTGATCTTGCTGGAGGGTTGTCGGAGATGGCATCCAGAAAATCCAAGTAAACAGAATTGTCGGCATTCGTCAATTGTGAATCTTTTGAAGTAGTAGCATTAACAGGCGAGTTATGACTAGACCGTGAATCGAGCTGACCTTTGAAGTTTGTCGCTTTGGCTCTCAATGAAGTGCCCTTGGTTTGTTTACTACCAGGCTCCTCATTTGTATCAGAATCTGAGCTATTTTGCACCTCTTCAATAGAAAAATCATTTTCCGGCAGAAGCACTGCGGGACTAGGATTTCCATTATTCCTCTTTCCTGGTCTATCGCGTATCACTTCTTGACTATGAGACCTCTCGGAAACGTGAGAATGACTTGACGAGCCCCGTGACAGAATTTGCTCCTGCGATGGTTGGTTGCTATAACCATTGGAAGTTCGATTATCCTGCCTATTGGGGGAATTTGAACTGGCGTAAGATTCCTGCACAGGCGCCTTTGGCAAAGACTTGTATTTGCTTGAGTTCATCGACAGCTGCGAATTGTTATCTCCTTGTTTATAAAGACTGGTGGTGGATTTGCTTTTGTTTTGCTCACTATTATAGGTATTGGTCATGTACGCTTGAATCAAGCTGTTTCTGGAGCTATTAGCTGATGCTCTTCTATAATCGTCGAGGGTCCTTGTATCGGCTCCTCCTCCTCCTCCGACTAACAGAGACTGGCTCTGTTTCTCTTGCAATGTTGCCAACTGTCTCTTTTTAGCATCGTACCGCTTCTTTTTCGCCATAAGCTTTTCATGGCAATCCATACAAAACAATCCTTTTGAAGTCCTTGCATACCTCAAATCCTCAATCTTTCGTTTACACGAACGGCATTTGAAGCAACTGGAACAATAAGCCTGATCGCCAGTTAATATTGCCAAGTCATCAATTTTTCTTCCACATTGCTTACAATTGTATGAACAGTTGGAACAAATCAAGTTTCCATTCCCCAAAACTAGAAAATTTGAATTACAACCTAGCGACGTGCCACATTTGGAACATTTAAAACAATCAATATGCCATCTGTCCTCACCTAGCTCGTATGCATGGCCCTCGATTATTAGCAAGTTGCATTTCTTGCAAACTTCGCGTTGATTATAACCGGGACTGTGCTGATAATTCTGGGATGTACCCTGCGGTTGGTCCAAAGAGATTACATTGTCAGTTGATCTTGGTGTCGTGTAAGTGCTTTGAGTTGTGTTTGAGTTTGAGTTGGTCGATGGAGAGGTATAACTACCGTTTGGGTGGTGTGTGCTGATTCTCTGGCTGGTGTCTACCTCCGTCATAATCAAAACTCGGTTTGTGGGAGTGCAAACTAAAGTGTTGTGTTGATGTTTGTAACGGATGAAACGGATGGCTTGTTTCTATGTAGCCTATGATGTGGTAATATATCAGTAAATGAATCTTTTTGAGTATCGAAAATTTTGTTGGGGTAGACGATATAGTTGTGATTAGTATTATTCTTTGATCAGAGACGATGAAAATGAAAATGAAAATGAAAATGAAAAATAACGTGTGAGTGCGTTGTGTTGCGTGCTGCGTGTGTGAGTGCGTGTGAATGGGCACTAAATAATTTTTCTCTATTGTGTGGGTTGTGTGTTCTTACGAGACTTAAACTTTAACTTGGTGAAAAGGTTCCTGGCATGTGAAAAAAATAATGAAACCGGACTAATGAAGAGGTTGGTATTTGAACTAATCAGGCAGTGCTATCTTGATCGTAAAATTGGTGCATCCAACATGAGGGAAAGGATATGTTATACTTCGAACTGACCATTCTGTTTGTGCTATTTATAGATTTAAAAAAGAACAAAGAAATCACACACACACACACACACCGATAACATTCACTCTTTAAACAAAACCAAAAGATAAAAAGGGGAAACATTCATTCAGAGATCCACCAAGATGGCCACCACACGCACTGTCCCCAAAAGAGTGTTGACGAACTCACAAGGCAGTGATTGTGAAAATTGCTGATCTCAGTAGCACATAGCAATGAAACGCAAAGTTTAGATTGAGCACATGGTATATTTGCTTGCCTCCCCCCCTCGGTAGTAAAAATTTTGTATACGAGATTGATTGCATAAAGGGATCCCCCTTTTTTTTTAAGGCTTGAAAGTGATGGTCTCTAGAGGTCCACATCACCAATTACGAGACGCGCCAGTACAGTGCCACATTTTCTAGAAAACAGACGCCCACTGATGAGCTATTTACCATAATTTTCTAGAAATATCAAACAGTCCAAAGTACAATCAAAGCGCGTTCTGAACTCTATATGAACGACAGCTAAATCTTTCTGCTTTTTTTCCTAATCGGGGTAATCATACATTTTCAAACACTAAATTCTTGACGAATGAAAAAATAATATTCCAAAAAAAAAAAAAAGTGCATCCCTTGTGTAAAATCAGGGGGGAGAAGGAGGGGGAGGGGGAAAAGAGCAGATTGGAATACTCTTTCGTTTGACAAGATTAGGTTAAATCTGCATAAAGAGTGCCTGATTGTCACACATTAGCATTTCCTCGAAAAGTCTTTGCAAATCTCGACTTTTATTACTCAAAAGGAGAACAATTAGGAGTGAGAGATTCTTCAATGAAACCCGATACTTACACAAAAGTAAAAAGAATTACAAAATGCTCTTTCCTGATCTGGATCTTTACCAATGTTCTATATTATTGTACATGGCAAGAAGTAATAAAAGACTCTTTTCCCACTCGAAAATTACTATCAAACAGCCTTTGCCTTGTTCAAGCTTTATATACAGAGAATAACTTTCGGATCTATCTATATCCCACAACAAACTAGGGCCAAAAAAAAAAAACCAAACCCCCTTACTTGTCTCCCACATAACATTACCAATTTTTACAACTCTTCTGCAGTCAAATCTTTCTTAATCTTAAAAGGCTTCCCTCTCCAATCTATTTCATGGCCAAACATGGCGGAAAACCAAATTGGCAATGCCAAAAGTTCCCGTAAGAGCCAAACTTGTAACCACTCACCAGCGTCTCTTAATGAATGCACAACATGTATATTGTCCATCCATCGTGGTAAATACGTCATATTGGCTGATGCAGTTGATTTCGCATGATTTATAAGCACATTGTATTGAACGAAATCAGACAAGCACCAAGCTGTCATGTGAATTAAAAACCACTTGATTGAAAACCATTGATGGAAAAACAATGTCGATACAGCAAATGTTCCATAAATTCCACACACGATTGATTCGGTTGTCGGTTCAATAAACGTAGCCAATGACACCATATACTTTCTCACTCGCAACCATCTCACACGACGCTGGATATAATCTTGTACGGTATTGTCATGTCGACTCAATGGCTGAACAACAACGTCACCCGTTAGCCCAGTACGCCCATTGCAGTTTTCCCACAAGGCAATTCCAATCATGTTGTCTTCCCCAATGTACCGAGCAAAGAATTTGATGGCATGCCCTAAACCTAAAGAAGTATAGTATTGCGCATCAGATTTCACTTTGGTGTCACTGAAAAAGGGAGAGTTTTTATAAGGGATGAGCTTGACTGCTTGGTCCAAGTCGGACTTGCGATACATATTGGATTTACCATTGACGCAGGGGGCAATTGACAAGTTGTTTAAAGCAACATAGAATTTAGAATGCGAGGAGTGGAGAAACATTTCATCCAATTTTGCTCCAAGTAGCTTCCTGGATTCATGGTTTTGGTAACAATGGTTTAATTGTTGATCTATGTTTAGTTGTGAGTTGGCCAAAGCTTTTCTATTGGTCAAGTTTGAGCTTTGTGAAGTGATTGAAGCATAATCAGAATCATCTTCCGAATTGGTTGGAGTCACCCTTCCCTCTAAATCGGGAATACTAGCATCACCATCTGAGTCAATACACATTGCCAACGGTACATGGTGTACCAATTTAACAGGACGTTTGCTTCCTAATTTTCTTCCATTATTCAAATTCATATTCATTGTAAACACCGAATTTCGTAAGATATTTGAACTAGCCCATACATTACTATCCATTACCCATAGTATATCATACTTTGCCTTCAAGAACCCCTTGGCTAGGTTGTTGACTTTTGGATTAGGACCGTAATGTTCACTGCTACTGTTTGTCTCGGGATCAAAATTGTCACTCACAAGTATCTCAGCATCAATGGTGGGGTATTTGTTGATCAATTTCTTGATCATTGGAATACTAGGATCATGTGGATCATCAATGCAAAACAATATTTGCATTTTATCCAGTGGGTAATTTTGGACAAATGAAGATTCAAGACATGAACTAAGCTCAGGATCAATTCCTTTTATTGGCCGAATTATGGTGACTCCTTCGTATGTCAAGTTGGCATCATTGTTTTCAACTTCTTCCCCAATTTCTTTCTTGTATTTACGTTGCCTTTTCGATTTGGTAATAGCACTGGTGGACGACGATGATAGTAAAGTTCGGTGTCTAAACTTTAGTAGAATTTCGATGAATCCAATGTTTGCCACGGTGGATATGATGATATACCAAATGAAAAAGAATATCGCCGCACCATATCTTATCATAGAAACCTCCTCACTCATGGAACTGGCAAGGAAAGAACGACCAATGCGTTAGGCTGGTGGAAGGTGATAGATCTATTCACTACGGTGTCCTATACTGCCTCTTTTTTTTGATGAATTATGGACTTGGCTACACGTCTTTTGATGAAATTTTTTTTTTTCCTTCTCTCATCGGCCGAGACTTTTAATGCCGATGCATTGTTAAGCCGACAAGCGTTTCAAGCCAAACTACGTCATAAGATCAAAAGAACGAGTGAAAGATGTCGTTTAATGTAAACATTGAGGATTGAGTTTTGTAGAAGGGAGAGACAGGAAGATACGAGTTTTCAAATTATCTTTAACTCCGTTCACTGCAGCTCTACTTAAGTTCAAAACCGCTTTGTGTGTATGTGTGTTTTAAAGTTTGATGTCCGAGGTTAACAACTTCTTAGATTGCATTTCTCGTAAATGATATCTGGAGTACTTCATTTGGTTTCATTCATTATGGCGTTATGCGCTTAAGAAACCTTGATGGTGTTGCCAATTCCCACATGACTATACATTTACGGAATTTCCAAAAAGAAGGCGTGGGATAAGAACCGAGGGTTTGAAGGATCTACCAACTAGACAATCACGATATTGGTTGTGTGACGCAGTAATGGCTCATCCATCCCCTGTTACAATTATTTTGTTTTTAATTTTGCATGAGATTGTTGCAAAATAACAAAAATCGCCACTGCTCATAATTAGCAAAGCTGTCCATAAATACTATTTTGGAAGAGATAGTCCATGAAGCTGCAAAACGAACCATCCTTTCTTAGGTCTAGTATAGCGAAGTTAGCGTACTTACTATACATACGAGCCATTGCAATCTGACACTGTTTAGGTCCCGCGGCTCTATTGAAACAAAACGGTTGTGTGTGTTTGTGAATATTTTGTGATCACTAGTAGTGTATTTCTACCTCGGTAAAAATAAGCAAAAGTCGTGTATTGTGTATCAAAAGTTGGTGTTTCCAATATAAACATCCATACTGCAATACATAACAATCAATTTACGAAAAAAAAAATTATGATATCAACTTTACTTACTAACTGAATTTTTTTTTTTTTTTTTTTTTTTTTGGATCTGCTCTTTCAGCAGATGACATTGTAGAAACATTCTATTCGCAAGCACTGTATTATGGCTAAAGAGGATTTATTACTCACGATAGATAGTGATGTTGAAGTCGAGAATGATTCCGATTCATCTGTTGAAGATGTGAAGAAAGAGATTAGTGATATTAACCCTAACTTTGAATTTTCAATTGGTGATGAGGTCGATGAGATCAAAGATTGGGATGTGGAAAATGATGAGATAGCAAAAGACGTGAACTTGGATGAGATCATTGAAAGGAAAAGAGGACATTTGCCAGAGAAAGAGGAAGAGAACTCCGAGGAGGAGGCGGATGAGGACGAGGAACATGACGAAATGGAGCAAGGTGGATCTGATGAAGAGGAAGAAGACCCCGATGCAGATGAGTTTTATGAGTCAGCACCAACTAATGAGACCAGTACCACTTTCCAGGAACTACAACTTTCACGTCCCATCTTGAAGAGCATACAGTCCTTGTCATTCACATCGCCAACTCCAATTCAATCGTCAACCATACCTATTGCATTATTGGGTAAAGATATTGTTGCAGGTGCCCAAACAGGTAGTGGTAAGACAGCGGCATACTTGATACCATTGATTGAACGATTGATCTTCAAAAATGCCACTTCAACCAAAGCAATCATTCTCACTCCAACCAGAGAGTTGGCCATTCAAGTCTACGACGTGGGAAAGAAGTTGGGTCAGTTTGTGAAAAACTTGAGTTTTGGATTAGCTGTTGGTGGATTGAACTTGAGACAACAAGAGCAACAATTAAAATCAAGACCTGATATTGTCATTGCCACTCCAGGTAGATTAATCGACCATATACGAAACAGTCCTAGTTTCAGTGTTGAGGATGTGCAAGTATTGGTGATTGATGAGGCTGATAGAATGTTGGAAGAAGGTTTCCAAGAAGAGTTGACCGAGATATTGTCATTGATACCAAAGCAAAAGAGACAGACATTATTGTTTTCGGCCACCATGAACACCAAGGTGCAAGATTTGGTTCAATTGTCACTCAACAAGCCAGTGCGTGTTATGATTGATCCACCAAAGACAGTGGCATCGAGATTGGAGCAACAATTTGTTCGTATTCGTAAAAGAGAAAACTTGAAGCCGGCATTACTTTTCCAGTTATTGCGGAAGTTGGATGGAAGGATTGTGGTATTTGTATCTAGGAAGGAGATGGCACATAAATTGAGAGTCATTTTAGGGTTGTTGGGACTCAAGGTGGCAGAATTACATGGTGCTTTAACCCAAGAGCAACGTTTGGCAAACATGAAATTGTTTATGAATGACGTCAATGTGTTGGTTTGTACAGACTTGGCAGCAAGAGGTTTGGATATAAGGATAGAGTACGTCGTCAATTTCGACATGCCAAAAACGTATGAAATCTACTTGCACAGAGTTGGTAGAACTGCAAGAGCAGGGAGAAAAGGTACATCAATCACGTTTGTTGGCGAAAGCAATCAAGATAGGGCGATAGTTAAAGCGGCAATAAATAATGGAAGGAGTGTGGCGAGAAAAGTTGATTGGAACGATGTTGAAGCTATAAACAAGAGAATTGAAGAGAAGGAATCAGTAATAGACGAGGTTCTACAAGAGGAGAAGGAGGCAAAGGAAATCTTGAGAGCCGAAATGCAATTAAATAAGGCCAGCAATTTGATAAAATATGAGAAAGACATTCATTCGAGACCGAAACGAACTTGGTTCAAAAGTGATGTTATGGGTCAATTGACTAAACATGGTAAGAAAGTAAATTCCAAAAAAAGAAAGGCAAATGAGGAAAAGAAGGATAATGAAAAGAGGTCGTATAAAAAGACTAAAGCTGATAGAAGTAAGAAAAGTGGCAAGCGAAAGTAGCTTTATAGCTTTATAGGAAATTGAAAACGCGCGTAAGAAAATTCTTGAAATCTCATTTGAGAAGAAGTCATTAATGCAAGTATGCAAGAAACGCAAACCACTTTACGAACAAAAGGAGAGGATTGATTGGCAACTTCCCGGTACTCATATTGTTGCAAAGAAAAATGATGTTGAGTTTTACCGTGCTGAATTGTTTAGCCAAGCGGTTACATTCGGAAAATTTTGTCCTGTGTTTATCAATGATTTGAATAATCAGATCAACTTTAAACGACACTATGCTGACATGTGGGAGCAATTACAGGACGTCATAATGATTAACAACTGGCCAATGAACAAGTTTGCCATAGTCGGGAAATTAGTGGGGGAAAGACAGTTTGATAAACTTGAAAATCGTGAAGCCAAATTGCGAATCGATGATTCGTCTGGTAAGGATCTGATTTTGGAGGTGTCTATTTCATTGGAGCAGTATGGGTCAATGTTTCCAGAATCCAATGTAAATTACGGGAAGCTCGTGGAAATACGAGGGTTCTTTAGAAGACGTCGACCAGTTGTTTATGATGCAGCGGTGTTATGCTCCACACCTAATGATCTAGCGAGCGAACTACTACATTGGAATATTCGAGTACAGTTTAGGAGAAATGCGTTGGAAAAAGCTTGGAAGTTTGACGTTCCGGTGCAGGGATACGATGTTGAAGACATAGTGGCGCCTCATAAAGACAACGATGAGAGTTCAATTAGGGACACGGAGACTGTCAAAGAGATATCGCCACGTGAAGGAACTTTGTGGGAAGCACCCAGGGAAGAACTAAGGGAAGAACTAAAGAAAGGACCTAGGGGAGAACCAAGAGAAGTGCCACCACGCGAAGTACCACCAGTCAACGCAAGATATCTGGCTCCTATCGGAAAACTTCGAAAGGTCGTTGATCTAACTGGTAACTCTACCCTAAGGCAACTGGCGGAGGACCGAAAAGTACAAGAAACAGCTGGTACGATGGATACGGATTTTACAACCACTAGTGTGGCTTTTTCTGTGCCAATTGGTGCCAAAAGGGACACCATTGAGCAAGCACTACTAAACAATAAACATAGATACATCAAGTTGGTAAAAGAGTCGTTGGCTGTTATTATCAAGCGACTGTTTTATGAAATAACTCTTGATGAGTTGGTCTCGGACCAAACTGTGCTTAGTCAAATTAACCTGTTTGCAAATACCCTCCAGCAAGCCAATGACTGCTCAAACGTCAACTTTAGACTGGAAATTGTATTCCGTTTGGCATTATATTTTAGAGAGTCAAAATTGTTTGAGTTTACAAATAATGTTATTTACCTGGTAAAGTTCGAACTAATGAATAGGAGCATTCAAAGAAAACTATCCACTAGATCTCAAATCAAAACGTTGAAATACGTGGACTTTTTAATGAAAAAGCTACAGCTTACCAGTTGCGACTATAAATTGGTAAACTACTTAATACGATATAACGTTCTGACATCAAATTTACGTTGGAAGTATGTCAAGGATGAAATTAAATGGGTAAAGTATTGATCTTGTATATAGTGAGTAAAACAGTCACAGCTGGTCATGTGACTTGATTGAATAATTTTTTCACTTCCTCTCTTTCACTTTTGTGTTACGCTCTTAGCTAGACACAGTGGAAAAAATTCAAATTCATCAAAAAGAGAACTTTGTTAAAAGCTGTTTCACGAGTTATAACGTATCCACATATAGATCCAACCAAGAATGGTATGTTCGTTGATATGTCATTGGGAATAAAGGAGCGACTATGGAAGGTCTTTTCAGAAGAGCAGACACGGATAAAGATAGAGCCATCATGGAAGGAGAAAATTTGTGCACAACTCATCATCATCCACCAATGTTAATCAAGCGCTTTCCATAGCGAGTCTTCAATTCCATCACTTCAACATCCAATATCCAGAGAACCCAATTTACTAACTCATCTTTTCTAGAGTGACGCCGTTACCATTAGAACCAGAAAAGTCATCACCAACCCATTATTGGCTAGAAGACAATTTGTCATTGACGTCTTGCACCCAAACAGACCAAACGTTTCCAAGGATGAATTGAGAGACAAATTATCAGAAATCTACAAAACCGATAAGGATGCCGTTTCAGTATTTGGATTCAGAACCCAATTTGGTGGTGGAAAATCAACTGGTTTCGGTTTAATCTACCAATCAGTTGCCGACCTTAAAAGATTTGAACCATCTTACAGATTAGTCAGATACGGATTGGCTGAAAAAGTTGAAAAGGCTTCAAGACAACAAAGAAAACAAAAGAAGAACAGAGAAAAGAAGATCTTTGGTACTCAAAGAAAGGCACAAAAGAAGGCTGCTAAGAGAAACGCTGATTAGATTGGTTGAATTTGTCACTCATATATATATATATATATTGTATATGAGTCTTACTGTACTTTAAGTTGAATGTTCATGTCAAGAATATAAGTTAATATTTTTAGGGGGAAAACCGTTATTGTAGATATGTCAAAATCGCGACAGGAGAAGAAGAAATCAACTGCATCTTCCTACACCATCAGCCATGTCCGAAAGAAAGGCAATAAACAAGTACTATCCACCCGATTATGACCCATCCAAGGTTGTTAAAAAGAAAAAGAATCCAAATCAAACAATAAAGATCCGTATGATGGCACCGTACTCAATGAGGTGTCTAAGATGTAACGAATACATTGCAGAGAGACGATCATTCAATGCCAGAAAAGAGGTGACTTCAGAGCGGTATTTGAATATCAAGATCGTCCGGTTCTACATTACGTGTCCTGGCTGTAATAACACAATCACTTTCAAGACAAACCCCGCAGAAGCAGGCTACACTCCAGAGGATGGAGCTGTACGAAACTTTGAACCATCAAAGAAGCAAAAGAGGAAACACGAGTCGGAGGATGAGTTGTTGCAGCGATTGCAAAATGAAGAAGAAAAGGACAAAAAGTATCAGCTATTGATGAAGAAGCGCAAGACCAATCCGTTTTGGAAGGAGCAGGATGCAAGTGGCGGTGATGTTATGGAGAAATTTGAAAAGAGATTGGTTGAACAACAGCGACAACAAGAGTTGACAGCGGAGCTTGAGGCAATTCAGAAACAGGTTGATAACTCGAAATCAAAAAGTGGTGATGAAGTGTTGTCGAATTTGCTTGAAAGGAAAGAGGATGATGCAAGAACAGACGAAACGGATGGCAGTGAGTCTGAGGAGAATGATGAGGCAGGTTTGGAGAAAATTGATGACGCAGCTAGAGCGCAGAAAAGTGAGACAACAACAGAACAGAAAGGAGAGAAAACACCAGATCGAAGAGCAAAATCTAACCCAACACCTTTAAAGATACCCTCCAAAATCATCGTTAGAAAAAAACCCAATGCTATACCAAACTTGGACTACAGTAGCGACAGCGACTAGGATCCTCATATTTTAAACTCAAAATCATCCAAAGTCAATACTGGAAACTCAGGTGGCTCAACCTCCTCATGGTATTTTGTCTTTATTTCCTCCAAGATAGGTTCCAATGTCCGCCACTGGGTCTTATCCATATCCTTTCGGCAATACACCACAGCCTTGATGTAATCAGTTGAACAATTGTAAAACACCGGAAGGATCTTGTACTTCCAAAAATTTGGAATAAACTCCATTGGATCAGGGCACATTCCCAAGTCTGCTAAAAAATCAATTGCAGACAATGTTGAAAAAAGATATCTCTTGTCTTTATTTGTGAATACGTGTTCCAATCCTTCAAATACCAACTCTGCATCTTTCTGAGCTCTTGAGCCAAAAGATTTATACCCTTGAGTTTCTGGATTAATTTTTTTACCATCTCCATACAATATATTCTCAAATCCAATCTTTAAATAAACACAAACAAACTTGTCCAAAAAGATTTGGCATAAACTTTGGTAGATAGTGTAAATGCAATACCTTCTGATTTCCTCCAAGTATTCCACAATGGTGTCTGTTAATTTTGTCGCAATCATCGCATCTCCAGTTTGCTTCATACCGTCCTCTAACCATTTCTTGGTAAACAATTTGCACAATTCAACATATAAATCATTGATGATGATATTGCTAATGGCTATGCAGACATCAGAATTCAACGAATCAGAAGATGCGACCGCGCTTTCAAACGCTTGCGATATCTTCACATGATAGTTTGTGTGTACCTTCTCTTTGTAATTGTTGATAAACTTGCTTGTCAAGCTCTCGCTACTAATCTCAAACGAATTTGCCAATGCTCCAAAATATTCAATTATACCGGGGCGTGAAATATTTTGTTGTTCCTCAAGACTCAATTCATCAACATTAACCACAGTGGGTCTCTTTTTGAATAACCGCTTAGCTTTGCTCTCCTTGACGAGAAACTTTTCATTACTGAAAACAGTGAAATATCTATCCATTTCTTCATCGATGACCACTTGGAAATTTTCGACGCGAGCAATGTAAGCATTGCACCAACTCTCAATAACCTCAACCAAGATTCTGGAATACCCTGACTCTGCCGCTACATCAGCCTGTTGTTTCAACATATTCAATGGAGTTTTGAAATCGGGTAGCACATAAGAATCAATCTGGATAGTCATTTCCACAAGATTATTAGGCCCTTGTTCGTCTTCAACGACTTGTTCAAATGGATACACATCTGGTTCTTTTAATCTCTCTGAAAAATAAGTGGTTTCCTGTTTCATTAAAATGTCATTCCACTCCATCATCTTATTGGTGATGTTTTTCAAATAATCATCCAATACTGTATTTTTCAAATCGTCTCCAATTATCGACTTTGCTGATCCATCAAGTTGTTTCAGGTAATCACCAAACCTCTTATCATACAGCAAAATGCGCAATATGTCTTCAGCTGGTGGTTCATTGTTGATCATGTCCATGGTGTATTGGTGTAACTTATCATAAAACACCTTTTCAGTAAATGCTCCAAACTGCCAATCCTTTGGCATTAACGGCGACAAAACATTATACACATAGGTCAATTCATCCTCGAGCCATTGTAGACTATCGTATAGTCCAATCTTGTCGTTCACGTAGTGATCAACGCAAGAATTAAACGTATCTTCGAAAAACACCTTGAACCGCTCAAAAAAGAACTTTCTATAATTGCGTCTTTTGCTTCGGTACATGTTGTAGCTCTTGTTCAGGTCATTCTTGACCAAATCCAAGTTTTGCATCATACTGAGTTTGACATCCTCTTTATCCTCCCACAAAATGATTGCAACGACTTTGTATAGAATCTCAAAATTGTGATCCTTTGCCGCCTCTGTGATTGATATGATACATTCCGTCAACAATCCGTCAAATGCCTTAATGGTTTCTCTAACGGGAGAGGTGATCTTGTACACAATTGATTGTAAATCATCCGACAAGGACTGTGAGTACATTTCAAGATAATCGACTAAATTCCGGACCTGTGTGTACTGATAGTGGATGATTAGAATATTGGGCAAAGGGTATCTCAAGTCATCTTTCAACAAATCTGTCTCCGTCGTTATTTCACGATTTAGTGATTCCAAAATACCCGTCAACAGTCTTATATCGTGATACAAACTGGTAACTTGGTTCAAATATTGATTAATTGTAATCATTTTACGAATGAGATCGTAATCTTTGACCGAGGTCACAGACTCATCAAAAGTGTTTTGGAACTTGTATATGCCCCCTTTGATCTCCTCCAAGCTCGTTATTGTTTGATTCAATTGTGTCAAGTTGTTGTTTACGGATGTAATTTGTATCCCCGTTGTTGTCGAAAGCTTGACGTCAACGGCAGATTTCTCTTTTGCAAATTGTTGACGTATTTCATCTAGTTTGCTAAGGTCTTCTGGGGCCTTAATTAGACCACCAATCTTTGACAATGCTAAGTCGCTCATTGTTGGTGATGGGATAAGATAGTTTACCTCCACCTCATTCTCAAGTCTTTTTTTTTTTTTTCTTTTTCCCGTTTTGCTCGTTATGAACAACCCTTCTACAAAACTACTCTCAATGTATATACGAAAACTTTACTTTTGCCATTATATACACCTATTTGAATCTCCTTCCTGGTTGTCCGTTTTGATACGGATTAGGCATCATACCAAAATTTTGTGGAGGTGGCATGAACCATATTGGTGCAACCTGTTGCGGAAATTGTGGCTGAGGTGGCATTTGAAAGTTGTAAGGCATCGGCGCAGTTGCTGGAACCATTGGGCTTGGCATGAATGAAGGCGATTTGAACATTGCCCTTGGGAAAAGTGCTTCATGTGTTTCCTCAATTGTCGCATCCCACGTTGGCGGAGTATGAAAAGTTTTTTCGAGAATGACTGACGACTTATCCTCAGCTTTGGATTTTGTAGTGTTGAACATATTGAAACCTGTCTTCAACTCCTTTAATTTCTGCGCCTGTTTCTCTCTAGTAGGCACATTGTTTGCACCTCCAAAGAAATCCTGAGCAGAAATGTGGTAATGCTTCTTGATAGATCCTTGAGAGCTGCTATTTGAAGAGTAGGGTCTGTTGTTGATTGTATGTGGTGAATGAACAGGCCCTTGGTTATTGAACACAGCTTTTGGTGGTGATGTCAAAGTGTTATGTGGGAGTGAAGGCGTGAAGGATGCAGCGTTAGGGTTAAGCTTGAACACCTTCAGTGTCTTCTTTTCGGTATGAGGTCTTGCAGGTGACTGTTGTGCTTCTGAGGAGGTAGTCGGAGCTTGTGGGACGCTTTGTGGCGTAGGCGAGGGAGTCGCCTTGGTTTCTGCAGAATGTGCAGAAGCATCAAAACCATGCAGAGTGCTTTGCTTCTCATCTTGCTTCTGTTTTTCCTCTTGCTTCCTCTTCTCTTCCTGCTTTTTCTTTTCCTCCTGTTCTTGTTGTTGCTTTTTCAAAATTTCATCTTGCTTGAGCTTGTCCTTTGCCAAAATAGGTAAAAGGTCTTGTGGCATCTTGTGAGGAATCTTGAAATTCGCACTAAATTGTCGAAGAGAATGAATTTCACTTTCAGCATTAAGTCTGAAAGATTCATTGGGTACTTGTGGCTTTGCTGGAACTGAATCAGGAGCCGCTCTCTTGTCAGATTTCTTGTTTGTGGCTGAGCTTGACACGATTGCTGGATCATTGTGGTAGTTTGCAGCGCGTTGTCTTGGGGTAGCATACTTGGAAGTATCGTGGGTTGCTGATGGAGCGTTATCTCCTTTTGATGCTTTATTGTTCAACTTCAAAGCAGCCATCAATTCATCTCCTCTCCTATCAACCCCAGAGTACTTGTCCTCTTCATCCATACCACTATCATCAACCTGAACACCTCTTTCTTCCAATATATGGCGATCAGTAGTTACCTGTCCTTCGATCTCAGCAGCAATCTGATTGGCTCTAGCAAGACGTTGCTCATAGTCCGGGGCTGACTTGTCAATTCTTGTAGTATACAAATGTTCATCATAAGTACTCTCAACACCAAACTTTTCTTCATTAACCTTAAATTGATCCCAATGTGTGTTGCCATTTTTTGAGGTGGCCTCATCTTCCAAGGTCAATTTTTGCAAACCTTCCTCCTCCTCAGGCTCCCATTTAACCAACTCACGTTCTTCAAAAGACTTGACCTTGTCACGATTATTGGAAATGTCAGAATCAGTTTTAAACTCCTCTTTAGCATAATGCTTGATTGGCTCGCTAATGTCAACATCAACTTCAATATCAATCAAGTCCTTGCCTTGAACAACAAGATGCTCCGGCAACTTGTCGAGGTTATTCTTTTCATTGATCAAACTTTTCCCAACCAACTGAGGCAGTTTAATCACCACAGATGAAGGTGACTTTGCTTTTGGCGTCTCCCAATCCACAGTCAACAATAAACCCTTGTATCGAGATCCATCTGTTGTAGTAATAACACATGGCTTTCCAATAGACTTTGCAATCAAAAAAACCAATCTATTATCCCCCAATTCGTCAGTAGAGTTTGGAGGCTGACCTATTGCACCATCCTGACTCGAGCTTTTGGGATTAATCGCAACGGGACTCGCTCTCCCACCCAAACCGCTTGTGCTCCCATTATGACGCGAGTTTGAGCGGCGATGACCCACCTTGTTGCTCGTGCGATTCGATTGAGCCTTCATTCGAATACTCTGTCCACCAAATACAAATCAGGTTGTAATCAGGATAATTCCCGAAAAAAAAAAAAAACAGTCCAGAAAAAAAAAAAATTACAAAAATGGAACACAGAAGAACTTTGGTATGTGTATGTGCTTCCGTGCGGGTGGAGATCCAAAAGCGAAATGAGGTGAGGTGGGGGAGGGTGCAGGTGTATAGGGGGTTGTGTATTCAAGTGAATGATTTAACACAGGTTGAGGAATGGTAGATTGACGAAGTGGGGAGTCAATCGTCTGAAATCAAAAATCCTTGTGAAATCTCTCGAGAAAAGGTTTTGAAAGAATGATTTTTTTTTGGCATTTGTTGTTCATATGTTTTTCTTGGAGGAGGTAGCGCTCTAACGCCCGAGAGACAAGAGGGGCAAAGGTGGAATCTATATCACAATCAACCAAATTCTGTTTTATAAACCTACTATATACACCACTAGCAGCAGATATTGCTCAAATTATAACCCACGTCAACACTTTCAACTCGCTCTGGGTAATACTGCATAGCAAACTCCTTCAAAAATTGTACATCTTGGTGACTGTAAGGATCCAACTCCATATCAACCATATCCTGATACGTCAAATGTAGCTCTACTTTGTTTACAAGTTGCTCATCTTCGGAATTGCCATTATTTCGATGTTCTGCCTCCTCCTCTTCTATAGCTTCATCAATATAGTTGAGCCATTTTGACGTCAATTGATGGAAATACCCCACAACGTGCAAAAGATCTAGTAAGTCAATTTGTTTATTTGATTTGACATCAGGGCTCTCTTCTTCAATATTGAGTTGTTGACCAGCTGATGCAAACCACGAAAAAGCTGACCAGATTGATTCTGTCCACGACACAGGCTCAACTGCATCGTGTTGCCACCACAGTGGCTCGTTATCAATTCGTGGAGATATATTTGCATACATTTTTGCTGCAACTGGAGATGATGAATGTATTGAATTGTCATCATCTTCAGTCCTCGATGTGACAGAACTCAAGTCATCGGTGGATACATTTGACTTGTTGGTGAAATTCGAACCCCCAGTAACAAGATCTGAATAAAGTACTTGAAACTTGTGGTAGTCTCGTATTGTTGCTTTGATACCACTCTTGTTCCGATCAAATACTTTGATTGTATCACCTATTTCAACAGCAATATCGTATATCAGGTGGTCCTTCAAGATCTCGTCACTAGTAACTGCGATATACCCATTCTCCGAGTTTTGAAGTCGTTGGAGTAACTTTGAAGAAAGCTCATTCAAGCCAATGTTGTACAACGGTTGCTGTGAATGTAGTTTTGGGCTGGGTAATTTCGCACTTTTTGGAACCACTGATAAGATGGCTAGCAAATAACTGAAGGAGGAAAGTAGACTATAATTGTCTTTATCGGTTGTTTGTGTGTCATCTCCATTGTTCAAGTGCAATTCATTGAAGATCAAAATATTCTTTCGTAAAAGGCTTTGCTTGTAAATGGCAAATATTAGTGGTCCCAAGGTCTCAAACATTTGCGGTAGATTTAGTAGCAAATGCTTACCTTTTGCAGGTTCAGTCTCGGGGATGTTCAATGTGGATGGCTCAGATCCAATTCGAAGTAAATTCTTTTCAATGAATTTCATCAAATCTACATCATGGCCAGCTTCATTCTTACCAACAATCTCCCTCTCCAAATCATTCAACACACTCTTTAGTTCCTCAATATATTCCCAGCCATTATTGATGAATTCGTTTGCTTTCCATGTACTTTGTTTCGGCTCACAAATAATCCCCACTGAATACATTTTCAAGTTATCCCGATCATCAATTTTTTTTTGATCAATGACAAATTGTTTGAAACAACTCAACCCATAAAAGAGATTACCACCCGACTCGTGGCTAAGAAATACCGTTGCCTCTTGCAAATCATGAATCCCACTTGGAAACGATTTATATTCAATTCCTTCGAGTGGAACGTCTTTTGATGTGCTTGACCACAAGAGTTTGTACCCCGATTTCATGTCAAACTCGGTAAAAAATACCGCCACTACTTTGGATCGTTCGTGAGTCATCTTTGCAGCTGGAGGTGGAAGCAACAGAAAGTGTAACATCAATTAGTGATTTTTCTTATTTTTTTTTTTGCGTCTTCTCCTCTTTTGAAGCCTCTCGAATCATGTACCACCTACATTCAACAGTTCAAACTTGATACATATATATATGTATTATACAAAATTGTCTTAAAGTTATACACCTCCTCCTACTCACTCTCCCATTTCCCTCCAAGCTTTAAGCTCTTATCCTCAATATAAAGTTCACCACAACAGCAATAAGCAAAAAGAAACACAACATCGTGGGTCCAAATCTGTCGTCATATGGACCAGAACCTCTCAATCTGATAGCTTTTGCTCTCCAATGATAAGTAACCAAAGCATAGATCATAGTCAACATGGCAATAAATGTGAATAAACCAGCAGAAATTCTACCAACGTAATCACCAAAGTTCAACAATCCTACACCCAATGAACCTAAAATGACAGTAAAATTTAACCATGACAAGAATGTTCTTTCGTTGGCAAAAAAGACTTTTGGCTCAACTCTTGCTGGAAGTGCTATTCTTTTATTAGTGGATGACATTATTCAGTGATTGTGGTGATTAGCAAAATGCTCTCTGATAGGCTGTTCAATAAAGTGGTAGTTTGATGAATGCAGCGTACAGCTAGTGAGTCCAATTGATGGTTTTTGAAATATACCCTTCGTTTTACAAACTTCGTTGTAGACCTCAAGTATTTAATGAAGTTTTCAAAACTTTCAGGAAATGTAACACTCAATCCTAATGTCATTGGAAAGATAAATTGATAATAAAAATAATGCTCTCAATTAGGAAAGAGCCGCACAAAGAGTTAAATTAAAACATTCGCCCACGTGGGCCCCAATGCTACCAAAGCCGCTTTCCTTTTTGCAACAACAACTTTTACGAATATTTAACGCCATCAACCCATTTTATATTCCCTATTTCTATATATATATATATAATTTCTCTCTACTTCCTTGGCTCCAAAATCAATTGACCCATGGGCACATTCGAGTGACCTTTACCAAATGCATAAACACAATGACCTCTAACCAACGTCTCTAATACTCTTCCTTGAAATTCCATTCCATCATAAGCAGTCAACTTGTTTTTGAAATAAACATCCTTATTCTCCACTGTAAAAATTGCATCAGTATCGAAAATGCAAAAATCAGCATCGTATCCAATTTTTAAAGCTCCTTTTCTGTCTTCCAATCCAACTTGTTTTGCCGTGTTTAAAGAACACCATTTATTGATTTCAACTAATGAAATTGGTGGATTCAACTTCTGGCCCTCAGTGTACAAGATTGGCAATCCAAATCCAACACTTGAAATACCTCCCCAAGCCTCAAAAAAATCACCCTTTTCCAACCCTTTCAAATCAGGGGTACATGGTGAATGGTCACTAACAACGGTGGTGATGATATCGTTACGTAATGCTTTCCATAACAATTTCCTATTGTCGTCGGTCCTAATTGGTGGACAACATTTGAAATGAGTTGAGCAACTACTAATCTTTTCTGCGCACAAGGACAAGTAATGGAAGCAAGTCTCGGCTGTTATTGGCAATCCTTTAGCCTTGGCTGCTCTGAGTAATGGCACAGCTTCATGTGTTGCCAAATGCACTATATGTAAAGGAACTGTTGGTTCCAATGTTGAACAGTTGATGATTTCAGCTATAGCTGTAGTTTCAAAATTGTCGGGTCTTGATGCCAAAAAGGAAGCATATGCAGTAGGGTCAACAGTGGCTAACGATGAATCCTTTTGTTTGGCCAACAACAATGGTGAGCTAACTTTCGTATCGTCTTCGATTAACCATGTGCTCTCTTCTTCTTCTAAATGACTTTGTTGTTTAACCTTCATTGCATTTTTACCATGGGTTGGATCAGCACCGGCCAAAACTGGAGTGCTTGCCAATTTCTTGGCCTGTTCATTCGACAAAACTGATTCATCTATTGAGCCTGCGTGGTTGTGAGGCAATTTACAAAGCTCATGCTCTTCCTTGTGTGTACCTGGATCATTACGTAAAAGCTTGACTACCGGTTGTGGTGCTCTATTGATGAACGAAGCAGACATTCCCAAATCAAAATCTGTATTCATCAACTCATCTTCTATGGCAACTGCATTGGCATTGGCATCGAAATTTGCTAACCCCTCGTCCTCGTCTCGTGACAGGTCCTCTTCATCCAGAATTTGGAAATCCACTCGGTGTTCTTGCGGTTGCATTTCAGCATGAAACATCAACAACGTCTTTTCATCTTTGACAATCTTCATTGCCTCGTGAATAATGCGTGGTGTAACAGCTGGGAATTCATCAACACCACTTTCAATCATAAATGCCTTGAAGCCCCTTACACCCATCCTAATCAATGGGACCAAGTCTTGCAAATTGGCAGGGATCAAACCACCCCAAAATCCGACATCAACCCAACATTGTTCTCTAGCGGCATTTATCTTTAAATTGAAATTGTACACGGTTGTAGTTGGAGGGATGGCATTCAAAGGCATATCAATGACAGTGGTGACCCCTCCAAATGCAGCTGCCCTGGTGCCTGTTGCAAAGCCTTCCCATTCGGTACGTCCTGGCTCGTTCAAGTGAACATGTGCATCAACCAAACCTGGCATAATTACTGCCGGCGACACATTTCGATAGTCTATTGGCAAAACTGCATACCTTTTTAGTATTGCATCATTGGGTGGTAATACTTTTTGTTCTATATGTAGGATTTTCCCTGTTTCTATGGTGAATATTATAGTAGCTGGTATAATTTGATCATCGATCAATACTCTTGTAGATGACAATGCTCTCGACATGGCTTATAGTTAAATTTGATGAAGAAAAAGGCGAGTTCAAAAAGGCCTGCAAGTTTTTGAAACAAACAACAACAATATCAATAATGATTAAAGTCCAATGCAAAGAACTGTAATGACTTTGATAACGCAACTTTATTATATCTGTAATCGACCGTATCACCCGATTTATCAACAAAAAAAGAAAAGTGTTTCACTGATAAGATAAGTTCTCGAATCACTGATAACAAGAAAAACAGGAAAAAGATAAAGAATGATGAACGAATGACTGAATATTATGGAAAACAAGTCTGCTTTTATCACACTTCTTAAACCCCCTTTTTTCTTTACCCCGGACAAAAAGAATGAAAGAAATTATCAAATGCACTTTTCGAATGGTATGGAAAATAGGAACAAAAATAGAAATATAGAAAATTTTTTCAATATGAAATTCGGAACTTGCCGAAAAATGCTACCTATAAAAACTGTTGCAAATTTGCGCGACACAAAAAGAAATTTCTACCGACAAAAAGTGTGCGTGATTTAATAGCCGCCGGACCGAAAAGGTATATAGTTTGGCATTATGCGCAACAGGGTGGAAACTCTATGGTTACCCACACGTTTGAAGAGGTAGTGAGGGGTAGGGAAAGACAGGAAGGGTATGTAAAAGCTATGGGTTGCTGTGTTCATGTGAACGAATGTACGTGCTACGAGAACCTCCGTGAGGCGCCTTAAACTACAAACTATTCCACTACAGAGCCATACAAGTCATCAACAGGTTTTGGTCAACTTTAATAAACCCCTCACTCATTTGTAAGTAATCAATTGCTTTCCCCCTTTCGAATCAACAATTCCCTTCTGGTACAATTTAGCCAAATCATCACCATCAAACTCAACATGTGTACTTGGAGAATCTTTCAATTGACCATTTTCATACCATTCAATAATTTGACCCAATGTCTTTAGCTTCAACTCTTGATTCTTTTTCAACAATTCCGTGACCCAGAATCCAGCACTGGTGAAATTTTTGAAAATGTACAATGACGTTGGTATAGTGACTGGTTGCATCGACATTCCTCCGTATGTCAACATTAACCCATTGTTGTTTAATTTCCTAGCAATACCAGCTGACGATTTGCCACCAACACAGTTTAAAGCTAACTTAACCTCGCCACCAGTTTCCTTAACCCATGACTTGACATGACCACCAAACTCCTTTGATGCATTGTCTTCTTCAGTGATAACTTGAGTAGCGCCTAGTTCCTGCAACTCTTTTTTAACCTCATCCAAATTGGGTCTGTCTCTAATTACTGAAATTGAATTAAAGTTTAATAATTTACCAACTTGCGATGCATATTTACCCACAGCAGAATTCCCACCATTTTGAATAAACCAGTCCTTTCCCGGGATCAATTTAACATAATGGGTCAACATGAGGTACGCTGTCAATGGATTGACTGAAATAGTAGCTGCTTGATTTATGCTCAATCCTCGTTTCTTGCCATTGGATTTCGATTGCTCTGGGTTGGGCAACTTGATAAAATCGGATGACGTGCCCAATGCGTGAGTTCTCCAAGTACCAAAATTCACTTGGCTTGGAATCACCCAATCTCCAACAGCAAAATCAGATACGCCATCGCCCACCTTCAACACTTGAAACACTCCCTCGTTACCACAAGGGGCAGCTGGTTTGTCGGTGCTGAAATCCAATGTCTTTTCTGGTTTTGATGGGTAAACGCCTTGAATTTGGTTAATATCAGATGGATTGATAGGAGATGCCAATGTCTTGACAACAATTTGATCTGGTTTTAAATTATCATCATCGATGGAGAATTTCTGGGTAAACAATACATTTGAAGGTTCCCCATGTTCCGAGTAAAGTACAGCTTGGGCAGTAATCATGTTTCTTTTGAAAATTGATGAAGTCAATGGAGCAATTGATCTCTTGATTGTAAACATGTCCGGTTCAACAGTGCCTGAATCAAAGTGTTCTACGTCTATATAGCAAGTGAAAATCGCTTCTAATGGACTAGCTTTTTTTTTGCCTTTCGCTACCAACGCCCGCGAAATCCGGTTCTTACACATTGTATACAATACCCGTTATGCCATACATATATTTACTAAATAAAAGCATATATAGAGACCGCGTCCGAATCACTTTCATAAACTCAATTCTTCTTTTCCTTTTCCTCCATCTCCTTCAACTTCTCTGACTCAGCCAATCTCTGTTGCTTTTGCAATTTTTTCAATTTGGTATTTTGATAAGTTCCCAAACAAAAGTAGACCAAGTTGAAAAATACCACCCACAATTCAGGTCTAATGAAATTTTGAGCCACCAACAAAGCAAAGAATGACGTTGTCAATGATGATTTCAAAACTGGCAAGTATCCCTTCTTTAACCCTGCCTTGACAATAAACAAAATCTTTCTCAACTCAGCAATGGGATTGCAACTAGTACGTTGGTAGTTATTAATAATGGAGATCCACGAGACAAAACACGCTGAAATGGTTGGCGTCACTGTCAGTAAACTAGTCAACAACTGCAAAATTTTTTGTTTCTTTGTCAACGGCGGTTTGTAGATCTTGTTAATAACAGCATACATGTTGTGACTTATTGGCGTCGCAATCAACGCCCCGTAGATGATCATCTTGAGCAATTTTGCACTGAAAACATGTTTCACCTTGATACCGCAAATCTTGGTCTCTTTGTACTCGTTGGTGATTATTGATGACACAGTTTCATTCAATCCGTTGAAAACACCAGAGGTGGCAGATTTGGTCAATAATGGGTATTGCATAAGATACGCGAGGTATTGCGCATTGAGCGATTGGAAGGTAACAGCGGCCATTATTCAATGAATACTCTCTCTTTCTTTCTGCTTTTGATCAGTTTGGGTGGGCAAAGTTGTGGTTACCTCGAAAATGACTTGTTGTTGTTGTTGTTGTTGTTGTTTGGGAAGTTGTTGAGAGGTGTATTTACTGGCGCCAAAAAAATTATTTTCTTTCCCTCCACATGTTTTTGTTCATCGTGGTCTCAAGAAAGAGCCCCTCTCTTTATGTCTTTTTTTATTTGGATTCGGATATCTCCACCTTTTGCAAAAATTATTTTTTCTTTTCTTGATGAAGAAGAGAGAGATCTCGATTTGAGAAGCGCGCGCGAAATAGAGTAGGATATATTTCCCCATTCGAGGGAGATAAGAACCCACTGAGCAAGAGCCCTCAAAAACCGTGTTTGAACCCAGGTTAAATGAACAACGACTACAGTCGAGATGAGCTGAGAGAGTAAGCTCTTGGATGGGGAACCTTCTATGTTCAAACATGGTGCACCAAAAAAAAAAAAGAGGTGATGCAAGGAGATGCAAAGGAATTATAACTCCGATCTGAGCTTTTTTTTAACTCCGTTCTTCAATATTACCCCTCAGCTTACAGAATAGCCTACAAAACGTTTTGTAAAGTGAAGTAAGTTGCAAATTTGTTGCAACACGGTTGTGTACATAAAAGCGTTTGAATCTTGGTATTGGTACACGTCAATTGATATAAACAAGTTGGCCAAAAGTGAGGAGGTGGTCAACTGAGACAGTTATAGTACGCTGGTGTCTTTTCTTGAGGTGTGGTGTTTCCTGGTATCAAGGGTTTCGAGAAAACTTCATTTTGGATAAAAATGTTTGCAAAACACTCTACTCACTATATTTTGGCACGTAAATTGAGATAAAAATCATGGTGCACAAGATAGTAAATGACATTACCACAACACTGGAGGGATAAGTTTTCATTATGTTAGTGGCAGTAGCATACATCCCCTAACTCTCAAGTGCAATTACTAAAGTTACGATTCTGAAACAAATTTTGGTATGGGGTACATTTCTTCGTCCGACATAAATCTCAAAAATGGAAAAATGTCAGTTTTAAGCAGCAATTCATCATATGCATTAACTAAACTAAACAAAACAATGACGTAAAATTAAAGTGGGGAAGGGGTGACGCAAGAAGATATTTTGCTCATAAATGTCGACACTGAGCATAAACATACTGATGTAGACTGAATACAACTTTTCTCCGAAACTATGACATTTGGTTTTATGGAAGGTTTTTCGTAAATTTCTTGAGCGCTACGACATTTCGGAGATTCAGATCTTTGTCGCTGGTGGGGATCTCGTCAATAAAAAAAAGCGATTTAAAACCCAATCCTTTTTTTCCGAAACAATAATTTTACAATACCATTGTGTGCAGCTTAAATTGAAGATGAGTTGGTACAAGTGTTAAAAGGTCTTGCTGCAATTGCATGAAAAGCACACTGTTGTTATAAGATTGATGGTCCCACTTGCACTCGTGAGGACGCTCAGTCCTTATCGCCAGCGAGCTTCTTATTCGCTTCTTAGAGGGATCGATTTTTAAAAAGAGACTCATAACCATCAGCCTATCTCTAAAAGATAAGGCTTTGATTATTTATGGTCATCGAAATTTAGCAAAAGAAAGACAAAGTAGCAAACAATACTATGAACGCTTGATTCCCTCAAAGACCAACATACAAAACCTCTTGTTGCGAAAAGGAATCAGATACGAGCCCAAAAAAAACAGACGCTTCATAAGCTCAACCTGATACTCCGAGACATTCAAAACCACCACTCTAGTGATGTTGTTCTAGGTCCCTCTCTGTTTTGCAAAAAGTTCTTTTTATAGAAACCTTTTGTGTCTGAGTAAACAAAAAGTATACACTTTCGTGTCTGATTTTAGTTTTGTGACTTCGGAAGAACACAACTTTTTTTTTTTCATTCGACGCTTGGAATATCCACAACTTGATTTACTTGATTAGAACCAGAGCCTAACGTAATTTCTCAATAACTGAAATTCGAATTTGAAGTCCGATTCAACCTTAATGGGTACAAGGGACATGAACAGTAGCTATACCCCGTGATCCCCCCTTCTACGCTTATCGATCTTGTAGTCATACAGATAAAAAAGATATGGCAATTAAGGCAAATAAATTCAAAACAATAGATTTATTGTCTCCTCCGCAAGCCGAGAAAAATAAAGAACAAAAAAGCTCATTGGAAAGCGGATCTAATACGCGTTCAAGAAATCAATCATCACTTAGCGGAAGAACGTTGCTCTCCTGAACCTATTGTGGGTGTGTGTGGCACGAAATGCCATTACCAAGAATCTTTCCGTTTTTAGCGAGCTGTTATCCCATTATCAAGAAAATTTACCAAGAGATCTCTCTTCAGTTGTTGGGCTGTCAAACAAACTAGCCAAGGATTTGCACCAAGGGGAGTTTCGTGTTGTGTGGTGTTGTGTTCTTCCGCTTCCACCGCAGATACTCCGAAAGGTACTGTGTCAACCAAACAACAACAGCACAAAAACCCTTTCCAGAGAAGACCGAAAGCCTTTTTTTTTTCCTTTTTTTAAAGTTTTGTGAAGAACTTGCAAAAAAGAAGGATAGCGGGGAAAAAAAAAAGCCTGGAGTGAATATATGACCAATCCCGAAAAGATGAAACTCGGGCACTATTGTTGTTGGGTACGGCAATTGCTCGAGTAAACGTACGAATCTCATTCAATGAGTGTTTATTCCTATTAGTAATCCTATTTTGGCCCCCTCCCCTCTCTTTGATGCTCATACGACTCCTCATGTGAATCAGACACTAAACTTTTTGTAGCTGCACTTTATGTCTGACACAAAAAGGGAAACAAATGCAAAAGCAATAGCAATTTTAATTATGGAAGTGTAAAATTCAAGTGCTAGATTTCAACAAATACAAACAAAAAAAAAATATTGTCCACCTCGAACCAGAGTACAATAGTAAGGCATCATTCTTTCGTCCTCAACACGGAAGTCCGTGACACAACTACAAAGCGCTGCTTCCGTGCTCAAGACAAGAAAATTAGTAAAAAGGGTCATCGATCGTTATGAACCTGTATGTTCTTGTATGCTATATACATTTCTGCATATCGAATAAAACTCATCATTATGATGTAATAAGGTGATCCAGCCTTTTCCCTTCTGAATGTATCTATGTTGTTAACATATTTTGCCTTATTTGGTATATTTAACTTTGTTTTGGCATTTCGGCGTCTGGACATTCCGCGTTTGTAACTTGTGTCTGCATAAATTACACTGCTGCAAAAAAAGACGTACTGCATATAAAACATATTGTGCTTTTTGTTTTCCCGTTCACAACATTCTTCGAGGGACTCAAAAAGTAGTACAACGACGGAGCAATAGCATGAGGAGCTAATACGGTGTCCATTCTATGAGATGCCATACTCCTGGAGTAACAGCCAATGAACTCGTTTCAGTTACGAAGTATAGGGAAAAAATGCTCTATTATGATTTCCATTTTGTGTACCACTTGATTTTTTTTTTTTTTTAATTTTAGATACTCGCCCCAGCTTTCAATTCAAAACTTACACTAAAAGTCGGCTTTGCAGTACAATACTCCAAACCAATATAGGCCTTGCTTCACACAGGTTGCATTATGGTTTATGAAAACAATAGGAAAAAAGAGAACAACAGAAGATCCTCCTCACCCACGGCACTATATAACATCATGCAAATCCTCTCCAAGCTGACTCCACTGTACTCTACTCTGACTCCACTCCCCACAAGTCTATACTGTACCCTACATTTACTTAATCGTTAGAGCTACAATTTTCACCCCTTACATTGACTTAATCGATAGGACTCAGACTATTCTATTATTGCTGCCAATTTTTTTATTATTATTCTATTTTAGCAATCCAATATAAACTACCGTTACAAAAAAAATGGCTGGTGATAGTGATTCCGACATTAGTGGTGAAAAACCCATCACCAACTACTCCGACGTTAGCCAAAATGAAAAGCAGCAAAGACAACAACAGCAGCAGCACAATAATGGTGCTCTTTTCGAAACTTCAAACTCGTCCACTAGCGACTCGCTAAACCCACCACCAAAGGAACAATTCGAGGACTCGGAGTCATTGCAATCAGAAACTGAGCGTGCTGATGGTGAACACGGTAATATTTTGGCCCAATACACTGAAAAACAAGTTATGGCCATGGGAAGAAACTATGCTACAAAATTTAATTTGGATGCCGATTTGTTTGCACGTGCAGCAGCTTTAGCTAGAGCACCAAATGCATTCAACTCGATGCCATTTTTAACCGATGAAGAAAAATCAGGATTATATTTGGAGGCCACCAAGAAATGGCATATCCCCATGAAATTGGTTGCCGTTATTGCTGTAGGATCTATGGCTGCTGCTGTGCAAGGTATGGATGAATCAGTTGTTAATGGTGCCACTTTGTTTTACCCAAAGGCTTTTGGTGTTACTGAAATGAAGAATGCTGACTTGATTGAAGGTTTGGTCAACTCAGCTCCATACTTGTGTGCTTCTTGTATTGCCTGTTGGATGACTGATTTGTTCAATCGTCACTTGGGAAGAAAGTGGACCATTTTCTGGACTTGTGCCATTTCAGCAGCTACTTGTATTTGGCAAGGTTTTGTCAATAACTGGTGGCATTTGTTTATTGCGAGATTCTTTTTGGGATTTGGTATTGGTATAAAATCGGCAACTGTTCCATCATATGCTGCTGAATGTACACCGAAACATATTCGTGGTTCCTTGGTTATGTTGTGGCAATTTTTCACTGCGGTTGGTATTATGTTTGGTTATGTTACTACTTTGGCATTCTACTATGTTCCAAAAAAGAGCTTTGGAACTGGTTTGAACTGGAGATTAATGTTGGGAAGTGCTTGTATCCCAGCCATTATTGTTTTGTTTCAAGTGCCATTTGTACCTGAATCACCTCGTTGGTTGATGGGTCAAGACAGACATCACGATGCATTTGAAAGTTTGAAACAATTGAGATACGAACCAATCGCAGCTGCTAGAGATTGTTTCTACCAATACGTTTTGTTAAAAGAAGAAGGTTCTTACAAGATTCCAACTTGGAAAAGAATTATTGAAATGTTCACCATTAGAAGGAACAGGAATGGTGCAATTGCTGCTTGGATCGTCATGTTTATGCAACAATTTTGTGGTATCAACGTTATTGCTTACTACTCATCTTCCATTTTCATCGAAGCCAATTTGAGTGAAATCAAGGCCATGTTGGCATCATGGGGTTTTGGTATGATCAATTTCATTTTTGCAATTCCGGCATTCTTGACAATTGATAGATTTGGTAGAAGGAACTTGTTGCTTTTTGCATTCCCCCTTATGTGTGCATTTTTATTGGTTGCCGGTTTCGGATTCTTGATTCATGATAATAGGGGACAATTGGGAATGGTGACGACGGGTATTTATTTATTCTCGTGTGTTTATTCTTCCTCAGAAGGACCTGTTCCATTTACATACTCAGCAGAAGCTTTCCCATTGTATATTAGAGATTTGGGAATGTCATGGGCAACGGCAACATGTTGGTTCTGGAATTTTATCTTGGCATTCACCTGGCCACGTTTGAGGTCGGCATTTACGCCTACAGGTGCTTTTGGCTGGTATGCTGCTTGGAACGGTATCGGGTTCTTCCTTGTCTTGTGGTTCTTGCCTGAAACCAAAGGATTGACATTGGAAGAGTTGGACGATGTTTTCGCTGTGCCAATGTATACCCATGCCGTTTACAGAACCAGAACTTTCCTCAGAGGTATACAAATTCACGTGTTGCGTCGCAAGAATGTTCCTGAAATTCCACCAATTTATAACCATCAAAGAATGGCTGTTACAAACGAAGAGTGGAACGACAAGGCAGAAGTTTCTCACGTCGAGTAATGAACCAACGAGCTCTTCTTGTTTTTTATTCAATTCTATTTTGTTTAGGGTCAGTAAATTTTTAATGTTTTTTAGAGTATTGAGATAAATGCACTGTAGTTTAAGTTAAAAATCCTTTATCTAACACCTACATCGTTCAACTTATTTACCTTAGGAAATCTCTCAAATAAGATCCTAGTTTTGTTGCTCCGTCTTCCAACGCGTCCTTCAACACCTCCATATCCTCATTGGCATTGCCTGAGAATCTTGAAGCAAATTCACGTGCACTTGCTTCCAAGTCACCCAAGTTGAGTCCACCTTGTGATCCGCCACGGCCTCTGCCACCAGCTGAGCCCTGACCCTCCTCTTCTTCACCAAAATAAGACGAAGAGGAGATGGATTGAGCACCATTGAAAGATTGTAGTTTGGCCCTGGCTTCATTTGTAGCATTTTCATCGAATCGTGGTCCCCTTCCGAAGAACTCATCCGATGAAATACCCTTTTGGGTTCCAAACTTGTTCGAAACCTCTCCTGTATACTTTACATCCTTATATTTTTTAGCTGGACCATTGCTAACAACATTGTCACCTTGAACCATCCCGAATCCTAATTTTTGAAATTGTTGGGTGGTTTCTTGAATTGGTGTAGGAGCCAACTTCTCACTCTTTGCATCCAGCTTCAACGACAATGAACTCGATGGCTTTTTCTCCAATGGCGTAGTTGAAACAGGAGTTGTAGTAGTCTCTTCTGGCGAGTAACCCAACTTCTTACGCTCCTCCTCTTCCTCACGCGCCTTTCTTTCAATCTCATCAAAATCGATAACTTCATCATTTTTGTTGATTCTCTTGGCTGCCAATCTCGATTTTCTTGGTCCGTTCCCTTTTGAGGATAGAATAGATGCTTTAGCGGTGTTGTTGTTATTCTTCAATCGAGATGACGTGGTGGCTTTGGCTGCAGTTGGGGTTGGTGTGCTAGTTCTTGACGCTGGTTTCTTTTTCAGCAAATCATCAGTTGATCCACTTGGTGTACCACTTAGTGACCCCAATGGAGATGGCGTAGCAGCAACTGGTTTGGTCCAATTTGAAAAGAAGTCGTCAGTACTATCATTTGACGAAACATTGGTCAGCGATGATGCATCAGCTAAATCATCCAAAGTGACAACATCTGGATGTTTGATTGCATCAGCGTTAGCCTTTTGTTTCAACTTTTCCTTATATTTGTTAGCAGCAGGTGAAGAATATTTTGCCGTAGCATCGACACTTTGTTTATTATTGACAAATTGAGAGCCACCATTCTTGATAAAAAAATCCTTGGCTGGTTGGTTACCTCCAAATTTGAAATTTCTCAATTGCATACGCTGCCAGCTATCCAAGTTGGAAGATCTGACGAATGAAACGTGCACCCCCAAGTTACGGTGGACTGATGAACATTGTAAACATAAGAATATACCAAAAGGAACTGACGTCCAAGTAGGATTCTTGTTAGAACAATCAAAACAAATCTGATTAGCAGGGTCTTTTCTCAACTTGTCAAAGACAAGAGCAACTTCTTCTTTACTAGCTATTGCGTCTGACATGGCGTAGGCTCTATTGATGGACAAAAAGTTGCGTTCGTAACCAAATCAACACAACACAACACAACATTTTTTATTTCAATTTTTTTTTTTTTTTTCGTTGCGAGTTTTGGTATGTCGTGTCCATACTAATACGTTCCTTTGTTCTCTAGTAAACATTATTAATGAACATTCTTACTTACAAAAATGGCTATATATACAAACTCCCTGGGCCCCTAATGGAAAGGTCTTGAACCACCACGGGCAAACTCAACAATCTTCCATCCCTCGGTTGTCTTGTTATCAAATTCCTCTGGAATTCTTGTCAAAACCATGGCATAGGTGCTCAATTGAATTTGGTCTTCAGTACCAGCAGCAATTTCTCCAGTCTTGGCTTTCCTATACAAATGAATCTCTTGTGCTCTACAACTGACAACAACGACCGGAATGTCATTAGGTTGCAAGCTTTTGCAAGTGACAATATCAACACCTCTAATATCCAAGATTCTGCTGTCTGAAAACAAACCTTGTTGGGTAAACTGTTTGTTGTTAGCTTCCCACACATTGTATGGAGCTTCACTGAACCATTCTTTCAAGACTTTTGCGTCGTTTTTGATATAAGCATCAACAACTTCTGGAACAATATAATCGTTTAATGTCTTTTGGAAATCAGTCAACTTGAATGATGGGTCCATATACTTCAATTGTCTAATAGTTTTGGCTTGTTCGGTCTCTGCAAAAAAACCAGTAATCTTTTCAATAATAGTACGTATTAGACTGATTAACCCATTCTCTGACTCGTCCCATTTTTCTTTGAGAATAACAATAGCTTTACCAATGGGCGACTTTTGCTTGAAAGATTCCCATTTCTCACTAGTAGACGGTCCTGATGACTTTATTTCTGTTGCAATCAATTCGCCTCCAGCTTCTTCATTCTCCTTAACGGGACCCTTGAAACCTTCTTTTAATTTTCTAGCCAATTCCTTCTCCCTCAACGCTTGTCTTTGTTCTTTGGTTAAGAATCCACCGTACATGTTTGAAGATCCATCATCAATCACCTCAGAAACGTCTTGATATATTTTGGTCTTTCTGACTGGTTCAAAAGCTTTATCTGCAACATCTGCACTAACTTTGACGGTGGTTCTCACACCTTTCCCCACTGGTGACTCCCATGCTTTATAAGCAGCGCCACCCACCACATCAGCTGTCTTTTTAACTGCCTTGCCTGCCGCACTTCTACCCTTTTGTGCTCTAGCGTATGCTTCTTTGGCTCTTTTGAATGCTTCCGATTCAGCCATCCGCCCAGACTCATCTTGCAAAGCTTTTATATTCTCTTTCAACTCGGACGATTTTTTAACTTCCTGTTTGAATGTGTCAAAGAATACCTTTAATGGGGAGTTTGATGATGGTGGTTTGTCATCGAAGTTGACATTTGATACATGGAATCCACGTATCGTGGTAGCTAATGGTATCCTAGTGGTAAGGCTTTGTTGATTCCTGATTGCTGTTCTGAGCATATTGGTAGTTTTCCAGAGGTGGTGTTTTTCCAGCGGATGTTACACTTCTCCACAGTTGTCTATTTACAAGTGAGATGGGTATGATTACTGTAGGCGAAATCGGGGTGAAATTTTTTGACATTTCTTTTTTTTTTTTTTTTTTTTTTTGGTTTTTTCACATCAATTTTTTTTCATTGTCATCACTACAGAGAACGAATAAATATACAAGAAAGGGGATGGTATATTTTGCTATACACTAGCGTGATCTCCATTTATCGTAAACTTTTGCTCCTTGAACAGCACCGTATACCAAAAGGGAGCTTATTATACCCATTTGGAAATTATTCAAAATCCTCGATTGTCGTGCTTCAATTGCAACTGCTTTGGAGTATGGAATGTCATCTCGGAACGAAATCATTGTATACAAAGGCTGCCACTTATTTTTAAACCAAGATCCCAATGTGTAATCTAACTTCTTTTTGGTCAAATACCAGATATTTGTCACTTTTGATGACATTTCGTAGTAGTTATCCAACGCCAACTTACATATAGCATCTAAATCATCTTTTCTTTGGGGCGAATACGCTAAAAAAGCCTTTTCAATGGCTCCCTCGTTTGCTTCAATCAATTCCATCAATATTCTCACATCTTCAAATCCACAATTCATTCCTTGTCCATAGAAAGGTACCATCGAATGAGCAGCATCTCCAATGATTAAAGCTTTTCCAAGAGGACTATTGTAAGGATAAGCACTAATTTGCATAAGCGACCCTCTTGGGTTGTTGTCAAAAGCACTAACCAATGCGTCTTGCCCAATAAGCTTATACGCATCAGGGAAATTCTCCTTGAAAAATTGAGTAAACTCATTGCTTGAATTGATCGATTCAATAACAGACCAGGGACTAAAAAATGTAGACGTAAATGATCCATCCTCATTTGCCAATGCAATCAACATAAAATCATGGCGTGGCCAAATATGCAAGTGATTAGCATCAATTGCAAACTTCTTCTTTGGATCAGGAGGGATATACAACTCCATATATTGCATGTCAATGTATTTCTGTGAAAAATCCATCCTCATGCCCTTTTGCATTTGATGTCTAAAGTGCGAATGTGCACCGTCAGCACCAATGATATAATCAAACGTAAATTTCACATTTCCATTCTTTGTGGAAAACTCCATGGTCGGCGTAGTATCCACATTACTCAATTTAACCAACTTATGCTCAAAGCAGACTTTAACACCACTTTGGCCCAACTCTTGCAACAATAAATCATTAAGATAAGACCTATCGATTGAATTAATGCACTCACCATTTAATCCATACAACTGCGACTCTTGCTTCAATCCAGTCTTGTCATGTATCATTCTCCCCTTCATGGGAATAACATGTTTAAGGATTTTGTCCGACAATGCTTTATCAACCTCTTCGATGGCTCGAATACCCCGACTACTCACAGCAAGGTTAATGGATCGTAAGTTTCGCTTTGATCGATCAATATTTGTTGGATCAGAACGTAAATCAAAAAGGCAAACATCATAACCCTTTCGTGAGAAAGCTAAAGCTGCTAGGCACCCCACCAAGCCTGCGCCAACAATGCCAATTGAAGTTCTATCGCTAGGTCTTTGATCAGTCATGGTTTTGAATATTCAATGGTATGACACATATAAAAAAAAAAGGAACGAAGAAAAAAAGATAAAGCCAAAGATACAAACTCCGCGCTAATTCCGTAACAATTTTAAAAAAACACCTGGCATTCTAGTAATAAACTACTTACTGATTATTTACCATTGCCTTTGCTATCTTATGCTTCTTTTCCTCGATCGACTTTTTCAAAGCTTCTAGTTGTTGCTGTAGCTCCACATTTCTTTGCGAAAACTCTTCATTAGCCTTGATAGTGTTGGCCAAATTTTCTTTCATTGTGAGATGCTCATACCTTTTCTGTAAACGCTCCTTCTCTTCAAGCAACGCTTTGCGTTTGACTTCAGCTTCGGTCAAGTCAATATTGTACTCTTCACTTTGTTGTGAAATTTCAGTATGGGTTGATTGAAGTTGTTCAATTTGGACTTTCATGTTGTTGATTTTCAACAACAAGTCATCATGAACTTCAGACAAGTTTCTCAATTCATTCTTGTTATTACTGAGGGAGTTTGCTTCCATTAAATAGTATTCATTTTCATAGGTTATCAATGGAGGTTGTAATTGCAACACTTTTTGAAGGTCCAAATTGAAATCCGAAAAAAAATCTTTCGATTCAAGAAAGGTTAGTAGGTCGTCTCCAGATAAAGGTGCAAGCTTTGCATCACTTTGAAGGAAAGCCCATGATATCAATCGCAATAAAAAGTCAAATCCTTCAAACACAAACAAATCTAAAATCTTCAAACTAACCTCTAGATCAAACTTTCCGAAAAATAACTCTGGAATAAGTCTCTTGTAATAACCCGACAAGTTAATACCTTGACTTGCTACATGCTTGAAACTTTCCAGTTTATCCTCCAATGATCGATTGATCTTGTAGATAAACTCTTCCAGTTTGACCAATGAATAAAGCTTATAAAGCTTGATCAAAACAAACAACCTTCTCTCCTCCGAAAGTCCAGGAATTGTTGTCAATAACTCTGCAAGACTCACCAAATACCTTTCGAGCGTGGCAACGTTTGCACTGCGAGCATTTAGTTCCGGTTCTTCCACGAGGAGGAGGATTACCAGCACTAGCTCAACTACCTCCTGCTTGTCGCTGTGCTTCAGGATACCATTGTTGAATTTACTGCTTCGTTTGAGCAACTCCGCAAATGACACATCCTGGTTCCATTTGTATCTCACTTGTAGCGTTTTCAAATATACTATGGATCTATAATCCGAGGGAATCCCCTTCAATATTTCTGTCTCCAACTTGTCAACTTCGCGTCGTCTAATCCATTGGTTGCTGTAGTCCCAAATAATTTCGTTCCAAAATTGAACTGAATCCTGGTCATTCAAAGTTTCATCCAAGTCGGGTATCACTAAATGCTGATGAAATGAGGAATCATTGACTAGCCCAGTAAAAGTTTCATTCATCCCTGGCAGATTGAAAATCTCCAGTTGTCTAACGGCTGATATAAATGACAACGAATCATCAGCTTGGATTCGAATGCTTGCATTCTCAAGGTTCTTGTTGTCCAGGTGCGGAACTGGTGGAACTTCTTTTTCTTGTTGACTGTTGGAGGTGTTTCTGTGCTCTGGGGGAGATCCCAAATGAGGTCGTGGTGGAAGTGGAGGAGAAGTAGGTTCAGCCAGCATTGATGTACTTTAAAAGAAAGGGGGGGTGTACAAATTGTATCGACTAGAATCTACGTGTGTAGCACTTCAACTGATCTGTTTTTATTTCCGAAAGAGAAAACAGCGCACTCACAAAAAAAGAGCATCACGTGAACTGTCCAGCTATAAACTATGCACCCAGTCAACTCAACTTTCTCTTTTTGAATGGTGAATGGGGGTAATCAAGAATAACGTCACTATCATCAGAAGGTAAGGCTACTCCAATCGAATGTGCGGCCGTATCATATCCATCTGCTTCTACCACATCCCTCGCAGCTTTCTTCTTCAAGTAATACTCAGCATGTTCGCCCTTGTTTAGGTGTTTATTCCCAAACCCACTTTTGCCTGGGTCACCACTATCAAATCTATGATGACCACAACCGCCTCCGTTGAAAAGGTCTGCATCACTTTTGGAAACAGCTTCCGACGAAACGTTTTTTGTAACTAGGTTGCCACCATACTTTGAAAAACCATCAAGCTCTTTGCTATGCGGATTCGACGTTTGTTTCCTCTTCCGTTTCCACTCCTCAAACTCCAGTAGCGGTGGCAATTTACCTGTCACGGTTGCCTCTTTCTCAATATCAAAATGGTTGTTTGTAATGTGCAAATTTTCTATGCGGTCTGTGACGTTTCTATTGGTGCTAATTGGGCTCCGTGAAAGCTTCTTCCTTGACGTTGCCATTATTCCACTTCCTGCACTTTCCCCACTTTGATTCCCTTCATTACTTGAGTGGCTCGCATACTGACGAAGTAAAGTCTCCAACTCCTTTAACTTGGTTGGGTCGTCAATAGCTTTTGAAATGTGTTTTTTGACAACAATCAATCGCACACCTTTAATTGGCATATCTTCATCAGGATAGTATTGATTCAACAACTGGTATAGGGCAGGGTATAATTGACAATCTTTAAACTGCTCTCTTAATGCAAGGTTCTTTAAGGTTAATGATTCCACCAGGGGGTCTTCTTGAGAATCAGTATTAGTGGCTTCGTCAACATCATCTTGGTTCAATTTGGTGTCAGCTGCTATTTGATTGTGCACTTCACCATTCGAAGCAGTATCCAGCAGCAGTTCAGTGTGGATTTCTTGGGGCAGGTGTTTTATCTGACTTTTTATGGAAACCTTCCTATTCGCCTCCTCACACTGTTCATCGTCAAAATGTCCCTGATCTGGTTGCTTATTTTCCTTCTTCCCCCGAGCATTCCTTTTTTGGTTATCATTTGCTACCTCCTCAATATCCAAATCAACCAGACTTTCACTCGAGAAAGTATCTTTAGATTTGTGATCCTCACAATGAATTGTGCTTCCCTCACCATACTGATCATACTTGCGCTTTAGCAATGCACCCTTCGTATCACTTTTTGCCTCCCTAGTAGAGCTTCCCTGCACAATTTCAATATCATCATCTTCCTCTTCTTCTTCTTTAGCGACGGTATCTGCTCTCGTGACATCTTCGTGAGGATCGTTTTGTGCCCTGTGTAACTCTAGTAACAAATTAAACCAATACTTTCTCTCATTCCTTCTTTCTTCTGCAGGGAATATCACTCTCGCCTGTGTCTGCAGGTGCTTCTTGAAAAAACTCTCGCATTCAGATATATTGTTGAGCCATTTCCTGATATTATACAACACATGGACACCACAATCGTTGAAGTTGTTCTGTCTAGGAATTTTGGCTGATTGGAAACGGATTTGATCTCGATTGATCTCAACATTGTGTTTTTCCTTGCAATAATCAATTATGAAACTTTTGATAGGCACACTGACATTGTACCTTTTACTTCCCAAAGAATCTAGTACAAAAATTTCCGCATACTGGTTGGGTCCGTTGGTTGGATTTTCCAGCTCCAAATCCTCAATATCAATAGGCTCATTGTCATCTGATTTTCGTCGTTGCGCCAGTTCCAATAGCGCAGGAAGATTCCTCACAATGCAGCAATACCAATGCAGACTCGTATTTACAGGTATAATGAGGTAGTTTAGCTTCATCAAATCGATCTTTGCTAGCCAGCGCTTGATATTGTTGTAGTAATCAGGGGTGCCTCGAGATGAACTACCCGATATCAACTTTGTGAAAAAGAAAGAGTTGAATGAATGTATCTCGGACCGCTTTACCAACCCTTTTTTAACTCCTTCTTGCACAATATACTTTAATCCAAAGTCAATAATAACATCATCAACCCAATTATTTCGATGCAAGGTTCTAAAATCACTTTCATTTACAACAATTTCGGTCCCATCGTCGTATTTGTACCTCAATTCTGGTTCAAAATCAGGTATGGGCTCATATTTGTCATAATCTGTGTCGTCAAAGAACTCAAACCTCTCCCCATCGCTATCGTAATTCCCCAAAACCTCAATGCCATCATCGGCTCTATCTGCAGGTTTGGGAATGCTTCTTCGTGGTCTTCGAAATGCAGTGTTTACTAATGGATCCGTGAAGGTGGCGTTTGATCGTTTGCTTGCTCTATCCACTACCCTCTTTTTAGCTCCTTCAGTCAATGTACCATTGATCCTCACCTTTGGATTGGGATGGCTTGTAAAATACTGTCGAATTTCGTCATCTCTGCCATAATGAGAGGCTATAATGAACCGCAGTCCCAGGGTCAATTGAATGATGAACGACTCATTTGCAAAGGAAAAATCTTTTAATTGAGTATCAATATTGATGACAAATTTGTTGACTGGTACTAGGTCAAGTGAAGGATGTCTCCAACCAATATAGATGTATAGCCCATTCAGTGAAACCGCTATCTCATGAATTCTTCGATGAGTCCTCTTGTAGATTTTCTGGTCACGGTAGTGAAAAGATTTCAAGGCATGCCGTACTTTGGGGAAAAGACTCAACCCACACTCTTTCACATCTAGCTCTTTCCCATCGCAGTCTTGAACTTTGGAGAAATCAGGCTCCAGGGAAACAGATCGTGCAGGTGATGGCGATTTCGAGGAGCTAGGATCAGGAATGAGTATTGGGGATGAAGATCTCGAGCGTGGGTGAGAATGTGATTGCTTCTTGCTAGATATCGATGCCTCATGAGGTTTTATAGGAGAAACATCGCTTGCGTCTGAGTCGTGAGAGATTAAGCTCCTCCTTGATCGAGGTTCAATTTGTTCAACATTTCTCTGTTTGAGTAGTCGATCTGCCCGACCTGTCAAGTTGTCGAGCCTCTCGCGAATCTTTGATGACGTTTCAAGTTTCTCTTGATAGTTGTAGTTTTTGAAATTCTCTTGATAATGTGAGTCAGGGGATTTGAATGAACCATTCTCATGTGATAAATGGGAATCAGCGTCGTCTGAAAATGAATCATGAGAGTTGTGATACCGATGGCTGGCCATCGCATGATGACTCAGACCCCCCCATTCACTGCTTTCGCTGCTTACTGTCAGTCCGTGTCTTAATCCGTGTGAACCTGTATGGTCTACTTCATTATCAGCTTTGTCAATATTTATGATTGTTGTTGTTCTTGAGTTCAAGCTATCCAATCTTTTTCGTGCAGGATCACCTTGTTTATGCGGCACGGTCCCTCCTTTCGAGTCCTGTAATAAACTGCTTAAATTGGTCAGTCGCGTTTTGGCTTGGGGTTTGGAGATGTTGGAACCAATATTTGGGTCAAAATTACGTGTGGCGGCAGGATTCTGCAATTTGTCCGTTTTCTTGTAAAGGTTGTCAACTGGCTTCGTTCCATAGGCACTTGATGTTCGCCTTCTGATTAGCGATTGATACTGCTTCTTTTTGAGGTCTTGGCTTGTCATCTATACATGAATGAGGACTTGCCAAGGTGTGAAAATGATTAAGTCGAAAGTAGTTGACTTGTGTAAGCCGAATACAACAGCCAGTGACACAGTTGCTGATATTTTTGCCTGTGTGGTTGTGCCTAGCCTTCGATCGTGGTGTGTATATACCTTTAGACTAACTTTCATTCCTACGAAAGAGGATGTTGATTTTCCTGCACAATAGATACCAAAAAGTATTGTTGCACGTGAGTAACAGAGGGAAGAATAAACTCCCCTGAGAAAGCCATTGAGACTAATAGCATCACCATTGCAGTCTGGATTATTCTACCTCTGAGCTCTATTGTGTGCCATACCTTTTCCACTACAACATCTTCGACTAAATGGAACCACAACCTAAAAAACACATGGTAGCGCGTTCTTTCTCTATGTGTGCAACTTGGTGGCGAGCGGTGTCTTTTGAAAAATTGCCCATCAAATCATTTACAATCAGTACGTTTGCCAACAAATTTTAGTGATCAAACAATGGGACAAGGGCCATCAGGTATGCCAGGAGGTAATAACCTCAACAAAAAGAAGGATGATAAGAAGAAGGAAAAGCCAAAGTACGAACCACCAGTTGAATCAAGATTTGGTAAAAAGAGAAGAAAAGGTCCTGATACTGCTGTGAAATTACCTAGCGTATACCCAAGCACTCGATGCAAGTTGAGGTTATTAAAGTTGGAAAGAATAAAGGATCATTTGTTGTTGGAAGAAGAATTGGTTTTGAATCAAGAAGCTTTCCAACCAACAGAGGCAAGACAAGCTGAAGAGAGAGAAAAGATTGACGAATTGAGAGGGTACCCTATGGCAATTGGTACACTAGAGGAGATCATAGATGATGACCATGCAATTGTCTCCAGTACTGCTAGCTCTGAGTACTATGTTCCCATCATGTCATTTGTTGATAAAGGGTTGTTGGAACCTGGTTGTTCGGTTTTATTGCATCACAAAACTGTGGCTGTTGTAGGGGTGTTGCAAGACGATGCTGATCCGATGGTTTCAGTGATGAAACTAGACAAGTCACCAACGGAGTCATATGCCGATATTGGAGGTTTGGAGTCGCAAATACAAGAAATCAAGGAATCGGTTGAGTTGCCGTTGACGCACCCAGAGTTGTATGAAGAAATGGGTATCAAACCACCGAAAGGTGTCATATTGTATGGTGCACCAGGTACAGGTAAGACGTTGTTGGCTAAAGCGGTTGCCAATTCTACATCAGCCACGTTTTTGAGGATAGTGGGGTCTGAATTGATTCAGAAATATCTCGGTGATGGTCCCAGATTAGTGCGTCAGATTTTCCAAATTGCAGCAGACCATGCACCTTCCATTGTGTTCATAGATGAGATTGATGCTATTGGAACAAAGCGATATGAGTCGACTTCGGGAGGTGAACGAGAAATTCAAAGAACGATGTTGGAGTTGTTGAATCAATTGGATGGATTCGACGATAGAGGTGATATCAAGGTTATCATGGCTACAAACAAGATTGAAAGTCTTGATCCTGCATTGATTAGACCAGGTAGAATAGATCGAAAGATACTTTTTGAAAACCCCGATTCCAACACCAAAAAGAAGATTTTGACAATCCATACATCCAAGATGAATTTGGCTGCCGATGTTAATTTGGATGAAATTGTCACTGGTAAAGATGATTTGTCGGGTGCTGATATCAAGGCTATTTGTACAGAAGCTGGGTTATTGGCATTGAGAGAAAGACGTATGCAAGTAAAAGCTGACGATTTCAAACAGGCTAAAGAGAGGGTTTTGAAGAACAAGGTTGAGGAGAATCTCGAAGGTTTATATTTGTAGGTTTTATATTTGTAATGAAGTAGAATTGGATGCAACATCGTTCAGCATATTGTGGTTCTGAAACAAGCACCTTTTTTTTTCTCTCTTGAAACACACATCAGTCTGTGGAACTCTTGCAATGTTACTTGACGCATCCAATGCCTAGCTCGTATACAATCCGGCCAATATAGAGACACTACCTTCACACCACGCATGTCACTACTTCTACGGCCAATAGTAGCGTGTATTGGCCAAAGATCAACTTTAGCCATTAGGTTTAGCTATATCGCTATACGTTGCAAAAGTGTTCAAGCACAAGTGTCTACAACGACCACGGTTATAACATCAAGTACAAGCAAGAATGTAAAACCTAAAGAAATTGCAGTTGCGGTAGTGTCAATATCTAAACAGGGAGCCGTAAAAGCTTCGCGGAAAGCGAAGAAGAAGAAGAAGAAAGCTGCTGCGAAATCAAAGATTATCCGAAAAGAACCCAAACCATCGATGAAAAACGTCAAGCCACCAGTTAGTGGCCCTGGAAAGCCAGTAAGGGGTCAGAAACTAACAATTAAGGAGGTCAAACTGCTAACCAACGACGAAAACCTACCAGCTAAAAAAACCAATTCAAAAATACCGAAACAACCAGTAAAGGAGCTTAAACTGCTAGATGAAGATCACAAACCACGAGCAAAAACGCCTAAACCTTTGCCAAAGAGAAAAGCTATTGTGAAAGTGACCAAAAAGTTATCCAAACCTCTGGCCAAGCCCCCAACACGGCCAATACCAAGTAAAATTAAACCAGTAACATCGAAGGTAATTAAAGTAGACGCCGATAATCCGCTCAGCAAAGAGACTCAAGTTTCAACAAACTTGTCTCACCAAACACCATTAAATTCGTCGCCCAATGGTGAAACTCAAGGATCCACCATAGTAAAGTCAAAATCATCAAAGAGTGATGCTGCGACGGAAGCAACAAGCCAGTTTTTGTCTCCATCTGAAGCAGCGAAAATTGTCTCCACAACGTCAACCAACCAGAACGATATCGCTCTGGACACGAATGTGGATTCAAACTGTAAAAACACGTTTTTTTATTACTCATATCTTGTTGATGAGACCACTGGAGTAGCGACAGACCTCCCTTCGGTTAAAGTTGTTGACAGCGGCAACGATAAATCGAAAAACTCAATTCCCGATACAACCACAGCAACCAAATTGGATCCGAAATTGGTAACGCCCGTCAATTGGTCAACATTCCTATATGACGTATTCGGCACCTCATCGAACAACCAAGTGGTTAAGTTGATCCAACCATCGAAATACGAGAGCCGGGTTGATGAATATTCATATGAAACAATTAGGAGCAAAAAAGGGTTGGAAATGAAGAGAAATAAGCCCAATATAAGAGGGTTTAAATTTATAAATTATGATGTTTTGACTGAGTTGGGCGTGGGGAATTATCAATTTGATAATAAGCTCGAGTCAAACGAAGCTACTGTGTTTGTCAATAACCAGCACTTGGTATTGGCTCATGATTCAATTGTACCACCAATTACAATCAAATTGCCAGAGTGTCTCAATTTTCGAAACCCGACGGGATTGAGTTCACTAGAGCAAATTGGCCGCCTGTTGACTTACGAGTATATACTCAAGTGGTCCTTGATGAATTTCTATAATCCTAATTTGATGTGGGACAAATTTGTCAAGAGTTGCCGAGGTTTACAATTTATGCAATTGGATAAGTCGGCAACAATATTGTTTCAAGGTTTGCAACCATTGAATGTATTTATCGCCATGGTCTATATAGAGGACAAGGATTACGAATATGCCATTTTGAAGTTCCTCAAACTGTTTGCAACCAATCACAAACTTGATACCAAATTTTCCACAGAATTGTTGATTGACAAATATAAGCCAGACTTAGATGCTTATTTGCAACAATTTCCAGCGCCAATTGATTTCAACAAATTTTCACAGGTATTTAGGCCTCCATTGTTGCATTCATTGCCAATAAAATTACCACCGTTGCCCAAATTTCATAATCAAGAACTATACAAAATGGTCCAAATCTCGTTAATTTCACTGCAATTTATGGCAAAATCAAACAAACTTGGAGTCTTGAATTTCCTCCGGAAACGCTTGGATAGATTGGGGGATGCTATACTCAAACGCTATTCAGTTGAATACATGGTTCACCATTGTAAAACTAACCCCAGGTTCAGATGGAATATGGATGACGTAAGCTTCATCAACACGAACATTGTATTCAGCAGTTTATCATTTGCTTACAAGTTACATCAGACAATAAATGATGCTGAAATCCAAGCAAATATGGATCGCCTTATCACCAGTAGTGACCTAAACACTGCAAATGAGTTATTAGGCGACATGTTTGAAAGAATGGTGGCCATTGAATACTTGGATAATCCTGACATGTGTCGAACTTGGATTTTCAAGATGTACGATGCAATTCTTGACAACTTGACCAAGGAGAAAGACGGGATTGAGTTTATTGATAAGGAAAAATATGTCAAGCTTTATGAGCATCATTTGAAAACGAAAACATTGTATTAGTAATGTGTGGTTTGTGTTGGGTGTTATAATAATAGAATGGTGTGTATTGATAATAATCTTGTAGAAGCTCTTGCCTTCTTGGGTACTTTCCTCTACTTTACTTGGACAAACTTTCGATCTGATTTCTTCAACTTCAACACAACAGTATCCTTGAATGAAACGACTTTTCTGCACAATGGACATAACCCTCTCCCACGAGGCATACGTACCGTCCCTCGGGCGTGTGAACTACTGATACTCATCTCGATGCACTCTAAACAAAAGACGTGTCCGCATGAAGTCACAGTCGCTACATCAACATTGTCAAAGCATATGGGACATTGAATATCAGCTAGCTTTTTCACGGTCTTGTGGTCTGCTGCGGTTGTTGAAGATGATACTTTATTGCCGTTGTCGTCATTATTATTATTGGTGTTTGTTTCTTGATTTTGTGGGTTATCTATTAGATCTTGAGTAATCTTTCTAAACTCAAGAATTTCGATATCATCATCGGTATCTGTGTCCGAGTCTATCGTTATAACGTTGGACGACATAGGTGTGTGTGTATGGTGTATAGAAGATACGATTGCAGTCTAGACTTGTTCAAATCAATGGTTTCAGATTTTGTTATCGGTTTGAATGTTCTCTATAATTGGTCGTGTAAAGGAGGTGAAAAAATGGGGACAATTTTAGAAATGGTAACCAAAGTGCTTTAACTGGCACGATGGAGACATTTGGACTAGTGTTGTATAAGAAATTCCCCAAGCAGCATGGAGCAGATCTGGGTGAATTTCATGTGTAAATGGCATTGTGGGGAATATTTCTACTATGCACAAATTTGGCTGCAAAATTGAAGAAAAAGGTACCCACACAACAATTGATGGAAAAGACATTCTTTAAGCTGATACATGAGTGCTCAAGTGCTATGGTACTTTTGGCAATTTCAAGACGAACCAGTCGTGAAGACGGTAATTTCACCAAGAAGGATATTCGTCTCATTTTGAGCCAAAACTGAGGAACGTAATGAATTCAACCACTTTCAATGCCTTCGAAGTCGCGAGAACTATCTCACTGGTTAATAACTCCGAACCGATGATAAATGGGGAAACAAAGCATAGTTGCAAATTCGTATCAGGTAGACCCTAGCGTTATACTGATGTCTTTTACGAGATATATTTTTTGAAACATATTACACTACTCGTCAATTTTAGCACGATATGCACTACCTTCATCTTACAATTACGTCATAAGGAAAAATGAGCCGATTTGCACGTGATGCACAAAAGACATAGCGTTTTGTGACACTATCATAAGTTATATCCCTTTTAGGAAAGCACTAACAACAAAAGGATCAAGAGGTGTATGACGTAGTGATAAGTGTAGATAGAAGAGCGTGCATTGAGTCGGAGGGGCAAAGAAGTGGTGAAAGAGGTGTGCCAGGGTGTGTTTTGTAATTGTATACGTGTGTCTAGTTTTGTTATCTTATCTCTGATTTTCTCTGATTTTTGTTTTTCTCAAAGGATACACTAATTTGATTTTCAATCTACACATCAAGTTTTATCTTTTCATGTGCACAGTAACTGAGTAAACATAACTCCTAATGCTACTTCTATGCACACACTGCCAATTCAAACAATGTGCTATTGTTTGTCTATCTTTTGTATGGGTATCATGAAAGGACTTAACCATAGTTACACGACCATATTTGGATTTTGTAACCGATAAACTCTGCAAAAAAATAGTAAGTAGTGCACGTGTGACCAAGAATTAGTTTTTGGTTTCAAATCGGCAACGGACAATCCACTGCCATTTATTATTTTGGGGATTTTGTGTAATTTTGTTAACAGTACACTATAATATTTGAGCCTATACCAATCAAGATAATTGTAAAAGTCTGAGACATCACACTTACTGAGTGAGAATGAGAGCAGCAGTTTAATACAAGATGCGGTGTGAGTAAGCTTGTGACAACACAAAAGAGAGGAGCCACCACCAAGTCCATAAACGTAGTGTTATGAGCGATAAAGGAGAAGAATCAAAATAACACATGCCAATTGCTACAAACAATAGGTTTATATTTAGCTAAAACAAAAACACAGATTGTTTGGTGAGTATTTTCGTGTGCAGGCTTTGTGACAAACAACACGTGTAAGGAAATGGAAAGAAAGGAGGGTTTTTCTTTAAAGTGGAAGGGATAAAAGTGTACCGATTGCCAAATAGAAGCCATCTGAGATCAAGTGACAGTCCGACAGGAAGAGGAGGGGAAGCCTGATCAATTAGAAATAGAGCAACTCATCTCAAAATTTTTTACACCCGTCACACTCTCTCCTCTCTTTCTGGAACAACTAAGATCCAAATAGAAACTGAAAAGCCAAGACAGATCGCATTCTAAAAAACGGATACATGCAATGCTTCGTTTCTTTTTCTTTCCTATTTCCTAAATAGTATCGTCAAGTTTCGTATAATTCAGAAATGTGAAACACACATTAACCGTTCAATTATGAAAAAAAAGAACCACTTTTCTTTTTCACCTTTTGCTTATCTGTAAGTCCCAAGAAAATGGTACAGCTTCGCATCACTGTCACCCTTCCCGCACTCAATCCTTGCTGTTGCCCCCTTCTCCGGTATCACATCTTCTTTAAAGCTAAAAGGACTCTGTTATTCTCCAGTTCTTTCTTCGTTTCCGCAGTATTTACCCTATGACGACATGCAATTGAGAGCATAACCAGGGTTATTGTAACCCTTTCACTCAACACAATAGATAAAATTTTCAACCAAGCTTAACTAAGGACCATGAGATAAAAGAAGTAAGCCAAAGGTTTTTGTGTGTTTATTACAAACAACACACTATACGTAATAAGGAGCATATGGATTAGGAAAATAGGTGAAGTTTAGTCAGCATACACATACAACATCTAAAAGAAAGCATTGGAAAATCTACATTTCGTTGCTTTTCGGAGTGTAATTACACCCCCCTTTCTTTACACGTTTTCTTTAACGCCGGAATCAGACTCTTCTCTGCACAGTTGTCATCCGTAACGCTGAAATATAAGGTTTTACGGGTATCATTGTTACACAAAGTTATTGACAAAAAAAGAAATTTCCATTGCGTTTCTTTTTTTTTCATGATCCATTATGCAGGACTATATGCATTGATATATGCAGTACTTTACTACAACTACTACTACTACTACGATGAGAGATATACTTTGTAATACAGAGCAGAAGCATCCCTTCAGCACTTTTACCCGTTTACAAAACAATAAACTAAAAAGAAGGAGCTTTACATAGTCTACATTCTGCAATGATGAAAAGATTATAAATATCGAACTAATTCCCTTTGATAAAACACATTTTCAATTCAATTCCAACATAGTTCAATCCAACAGTACTTACTTTCATTAACTACTCCATAACCTGTTTGAATAACTTTGCAATACATACACACATACACATACACAATGACAAGAGAACAACCACCAGCTATTTTTTACGTCAACGCCGCTTTGTTTGACTGTGACGGTACTTTGGTTAACTCCACCGGTGCCATTTCTGAATTCTGGAGAGAATTTGGAAAGACTAGACCACACTTTGATCCTGAAGAGGTTATTAGAACTTCTCATGGATGCCGTACATTTGACGTTATCAAGAAATGGTCTCCAGAAGATGCTATTGAAGAACAGGTGACGCAATGGGAAGGTGAAATCCCTGACTCTTTTGGTCATCATGCTAAACCTATCCCAGGTGCCGTTGAATTGGTCAAATCATTTGATAAATACTCCAAAGAAGAAAGTGATGATGGAAGACAGAGGTGGGCTATTGTCACTTCTGGTACTTTGCCATTGGCTACCAAATGGTTGAAGTTGTTGACGATTAAGAAACCAGATACTTTTATCACTGCTGAAAAAGTCACCAAGGGTAAGCCACATCCACAAGGTTATATGAATGCCAGAGAAAACTTGGGTTTTGGTGCCAACCACGCCAAAGTTGTTGTGTTTGAAGATGCTCCAGCTGGTATTTCTGCAGGTAAGGATGCCGGTGCTATGGTTGTTGGTATTTGCTCAACTTATGATGCTGAAAAAGTGAGAAACTCTGGTGCCAACATTGTTGTCAAGGATTTGACCAGTTTCCACATTGATTCATACAACAAGGAAACCGAAGAGTTTAAAGTTGTTGTCGATGAATACTATTATGCTGATCCACAATATATTGAAAATACCGCTTAGATCGGTGGAGAAGCTGATAGCATAGGGGGGCATTTTCATTTTCATTTTTTATTCTTCAACTTTATAGACTATTATCATTGTACATTAGAATAAACGCATAGATTATTTAGGGAAAATTAAGCTCGCCGATGTAAACGAAGATATCGATCTACTCTTTGTTGATGTTTTAATACAGAGACTGTTCCTGAAAGCAGTGTCGTAAATGGTGTCGAATTTCAGCATGCGTCACTCTTTTTTTTTTCCAATGAGATGCCATCAGAAAAATTTCAATAAAAGTCTAGCCTACTACGCAGCTTTCTTTATACCTAAAATATACCACCATGCTGTCGCCACAACTCACTGACCAATACCCCGTCCTATCACTTCCCCGAGTTAATGACGTTCCACTTCCGCAGAAATTAGTCATCCCTCAAATCAACCAAACTGATGTCTCATCTACATCATCAATCATTGATATAGGTGTACTGAACTCAATGCTTGCTTCATATATAACCAAACCAAGTCCGAAATTAATTTGGTCCTATTCGATCAAGCCAACAGTTGGCATTAAGTGTATTGATGTATGGCACACAACCACCACCAGGAAGTTATATATTGCTGGACTCGAAGAACGGAAAAAACCACGAATCTTGGTGATTGAGACTGAAAATGGATCCACTGAAGATGGAAGTTTTCTGATTAGCACCGTTGGTGAAATGGAATTGGCTGTGGGCAAAGATCAAGTTGTTGCCGTGAAATTCTTGTCCACTGAGGATATTGTTGTTGTTTACCAATCTGGATCAGTGCAAATGGTAAATTACAACGAAAAACTAACTTTTGGAACCAAGTACCAAAATGAAGGAAATGTCATTTACAGTACATTCATTACAGATTTAGACGATCTTTTACTATTGACAGTATCGCGATCCAAAACTTTAACAACTTACAATTTAATCTCGATAAGTACATCGAAAATCTTACCAGTTCAAAGTTATCAAACCAAGCCAGTTACTGGTGCATCGTATACTTACAGCTCGGGCATACTATATCAATATCACGATGGTGTAATTGACTCCTTTTCAATCACTAATTTCCACATTCAAAAGTCGGTTTCAGTTTTGCCCATCATCAATACTGAGGAGCTTGTGTCGATAGTCTCACCAGCACCTGATCGTATTTTGCTAGGAAATGCCAACATGATCTATTTGTTAAACTTTAAATTTGAAGCAGTATTATCTCAATTCAAGTCAGTATCAAGCACATCCAATCCAGTCCCTGATAAAGTCTACCTCAACCAAGTTGCTCAAGTTAAAGGATCGTCACAATCTACTCAATCAACCCGAGCATACTATGTTAATTTAAAGAACAAAGACAACAACGTCTATTTGAATGTGATTGATGTCAATGTTGGATTGAACAAATTGAATGAGTGTCTTGGTAAATCAATCGAGGGTGGCAACAACCAGGATTTCAGTCAGGTTGTTGACTTGTACAATGGTGACGACAATGAACCTACTGCTCCCACATCTGGCGAGCTCGACCAAGTTTATCAGACCTTGGAACAAGCTTGCAAAGCCAAGAATGTAAATAAATGGGAATCGATCCTCATCCCATACTTGAAAACCCACAAGTCCTGGCAAGAAATCAATAAATCAAAACCAAAATCGAAAACCTACCAATTTAAAGAGTTTGACGTGGAAAATGATCGCATTGTTGATGTCAATTTCATAAATTCCATCTTTGATCTCATCTTCACAACAGAACCGTTACAGTTTAAAGATGCCCAGTTTATTCCCGAATATACTTTAATGTATTTACTCACTAACCCAATTTATCCAAAAGCATACACCACCAATCTTGTTCAACTTTTACACGATACTGGCAACATCACCTTACTCAAACAAGCCATCAAGACATGTTCCAATATCCCATTAAATGATCTACTCATACAGTTTGTAACTACTGAGGATATGGATATTTTCAATGAGTTGATCAATCGTATCGTTTCCGATTTTGCTGTTACCGAAATCACCACCAGTTTGAAAGATATCATGCCACAATATTCAACCGATACAATTGCATTAATCAACAAGGTCTTGTCAACATCAAACGATAAAGGTTGGATCTTGGTTGAAATACTTGTTGATATCAGTGGGCTATTCAACTGGAGTCAAGAAAATATCTTGCGATTGAATCAAATCATTGATGCCAGATTGGCCAACCTCGATATCAATGCTTACAATTTGACATTAATTGATCAAGTACAATTGAAAAAAAACCAATTGAAAAAGAGCAAAAACACTTCTGTTGACGGGGCATTGACAATCACTGATCAAACTCAATTGAACAAAAGAATGGAATCAGATCTGAATGAAAAAGTGCCATTGTATTCTATAGAGAGATTGGAAATATAGTGGAATTTAGAGTAACATATCTGTAAAGAGGGCTAAATAAACAGAAAAAGCTCAGTATGCATTTGTTTTCATTTGTGCATGTTGCTAGTAACTACTCATTGCATCTTCTCGATTATCATGCACTCACGGGTACATCACGACGATGAGGGGGAGAGGGAGGTTGCAAAAAGGAAAACTACTCCTTCAATTAACTGGTAGCGTGAGTATATAGAAAAAAAAAATTATTGATTTGCGAAGAAGATCTCTCCAGCTCCCACCCAACAAGGTCACTTCCTCCCTGTCATGTCCACCACCAAAGCAGCTTACAAACAAGCTCTAAAATCAATAAACACCGCATTCAAAAACGATACACCAATACTTACCGCCGCCAAGCAACAAATCAGACAACAAATTTTTGCTAATCGATTCATTACCGACAAGACCGAATTAAATGACGCTATAACCAAACTCAACGAAGTATCCAAGTTCTTGTTACAGAATATCGTACAGGGAGAGTTGAAAGATGATGGTCGTTATTTTTTAAAGTTTCATGAAAAGACAGAGTTGGGTGATAATGAAACGATAAAACAATCGAAATCGGAAATGGGATCTCTTAGTGGAGCAAAGGGAAGTAGGATAAGAGCAAAGAAATGTGGGGAATGAGTGAATGAAGGTTTGTACTTGACGAAAGCTGGTAATGGTATAAAGTCTTTTGTTGTATAGTTTGTAAATAGATAATCTGAGTCACGTTCCAAAGTGAAAAATAGAAAAAAAGACAAAAAAAAAAAAGGCAAGTAGAGACTTCCTTGACATGTATCTACGCTGTTAACGACAATGGCACCACTAGATGAAGCAAGACGAGACGTCCTCATCTCAAAAGCTCTCTCTTATTTACTTCGACATGGGGCTATCAAGGAAAGCCTAACATTCAATGATCAAGGTTACATCCCAATCACTGAAATACTTTCTCATCATCGAATGAAATCCTATAAAGCCACACGTCAAGACCTCGAACGTATTGTTGCCAACAACGACAAGCAACGGTTCAAAATTGATGCTGAATCCGATATGATTTGCGCCACTCAGGGCCATTCGATAAAGCAAATTGCCGGTGAATTGCAATTGATGAATCGTGATGAATTGAAGAAACTTCACATTTATCATGGCACATACAAGAAGAAATTGCCCTTGATTAAACAATCGGGGTTGAGTCGTATGAATAGAAATCATATACATTTCACTTGTGATGAGTATCTGACAATTTCAGGGGTAAGAAAATCTGCCAATTGCTTGATATACATTGATGTTGACAAGTGTATTGATGGGGGACTACAATTTTTCAAGAGTGACAATAATGTGATTCTTTGTCCCGGTGATGAAAATGGAATCATTAAATGGGAATTGGTGGACAAAGTGGTGGATATCTAATCAAATGTGAACAGTGCTATTAAACTACAAACGGTAAATAAGAGGGCCATTTCCCGCAGCCTCCCCAGTTACTCCATCTTGACATTGCATCCATCATACAAGGACATTGTCAAATGTGACATCTTGTGTGGTGGGTATTGAGTATTTGGATCCATCCATAAGGAACTAAACTCTTGTACCAATCTGGTTGTAACGTAGCTGGCTTCAGTTAGAGCGAACTGCTGACCAAGACAAATTCTTGGACCACCATTGAATGGAACAAATGCCCAACCCAATTTCCTTGTTTGTGGCTCAAACCACCTCTCGGGTCTAAATTCATTAGCATTTTTGCCGTAAAATTCCTCCATTCTGTGAGTTGCATAAACGCAATACTGGACAATTTGGCCTTTGGTGACAAAAATTGGTGACATTCCATCAGGTCCTCCACCACGAGGCAAAGTTGTGTTTTTTGTAGCAACACGGAAGTTTTGTGGAACTGATGGGTATAAACGTAAACATTCGTTAAGCACTGCTTTTAAATATTCACAATTCTTCAAGGATTCGAACGTGATCTCATCAACTCTAGCTTCTTTATCCAATCCAAATTTGGCACCAATTTCTTCTCTCAATTTGGTCAACACAGCAGGGCTCCTAGCCAATTCAAAGAACACAAATGACAACAATCCAGCTGTTGTATCCCTGCCTGCAACCAAAATATTCAACAATTGATCTTGTAAAACTTTGGGATCTCTTGTATGTTTAGCCAACTCGTAAAGAAACACATATCCGTTTTGTTTCTCCAACTCCTCTGGAGTCAATGATAAGGCTCTTTTAACGTAATACTGGGCAAACTTGTGAACAACTGCGTTATTATCTCTAAACTTCTTAGAGTTTAATAACCAGTATAATCCTTGCATGGTTGTTCTTGATGCCAAATAGTTTTGGGAGAAATTAAATGATTTGGCAAATTGTTCCTTCCCTTCAACTTCATTCGAAACCGCTTGCATGCCAATACTAGCATCCTTCAATGAATCAACTGATTCTCCAAATAAAAACTCAGTGGCAGAGTCTACGGTGAATCTGAAAAACAACTCTTGCAAATCAAATACTTGTCCCTTGTTTTTGTGTATCTGCTTGAAAAGAACCTGAATGTGTGGCTCCAACATCTTGACATGTGAGATTTGATCTCTAGCAAATTGGGGACGCAACATCTGTCTTGATTCCTTCCATCCTTGGCCATCCAATGTAAAAATTCCATCTCCTAATAGTGGCTTGAATTGAGCATGTCTCGTTCCCAAACAGAAATCATTAAACTGAGTAGCCAAGAGTGCTTTAATATTTTCAGGATCTTTAGTCATCCAAAGTTTGACCATAAAGATTCTTATTGAAAATGTAGGAATCAGTGGATGAGAAACCTCGTCGAATCTTTCAGCGACGTAGTCGACAACTGTACCATTTTCCTTCCTCTCAATCAACCAGAATGGAAGTCTGAAACCAAAAAGACCATCACCCTCACAATTTGTTTCTTTCGCTGCTCCCAATTTTTTTATCAAATAAGCATTGTAGACTTGGATGTATACCGCATAAAGGACAATCAATGCCGGCGCCAAAACGTACCACTTGGTGGCGTAATCGAATAGAGTAAGGTCTGACATGTTGGTACAGTATGATGCGAATCGTTCAATGTTTGTTCATAGACCAAAGGTGGCTTGAGATTCACCTCTTTTTGTAATCCCCTCCATTGGATAAAGTTAGCCTTTTTTTATGGTGTCATGAGAGCAAATGGCATCATACGTAAACTCCTCATCATCCCCGCAAAATATTTACCCGCGAGGCATATCATCTTTTCATTGTCTAATGAAGAACAACCCCCCTCACATCGAACATGCCTTGACTTAGCTAGTAAGTACACAGAAGTTGGGCTTGTGGGCGGCCTTTCGTGATTGTTGGACTTGAGTAACTAAAATCTCTCGGATTTAAAGTAATGGAGTGGAGCTTTGATACGATGAGATCTTGAGCCCAGGGTTACCACTACAACAGCTTACATATATATAAAGAAGCTAGCAAAATATCAAAGGTTACCATTTAATAATATCAAGATGACCCTAGTCACGTTATATTTTGTACATGCTTAATTAGCTTTATCGATCGGGTAAGAAGGAATGTATTTGGTTAGCCATTACCCGACTTTGAACAAGTGGACTCTTTTTTATCAAAAAAAAGCATCCGTCTTCAAATTCGATAGACACCACAGGGAACTTCTACTATTGTCTGTTGATATCCCATGTGTCGTGAACCCAGGAGTTTCATCTATGGTTTGCAATAAGAGTTCATTAGTCAGTCACGTGTAATCTTCTTGCGCCAGTGTCGCAATTTTGTATCATGACACTCTTTCGCACGACATAGAAACGCGTCTTTGCTCATTTGGCAGTGAATTCTGAAACCACTGATTCCAACTGCCATTCCGTACTGCTTAGGTAGAGATCGTATGCTGATGAGGAGGTGTCCATAACACTGATTCAGCTGAAAATGTGGTTTCAATTTCTCGTGTATGGATAGGTTTATTAGGTAGTAGATCCAGATTTAAAATTTACAACGAAAGGGTATCGCTCCTACTGCTTCGTCTACATACTCGATTCATTTTTTGGTTGTTTCATCTATAATGCTTGACTAATAGGGCTAGAAAAGCATCCACACGACGTCGCAATTAAAAAGAATCGAGAACTTGATTCTGGGCCTATAGTGAGACAATAAGTGTCAAATGAGAATGTAAAACGATTGCGTCTATTAAATGATTGCATGTGTGCATATCTTTCGTTTACTTTTCAGGGGTACATACGTCTCACTCGAGAGCGTTTTGTTATCGAGGTAATTTGATTTAGACGATGCAAAATTCAGGTACAGATTTATCACAATATGAATATGTAGTACAGAAGGCAATACAGACAAAAGAAACCAGTTTCGTTTTGTCATTCTATTCGGGGAGCAAGGAAGAAAACACCCCCTGAAACTATTTCCTATTGTCCCAACTATCCACCATTCCATCTAACAAAACCATGAACCGTTGATTTTCCTCAATTGGGACAAAATGGCCTGATTTTAAATGTTGTAAATCAGAATGTGCACTCGGTTAGAATTGACCACAACAATGCAACGTTTTGAAACTGAAAAGGAGGGTTATGAGTGACCCCCATAGGATGCTAACCCTTTCCTTTCTTTGTGGTGCTGCCAGGAGCATTACTCTATAACCTGAGAAAACAAAGCTTTGATACGCGTGTGTAATTCATACAAGTGAGAGCACAATAAAGCACAAAAACAACGACACTATAAATCACTGCTACAAAAGCTTCTGATTATGAAGATAGGAAATAAAGAGTTTATCCGACCACCTAAACCAAACTCTGGCACTAAAGAACATTCCAGAAGTTGCCGAAACGCTCCTCCATATTCATTTTTGGAAGATAGGTGCGAGAAAAGTGACACTTTGTATTGCTCTGTTGTGGTCTTTGTGAAACATTTGAATTTCGCAGTCTAGTCCTTTGCCTAACCGGAAATCTAGACTCACTTCGGTAAACTCTATGGAACAGGAAACATCAACCTCAAGAAAAAAAGAAAAGGGGAAGGGGCACTTTGCAATTTTCCAAAAGCATCAGCCCGTTTTGATTCGCATTTCAATCATCTTACCTCCGAACAGGCCTCCCGTATCAGCACAATGGATCCAACCCCGATTTCTATTCCTTTTTCTTATTCTTTTTTCGGCGTTAAAAAAAAAATTAACTAAAAATATTCTTTAAAGTTTAGCACCTTTTGCGTTGTTGTGCGCAACCATCGGATGAAAATCAAAAAATATTTAGAATCACAGAATCAAATTGAAAAAAAAAAAAAAAGGAACCCGCCTTCGCCTCTTCCCCATCGAAAATAGATCCTTTTTTCACTTATTGTTCTACGTTTTGATGCAACGCGTGACTTAAAAATAAGTGAGGCAAAGTGGTGAAATTTACAAGAGATAGTAGACTCATGACCGAAACAAACACAGCTTTGGGCTATCTTAATTATGCCTGTCGCGCCACAGCTGATCTCTTCGAATCTTGGCATGACCCAACGATAATTAACTTTAATGCAACCAAAAAAAGAACATCCAAAACCCTTTGTGTTTTGTAAAAAGAAAGGAAAAAAGAATATTGTGTGAGGGGGTGGAGATACTTTCGAGGAAAGAATTGAGCAGTAACGTTTCGAGATTCACGACTGCAAGCGACATTCTCTCTCTTCACCATAATAGATACGGAGCTCCCGCATATGCATATGTAACATCGCAACATTGTGCACACATGTATGTATTAGCCTCTTTGATTGCTCTGTTGTTGTTTTTTTTTGAGTTTTCATGCAGCCATTTTTATTTATTGGATCTAGAATCAAATAAAATGAGCGGTAAACGAAAAAAATAGAAATAAAATAGAAAATTAGACGCCGGATTTTCCTTTTTGCAATCTTTTTCTCTCTCTCATTGTAACCATAAAATTGAACTTGTTCTACTAGTTCACACTGAATAATGTCTTAAAAACTACAATACGTTTATTTATATCCTATTTAAGCTGATATTTACGAGTTCATACATAAAACTAAAAAGTATAATTCTTCATATATATAGGACTTTGTCTTTCTTCCCTTTTTCTTTTGGGGATTGCAATTGTCGTTTATTCCGTTATTCATTCCTTACCAGATCCTTTATAGCCAAATCTTAGTGAGACTTTAAGCAAGCCCACTCCCCTACCTTTCATTACAACGTTCAAGTTTCATGTACGTCGAACATCGAAATCAAGTACACCAGCAATCTACAGGCAATTCCGTTCATGAGTCAGTACCACCACATAGTTTGCGACACAGCACCAATACCACTACTACCGCTGCCACGTATTTTCCTATAATGTATCCACCTTCATCAATGTCTCCCTCACCAAAGCCATCATCATCGTCGTCACCAAATTCCCAATTGCCCAAACTACAGACATCAGGATTTTCTAATTATGCCCATGAAAAGCAACACCCGGAGTCTGCCACTACTATAACCCCTTCATCTACATCACGTTTGCACCCATCCTCAGCAACAACAACAACAGCTCAGTCGTCACCGCTGAGATCGTCACCCATTTTGAATTCTGAGAATAAAATATGTCAGTGGTATTGTTGTTCGTGTGGTCAATCATATGGTTCAGTTTTGTACAAGGATGACTATATCAAACAAAAGGAAGTTACCGAACGTCCTGAAGTTGCAAATGGGTACCGCACAGAGCAACCACCAACACAATCTACACGCAATTATATTTTTGACAGTTTGAAATATTACAGTCAGGTTGTTTACCGAGACCATAAACACGCATTGTCGAATTCACCCACATTGGTCAAGGCTGATGATTACTTTGAATGTAAAAATGGACAAACAAATGGTGATTATAGTCATAACCATTATTCAAATCAGCTGCAACTGCTGCAACAACTGCAACTGCTGCAGCAACAACAACAACCTGAAACGATAGATACACCTGAAAGTCCCAGGTTGAACCCTCACACACCACTTGTTTCACCACTACTGTTGGATTTGAATTGCAGCTCAACTAGTTTGATTGAGTATCAAGATAGAGCAATCTTGAGTATTCCTAATAGATTTACCTGCCACAGATGCGACCACATGATGTGCCCTTATTGTTTAAAGTTGAGATTGAAAGATATATGAAAGAGATGCAAAATCAACCTTGCAACCCCTTGCTTTTTACGTTACACCAATTTTCTGTCTTTTATACGACGCTTGCATTTTTTCCTCTTCTTCCAGTACATAGTTTCAATGGTTTGTATTATTTACTAGTTCATGATTTTATTGATAAATTAGTTGCTATGAATTAACTGCATATTGTTATATACGTTTTACTTGTTTCTAATCTCTTTGTTCACTTTCTATCAATGGCCTTCCTATGCAACCATTTGTGTTTGTTTTTCAAAATCTTTCCCTCAGCTCTAGGCACTACTTTGACAACAGTGCCAAAAGTTTGAGTCCTGACATAAACAGGTCCCTTTTTAATCGCAGTTGTTTTACTCTTTTTCAATTCACGCAACTTTTGTTCAAGTTGCTGCCTCTTCAGTATATGGACTCCAGATTCATCGAGTCGAATGTGTTTGGGTTTCACTTGTGGTAGTGTCTCCTTGCTTTGGGAGTTTTGAAGAATGAATCCAATATCATCAGGTAAAAATTCTGGCAACTCTTGATCAAGTTGACTTTGCTTCCTGGCCAATTCTTTCTCCTTCTTTTCCAATTGTTGTTGCTTGAAACGTTCATTTTGTAGTTTCCTTCGTTCTTTGGCCTGTCTGGCTAATTCAGCTTGTCGTTGTTGTTCTTGCTTTTGCTTGGCTATGAGTTGCTCTTTAGCGGCACTGGTGGACTCTTCTTCTGGCGCTTCATCCGATTCATCATCATCTTCTTCTTCTTCTTCCTCTTCCGGAGCATCCTCTTCAATATCCTCCAAATCACCAACATCCTCCTGATCTTCAATCTCTTCTAGTTCTTCATTGGGTATACTCTCGCTATCATCATCAAATGTGATTTTCTTATTCTTTGGTTTGTCAATGTGAGGTTTCGCATAAGTATCATCATACCCGAGGATGTTTTCTGATGATACATCATCAGGGTTATTCAAGGTCCCAGTATCATGAGAATGGTCCGTCTTGTGTAGCTTGCTTCTGGTGACAACCATGGCTGAAGAATACACTAGATATGTTGTTTTGGATTTTAGCGATGACTGTCAATTTTGTGATTGGCGACAAAAAAAATTGACGACATGGTTTTCTCAATACGCTACCTAATACAACCATGCATAAACATACAAGCTATATATTCACCTAGCTACTCCTTTTAATTTGATCTGTCTAACAATAAGCATGTTCTTATAAACGGCATCATTCAACATTCTCAACAAAATCTCCAGAATTTCACCCTCGTATGAATATGAAATAAACACTTCTTGCAATATACGTCTGATATTGGATAATTTAGCAACACTAGCATTTTCACCATCACTAGAATAATTTTGTAAGAATTTGGTGAAAATAGCTGAAAATGACTGTTCATTGCGAGAGTTGAATACTTTGTAATCACTAATCTTGCGGAAACAATCATGGATACAACTGTTGAAAAACTCATGAATTGGTGGTTCAGTAGCAACATTGGCGAGATCAACCAACGATGTTATCAACTTTAACCATAGCTTTTCATTAAGCGTCATTTCGTCATCGGTTGTGGCTTGGTAGGTTGCCGGGTCCTCGCAGATTGTACAAGCAAGGTTCACGTATGATTCACATTCACATTTACAAGCAAGGTCCTTAACTAGCTTCAAACGGTCCATGATGACCTGCACCGCATCCTCGAATTTATGTTGCTGAGCTAGCACAATTGCTTGACTGTCTGTCATGTCATGATCCCTCAATAGAGTGAGCACTTTCTCATCCCCAATAATCATGTCCTTAAACTTCCCCACAATAGCACTAATGGACCCCTTTTCAAATATAATAGATAATCGAATGTATTCATAAAGAAGTTCCTCAGAGCCATGATCCTCTGTAAATAACTTCGACAAATAGCGATACTTCAATACATCATCATCACCATCATCATTCGCAACATTTAGTATCTCCCTGTGAAGATGAGGAGCATATTTATGAATCAAGGGGAAAACTTCATCAACATCCAATCCAACGAGTTTGACAAAATTTGCCTTTAAAATTCGTACAAGATTAGTCCTTTCATTAGGATCTCTACTCTTTGTAAATGCGTCAGCAACAATGGCTTGAAGCCCCAGTATAAATCCTTCTTCATTTACATCCTTCAACATCAACAGTTCCAACGCACTGGCATATTTTTGCTCAGAAATGTACAACTTGACCAACACATTGTAAAACCCGCCCATTTCCAATCTTTCTATAAAATGATCGTCTTCAGGTAAGTAAACCGATGTCAAACTTTGTAAAGCCAACTCACAATCCAGAGCAATTTCAGGATCTTTTTTCAAGCACAATTTGTCAATCACGCCATCCAATGTTGATTCCGCAAGCCTAATGAATTGGGGATATTTGGGGTAATTTCTAGCAATGAAAATTGCCAATTGACACCCATCATATTCACTAAATTCATTTGTTTCATATAGATCCAACAACGCCTCCACCAAAAACTGTCTAGTAAATCGCGTATCATCATTGAGAAATGATGACTCAAAAAACTCATTCATGGTCGAAAGCATATGAAATGAATTTGTCTTAAGAAAAGTGTACAAATAAGGGAAAATCGTACCATCATCAAGTGCATGTACAACTTCGCCATTACGAATGATTGACCCACTTGAAAATAAAATGTCGCATATAGCTCTTGTTGGTTCGTTAGTGACAATAAATTTGTCAGTAGGATATTGTCTCCCTGTGAGAATAAAAGATATGTATGTGTATGCTTTGAATGCATTTTCTGAATTGGTCAGCTCAAGATGTCGAAATTCCTCGATGAAATCCAACAACGGAGTTTCGTAATCACCCAAGAGGTAGTTCCAAATGTAAATCAAACATTCACGTAGATCATGTTGTTTACACAACAGGATCGTCAAATCAATATCCAAACTTTTAATATCCAAAGTGCACAAAATTTCAGTCAATAAATCACCATTTGATGCATAGTGTTCCACCAAACGTTTCAATACAGTAGGTGGTAAAGCCATTATTGACTCTGATAAAACAAATGGTTCTAATGCTTGGAAAAATATTTCATCATTGTCAACTACGGACAACAAGTCTTCCAAGATATTGCTATATTCAACATATGCAACTATGATCAAGTATTTTTCCAAGTACTTTGAAGGCTTGGTAGCTTGTAAATGCGAAATTGACTCCCTCATAATTTCAATTAGATAAGGTCGTACTAAAGTGGACCGCTTAGTTTTATCAGCTGGTAAGCCAACGGCCGCCAACTTGCCAATTGAGTTGGTGTTGTAATACTCATCTGCGATATCCAATGCTTCTAAATAATTCGAGTTGGAGATTTTCTCCAAAAGTATATCAGCCCAACTTAGTTGTCGTCCAAGAATAAGTTTTTGGTTATCTAGTAGTACAAAACAACGCTTGGCTGAATTCAATTGTTGATGGTCTAGCACTAAGTCCTCCCCAATGAGCTCAAGTGTTGCCCCATTGTAGTAGAAAGTCGACATCTTGTCATGTGTGAAAACACATACCATGTCGGATTGTATCCACTTGATATCAGTTGCGTTTCCTTCAAGAGTTTGCTTAGCTGTCTTTATAAACGGTAATTTCGGAACAAATTTATCCTTATCCTTGGCATCATTGACAACTTGTACAAAATTCAGAGGGAAAACCTTGTTGTTCATCTCTAGAATTCCCACCACATTGTCCCAGCTATACGCAAGCTTGGCATTGCTGATGCCATTTAAAGTTTTCACACATGGAAACCATGACAAGGCGGTATTTATTCGTGAATTTTTGACGCCAATTTTGTACTGAGTCTTTAACAAAGATAATGCTGGATCATTCAACGATGTGGTTGAGTAAATAGATAGTACATCACGTGTTATCACTGCAACAACTCCCATTCCATCAGTTATTTGGTGTGAAGAGCCCATTGGTAACATACCCAAGCTCTGAATTTTACTTTCTGTAGTGAAAAGCCTTTCGCTGAAAAAGTATACATTACGCAATTTGCGAATTCCATTGTGTTTGACAACAACTCCTGCTTCGTCTGCACTTATAAGGTGATGTGTCTGCAGTTCGATAAATGCCAAGAATGTAATACTACAATTCATCGCATGACCGTCTTTTAAGTTGGGGTAGATGGTAAAGTATGGCTTTGCCAATTCCAGTTTCAACTCCCAGAGTCTAATTGCACCATCTTTGAATCCAGCGGCGAAAAACGACGAGTCTGACGCAAATACCATACTCGATATATCCCCAGGTTCTTGGCAATCTAGGGTAAATTGCACATCTTGGTTGTAGTTGAATATTATAACCTTGCCACCGGTGGTCCCTAGAGCAATGTATACAGCGTTGGATTTGATAATGATCACTTTCCCATAAGCAGATTCAAAGTCGAGTGATGTAGTAATTTTGGTAATTTTGGACAACTCAGACCATTTAAACAAACTGCTCACTTGCGATGACTTGCTCCGTTGGTGACTTGAATTGGTCTTGCTTCGATACGATCGTAGTGCCAAACTGGTCTTTGTTGTTGATCGATCATCAAATCGCCTCTTGTAGCCACTACTAAACGATGATGAGTTATTCGACGATATACTCAATGATGGGGACCTCAATGGTCTCGTTGCAAGATCATATATTGTAAGTTGTTGGTCAGATGCCATGCTAAGTCCAGCTGCAATTATCTCAAACCCCAAAGGCGGATACAAAAAAAATTAAAAGAACCAAACCTTTTCAAGACAATTTTCAGCGATTTAGTTTTGCCAAATGAATTTATCATTACAGGATCCCTTTTCAGTAGCTAAAGAGTTTCCCGAGAACTTGACAACAAACCTAAATTACGGGCACTCGGTTGCTATTCAGTTCAATTACAATGGCGATTACCTTGCATCAGGTCTTTCCGATGGATCGATAGTCATATACGAAATGGTGTCGAGTGGCATAATAGCGCATATCACTGAGGATTGTCACGTACGACCGATAACTTCAATTACGTGGTCGAGGTGTGGTAGGTACTTGTTGACCTCGTCACAAGATTGGTATTGTAAATTATGGGATTTAAGTTTGATCAATAGTGACGTTTCCCCTGTTATACGACAAGTGAAGTTTGATGGACCAATATGGCTGTCTAATATCCATCCGCAAAACCATTTCCAGTTTGTTGCATCGCTATTTGATGATTCTCCGGTTTTTGTTGATTTGGAGAAGGAATCATCACCGTTTGTGCAGAAACTAAGAACCGACCCATTGGAGAACGAAGAGCAAGGGGCTAATGGTGAAGAGCCGCAAAAGAAGAGAAAGAAACCCAACGACAAGCATTACACATTGGTTACTACATTTACCCCTGAAGCACAGTACATTTTCACTGGTACTAGTAAAGGGTGGTTAAACATTTTCAGAACAAAAGATTTGAAATTGATTCGCTCAAGCAAAATTGCCAATTCAAACATCAAAAACATTGCAGTAGCACCCAATGGCAGGAAGTTGGCGTTAAACTTTTCTGATCGCATAATCAGACAGATTAATCTTCCTGATATGATCAATGACGATGATTCAACAGAGTGGGATTTTGAAGTTGACCACAAGTATCAGGACGTGGTTAATCGACTACAATGGAATGCGATTTCGTTCAATCATAATGGCGATTTCCTAATTGCTTCAACTCACGGCCAATCGTCGCATGATTTGTACCTTTGGGAAACATCGATGGGGTCATTGATTAAAATCCTTGAAGGATCTAATGAGGAATTGATTGATGTTAAATGGAATTATAATAGATGTAAAATTGGATCCATAGGTCTTGACAGTGGAGTAATATACATTTGGCTGGTTCAATTCCCCCAAAAATGGAGTGCCTTAGCACCAGACTTTGTTGAAGTAGAGGAGAATATCGATTATATCGAAAAGGAAGATGAATTTGATATACAAGATGAAACAGAGTTGAATAAAAAGAGGTTGGAGGAGGAAGTGATGGATATTGATGTGATTACAAAGGAGACCACCGATGCTAGAGGGTTTGATATTTCACAAGAGTCGTTTGTAATCCCAATAGACTATGAAAAGGAATTGTATAGATAGGAAGAGGGGGTAGAGGGGGAAATGGTGAAAGAACGTAATATTAACTTGATTGGTCAATCGGTCAGTTACTACTCTGCCTGTCAATTGAGGTTGAATGCACAATGCAAGGACTAAAAGTCAAAAAGAAGTCCAACCCACTTCGTTGACTGCAAAAATCAAAAGCGCGTATAATCGTCTATAACTTGTTTATAGACTATCCTAAAAAGACATTAGCTTCAGTGGTTTACAGAGTTTCGAGTCAATCTTTCTATATAGGACTGGTGACTATTTCTAGACTCCACTCTAACCTATTTCTTTGTAGATTTTCCCATTGTAGTTTCTAATAAACTGCTTTTTCCCAACACGTGATTTAGTTCGTATGCTACCAATTGATTGTTTATGTTTTTGTTGAAGAAAAATTTATCCTTCATGAAAAAAAAAAAACGTAAACAATACAAACGCTTAGGGGTTTTTAAGTCACAAACGGCACTTTACATATAGCACTATACATCTTAGTATCCAGTAACAGGTATATATTACCAACAGAGCTACTATCGTCCCATTTCCAAGTAGTCTTTTTTTCCTTGAATCCACGTGGTATACATTGACCTTTGTTCCCCCAAAGTTTCGTTGCTCCAAAGTTCAACAAAAAAAAAAAAAAAAACATTATCAATTCCCATTGGGTCACAGCTCTATCAACACAGGACGTTTGACTAATTGATATCCATCCATTGGTATCATATAGCCTCATAGCCATTTACAGAGCAGCACAGGATATTTTTGTTTATTGTTTTTTTTTTGGTGTTTAACAACGCGTTCTCATTCATCACAGTATCCAGAACCACCAATGGCTTCATCTACAGATGCTCCTAGTAGAAAGCGTCTGGTAAACAACAATTCAGGACTTTTGTTCGAGGATGAACAAGATATGCTTAGTGCTGTGATATCCACATTGCAATGCCCCGAGGAAAAAACCACTGTTTCTCAAACATATGCCAATGGCTTGAACAATGCAACTGAAGTGCAAGCTTATGCCAAGATTGCTGGTAGGGATTGGACTTATTACGTTAAATCATTGGCTGTTTCTATAGGAAGAAACACTGAAGTGTCTGGCAATAACAACAACAACGACAACAACAACAATGGAAGTGTAACCAACACTTACAATGGACCCCTCATTGACATTGACTTGGGTCCAGCAAAAATTGTTAGTAGACAGCATGCCACCATAACTTACAATCTAGACTGGAGATGTTGGGAATTAAAAGTTTTGGGTCGAAATGGAGCCAAAATTGATGGACAAAAAATTAATGGGGGATCCCAAAAGCTCAATGCATTACATTCAGGAGCAATCTTGGATGTAGGGGGAACTCAAATGATGTTTATATTACCCGATGCGGCACCTGTAGTGGCACCAAAGATGTTGGAGAAAGCACTTGCAAAGTATAATGAACAAAACAAGGACCAAATCAAGCGCCAACGTTCATATAGTGGAGCTTCATATAATGGTGGTGGTGGTGGTAGTGGAGGAAACAGAGGTTATCATGTGTATGAAACTATCCTGATGAACCATTCACCAAGTTCTGCATCGGCAACTTCATTACAACACAATTTGGATGAAGATTTGTCCAAGGAGGAATCAAAAGATATCAAGCCACCGTATAGTTATGCCACCATGATCACTCAAGCCATTTTATCTGATCCACATGGAGTCATGTCCCTTTCGGATATCTACAATTGGATTTCCGACCGTTATGCATACTACAGATTTTCTAAAACTGGTTGGCAAAATTCAATTAGACATAATTTATCATTAAACAAGGCATTTGAAAAAGTTCCTCGAAAACCTAATGAACCTGGTAAGGGAATGAAGTGGCAAATCAGCGAATCTTATAAACAAGATTTTCTCAAGAAATTGAATGATGGAACTCTTGCAGGATCAAGAAAGGGGTCCTCAGTGTCTCGACAATTGAGTTTGCATTTAGCCACACATAAGCATTTACCTGATCCTAATAATCCTTGTCTTGATGTAACAAATAATCAATTTCAACAACGAAATTCAATTGATCAAGGTCAGCAACAACAAGGCTCGTATAGCCATCAACGATCAGATTCGAAAGCTTTCAATTTCAATAATATGCAAACAAACCCATTACAGTACCCAGGACAACAAGATCCGTACATTCCCACTGCAGGTCGTCCATATCCATATCCGCCTCCACCTCCACCTCCAAATCATCCTCAGCAGCAGCAACAGCAACTACAACTACAACAAAATCCGCAAAATCAACATCCGCAATCAACAATGTACCCTCAACAACAACAAATACCCAATTATCCCATTGTAGGAGCCATAAATAATTTGGCTTCTCCATTAAGACAACCACAACAATTGAACCAACAATTACCACCGCCATCGCAACAATCACAACCTTTGCGTGAAGGTGCAAAAAATCACACCAATTCCATGTATGGTATCTCTTTACAAAATAGCGGCCTTGATGTCAAGCCAAATTTACATTCTCGTACATCATCATACACCACGTCAAATCAGTTGCCAGATTTGTCTCAAATGCATTCATTTGCTTCAAATCAAAATGACTCACTTTCTTCAATTGCTGCATCTACTGAAAACACCACTTCTGGTATGTTGTCGTTTACCAGTCCCAAAAAGATTTCGGCTTTGGAGGCATATACGCCTGAGCGTGGCTCTAATAAGAATGCAGTGGGGAATAAACCGGTAAAGCGAGAATCGCAACAACTGCAAGAACATCAGTCACAACAGTCACAACAGTCACAACAGCAATCACAACAACAACAATCCTCGCAACAGCTGACCCAACAACAACCCCAGCTGCAGCTGCAACAACAACCACCTCAACTTCAACCACCTGTTCAGAACTCCAACCAAACAAGTCCAGCATTTTGGAACTTTGTCCAATTCAGCACTCCCAATGGACAAACTCCCACCAGAAAAGATAGTAATGATAGTGATGAACAAAACAATGGTAGTCCCACCATGAATAGGAAAAGTCACAAGAATGTAAAGCAAGAACCAGAAGAGGATTCTCCATTTAAGAAAGAGCATGATCAACAGGCAGCAGGGATGGTTGACTCGTGAAAATTAAAAGTGTAAACATACATGAGGGGGAAGGGGACGCTGTGTTCGAAAAAAGCAAACTGCTCTATTTTCATTTTTTTCATTTTGTTAATTTATTTATACAATCAAAGTGATGTCTATATTCTGTATAAAAACCCCCTCCTAAAAAGATGAACGATTTCGAATATCATTCAATTTTTTTTCAATCTCTCCCACTGATTTATTCAATTTTTTGGCAATCTTTACCTTCACGTCAAGTGGGATAGCAAAGTACAATTCCAAAAAATCTCCATCATATACATTCTTGCGTGGGTTGTAATAACTTCTCAACTTACCATGATTCTTACCGGCTACATTAACACCATCATTCCAAATGCCAATTTGTAATTGCAAATCATGCACCAATTCAATTTCTGATTTCGATAATAATGGAATTAATACCCCAATGGTACCCATTACTCCAGTATATATGATACACTCTTCACCACCAAGGTTGAATGACCCTAATTGGAACGAAGTGATTATATCAGGGATATAGTACTGGCAAAGATTTTGCAATTTGAACACACATGAGTTTAAATTGGACGAATTTTGAGCAGCCTGTTTCAATACCGTCCAATCTTGATCAACTTGTTTCGATTCTTCACGATCCAATCTAGTGACAAATATGTTGCCAAATTTATCTCCACCGATAATTGTATCATAATCCAATTGTTTCCAAGCAGTTATATTTCGTTTCACAACGTCATCAGCAACTGGTATAAATTGGTTCTCTTCATTGTCAAATTTAGCAAACACTATGGAATTGGCCAGGTCAGCCAATAGGATTCGATCCCTTGGTTGTGGTGATACTTTAACAATTGATTGTACGAAATCTATTCTCGTCAATGATTTGCGCAATAATTGTCGTTGACCCAACTCGTACAATGAAATGGCATTACCAGAAGCAACAAGTAACCTGTTTTGGAAAACCTCCATTACTTGAGGCACATATTTCAATTGGGTCTTGTGAATGTATTGTAAATTCCTCTTTTTGTCAATTTTGAAAGTGTAGAGAAGATTTTCCTCTTGTTTGGTCACACCGACTATCAAGTATTGATTTTTATTGAATTGGATCTTGACCATATCGACAATTCTCTGGTCTTTAACAAATTCCAATGACTGCTTGATTTCCCCATTTTCGATGAGTTGCACACATGATGCACATCCAGGACCTCGCTCAAATCCGAAAGCTTCATAATACTCGGGATCAACTCCATTTTCCACATCCTTGGTCAAATTGGAAACATACGGGGTGTTTATACCCATTTCAACTTCACTCGCAAACAATTTATCATCGTCACCACCCTTGACTATCTTTCTCGGTGTATACCTCAAGTTTAACTCAGTTACAGTAAGCTCCTGATTAGGATCAAAAATGCTATCCTCTTTGCCCACTGAGAAAATCACCAAATTATCATCATAGATACCAACAATTCCTTCGCCTCCAATATCCTCTGATTTAAATGATGCACCATTTATGATGTCAATATCTAATAAAGGTGTACAACGATACTTCCCCTGGTAGAAGTAACCTATCCATGGCTTTGTTGAAATTGCCAATACACCGGTAATATCATCTGATAATTTTAATTCATTCAAGGTAACTGGCTTGGGCCCAAGATACTTGATTCTGGTGTCCGATAACTTCCCGTTAAACGTATCGATTTTAGTTCTCACGTACACACCATTATCCATACCAATATGGATCAAAGTTGTCGATGGATTGTGGGTCAACATAACTAATGAGTTTGCACTTGACGACAATGCTTGCAATGACTTCACTTGTAAACAATTTTGACTCTGCAACGAAACCACCAGAATGGTTTCGTCTGAACACCCCACTACAGCAAAAGAGCTTTGTTCCTTTGGTATGCACATGCTACGAATAGGTGAGGAAACCTCCAATCGATCCTGATATTCACGCAACTGATCATCTTCAGGATCAGTCTCAAAGTAAACCAATTCCAAATTCGACATCCCAAGAAGTACTTGTTGGTTATTTGTGGTTGCATGAGTAATGGTTATACCAGCTGGTGGGTACCAATTGGTAACTTTCTTCTTTCCATTAATATGCCGTAAACCATTGGAATATACCTGAACGATTGACGACTTGCCCACCTGTTGAACGGCAACAGTTGGTTGATCCATTACAAACTTGGAGTCATTCACTTCTTCAATGACTTCTCCAATTGATAGAACCAACGTTTTGAACGCAAGCGTCGATGTGATTACCAAATACTCGTCATCCATGGCGTCTGCCGATGTTTTGGCGGTGAACACATTTGTTGGTTTTATTGGAAACAGAGATTCAACGAGGGTGGTTGTTGGCGTTCCATGTACAATACTTTTCAATTTTGATTTTGTTGATAAAGTCACCAACGTATCGTTGATTAATGTTGAATCCGTTATGGGGCTTAGTGACTCGACGACATCAATCAATGCCAAATTATCCAATCCTTTCAATTTGAATTCGACAACTTTTTCCTTAGTTAAGGGTATACTATCCATTTGTATTCTTCTGTTTATCCCAACACCTTCTTCACCGATTTCTTCCCCCAATTTCTCAAATTGGTAAAGCAATTGACTCCTATTCACACAATTGGCAAAACAAAGTCCATTTTTGAAAATGCTTAAGCTATAGCAAACTGGGATTGTATCGAAATAACTTATTTCGATATCCTTAACCAACTCGCGATCATAATCATAATCAATGACTAGTCGAAACAAGTCTCCAAATTCATTCTGCAACAAGATGAAAAATCCATAACTCTTCTTTTTCAAAACATGCGTAACATGAGTCACGATCACCGAGCTTTGACTTTTCCGTCGTGGTAATGGCAACGCAATACTTTCAGAGCCCAATTTATCATAAATGATCCAATTTTCACCACATACTAGTACCCCACCTATATGTCCCGGCACAGGTACCAAGTAATTTGCATCATTGGCTACAATAGCAACCCTTGATTTGCGTTTAACCACATGATTCATCCCCTGATCAAATTCGTAGTAGTTTAGCAATGTCACTTGTTGTTCATTATCATATTCCAATGCTGCAAATAATGGATTGGAAAAAGCACTTTCCAAACTAATCATTGACAAACATAGCAACAGTTGCTTTTTTTGAGCGACAACGCTAGCATACTCCACTGGTGAACTCAATTCCAATTTATCTCCACTATGTTCGACTTTATACAAGAACTTCTTCTTTTCCACAGCACCAACTAGTATACACCTGCTTTGTGAATCAACAGCAAGAAACTCTCCCGGGTAGCTTCGACTCCATCCATTTTTACACATGGGCATTTGACAAATCGATACAAACTCATTTCTTTTGGGTTCATATTGAATTATAGACAAGTTGCCTGAATCAGTAGTTAATACCAATACGTCATGATCATTTAATCGTAGTTTATCAACAGCATTTACTACTGCAAACAAATTTTGAGTTGTTTTGGTACTAAGCTTCCCGGTCTCTGGATCTGAAGTAAGTAATAATAGATGAGTTGATGAGATGAGTGCTAGTTGTTGTTGTTTTGCCCTGGGGATAAATTGTCCTAGCACTGAGTGGGGATAATTTGATGGTGGTTTTAGTGTGAGATTATACAAGTATGGCGATTCATTATCAATCAACATTTGGGAAAAGGAGGCGTACGTTGGTTATCGTTTGGTGTGTGGATTAATACATCAAAACTACTATTTATGGTGAACTTTTTCACTTTTGCGCGGCGTCGTGAGCGATGGGGTAGGGATCGCTTTGGGTGCCACAAATAAAGGGACACAGATCTACACTACGCAAAACTATTACAGTCGTAATCATTTCATGAAATTAAATAAAACTACTTATATACCCCCTTTCTACTCCCTCTTATTCTCTATGTTCAGTAGTTGACTTTACAGCTTCAATTTCATCTAATCCAACAACATTATCCAATCCATCTTGCATGGCATCAGTATGATCAGTAATCTTGAACCACAAGAGTGGAATAGCAATCACCAACGAACCTTGCACCAATGCCCAAGACGAAGCAAACAAGTTCATATATGGGATAGCAATAGCGTCCAATCTCCAAGCAATAGCAGCACCGGCTGATTGAATACCCTTGTAAAACCCAGCATACAAGGCGACTTTCTTGGGGTTATTTGATAACGCACCTAAGGTCCACAAGACATAAGTTTGGAAAATGGCATCGTATCCCCCGTAAAAAATGTAAAGAAACATGGGTCCAATATAACGGCCCTCGGTGTAATCCATGGGAGTGATCTTGGGAGGAACGGCTTCAACTTCATCTCTAGTGAACTCCAATTGGAATTTCAAACCACCACCCCAAATGGCTAATCCAAGAACAAACAAGATTGTCCAGCCTATTTTGGCTCTAGTTGGACGTGAAAATCGTTTAAGATCCAAAATGTAACCCAAGATTATAGCACCAATCATTTGCGCAAGCCAATAAAGCAACGAGTTCAAAGATCTGGTTCTCAAATTAAACATTCCATGATTAACATTATTAAATTGATAAGTGTAGAACCAATTGGATGCGAAAAACATGGGGAACATGATGAGAATCTTGGGTTCATGTATCAACAATTTGAACAAGTCCATCAATTCATCTTTCCAATTGGGGAATTTGTGAGTATCACTGGCCACTTTAGTACCATCCAGTTTCCAAACTTTTGAACTGGGCAACATGAAAAATGCAATACAGGACCCACAACACATTAACACAATAAAGGCAATAAAAGTTCCATCATTGGCTGATGAACCTTTATTTTCAATGTTATCAGCCAAGGGTATAATTGATCCAATAACAGCACCCAAATTGAAAATAACCCAAAAAATCATAATGGCTTTACCTTTATTTTGCTCAGTAGCATAACTCAAGACAACCAAACCTTGGGCTGACCAAAGCACAGCAGCACAAACACCCAAAAACGCACCAGCAAAAATGACAAATCCTTTGTTTTCATTGTGATTGAAGGATAATAATGAACCAGCATATAAAGCATACCCAATACCACCAAGCATCAAAGATGCACGTACACCAATAGTGTTACATATAGTACCACCAAAGAACCCAATAGTGGCAAATGTCGAATACAAAGCCACTGAGGCATTATCAGCAGTTGGCTTGTCGGAAATGGAGGCACCAATACCAGTAAGGGCATTGTACATACCCGGGGTCATGAATATAACGAAAGCACACATACAAATCTGAACCATGGCGTTGGAATAGTGTAGTTTTTTGCCAAATATATTAATGGTTTTGTCATACCATGCTCCACTTGCTTCAATTTCGGAAATAGTATGATGTTTCAATTCCAAATGTACTTGATCATCTTCGATGCGGTTTTCCAAATCTTTTGAGCCAGAGGAAGTTGAAGTGACTTCCATTGGAGCTGTACCTTTTTCCTCGGACATTTTGGTTATGTAGGTTACGTTGTCGATATATGATGGGAAATAATTGTTGTTAAATAAAAGTGTTTTATTGTATGAGGATCTGAAACGGCTGTAGCTCTGCTAGTTGTAATAATGTCGTTATTAAAGGTTTATAAACCGTTTCATCGTAAAAACCCTTCCTGGTGGATTTTGAACTGTACTTATATATGAATTTTTTTATGCTGAAATCAAACGTTGAATAAAAGCATTTAAAGATAAGCGGACTAAAAGTAATTTCATAAACTTAAGAGCTGCAAACACAGAAAGGAAGAACATAAAAATAAAAAAAAAAAAAAAGTAATTTAGACGCCGTTCCAGTATAGGTTTTTCCCCCGCTTTAAAACTAACAACTATGAAATGTTACACTGTCACAATATATACAATGGAAGCGTATCTATATAAATGAAAACGATTTAATCCGAGTACAAAGTGTAAGCTGCTTGTTTCGCCTTATGAAAACTAAAACTGATGTACAAAGGCAATTTTTAACGCCCAAAAAGAAAAAAAAAAAAATGGTAAAAGAACTTGTTACATGTGTCTTTTAGTGTATGTTGTAGTTGGTATTTTACTTGGAAAAAAGAGATACCACTACTTTGATCCGTATCATCGATATGTAACTATTTTTATTTTGTTTTCTTTTTCTATTTTTGCAATCTTGTTGTATTTTTGCTTTTTCCATAGATTGCAACATCGTATAATTGAGGCGAGTGGTGTCAGGACAACAATACAACACGATCAATACCTGAGTGTCCCTCAACAGTACAGCGGTGCTTTCCGAGTCTGACACGGTCAATTCGTGTTATGTGGAGAGATAGAGGAGGAGAAGATACTTAGTGATGAGTGATCCTTGTCTCACTCTACGGAGCGGAGAAACTCATCGTGTGCCTTGTCCTTAATGCCAAAACTGACTTAAGATTTTTTGTGTAATTGTTATTTAATTTCCTATTAGGGATAAAATGAGTGCGGCTCTATTGCTTACTCACGGAACAATACACTTTCACCACTCTTAATGGGTTACTCTTACGAACCAATGCTATTGAAAGAAACTGTACTTAACCGAAAGAAGTGACCATGCTCCCAGCTTGTCTGGTCAATGTTAGTCGTTGGCCACTGCCATTCTCGAGATGGTGTCCTGAAAACTTCAATGGGAAAAGAATATAAGAGACTCATGTACTGCATACAGATTTCAAATGTAACATGGTTACAAATTTGATAAACAATGTAACATCATATTCCAACAAGATTCATATATCATCTTTCACCCATCATTTAATTTGTCGCATTTATCGTAAGATAAACCCCTTTAGAAGGAGCTTATTAACTGATACAACACTGGGTCACGCGATTCGATGTCTTGTGAGTGGTTGCACTTTGAAAATCTTACGATGAAATACTAATCTTGACGAAGTCTCCTTCTACCCTCAAAAGACCCTTTTCTCGAGCTTTAGAGTTTTCAACGGCACTTGAATCCTTGCCAGCTCATCTCTGTCACCACGATACATTTAATTTGCCTAAACTTTAAAAACACACACCGCAGCAGCAGACCCCAGAAAATTATGCCACTCGTAAAACCACAAGCACAAACTCTGTCTTTGCACAAAAAGAAGCAGATTTCGCTCTAATCGTACGACCTCCCACAATCTCAACTAGCCTCTCCATAGTTCCGAGCATTATTTGAGGTATTTCTCTTCACTACCTATTTGCCGGATTAAAGAAGAAACGAAGAAACATTCGATTCCAACTGCATCATTTCGGTATGTACGCTTTTTTTTTTTTCCAGCTTTAGTATGCATTTGGGACCGACCCCGTCTAATGAAAGCTAAACTTTTACTTCCGAGGGTAACTGCTAGAGGTATCTCATTTTGCACCCTTTTTCTTCCCACAAAAATAATCCCAAGATATAGTGGGCAATCCAAAGGCAGGTACAGTTGCTTCTCTTTACTTTCGTGTGTCTGTATGTATCTGGGGTACGTTGTGGGGTAAATGCATTTAAAAAACCTTGCAAAACCTTGTTGTTTTTGTTGCAATATTTGCAATGTTACATCTACTTGCAAAATGTAACATCAATACCGAGCTGCAACAAGGGAAGTTCTACAAAACTACCACAGAGCTTAGAAACACGATCTATTGAGTAAATAAAATCAACACACAAACTTATCTATAAACGTTAGGCTCCACTTTTCTTACTTCAACTCTTGACCAACTTTAACAATACTTTCAATCAAATCATCGACAACTTTATCACTCAAAATAGGTGAATTGAAAACGACTCGAAAAAACTCTCCTTGTGAAACATCTTCAGGGTTTGGACTGAAATCAACTAAGTACTTACCTTGTTTATGCAACTCTCTAGAAATGTATCTCGTTACTTCAGTGTTGGATTCACCACTACTACTTTTGTTGTTAATGGCACTTGGTGGATGATAATAAAAACAAACCTGTAAACATTGCGGTTCTTTCGGTCCAACAAGCTCAAACACACCACCAGGATAAGTTGTAATCTTGTTTACGAAATATTCTTGAATCTTGTACGCGTGTTCAACACGATGTTGAAACCCAATTTGCCCATAATATAACCAACTCAAGTAAAATTTAAAACTATCGGCTCTACGGCCACACCCCATTGTCCCATCAGCCAAATCGTAATTTTCATCATCATCATTATCACGTCCATGAAACAAATATGGGGCTTGTAACGACATAGCGGTTTGGAAATGAGCAACGTGGGGGATAAGTAGAAAAGAACACGTCGTGGGCACACCCAACATCTTGTGTGGGTTAACAGTTATTGAATCAGCATATTGGGCACCAGCTAATCGATCTTTGTAAGTGGGGGAAAATACAACATTTCCACCCCATGATCCATCGATATGGAAATGTACATTGTATTTCTTGGCAACTTTGGCAATTTCTTCAAATGGATCATATGAGCCAAATACAGTTGTACCAGCAGTGGAGTTTATGTATAATGGTGTATATCCATCCTTGATCGATTCTTCAATTACACGTTCCAATTCATCCACCTTCAAAGTCCCCTCTTTTGTCACATCGACTTTAAATACGCTCTCACTACCTAATCCCAACAATATAGCTCCTTTAACCACTGAATAATGACAATGTTTACTGGTATAAATTGCAAACTTGTGGTTCCCGTTGCCATGCTGTTTAGTGTCGGGAAACTTCATACTGCGAGCAATCTGCATACTGGTGATATTCGACCACGATCCACCACTAAAAGTCAACCCACCACAAGTTTGTAAATTATCGGTAAAGAACAATGACGCATATTTCTTACCAATATAATTCTCCAACACCGATAATACTGGTGATACCGTATACACATGGGAATTTGTATTCAAAACACTCAATATAACATCGGAAATAACACCAATGGGGTTATTTGAAGCATACAACTTATCCAAAAACCCCGGGTTCCATGTATTGACCGAATACGCCAATACTTTATCAATAATCTCCCATAATTGATCTTCAGAAGCCGGTTTCACTAAATTGTTATCCAGGTCATTAATTAGTTCCTGTTTTAAAAAAGCCGGTTCGTGGTAAGTGCCCAAGGAGCTAGTCTTGTATTTAGTCGAATTAGGATCGGCCTCGGCAATGTATTGGAGGATTTTCGGTTTGATTAAAGTTAACAAATGATCCAATTCTTCAACCCGGTTTTTTTCCAAATCTGATTCGATAGTCATGACTGAGGGAAGCGTGTTGAGTATGTGTGAATGTAGTTTCACTTGGTACCAGGGTCTTTCTATTTGGTGGTTGAAAAATTTTTAAACTTTTTTGAGGAACCTCGGAATAAATCTCATGCACCCTATTTTTTCGGCGTGTTCCACAGTCAACGTTTACGTCATTTGGGGTAATTATCACGAGACACCGAAAAACATTGAAAAGCACCAACGACACCATAGACAATAGCACCAAACTACACCGAATACCCCATCGCCTCAAAAGAACATCTCTGGACACCCGCAAAGCATGCAGAAAAAAATCTACAAACCACAAGTTGATACGTTAAACAAAATATTACAATAAAAAAATATGATACAAAACTATAAGTCGTTACAGTGTGAGCACAAATCCATACCCTTTTGTGCCTATACCGTTTTGCAACGTGTGCCTCTCTCTCTCTCTCATGACTTTGGTTTCTTCGTATTCGAACTATGTTTAGCCAACGTTGATGATGTGCTTGATTTAGCACCACCACCAGCAACATCACTTTCACCACCACCACCGACTCCAACTCCGCCATTTTCTCCACCAACACTCTCCTCATCTTCATCATACTTGCTCTTCTTCTTCTTTTTGAGCCATCCGAACCCAACATAGTATATGAAAATATTGAATGCTCTAGTGGGGAACACACGCTCAACCCAAACATTAGGCACGATACGAATAACAATACCAACAGGTATACTAATAAACCCACACAAGATGGCCGTAGCCCACATACCTGGAGTTTGTCTCGCTATACTGAATGCAGCACCACCAACAAACATAATCAATACTTGGAACCCACCGATAATCAATGCAATAATGATGAAATACCAATTACGAAACAAGTGTTGGAAAAAATTCAAATTCTCCATCGTGATTCTACCACGTACAGTGGTGATTTCATCAGCTTCATCCAATTTACGCGTGACAATCAACTTCCAAAATTGTAACCATACAAAAGTATTGAACGTCATGGCATCCAATTGTTTTTGTTGGTGGTTGGAAATGTGCGAATGGCCCGGGTAAAATAATTGCTTACCAGCAAAATGCAAAATAAAAGTAATAACCAATTGTGTAATGGATTGACCCAAAATCATCTTCCACATTGATGTAGAAATCAATGGCGCATGGCGTCCCGCTGGTTTCCGATTCAAAAATGAATCATCAGGTTTATCGGTGGCCAAGGCCAATGCTGCCAAAGTATCCATAATCAAATTCACCCACAACAATTGCACTGCTGTCAAAACCGACTTGTTTTCGCTTGAGGCCACAGCTGAGACAAATGTCAAAACACAAGCAGTGATGTTAACTGTCAACTGGAACTGAATAAACTTCTTGATCGAAGTGGCAACAGTACGACCCCATTTGATAGCTTGAACAATATCAGTAAAATCATCAGTCATTAAAATGATATCAGAAGCTTCACGAGCAACTTCAGTACCTGCAATACCCATGGAAAATCCAACGTCAGCCAATTTCAAAGCTGGTGCATCATTAGTACCATCACCCGTAACAGCAACAACTTCACCACTTTTACGCAATGTATCAACAAGTATACGTTTATCTTCAGGTGATGATCTTGCCAATACTCGTAACTGAGGTACAATTTTCCTTCGTTCTGATGGTGAAAGTTTTCTAAATTTGGGACCCTCCATAAATGCATACTCATTATCCAAATCATCAGGAGTTAAAATGTGACATTCTTTGGAAATGGCCTTGGCCGTGTTTATATTATCACCAGTAACCATACGTACAGTGACTCCTGCGTGTTTACATTGCAACACAGCCTTAGCGACTCCTGGCTTCAATGGATCTTGAATACCAACCAATGCATCCAAGACAAATTGTTTATTGATTTCACTGGCGCTAGCGCTAACATTGATCAATGCATGAGGATCAACTTCATGTGGGTTTTCTTTGGAAACCATATTGGAAGGTGGCCATGATGAAATACCAACAAAATCACGATGTCCCAAAGCAATAGCACGCAATGCATCATTAGCATACTCATCAATCTTGGTCAAGACATCATTGCGTTTGGTTCTATCCAATTTAATCAAATCGCCATCGGTGTTTAACTCAAAACCACAGTTCTTGAACACAATTTCAGCTGCACCTTTGATATAAACGCGGAATCCATTTTCAATCTTCATGACAACTCCAGACCATTTTCTTGAACTTTCAAAGGGGATGACTTGTACAATTTCTGGTTGAGCTTCACTTCGTATCTCATCGAGTGATTTGTTTTGGAAAACATTAAACGTCTTATCAGCAAGAATCAACAATGCCGACTCGGTCTTGTTTCCCAAAAATGGTTCAGCAGAAAGAATCTCTTGTTGTTCTTGTGTAGCCAGCTCTGATTTAGAAAATAGCTTTTGGAAAAAACTCTTTTGCTTGGGTTTATGTCTAGCAGCATTAACCACGTCTTCGTCATAATCACTATTTTCAAATGCAGTTGAATTTAATGTAATGTTTGTGGCAAGGAAAACTCTAGATTCAGAAGTAATGTCTTCACCAGCTTCAACTGATGTAGGTTCGTACTGGTTGTTATCAGCAGCATTATCAAATTCCAAAACTTGTCCATCCTTTTTTAAACCAAAAAACCCTCGAACCACTCTCATTTTATTTTCAGTCAAGGTACCAGTCTTGTCGGAACAAATGGCGGTAGCACTACCCATGGTTTCACAACTCTTCAACACACGAACCAAGTTACCATTTTGGGCCATTCTTGTTGTAGCGAAAGCCAATGCCAAAGTCACTGCAAGTGGTAAACCTTCAGGAATAGCAACAACAACAATGGTTACCGCAGTAATAACGATATCAATAAACTTTCTACCTTTGTCAGTTGGGTTCAAGTTATGGAATGAACCACCTGGAGCTAAATCAACACCAAATCTAATAAGTAACACAATAAATAACACAATTGCAGCTAGGAACCCATACTTGGAAATCCCTTCTGCCAAATTATCCAACCTTTCCTGCATTGGTGTTGATTCAGGTTTATGTTGCAAACTAGCCATTGTTCTCCCATGTATCGAATTAGGTCCTACCGCAGTAACGATAGCATTACCCAACCCTGACAAGACTCTAGCTCCGGAAATCAAATACGGGTCACGTAATTTGATAGTGTGACTACCAATGTCTTCTTCAGTTGGTAAATGCAGTTCATAAATCTCCATTGCTTCATCAACGGGTACTTTTTTGATAGTGGCTGATTCACCAGTTAATGCACTTTCGTCACATTCAACATCACCTTGAAACAAGATTGAATCAGCAGGCACGACATCACCAGTTTGTAAATTGATAACGTCACCAACTAATAAATCATAAATGGAAACCAACTTCTTTTCTCCATTTCGTACAACAATTAATTCACGATCTTCCTTTTTAGCATTTAATCTAGCAAATTGTCGTTCTTTTTGATAATCATTGGCGGCTCCAACCAAAACAACAATGGCAATAGCCACCAAAATAGCAACACCTTCAACCCAATCTACTTTGGGCAAAGGTTTGCCCTCGTCGTCATAGTGAGTACCACTACCAAAAGTTTCATATAGTCCCAAAGCCAAGGAAACAACTGCAGCAATCGACAAAATAATCAATACTTTATCCTTCATTGCTTCCCAACAAAGTTGTATAAAACTTTTGGATGTTCTTTGTGGTAATCTGTTGATACCAAAATCATGACGTCTCGCTTCTAAATCGGCCTCATTGTGGTCATCAAGACCCTTTGGGGATGTTTTCAAAAGCGAACATAATCGATCAAACCCACCCATGTCGTACAAATGTTTCAATGACTTTGGGTCATGTAACCCAACCAAATCAGCTGGTGAGATTGGCGAGTCAAAATGACTTCGTGTTCCAGTCAATGATATCCTACTGGTTAATCTATGTGGTAAAGAATGGTGAGTTGGTGGTGTTTTGCCTGAAATTTTTTGAGGGTTGTGTAATGAAGGTGATTGTAAGGACGATGTCAGTTGTAACTCTATAGAGTCATGACGACTATAAGATGGAGGATTATCTCTTTGTTGAGTACTTTTGTATTTCTGTTCGCCGTCGTCTGTAGAATCTTGGAGTGGCGTAGTTGAATGAGTTGAGGAACCATCATCATCATACTGCGGTATTTCCAAAGTCGTAGCACGACCTAAACGGTCTGCTGGTGTTTGGGGTGCCATCGTAAAAGATTAAAAAATGGTTCAAATGCAGTTGAAAAGATAAAAGTGGGTGTACTTTTCTAGTGGCGTTTGTAATGCAAATAGTTGTGTATGAAATTCTATAATGATGGGTCTAGCAGTGGATTGAATGGGCAAATTTTATAATAGAAAAGAAACTCAAGGGGTTGAAGTCAAAAGGTACTTTGATTCTATTGATAAGCCTTGTTTTAGGAAATTGTGACAACCAGACACTACTGGGTGAAACCTTTTGTTGTATGTGTATAGGTGAAAAGCTATAGCTGTGTACTTGTTCATATAAATACCCAAGTGGTTGTTGAATAATTTATCCTTTGTCTCTATGTACTGCTTTGATAACTAACTAAGTTGATTTTAAATTTTGGTCAATTTGGATTTTATTTAAAACAAAAAGTGAATTTTTAATGTTGTTTTATGTTAATTTTTTTTTTTTTTTCCGTTTTTGTTTTCAATTGCCGCTGACTGACTCTGTATTAACGCCAAATGAAATTTTCAATCCTATCCACAGTTTTAGTACACACAAAGCAATGAATGTTTATCAAAAGTATAGTTAGGCTCAGATATATGTATTGTTTAGATTTTTTGACCCTTCAGTTTAGATAAACATTCAAGTGTATTGTTACATATAACCTTGCAATTTACGAACTACCCAAAGAGTTTGTATCTTCTTGGCGTACAACCGTACAACAGAGAAACGTACCCTTCTCGCATAGCTCTGAGGCAATGCAAGTGGTAGACTCCCTTATCCTTTTCGACAGAGAGTAGCAATCGGGCACCAAATTTTGAAGAAATGAAATTTGAGTGACTGTGTTGTTGCCTAATCAGTGATCGGCCTCCACTGATTGCTGTTTTATTTATTTATTTTTGCTCCTTAACAATTTATCTTATCCAGCCCACAGCCCAAAAACCCCGGTCAGACTCAGCCTCAAGTTCATTACTTTGTTCTATGTGGTCTTCCCCAACACACTCTTCTCGTGAAACGGCACTGTTTCCACCCGGAGTCATGAAATTTTCCAACAAATACCCGGAATTGAATGACTTCTTCTTCTTCTTCTTTTTCCTCTACAACATCGTCATCTATGCATTAGAGGAATTAAGAATGTTTCAAAATGCATCAACGGTTAAAAGAGGAACTGAAAAATAATTCACGCATTACGCCCCCCACCTCTTTCATAACCGATACAACTATTCATGTGAGAAAACCGAGTATGTTGAAGAAATGGGCTGTGCCCCATTTGAGCCTAATCATTGAAGAGGTACCTTGGGCTGAGTTACTTTCTTAAACTCATGGCTTAAGTAGAATTTGATACGAGTGTGTCGCAACATTCAGTAATGTGACATGTGACCAAGAAATTAGTTGCATTTTGTGTCACTTGAGAAAAAGGAGGCTGTGTCAAAATTCACTATTACGTAATTTATTATGGAATAGATGGCCAATGTCAAAAGACATTTTTATGAAAAATTACCCAAGACATCTCTTGTTTATTGTTCAAAACTAATTTACACAAGAGACTGTAGCGTAGTGTACCTACCCCTGCCGCAGTACACTTCTTACCTCTTTGGAGCCGTACGACTCTATGGAGTCAAAAATATCGACACTTGACCAACAAGAAAACTCCTTCCCGCATTTGACGAAAAAGCTTATTTCTCAATGCCATCTGTTTTTCAACAAAAATCATTCTATTTTCTTTTACTCAATCGATCGTCACAAAACTTTATACCTTGAACAAGCAATAATAAAAGATAATCAGCTCAGAAATGGCAATGGCGTTGAAAGTTGTGCCTTACAACCACTATTGTCTGCCTCAAGCCTACCAGCGCAACAAAACGTTGTATTAGCTGTGAATAAATCTTGGCTACAATGCTACAATACGGGATCTCGTTTGCCTTCCGCACCACCAAAAGTTTCCTGGTTTTTGACTTAGCCTTCTCAGTCTTGACGTCACTCTACACAGCCCTGAGGCTACCCATCCCCTTTTAAACGCAGGGCATTTAGGTATTTCCAACGTTCATGTTTCAGTTTTTTGGTTGCAAAAATGCTGGATGAAGAAAACTAAACCTTCCGATTGTAGGCAAGCTAAGAAAAATTGTGCTCTTGCACTGTAAAAAGCATTGAGTACCAACCTGAATCTTAATCGGAGAACGATAAAAACTATCAAAGCTCATACCTACCTACGTTTAACTGGTTGATGCCAATGCAAACTGACAGCATCATGCCTTCAGTTTATTGTTGTAATTGTACATCGGCATTATCATATTAAGTGGCGCGTTGTGCACCTTAAGGGGTAATTTTAAAAACCCACAAAAAAATAACTTGTAGAAAAAAAAAAATTAAAGAGAAATCGAACAATTCCGCACAGCTAAGCCTCTTTTTAAATTCCATCACCTAACCTACTCAGAAAGCTAATTGTGTAACAGGAAGTAACTACAACATTCGGTTATCGGAGTCAGTCTTCTCAGAAAGCCATCGTTGATAAACGTATCTCATTTTGAGTGCGCGTATGTATATTTTTTTCACAGTTACCTTACATTCATACGGCTCGAGGCTTAGACTCTTGGGCGTAAGAGATATATACACAATCAATTTAACACAAATCAAATATGCGCCAAGCAAATAGAGACAGTCTCACAAAATGCATATAGCGATATCTTTCTTACGACAAGACTTTCTTGCACAAAAAATGGAAAGAGACATTGATCTTCCAATTTAGGAAAGAGTTGCGATTGTTGAAATCAAATCAGTGTGTGGGATGTTTGCTATGAAAGTGGGCCACATATCACAACTTGGATTGGATTAGTGCAAGAAATAAGGGGGGTGTCCCAGCAATTGAGGCTGTGACTATGTCATATTAATTGAACGTGTCGATTCATGCGAATACATTTTACAATCATATTTTGACAAATTTGAATAAAATCAATGCAAGCTCATTAATGAAGTCAATTTTATTAAATTAAAGAGCCAAAAGGCATCCTGTTGGCTACAACTGTCAATTTAAACCACAATAAACGTAAAAAACATCTATTCTTGACTCATTTGAACATGAATTTATATCATTCATTAGTCATAAACATAGCATGAATTTATCCCTTATGTAAAACATAGTGCACTCCCGATTTGGAGTTTAGCCCTGCTGGCCAAACGGTTAAGGCATCTGCCTCCTAAGCAGAAGACTCCGGGTTCGAGTCCCGGGTAGGGTTCTAGTGAAATTTATAACATTTTTTTATTTTTTTTTGGTTTTTGTCACCTGAGCACTACCTTGACCCCTTGAATATGGAGGGGATACAATCTGGAAAATTATTGTTGATTCGTTGAGGATTTGATTAATAATCGATCATTCATTCTTTTATTTTTTTTTGTTGTTGGTATACTTTTTCGCAACCAACAAAATGAAAAGTGTAAAAGCTACATACAATATTTACACTTACTCTAATATATATTCTCCCAAATCATTTCATTACCATAGGGGTCCCTAATACTCCCACTCTTGGTATCACATTTCAATTTCTCTCGACTACCAACATCACAAACCAATCTAACCAGTTGCAGTTTGTCAATAACTAATCTCGGCGGATGTCGAAACCACTGCTGTCCCCACTCCAACCCCTTCTCCTCCTCATCATCTTCGCCAATACTCTCACTCTTGTTGAGTTTAATCACTCTTAATCTTGAATCAATGACTTGCAAAGGAATGTACCCAAACAATCTCGCAGCAGACTCAGTCGAATAACAAGCAACCAAGTTATCCCAAGCCCGTTCTTTACCATATTTCAACCGTAATTTTTCTCCTAATGTAATACCGAATGTAGTTGTATTGAAAAAATATGGTGATCCAGTACTACCACTTATCGATCCACCAACTGTAGATGTATATCTCAATGAAATTGCCACTCGATGAGTCCATGCTATTCCCATAAGTGGAGGGTCCAATTGAAATGTACGGCTCGATATACATGGAGACACGGGGATGTAGTTGTACTTCACTCTCTTTTTGAATCTATGCTTGATTTCAAGGTAAGTCAATGTGGAAAGATTTGATGGGTTATCATGCATGAGCACTTCATCAATAGGTGCAATCAGAGTATTTGTGTCAGTGATGTAAATGACTGTCTTTGGGTTGTGATTTATTAATGATTGGAAGTATTTCAGAGTGAGTCGCAGGCGGTTGGATATGGTATGGTAGGTAATATTGGACAAGCTTGACAAACTGGTTGATTCTGGATCTAAATCAGTTATCGGTGGAAGCACGTCAGTCAAATCATTTGGTGGATTTAGCGGTGGGAACAACTCAAAAGCCATGGAAAAGCAAAAGAGGTAAAATATTGGCCACACCGTGTAGTGGGTGTGGGCATTGTTGATATTGTTGATCATATCAAAAATAATGAGTTTGAGAAGGAAAAGATTAAGTTTGGGTGCAAATTAGACACAAGTTGGAAGAGTACAGAGTCTACAACACAGACTTAAAGAAAACTTAGAACCCATCCAAATTTAGACTAGCTGACCTAGTACCGGCCACTAGATTAACAACGTATGCTATTCTCTACTCATATAGCATTCATAATGTGCTCTTATAGTCAAGTAACTTACAAAAGACCCTGCAGAGAAAAAATCAAATGACTTAAATTCCGAAATCCGGGTTTTCAGTCAAACATCCTTTCCTACACTGCTCAACCCTCCTTTCTCGCACCAGATGCCATGCCACTTCCACTTCGACTTCAACTACAACTACCACAACTCGCTCAAACCACGCGAACAAACCTCAAAATCACCATCTACTTTATCTTACCAATCACCCTATCAATCTATCTAATACCAACATTGTTATCACCAGAGATATTCACCTACTGGCAAACAAACTTCCGAGTCATCTTACTATCAAAACAGTTTTGTCAAGTTAAACCGCAACAATGTCAAGTGCTACTCGATGCCAATTTTGGTGACCCAAACCTCCTTTATCGACAAGGGTTCCATCATTATGATTTGATATATGTTGTCAACAAGTACATTTGGCAATGGGATAGTTTTGTGACGAAGTTGATTCTTTCCCCACCAATGAAAAAGTTGATTGTAGGATTGGCTTTCATACGTCATGGTCGCAATGCTGTTGCTGTTGATGACGACGCGTATTGGGAAATGATGCAAGAAACAATCCACATCATTCTTGCCATATTCAACACATCATTATTCCATATCGTAATGGGAATGGTGGTTTCTCGAATGTGGATGTTTTTCATTGTCGGCGTCGTATTGACAATCTTGGAACCATGGGAGAAATTGGCTAGTCCAATTTGGACTTTATTACAATCGGCAAATAACGTATTTTAATAAAGGAAAATAAAAAAAAAGCTACAAAAGTTATACACTACACTATAGTAGATCCTCTAGAACCCGAAATCGAATGAGCTCATATCGGGCTCTTCAAAAGCTTGTGCCGGTGGCGGAGCCTTGTTTTTGAATGATGGTCGAGGCGACGTTGGTTGCGGTTGTGGTGGGGAGGATGGAGTGGGTTGTGACTCAGTAAAGGAGTCAAGCAAATTTGGTGCTTGCGCATCGCCATTCTCTTTTTGATGAACGTATCCATTTCCAACCTTGTCACCATTGATCTCACCACCCAGTGCCAATTGCCCTTGTCCTTGTACAAATGTCCAATTTCTCAAAAGTAACAAAGCGAGATACTCACATCCCATTCTCGAGTAAATCATCGCCACACGTACAACAAAATCAAACTCCTGCTGTGGGGAAATATTCAATGACCCTTTTAAATAATCCACTTTACGATGCCGCAAATCATTAAACAACAAAACAAGTACCGGGTCATCACGAAGAAAACTTTGCCCCTTTGATGAAACAGCAACATCTTGCAAAAACTGGGCGAATTTCCCACGACCACTTTGTTCAATCATTTGCATGGGAGATTTAATCAATGATTGGATCGACATTTGTTTATCATTCATTTGCCAAAACACCCAACTTGTACTCCATCGATCACCATTGGTAATGGCATGAGGCAAGACAAATTTCTCCATCACTTGTACCAAAACTTCATTCGATTCTTTACCGATATTTTGTACTCCAAAATAGACTTTAGCCACAGCTATGGCTAATGAAATATCCTCAACTTTTGTCGCCAATGTATTACAACAATCATAGGGTTTATCTGCCAACAAAAAGAAATATGCTGCATCCATATATCGATGTTTGCCAAGAAGAACAAATGCGTTTTTCAATGCAGCTGATTTCCATCTCGGATTGGTGAAATCATTATTCATAAATTTCAACATTTTGGTTTTTTCTTCGTGATTAACAATTCGCCATAATCCAATCAAGATTTGCTTTTTGCGTAAAGCCAAATATAGCAAAGATACTAACCCCGCTGGATCACGAGACTCACCAAACTCATTTCTAGCCACTGATTCAATCAATTTTATCAATCGTTCAGTCTTGACCCAGTAAGCTAATCCGGTTTGTTTAACATTCTCCCAAGTCAATCGATTTTTATAAAACACCTCAACCGAGTTCAACAATACTTCTTTATTATCTGAATGTAAAGCCCAATTGATGTCTCTCATTGAAAGACGTTTTTGTTTAGTTGCCAATTGAAACAATTTAAACCCAATCATGAATCGTATTCCATTATCATCCAATGTCACTGAATATTTATTCAATTCTTTAACAATAGCAACAACCGATAACAATGTACTTTGTTGATGTCGCGTCATCAATGGTAATGAAACCTTCATTAATTTGTCCAGTAACAAATCAGCCAATTCATCAGTGAATTTAGTAAACACATCCAAGTTGAAAGTCTGCGACATGCGTCGTTGTAAAGGCTTAATCTTGCTGCTGCCATTCGTTGTTGGCTCAAGATGTTTTTCCATCTCTTGAGCGAAATCAATGCCTAAATCCCATTCAATAGCTTGACCGTGTCGTAAAGCTTGAAACAATTTTACAAGGATATTTTGCACCGGGATAATTTGACTCATAAATAACGCTTGGATCAAAAATTGCGGATGATAAATGGGCAATGGTCCATTCAAGACACGAACCAATTGAGAAATATCGTATACAATATTCTCCTTATCCCGAGTTTCCTCCTGTGGTTTGTCCACATACCCACTCATCAATTGCCGTATTGTTGAATCAATGGTGCTTGACCCCAACTTAATCCATCGATCATCAATGAAAAATTGATTACCACATCCAATCACCAAATACCCCTTATCAAGCCAAATCAGATCACCAATTGCGTGTGACGTGTAATCAGACACATCGATTTTTTTGATCGTGGCATATGTGGGGATTTTATTTGTATAGTCATATCGTAATTGAGTGTATAGCAACACAAATCGACCAAATCCAACCGACAAGATGGCATTTGAGGTGGTTGAATTTTCATTACTTGTAGCATTAATAAACGTCCAGTCCAAATCAGTAACTGGCCCATTCTCCAAGGGAAAACTCTCTTCATATTCCAATACACCTTGAGTAGTATCCCAAATCGATAAACATCGTTTCGATTCATCAACAACAGCAAACTTGTTAATCACCGTAGACCCATTGATCTTGGCGGCATTCTTGACATTGGTGGGGATGCTGCAGGTAATAACCCATTCAAGCTGGTCCTTTGTATAATCCACAGTATAACTGCGCAACAACCCTTGCTTATCAATCACGGCAATTAAGCTTTTGTTGTTATCATTTAAAAACGCATCAACCCGGGTAATTTGATGAATTTCTTCATCTTGAGGTAAATGAGCAATCAGTTGACTTTCTAGCTCAATAGCATCAATCTTGTCATCTTGGTACGTGAGCACTAAATTCCACGCCTTGATCGAATCCAGCTCAAATACAGCAATGATGCAATATCGTTTCTTGTTTTGAGGAGCTCCCGGATACTCAGTCAATACAAATGTGCGAGGCAGTCGACCCAAATCACAATCGACAACATCGATTTTAGTTGCTGGTTGGTCATCATTTACTGATCCATTGCAATCCCAAAGACTCAATTTGCCCAATTTTTCAACCACTATAACCACATGGCGTCGCTTGTAACCGACGGGTGGTTCAATATCATTGATTATTGCCGCATCCACTATACCGTTCCCTTCCTCACCCGATAATTCCAAGCGGAACCGTTTGGTGATTGACATGATGTTTAATCCATTTTGTTCAATAATCATTGGCTCCCATATATAATTATGCTCAGCAAAATTGGAAATAGACAAGACAACATTCTTGGAGGAGTAGAGTGAGTTGGAACGCACCAATTTTCTAATTGATTTGATATGTCCTTGGTACTTGTTCAACAATGTGATTCCCAAGTTGTCCAGTTTCAAGAGCTTGTTAAAATCAACAACTTCAAACCGTAGGGTATTTTTCACTCGATCATGAAGCAAAAAAGAAAGGTACTTTACTCGTTCGTCATTATTCAATCGTGACAAGCTCTTGATCAATACTGGTTTCAAATGCGTTGTAACAAACTCTTTTGATTCAATGTACGCCACTGATAAGTCATGTTCACATCGTACATTTAAATGAGGAAACTCATTCCTACCAAATTCAAAATCCAATTTTTCACCAATGGGGACAAACTTGATATTTGTTGGTGGTGTTTGCGTTATATTTGTCACAGCATAGATTTTTGCTGTCCCTGAATTTGAAATCACATACAATAGATCCAATTCGTTCAAGTTGAGCCCATCAAATAGCTTGGACGGGGTGCTCTTCAAAATTGGAATCAAGCTATTTTGAAGGTATATGTTTTCAATAATGAGTATAGCCCTGATGCCATCGTCATTTTCAAAGCAATTAGTCAAGTCCAAGTTTGCCCAATTGCTTATATGGTTATGTCCATTTGATTCATAAGAAGCCCACGCTTTAAATTGATAATCCGAAGTCCACGTATAAATCACTTCACTCTCATTGTTATTGAGATTGACATGCCCCCTCATCTTTCGAATATGAGCCAATGACCCGTCTAGTACTTTTTCGTTTTTCCTACTCGATTTCCTCCGCCAATGGAAATCAACAACATACGTACCGGGTGGGTGCACAAGATACGACACTTCAAATTGAGTATTTTCATCACCATAGTTCATTCTCGTCCATACTTTGACTAGTCGGTCATATGGCCCACTTGTAGTCATTACAAGTTTAGCATTGGGACTGATACATATATGTGACACAGCACCAGGCTGCGGTGAACTCCATCGTTGTAAAAGTTTGAACTCGCCGTATTGCTCGGCTACATGGTACAAGTATAGGCTTTCCTTGCCACCAATTACCAACTCATCCTCTTCGCAGGCCCATTCAAGACAGGTTACCTCTGTGTCAACGGTAAATTCAATTGCCAATGTCCATTTCGGTATGGCCATGTACTCATTCATGGGTTTATAAATGACGAGTTTATCATCGTATGCAACGGCAATCACACCATTCTTGTGATTGATATCAATGGCTACGGGATCTTTCTCAAGATATATCGTTTGCAAGTCCTTGTCGATATTGTATGGATTGGGTCGTTTATTGGTTGGTGGGATTGTAGCGGTAGTGATGATTAAATTGTTACCTGATCCATAAGCAATAATATGATGGTTCTTCCAGTTGGATTGTACTGCCGAGCATGAGCTTTTGTTGACTTCACCGGGGATGAATGTGATAGTCATATGGGGTCAAGGGTGTTTTAGCGTAGTATGTGATTCAGGTGTAGAGTGTCGTTTGGAGTGAATCGAAAAATCTAGGGCCCCGCCAAAAAATAAAAAAAGAAAAACAAAAAAACAATCACCCCATCATCACAAGGGGAAGTAGAGCCGCTGATACGATATACACCTGACAATGGGAGGAAGGTGAGTAAAAAGCATACAACTACAATCTGTTTGATCGTACTAACTCCACAAGTTGCAAGGACCAAAAGATTGCATTAGCAATATGTTTACAACGATCACCATGCGTTTTAATCCAAAGACACACGCCCAAAGAATGTCTAACTGATCCTGATTTGAAGAAAGATCTACCAGAACTATGTAAAGCCAATTTTAGAGCGTTTATGGATTGTAAACTAGGTGCTTTAGATATGAGGAAACGAATGAGGGGCAATGCACCCTTATCAACTGGTAAATATGATGCTCAGTATGAGAAATTGTCATCGGGGAATTTTGACCCTGAGGAGGAGATTAGGAGGTTGGATGTGATGAATCGAAACTTGACAAAGCAACAACAGTTGCAAGAAGAGAAGGAGAAAGCTAGATTAGAAGGGGGCAGCTAAGGGGGGCAGCTAAGGGGGGGAGGAAAAAAAAACACACGTACGTACGCTTGTTATATGTAAATAGTATTTGATGTAGTTGAATCACTTCAACAAATGGGAATCTCGTTCAGTAATCAACTTGGTTATGAATCTCTTGTACACGGGGTTGAAGTTGTTTAAATCAAGAAACACATTTTGCATCGATATCAATTTATCAATATGATCAAGTAGAACAGACTTGTCTCCTCCACTAGTGGCGGTCAATTGTTGTTTGATACTAGCCAATAACTCATCTAGGACCAGTTGAAACTCGTCCACTGTGTATGTCAATTTAGTTTCATTTATTTTCGAGATTGCGTTGCTTATAGTTTCCAATACTTCAATGACAAGTTTCAAGTTATTTTTGACCAATTTCAAGTGAATCAAAGTCTGTACTGCTTCATTATTGATTGTTTCGTTTACCTCGATAGATTTATTGATTTCAACAAGCTCTGATTGTAAAGATAATATCGAATTATCAAGGATATTCAAATGGTATTGTAATCTTGATGTACTGTTACCATTACCATTACCATTACCATTACCATTACCACCACCACCATTACCACCATTGCCTTGTTGTTGCTCCTGTTCACCAGATGATGTATGGATCAATGTACTTGATTTGTCCAACATTTCGAGTTTTTCATGCAAATTGTTGTTGGCTATATCATTGACATAGTAATCAAAGTGAGTGATTAACTGGTTAATGGTATGTGATAGTTTTGTTAGCGATTGTTTGGAATATACTATCGATGGTGGTGCAGTTGATATGGAGGAGCTCTGGTGAGTGGTGACTGAAGTGACTAATTTGTCGATATAAGTGGATGGATTAAACTCATCATCAAAGAACATAGACATTGACTCGTTGACATTGTCAGTGGACATGGTGAAGCTAAAGAAGCTAAAGAAGCTAAAGAAGCTAAAGGAACTAAAGAAGTTAGGAAACCGTGTATTTGGTCTTGAGTAATTCCAGTTGGATGAAAAATAACAATGTCGCAAATTGAAGAAGAGAATGCGACATTGCAAGAAAAAAAAAAAAAAAAAGGACATACAGACAGCCATTAATAACAACATCAACTTGAGTTTACAGTCGTAGATTCACCTTCACTTTACTTCACTTCCCTTATCTCTCTCTCACCACTTAGAATAGTGCCCCATCATCAAGAGTTAGTTACAACTACAATTGCAAATGAGTTTCTTTAAAAAAACCTTTTCATCAATTCAGACTAAAAAGCTATACAAAAGTGTGATATGTAAAATATATGTGGATTTGTAGGCTTTCTCACCAATCATTTACAACTTGGATTGTGGTCTTGGGTCCAATTGCTTAAAGACAGATTCAATAGCAGTAGCCTTCATCAAGTTACCCTTAACCTTCAATTTACCATTCATAAACAATTTTTGACCATTGGCTTTACCTTCAGCCAACTTAACAAAATCGACATCCTTCAAAATCAATTCAACATCAGCTTTTGGTGGAGCACCTTCGACTTTCTTGATGGAACCTTCATTCTTCAAGTCCAAGAGCCATGCTTGATCTTTACCATCCTTGTTCTTCAAGTTAATAATGAGAACGGCATTGACAGCTTGAACAGCAGCTTTGGAAAGATCCTTGTCTGAGAGACCTTGTTCAATTTGGGACAAAAATGGAGATGCTTTAAATCCTTCAGCTTCGACAGACATTGTTGTTGAAATATGTATATTTGTATGTGGGGTGTTATTAATACTTCTTGTTCTTAATAATAGAAAGGAAAAAAGAAGAAGAAGAAAAAGAAAAAGTGATGAATGTTGGAATGGATGAAGGAGGGGGATTTGTTGGTCAATTTATATTTTGCAAAAAAAAAAAAATTAAAAATGGGCGTTGGTTGTGTGTTTTTCTTTTTGAGGTTGATGATTGAGATGGAGGGAGGAGAGGGACGTTGATTTTGCTTTTGCTTTTGCTTTTGCTTTTGTGCGTTAGTGTGTTAGTGTGTTAGTGTTAGTGTGTTAGTGTGGAGTATATAACTGAGGTTTATATGCAGGAGGAATACCGAAACTTCTTTCTCAAGCTTCTCTGTTTCTGTTTCTGTTTCTCTCTCTCTTTCTTTCTCACACTGTCTAATCTCCCCCTCCTCCTCCTCCTCCTCTCCCTCTATTCTTCTTCTTCTTCTTCATGTGCACACACACAATTTTTATCACATGCTACGCACCCACACTAACACACACACACACACTAACACACACTAACACAATAGACACACAATAGACACACAATAGACACACTAGCACTAGCACTAGCACTAGCACTAGCACATGACACAGACTAATTTTCACTCATTCTCATTTGTGTTTATCAATGTAGTGTGTATATATACACACCCATACGGTATCTTCTATCTTGTTTATGTGTTGCTAATGAAGTATATAAAATCATATGCTTGTGTTAATGTGACTGCTACCAAAGCTTACTACTAAAGTTTTTGAAGTACTATACAACACACATGTTAGTTATATGTACAGTTTTGTTCACCAATGTATGTGTGTGTGTATGTGTGTATTTGTATTTGTATTTGTATATATATACTGCAGTGTGGATGTATATTCATTGTATTTCCTAATTAGGAAATATGCAATAGAAAATATTTTTTTTTCTGCCTCGGTTGATTTTTTTTTCTTAGAGACTGATTTCTTCTTTCAACGGTGATAGTCTTTTGTAATAAAATAATATATACAGGAATATACATTCCCCCGTATCCCAAATATTAATCCGCAATAGAACCCTATAAGCCCCATACATAAGATATTACCTCAGTATAGACAATAGACAATAGACAAAAGAGCACACGCTTTCAAGTGCAAACTCCGTTTACACTTTTATTCAGAACCGATGTTAATTTTCCGCTTTGTGGCTTTGATATATATATATATATATCCTTAATCCGTGGGTTTTTTTATGACTTTTTTCCACCCCCTCTCTCTCTCTCTCTCTCTCTCTCTCATACAATACTTACCCCATACTCTTGCTCTTTCTCTGTTCCACTGCAAGATTCAAGAGCATCGGTCCATCACAATCGTCAATGCACAAATGTTTCCCTCTTTTGTGGCAAATAAGTACAACAAACATTTATCATGTGCTATTGATATAATCCATACTTGTTCTTCAACATGTATGGTTTTGAACTGCTCTTTTGTTGGTTTGGACCGCATAGCCTTTTCCTTTTCTCTAGCCACAACCGTCCCATCAACGTAGTTTACTCAATTAACCTGTTTACAAAGTATAGAGATAGTTTAGATATGGATCTTCTCTCCTTACTTTTTTTGCCCCCCCCCCCCCTTTTTCC
>OGTC01000037.1_pt1 | contig 115733 bp, 56 predicted proteins | sample 1574531 | NCBI WGS metagenome assembly OGTC01 (sample SAMN03295859, study PRJEB24534) | human gut metagenome | isolation source: fecal sample 2 from infant 9 | host: Homo sapiens | place: USA: Pittsburgh, PA | collected 2014-07 | reverse complement strand
CGTTTGACCAAATCAGTAAATTGTGTAAAGCTCATTATTTCGTTGTGATAGTGGGATGCGTAGTGGGGAGTCAATATTTAAATCTGATGATGTTTTGATAAAATAGTTGCAAAAAGCGTAGCAAAATATCAAATTTGATTCACCTATGTTTGCGGCCTGCATTGAAGATCTACAACAACGGGGAAAACTCTTTCTATTTATATAATTGGGGGAGGGCATTGCATCGTAAAGAAACAACTCGGAATTGCGGGTATCTGAACGATGAAAAGGGTATTCGAAAGTCACAGAACAATTGGAATATGCACAAAATTACTGATGTTGAAAAAGACGCACATAATTCACGTGAATGTATGCACAAATTCAACACTGCAAGATTCTATCGGCTTTACCACATAAGGCTACGTTAAGCTATATTTATTGGCTTTCCAAAATAACCGTGCGTCATTCACCCACTGGTTCCGAGCCAACAATTGTTTGTTTACCAACTTTGTAGGGAACTGTCTTGTATAAGTTCGTGACCTCATGCATAAGAGAAAGGTAGGCCGATAATGCCCTTTGTTTAGGGTTTTTGCAACTTAGTAAAAGATCATAAGTTTAAAGCGGCTTTTGTTTATTGATTCTATTCGGAATTCCATTTTATACACGAAAAATAAATTGATTATATACTGTCAAATATTTGGACTTAAATTAGCTGATCGATACAAAGTGCAAAGTCTTTCGTGTGATCAGTAACAATGTTCGTGGAGTTATTTCATCGCTTTCAACAAAATATCCGTTGAAATGTGTAAGAGGAACACACGGATGTATGGGGCGCATATTACCTGCAATGGCAAGTTTCCTTATAACGTGAAAGCGAAGCGCCCCCTTTGGAATACACAATATACTATCATGTTCTGTTAAGCTTCCCACATTTCCATTTTAGCCCTGTAAGATTAATTGTATGTTTATTCTCTATTTTAACTGAATATTTGTATCTTGTTAACCATTTCAAAATTCATATTTTTACTTCTTGTTTCTCTTTTCCCAGGAACCAGCAAAAGTGCACTGGAAGATAGAACTCTACAATGAATTTCAACTTCTAATACAATGCCTCGATTTTACATTTTTCAAAAGTATTACGTTACTGACTCACACATTCGTATACCAGCCGCCTTTAAAATGGAAGTATTTTTTTCAGTCATCGCACATCTTTCTCTCAACATCATTTCTTATCACCCTGCTATTGCCACTGGCTGGCCATTTCTCAATTGGTTAATTCCCATATCATCCAAGTCGCCCGTATTTCCGCATATGTTGCACACTAATCGCTTCGAAAAGGAGTACGGAAGCACAGGAATGAAGAAAAGTGTCACGGCACTTATCGTGCGCACGGCAAAGGCACTTTGGTTGTGACAACGTCCGCAATAGCATGGGATATGTCCCACATCAGATAGTTCATTGTTGTAATCTTGAACTGTAGTAAAGTTAGTATGATTGACTAGGAAGAGCCCCAGCACAATTTGCTGTTGCACTTGCAACGACTCCAAAAAAGTAGCGACCCGTACATACACCCTATGAGAAAGAAGCAAAAATCCATGACGTCCGATTCAGTTTCTCAAATTGGATGTGCAATGATTGATTCAAATTGGATCTATTGGTGCACTGTCACAGTCTTCTTTTGGATTAAATCACTAATTCGAGAAACAACGCTATGATGGATTACTGAAACTTTCAATAACCAGTTGAAAAGTGTTTTTGAATATTTGTGGGTCGATTCAAAAATTTGGCATGATTTCTTCACTAATTGTCAATTTTTCTGGTCCCGTGGTTTTGTGTAGCGGAATTTTTTCGGAGTTAGATCAAACCGAATAAAGTCTCCCGTAAACAACTATATCAAATATCTAGAAAAAGTGTACTACAATAATAAGGAAATACAAACACGAAACATTCATCATTAGTATGGATTTATGAAAACAAAAGTATTAACTATAGGTCAAGAATTGAATCAGACTCAAAATGAATCAAAACTTCTCTCCTCAAGCTGAGTGAGTCTCAACATCATGAACCTTTTCATCGGATTGAGAGCCAGTCTCTTTGTGTTCAACACTCAACTTTCTTGCCAACTCTGAGTCTGGATCAATTGGAATGGTTGGTGTCCATGAAGCTGATCTCCATGCGGGAATGTTTTCTTCCCACATTTGTCCAACTTCTTCCAATCTCTTACCTTTGGTTTCTGGGAATCCAAAGAAAACGTGAAGACCCATGGCAAGACAAAAGACACCGTAGATGATGTACGTTTTGTAATTGATGTTTTTGAAACCAGATGGGGTATACATAGCAATTGCGAAGTTGAAACACCAATTAGCACAAGTCGACAATGAGTTACCTCTTTGTGAGATTCTGTTGTCACCCCAGATTTCTGAACAATAGACCCAAATACCAACACCCCAAGTAGAAGCAAATGAACAAACAAACAAATAACAGCATGCAATAGCACCTCTAGCCGCAGGCTTGTTGCTATCTGGAATTCTAATTGTGACAGATTCGGTTCCTGAATCTGGCCAAGGAACAGCATATTGTCCTAAAATACCAGTAAGACCAAATTGAAAAATCATCATGAAAAGAGCACCAAGCATCAATACCGGTCTCCTACCAAAGTAATCAAAACAAATCAATGCAGGAATAGTACAAACGACATTCAACACGTATTGAATGGAGGAGGCAATCAAGTTGGTATTTCCTGAGTATCCAGCCATTTGGAAAATGTAAACGATATAGTACATCATGACATTCATACCAGTCAATTGTTGCCAAATTTGAGCAAAGATTGCTGTGAGTGTTCTGCGAAGAAACTTCTTTTTGAACAAAGTGCCATAACCAACTGTTTTTGCTTCTTGGTCAATCAATAATTGCTCTTTGATTTCAGCAATTTCAATCAAAACTTCTGGATCATCATGTTTACCATGTGATTGAATTTTAGTAACGATCTCTTCAGCTTGTTCCCATCTACCTTGTTTGGCTAGCCAACGTGGTGATTCAGGAATGATAAGACATCCAAAAAACAAAAGCAAACCTGGGATGATTTGTATAGCCCAGCCAATTCTGAAACTAGCAACACCATTGATCTGACCTGTACCATAACATATATAAAACATAATCATAATACCAAGTGTGACTGCAAATTGGAAAAATCCGTTAACAGTACCTCTTCTTTTACGTGGAGAAATTTCTGCACCGTAGATAGGAGCAACTGATGAGCCGAAACCAACACCCCAACCAGAAATAATACGACCAATGATTAACTGGGCTCTGTTTTGAGATGAAGATTGAACAGCTGCACCAATCATCCACAACAACGAACAAATAATGAGTGATAATCTTCTTCCAAAGGGTTCAGAAACGAAGGCAGAAGCAATGGATCCGAAGATAGACCCCAACGCCATAGACGCTGTTATGAACCCTTGAATTGTAGACCCTGGGGTATTAAAATAGTTTTTGTATGGATCTGAACCAATAAATGCTGACATTGATGAAATATCAAAACCAAACATCAACCCAGCAATGGTGGAAATACTGGCAATGAAGTAAACATTGTAAATTTTTGGGAGCTTGTCCAACACGTTGGCCAATTTCAAGGCCGGGCCTGAAAACATACGTTCAATTCTAGACGACATATTTGAAAGTGGTAGCTGTGGTTGCGAAATATCAAAGATGAAACAAAAAATATGGTGATCAGAAACCAGCAAGTGTGGGAGATTTGTACGTCTATTTATATTGAAAAAAATGAGAAAGAGGGGACTTGGTCATGTATGTTATGAACTTTCTGAAGTTAGTGGCTCTCTTAGCTTCACGTCTATTGTTAAGCTCTATAATTTTTCCTAAACAATAAAATAAACAATGCTTTATTACTCTTTGTCTATTGTTTTTCCCCACCACGTCTCGAGATCTAAATAGACTAAATGCAAGAATTTATCCCAAAACAACACAAACTAGGAATAAATGCTACATAAAAAAGGTCAAAAAAACACACGGCACTGATGCAGGATGGGTTAAGTCTAATATGCACGTAAAGTGAGTGAGTACAATTTTTCTTAAATATTTTACCAAGACTAAAACTAAAGCTGGAAAACAACAACTTCAAAATGCCGTAACTGGATTTTTTAATACAACAAGGTTAGCCCGGCTCGGTTTATAGATATACCTGAGTTTTATTCGTGGTGGCACTGTACATGCCTGGGAGTATGTCGGGTTCCTTGCATAAGAAATGTATGTACGCGCGCCCTTCTGGTGAGGCTGTAGTTTGGCCACACAAAGCAATCAAATCTCCAAAAAAGCGAAAGATATTCTTTAGATATGTTTATAAAAAAGCCCTCCTCTCTACCCAACAAAAAAGCCGATAAAATCATTTCGGTGTTTTACAATTATTCCGGAAACAAGCAGAGTGTAACCTAAATTTTTTAGACGCAAAAAACAACCGGGAATAAGGTTGATAGATAATTTCTCTAGTTTTTGCGTGTTTGGGTTGCGTTTGGTGTTGCTTTTCTGGACCATGCTTAGCGACGTCCGGCTGCTTTTCACTTTAACTAAAGAGTCTTCGTAGTTGAGGCTCGGTTCATTGATGCTTTACACGGTATCATCCAGCACCATCTTTATGAGGATAGTCATTTGATTTCGGATTTTTTTCGATTACCAAAGGTAACCAGCAAAAGGACACAAACTGCACATTTGTTTTCTTTTCGATTGTTTTACTATTTTTCTTGGCATTTTGCACTAAAATTTCTCCATTCAAATCTGGAACAACTTTGCCCATGGAGTTGTTAGTTGAACAATAAACAAATCCCTAGAACAATAAACACGACATGTTGTTGGTACTGAGGATGCAGACGTGAGCTCCAATTATGCACGATTTGTAAACCAATTTTCCTCAAATTGGAAAGCTGGGGAAAAATTCGAACTCAAGTGGAGAAATATCGTACCATCCTTTTTTTCTTGTCAACGGAAGAAATTCAAGAGGCTCCAAGTAGAAGCGGAGTGTGATTGCTTCCAAGAAAATTGAAGGAAAAAAATCGAACAGGAAGATATTCCGTAGGTGGGCGTCCTTTGCTGATTTTCCCCTCACTCGAATCTAGTCTTTGCAAAGAGATGCCAAATGATGCTCCCAGGCACGTTCGTTCAAGGATCTCGTTAATATCCCTAGCAAGTAGATCCAAAAGACAATAGGCTTCGTTTGTTTCTTTTCCGGTGTTCTGGAATGCAATGGATGTGTGACAGAAAGGGAAATTTTGTGGGGGTTTTGTGTTCTCCTTTACCCCAATTTTAGAACAAAACGCGTGATGCTTTCTCAAAACAACAGTAAGAAGAACTTTTCATATACTCATTAAATCCACACAGTCGTATGATATAGCCACCCATCTACAATGCTAGGCGTGGACTGATTACGGTTACGCCCAGCTTTCAAGGATAATGGCCGAAGCAAGTATTCTCGCCAAAATTGATTGAGCAAAGGGGGTTGTTTGTCTTTCGAACGTTTCCATCTGCAAACCTGTACAAGCACGACGCTATCTCAATTGTTGTTGTCTCTTGCCAGTAAGATTCACTGACGTTATCTCGTTTTGTAATCCCCACAATGGTGTGAAAGATTCCACCTCTCTCTCCCTTGATTCTTTGTTTGTTTGCCAAACGTTTGGCGATTGTTTATTTTGCAAAATTTAAATTTAGACGCTAAATATAACCACATACTGAGTAAAGTAAACTTTGAGGGATTTTTATTGAACAATGCAACCTATAAATACATGCGGCTTGGACTAAAATTACATAGTTGACGACTGCATGCATTGTCAAGTGCAACCATGTTGTATTTCTCTCGGAATAATTGTTGCAATATTCACACTCGTAATTCTATACTCTTCAGCATAGAGCAAAGTGATTGAGAATTTTTTGTGCTGAAACTCCCCGCTTCATTGTAGTTAACCCGATGACGGGCGCCTAAGATTCTGATTGTTGACCTCTTTTCTCTAGTAAATATATTGGCTTCTATACCCTTGACCAGCGAGCATAACTTTGTATGTGTGAAACTATTCAAAGATCGTGACACAAAGGGTCGAATGGTATCATATACGAGCTTTTTACATGAGATGAAACCTCATTCAGGTGAAGTTTCCTCCTTCTGCTCTTGTAGTAACAGCTTTGAAGAAAATTAAATTTAAATTGCAATAAACACATGTAAATGCCGCCCTAGAGGTGTATAACTAGAGCTTCGGCCATGCCATCTCTCATGATTTCACCATTTTCCTTCAAGCTTAATACGTTTTCACCTTGTCAGACTGTTGTTCCTCGATATGTTCCTTATACTCAAGGCTTAACTTGTGTCCCATCTCAGAATCAGAAGCAATGGGAATTGTAGGTTGCCAAGTAGCTGATTTCCACGCAGGAACCCTCTCGGCCCACATTTGTCCAATTTCCTCCAACCGCTTGTTTCTAGTTTCTGGGAAACCAAAGTAAACGTGGAGCGACATTGCCACGCAAAAAACACCATAAATGATATAAGTTCTCCAACTGATATTCTTGAACCCTGATGGTGTATACATTCCGATAGCAAAATTGATGATCCAATTGGCTGCCGTAGACAAAGAATTACCTCTTTGTGATATTCTGTTATCGCCCCAAATTTCGGAGCAATAGATCCAAATACCAACACCCCACGTCATGGCATAAGAGCACACGAATAGATAGGAGCATGCAATTGCTCCTCTTGAAGCAGATTTCTGACTATCAGGAATCTTTATATTTACTGTATCATTTCCTGAGTTAGACCAAGGTTGCGAGTAAGCGCCTAAGATGCCAGCCAATCCAAATTGGAAAGTTGTCATCAACAAACCACCAGCTATCAACACTGGACGTCTTCCCCATTTGTCAAACAATATCAATGCTGGGATGGAGCAAAAAACATTCAACACGTACTGGATTGAGGATGCAACTAAATTGGTGTTTCCTGAGTATCCGGCCATTTCAAAAATGTAGACAATGTAGTACATCAACACATTCATACCCGTCAACTGTTGCCATATTTGCGAAAACAATGCGGTGAAAGTTCTCATAATGTACTTTTTCTTAAATAGGGTGGAATACCCAACGGACGATGCCGACTCTTGAATCATCAACTGCTCTTTGATTTCAGCAATTTCAATTAAAACTTCTGGATCTTCCGAGTTACCCTTTGCTTGAGTCTTTGCAACAATATACTCAGCTAGTTCCCATCTACCCTGCTTTGCCAACCATCTAGGAGATTCTGGGATGAAGAGGCATCCAATGGCCAAAACCAACCCCGGAACAATTTGTAGCCCCCAAGCAATTCTAAAGCTCGCGACGCCACGTATTTTACCTAGCCCAAAAGAAATATAAAACATTATCATAATTCCAACAGTTAAACTTAATTGGAAAAACCCATTTACACTTCCTCTTTTCTTCCTTGGCGATATCTCTGCACCATAAATAGGTGCTACTGATGAGCCAAAACCAACACCCCAACCAGCGATAATCCTACCGATGATTAATTGAGCTCGATTTTGTGATGACGATTGAATAGCGGCACCAACAATCCAAAAGAATGAGCAGATCAAGAGTGACAATCTTCTTCCAAAGGGTTCAGAAACAAACGCTGATGCTATTGAACCAAAAAATGACCCCAAAGCCATGGAAGCAGTAATGAAACCTTGAATCGTTGAGCTTGGGTAGTTGAAAAAGTGTCTATATGGATCTGTACCAATGAATGCTGACATGGAAGAGATATCAAACCCAAACATTAACCCTGCAACAGTGGAGATACAGGCAATAAAGTAAACGTTGTAAATCTTGGGAAAAGCATCTAATTTTTGGCTGATTGCCAACGCTAAATTCGAGAAAAGGTGCTCCGAATTTGTAAACATGGTAAATGTGGTTGCAAAGCTTAATGCACTCTTTGCAAAATTCCAGTGAAAGGAAAACGGGAGGGAGACAGTGCCTATTTTATATTGCAATTTTGCCAACCCTGGCTCTTGTCCAAAAGTACAAACCATGAGAGGGGAAAATGAGCCATAAACCTTCATTGAACAAGTGGATATCTTTCATCTTCAGTCGAAGTTTCGGACTTTGCTAACTCCGTATGTGACCTAGTTTAAAAATAGGACTTTGTAAACAAGGAACTGATGGTTGGTCATACAATGATGCGGAGAAACTATCTGTGGCTTCAATTTTCTATTGGTTCTTGGAGCCACAAGACAACTGTACGTTTCTGTTGCATAAACGGCAAAGGTATGTTCTTGCATAGATAGAGTGTCCACGTACTATCACACTAGAATGGAAGGCCAGAAAACAATTGTTTGAAAGCAACTTTGGTTTAACAGAAAACTAAGTCAAAAGTGTTTCAATGTCGAATTTACAGCTCGCATAATATGACTACAATTGAGCACGATCAATGAAGTCAATAGCCAGTTTTGACAAAGGTTTGAACTGAAAGGAGATTTGGGATTTTCACCAAGAAAATGCTTTGCTGCTGCTTTAAAAACAGTTGGACAGATTTTACATGAAACAAGGGTGCAACAAAATGAATGATTTCCCTTTATTCTTCCGAATCGGGGATTAAAAGAGGGGGTTTGTGTTGACACGGCATTTCATTGGCAACAATGAATAGGCTCGAAACTTGCGGAGTTTGAGATATTGAATTCTCCAAAAAATAGACGCTTATTGTTTTTCTTTTGCTGAAGTGCCGTATTAGTAGTATGTTCCATAGAAGCTAAAAATCCGACCCCAAACGTTTGTCGGATAATTTATTATTAAAGATTCGGAAAATTACCACAAGAAGAAATAATCTCGAGAAAACAATCAGATTAATTTATTGAGCAATTTAACTAGAGTAACACGGTGGAGATTTCACAAAATATTCCTTGTACAAGTGGTCAAACTAAAACTTCAGGAAATAAATACAAACATTGCTAGGATTAGAAGCTATACACGATGAATAAGAAAAGAAAAATTCATTATTTCGTAACCCATTTAATCCAACACTAACTCTGATCATCATCAGTATTTGAGTTTTCTTCCAAGAGCTTCTCTTCATTATGTTCAACACTCAATTTCCTAGCCAATTCAGCATCTGAGACCAATGGTACAGTTGGTTGCCATGAAGCTGACCTCCAAGCTGGTACTTTCTCTTCCCACATTTGTCCAATTTCTTCCAATCTCTTGCCTCTAGTCTCTGGGAATCCGAAAAACACATGGATAGCCATAGCAATACAAAAGACACCATAGATGATATATGTTCTCCAATCAATATTTTTGAACCCAGATGGAGTATACATCGCAATTGCAAAGTTCATAATCCAATTGGCAGCAGTGGAAACAGCATTACCTCTTTGTGAGATTCTGTTATCGCCCCAAATTTCGGAGCAATACACCCAGATACCAACACCCCAGGTAAATGCATAAGCACATACAAATAAATATGAACAAGCAATGGCACCGTTGGAAGCAGGTAACTTCGATTTTGGAATCTTGATGGTGACGGTTTCGCTTGGCGAGTCAATCCATGGAACGGCATAAGTTCCCAAAATACCAGCCAAACCAAACTGCCATGCCGCCATCATCAATGCACCACCAATCAACAATGGTCTTCTTCCAATCTTATCCAAGACAAACAAAGCCGGTATTGTGCAAACGACATTCAACACGTATTGGATTGACGACGCCACCAAGTTGGCATTTCCTGATTTACCAGCCATTTCGAAAATATAGACAATGTAGTACATCATGACATTCATACCAGTCAATTGTTGCCAGATCTGGGCGAATACAGCAGTAAATGTTCTCATAATGTATTTCTTTCTGAACAAAGTAGCATATCCAACGGATTTAGCCGCCTCTTCAATCAACAATTGGTCCTTGATTTCAGAAATTTCAATCAAAACTTCTGGATCTTCTCTATTACCATGGGCTTGAATCTTGGAAACAATAAATTCTGCTTGTTCCCATTTACCTTGTTTAGCAAGCCAACGTGGTGATTCAGGGATAATGAAACATCCCATAAGCAACAACAAACCAGGGATAATTTGAATACCCCAAGCAATTCTAAAACTGGCAACCCCATTGATCTTACCCAACCCATATGAGATGTAAAACATAATCAAGATACCCAAGGTAACAGCAAATTGGAAAAATCCTCCAATCAAACCTCTAATCTTTCTTGGTGCCAATTCAGCACCATAAATTGGTGCAACCGAAGAACCAAAACCAACACCCAATCCAGAAATGATACGACCAATGATTAATTGTGCTCTGTTTTGAGATGAAGATTGAATAGCAGCACCAACAACCCAAAATAAGGCACAAGTCAAAAGGGATAATCTTCTACCAAATGGCTCAGAAACAAATGTGGAGAAGATCGATCCAAAGAATGAACCCAAGGCCATTGATGAAGTAATAAATCCTTGAATTGTTGAGCTAGGTGAATGAAAGTAATTCAAATAAGAATCAGTCCCAAGAAATGCTGACATCGACGAAATATCAAAACCAAACATCATTCCCGCAATGGTGGAAATGCTGGCAATAAAGTAAACGTTGTATATTTTGGGTAAATGGTCCAAGGCTTCATTGGCTTTTAAAGCTGGACCGGAAAATATCCTTTCTATTTTAGCTGACATTGTTGCTGTTGTTATAGGGCTAATGGAAAACAAAATAGGTGTACTATATATGAGCACCCTTTTCTTCAATGGGAATTTTGACGCCTATTTATAATCTTGAGCTAAAGAGAAAACTGCACCAAAGTCCCTTTGTTGCTTCTCTTAGATATACTTCCGATTCATTGTGTCCGACAAATTTTTTGCAATACATCATAGGGTGGCTTTTTTTTTTTGCAACATCATTGTTTTTCCCCCACCGGAATAGATCTAAACAATGGAGGGAGTGTGCTTTGTGAACTTAATGGGCAAACATGTGATCACAAGTCTCCACTTTGAGCAGAAGACAATGCCTATCTAATATGCACACCAGTGTTAAAGACTTGAAAATAACTGTTTCGTGTAATCGACTCAAAAATGGTTGGATTGTTGTACAATTTCCTTGTAAGTTTCTATTGTTTTGAATACGAGAAAAGCAAAAAATAGTGTCAGATTCCAAACAAATTGTCATCCGGCTAACTGGCTCCGAACTGACAATTCTTTCAGTTCTTATTGCACAATAGGTTGTTTACAAATTGCCGCGCCATTGACAGCCCCGTATAGTTTTTCCGTAGCATCGGAATCGCGCGTGCCAAGAAAAATAGATTTTTTCCTGTAATGACGTAAATGTGCATCAAAGGAACCACAGATGAAGTTAAGCGATAGTAACGGTGTATACAGCACAACTACATTAACCGGGGGGTTGCCGCTTGTACAAGAAACGAGGGGTGACTCTATATGGAATAGGAGCTGCCAACTAGATCGAGACTTGCCTTTGTTAGTGGTGAAAGCGATTTCGTTTGTGGTCGACACATAACGTGTGGTCCGCATTAATTTGCATGCACGTATGGACTTCACCCTGAAACGATAGCCTACAACTCGAAAAAGTTAACCAAAACAAATTTATCATTAATAAAATAACCACTATACAAAAGTAAGTTAAACAAGAACTGAAGTCAAAATCACGTAACGAAAATCAAAAACAAGGGAAAACCAATAAGAATATCAACAATCTATTTTTGTTCTTCATCAGTGTTTGATTCTTCCTCCATCAACTTCTCTTCATTATGTTCAACACTCAATTTCCTAGCCAATTCAGCATCTGAGACCAATGGTACAGTTGGTTGCCATGAAGCTGACCTCCAAGCTGGTACTTTCTCTTCCCACATTTGTCCAATTTCTTCCAATCTCTTGCCTCTAGTCTCTGGGAATCCGAAAAACACATGGATAGCCATAGCAATACAAAAGACACCATAGATGATATATGTTCTCCAATTGATATTCTTAAAACCTGATGGTGTGTACATCGCAATTGCGAAATTCAAAATCCAATTGGCAGCAGTGGAAACAGCATTACCTCTTTGTGAGATTCTGTTATCACCCCAAATTTCGGAACAATACACCCAGATACCAACACCCCAAGTAGAAGCAAATGAACAAACAAACAAGTACGAACAAGCAATGGCACCATTAGAAGCAGATAACTTTGATTTTGGAATCTTGATGGTGACACTCTCACTTGGTGAGTCGGCCCATGGTTCCGAATAGCTACCCAAAATACCAGCTAAACCAAACTGCCAAGCAGCCATCATCAATGCACCACCAATCAACAATGGTCTTCTACCAACTTTATCTAAAAAGTATAATGCAGGAACAGTACAAACGGTGTTCAACACGTATTGAATAGATGATGCAACCAAGTTGGCATTTCCTGATTTACCAGCCATTTCGAAAATATAGACAATGTAGTACATCATGACATTCATACCAGTCAATTGTTGCCAGATCTGGGCGAATACAGCAGTAAATGTTCTCATAATGTATTTCTTTCTGAACAAAGTAGCATATCCAACGGATTTAGCCGCCTCTTCAATCAACAATTGGTCCTTGATTTCAGAAATTTCAATCAAAACTTCTGGATCTTCTCTATTACCATGGGCTTGAATCTTGGAAACAATAAATTCTGCTTGTTCCCATTTACCTTGTTTAGCAAGCCAACGTGGTGATTCAGGGATAATGAAACATCCCATAAGCAACAACAAACCAGGGATAATTTGAATACCCCAAGCAATTCTAAAACTGGCAACCCCATTGATCTTACCCAACCCATATGAGATGTAAAACATAATCAAGATACCCAAGGTAACAGCAAATTGGAAAAATCCTCCAATCAAACCTCTAATCTTTCTTGGTGCCAATTCAGCACCATAAATTGGTGCAACCGAAGAACCAAAACCAACACCCAATCCAGAAATGATACGACCAATGATTAATTGTGCTCTGTTTTGAGATGAAGATTGAATAGCAGCACCAACAACCCAAAATAAGGCACAAGTCAAAAGGGATAATCTTCTACCAAATGGCTCAGAAACAAATGTGGAGAAGATCGATCCAAAGAATGAACCCAAGGCCATTGAAGCTGTGATGAACCCTTGAATTGTGGAGCTTGGTGAATTAAAGTAGTGCATATATGATGGTGTACCAATAAAGGCTGACATTGATGAAATATCGAAACCAAACATCATACCAGCAATGGTTGAAATACTGGCAATGAAGTAGACATTGTAGATCTTTGGCAAGTGATCTAAAGCTTCGTTGATTCTCAAAGCAGGGCCTGAAAATATCCTTTCTATCTTAGCAGACATTACAAATAAAGTGATGAGTTAGTAGATGTGTTTGATGAAAATGTAAAACTTTGAATTTGAATTCTAGAGAGAAGTGGTCGCCTATTTATAGACTTTATGGCTCCCATGTGTATATACTCAGTTTTAGCATCATCAACATTGAATTGTAAGAACAACAATACCAACAACAACCACACTACATTTGGTGAAAAGAAAGTTTATTATTGTGCGTTTTGTGTATACGTGTAGTTTATCCCCACCGGATTAAATGAAAACAATAAAGAAATAATCAGACAATAAAAATTGTGCACTACGTCGTAGTGAAATGACACAAATCTCCACGCGTAACTAACCAGCATCATGCACAAGTCGACTATGAAATTTGTCGTCACGTAATAAAAGAAGCTTAATAGATGAATACGCATCATGCAGACACTTTTTTCTTTTTGTTGCTTATTGTTTTTTTTTTTGTTTTTTTCCCCAATTGGTGGGGTTGAAGGTATTATAGCACTCGGTGCATATATAGAAACTCGGTGGTGGTGAAAATTTTTCCGTCTTCAGTTAGATGATAATCTTTCCGAGTAGTAGAGCCAAGAAAATTCTCAAAATTTAGTTTTTCCTCCCTATGACAGAAAACAGGTGATCTATTATTCATATTGAAAAGGATCGGAACGAGACCCTTAACGATGATGATGACGTCGTTGGCACTTGGCATTAACATACATCTTGCATAGAACCTGGTTCTCAAATCTAAAGTGCTTGTCAAGGGTGAAACAAAGTACTGGGGCGAAAGCCCCTCATTGATTTACCAGGAAAAAATCTCACGTAGCAATGTTTTAATACGGGGAATGTAGTGTTTTTTTTTTTTTGTAACGGTGTTATATCGCATTAACTAAATTTTGGATTCTCCGTACACTATACACACGCACACAAAATATGACCGATACTTCCAGCGCCGCCCAACAAAGCGAAAGGATTTTCCTTTGTTTCAATTTATGTGTGTGTTCCCGATATACTTCGTCTAAAGTTCCACTTCATTGTAGATGTGTTACATTTTGAAGTTACAAAGTTTATGTGTTTTACAATAGCAACTAACACACGCACCGGAGTTGGTTCTGATGGCACCTAGTCTCAATTTTTGACGAATTCACTCAAGACTTGTTGGACATCAAGCACTTCCGACCACGAAGCTAATGGTAGATTGGAGTGTTTTAATCCCGACTGTAAAACTTAATTTATGTACGGTTTAACGTAGGCGTAAATGTATTCAGAGAAAAAAATAAAAATCCCTCATTTGTGTAATATAATCAATATGCAGACATCATTTTTAAAAGTTGTATTTTCAATTTGTGTTATGTAAACAACACGAAAAACGTTTGTGTCTGGAGTAGATTTTACTTCAGTTTTTAATTTAGCAACAAAAACAGTAAAGCGGGGAGGGGGGACAGATTTTACCACTTGGTACACACACATCAAACGTAAGAAACAACACATCTCCTTTGTTCTTTCTTGGTACTGTAGTCTAGTGTCGTTTAGTATGTAGTGACTTGGCAACGTCTCTCAGTGGCAGATTTTGACATTCACGACTTTTTAATGATTCATGTGGGAATTTTTTTGATTCTTTTATCAAGCATAGTAAAACAATTCACGTCAGTACTTTTTTTGTTTTCGTATTGTGTATTGCGGTTACAAACCGCATAAGGAAAAATTCAAAAATAGTTTTTCTTCTTTTTGTTTAACCCTTTTTCGTTACCCCAATTTCAGACACTAATTGATTAACAACCAATTAAAGTTTGTGAATCGTACAAAACGGAATCAATTTTACGTATATGCCGATTGCTCACCAAATGCTTAGTGGGTAGTGCACTTACTTCGGATTAAATGTTGGGAGGGAGATATCCCGTAACAGACCATCAATGTGATTCGCCATGGTACACAGCACTTGCTGGTTGCCATTTTTTACCCCAACAGAGAGACAAGCTCCGGTTATGAGCTCTCTCTCTGTATTAACCCTGCCTTATTTTACAGATCGGCTGCGTATCATCGCTTGAGCACATCTTAGTAATTCTCCTCTCCTTATTTCTCCCCATGGGGATGATCATGTGCCCTCCTTGCTGCGTATGTATGTTTGTGAAAACTTTCAAAGATATGGATCACAATTGTGGCAAGCAGGGATTTTCCTCTTGCACACTTTTAGAGTAATTCTTCCATCCCTCTGTACATCCCTCCCCCTTTGAGCTTTGTAGTTACGCAGTAACAAAGGTGAAAATACACGCGGCATTTAAAGCCACGCGATGCAGTGAGAGACGAATTCATGTAACACATACGTCGAGAGAGTGAGAGTGTGTGCTCCGATGCTATATCTACAGTTGATCCGTAACTGTAGTAGAAAAGTGTCAAGAAAAAACCTCAACTATAGACTGGCATAGTTAGTCCGGGCAGAGCTCAACTCCAGCTCAGTTTTCGTTTTGTTCTCCAAGAACTGTACCACAAATCACATATCTGATCATCTTCACCCGAATACAAAGCATTTGGCTCTAACCGAAAGATCTTATTAAGACGTTGTTTGTTTTCGTAATTGCCCTTATGTCTCCTAGTCCCCGCAATCGACCGTATATTCAAAGAGTCTATTAATTATTGTTTTTTCTTTACTTTTCATTTTCGGAACAATCTCGAACACAAGAAAAAATTGTGTCTGCATAATTTTTCCGTACGGCACTTTTTTCAGAATACCAAAAGTACTTTGTGTGAGTTTTAAACGATCTTCAGCTGGTGGGGAAAAAACGAGGCTTTCATTTGTACAGCACGCACGCCTTTTACCACCAGTGAAACATGATGAGATCTAACAAATGACGACAGGAGGCAATTACGAGTCATTACATCATTACATTTCCGGAGAGTTGAACTCATACGTTTAACATGAGTTCGTTTATAGTTGAATCAAAAGTATCTTTATTAATTAAAAGTTGTTGACCGGAGAAATCTCTTTTCACTTGGCATTCGGAACGATCTTTTGAGTCAACACAAAAAGTATTTACTAAAACTGGGGGGGAAAGCTTTGAAGAGTGATACTTTTCTTTTTTTTTTGAGTTTCCCTCACGATACTTTTCTTACTAAGTCATTACTCATAATGCTTGAGTGACACTATATAGGATGGTTACAAATTGGTTACGAGAATGGCGTGTTCTCTCACACTCCCCACACACTCGCACTAGCTCCCTCTCCACAAACAATATCCCCACGTAAAGTATATGTACACTGAGTTAATTTGCCTTTGCAAACACTCTCATAAAAGTGCAGTACTCAATTTGAGGGATGCAAATTTGTTTATACGTTTGTTTCATCACTTACTTCCAATACGTTTCACCCAAGTATTCAGACGATATAGCTTCAGTTTGCGAATTTCGTCTCCTTTTTCTTCCCCACTTTTTTTCTGGTATCACGAAATCACTCGAAATGGATTGCTTTTGAAGTTTGTCAAAAGTAAGGATCTGAGATGTAGTCACAAGACGCGTAAGGTGCGAGATTCCAAGTAAAACTTTAATACATCTTGCATTACAAATCAATATTCGTTTGAAAAACTGATACAATACCTATACTATGTATCACCTGTGTGACAAATTCATGAATCTTCTTGGTATATCCCCTGCTGTCTGCGACTATTACTCAAATCAACCAAAGAAACAGTGGGAACTTTTCAAAGTCGTATAACTTGGTCAAAACAAATTGTTGAATTTTTCGGTGGCTGAAAACTTTAATAACAGTAATTTTTTTCAGCATTTTCTCTCTTCGTAAGAACCTATTCTTCCCACCCATACTTTGGAGCCTCTCAAAGTCCCCATGGTCTTAAAAATAAAGGATGGTTTACCGATTTGAAGAACGCTTGTTGTAAATACATGACTTACTGAGTGTGAACTAATTTTGTTGTATACTTAATTGCTTCAAACAAAATCTATATCATTCTTTGATTAACACAAGAAGTCTTCCTAAAACTGGCCCTTTATCGTAATTGCCGTGAGTTCCAATCACAGTGGTTATGAAAAGGGGCAAAAGCAATGGTGATTCTGTTTTTTTTTTGCTTCTTTTTGTAACGAAGACAGGAGAGGAAGTTCCCTTGAAGTCTGTCAACACGACAAAGTGTTTGTGAAGTGCATAATCTCATGGAATTTGGGTTTGGCGTCAGGGTCTTTTGTATCCCACCTCACAAATGCTCATGGTGTACTCACTGTATTGATTACCGACAAATTTTTTTACAAGTTTGAGTATTTCCCACCCTAACAATGGGAAATATCCTGGACAAGTGTTGAAGATGCAAAAAAGCATCCAAAATTATGCATTGATTGTTTCAACATATGTACTTTGGTATTTTCTTTCGTCATATCAATAAACCGTTCTCCTCAAACTTTGCTTTTTCGTTTGTGATGAGAGAAATGAAAGGTGAATCAGTGTCCAGTGGTTTTCATTTGAATCGAAATTCGAGAAAACTTGATGGATTAGTTACATCCGAGGTCGAGGACACTTTTCAGTTTATGATTAGTAAAAGATTTGTTACGAAAAGGTTCTATAACGAGTTAACATAAGAAATGTAGAGTTATTTTCAAACTTACTCTGAGAACGATGTCCCCCTTAACTCTGTAAATACGCCAGACAATCTTCCTTTTAAAATCTCAAACTATTCTTCACATTCTATAAAATTCTCCAAAACATACAAATCAAAACTGTTCCCAAAAGACTCCAAACTCGTAATAAGTAAAAAAAAAAAACAAAAAACACACCTACCCTCAAACTCACAAGTCCACCCCGTCTTATTTGCAATCACATTTGCAGCTCGCCCTTCCTTTCCAACCAATACTTCTTATTATCACTAATAATTTGACAAGTATAGTTCAAACTAGGATAAACTTGACTAATATTATTAAACAAATTTTCAGCAAATGTACCAATAAAGAACAATTGTCCCAGTGGGATGTTTGGTTTGTTTTGCAAGATTTCATTCAATTCAAATGGTAAATGTTCATACTCAATTTCATTTTCTAGTTCAAGAAACCATTCTGCTCCTTGAGCGTCATCTGTAAAGGATGCAATTGATGATGTGGAGATTGATGATCTTGTGGTTGTATCGGTATCGATATCCGCTTCGACATCGGCATCATCACCATCATCGTTGCCATCGTCATCATTGTGGGATGAGAATCCCGCTTGTTGCTGTTTGTTCAACAATTGATCAAGTTGATTAACTTCGTCAAACTCACGTTGCAACACTACTGCCCATTGTGATGAAACACGTAATGGTCTAGTGACGTTGGATATGTCGGCACATTTGATGAGTAAAGCAGATATCAACTTGATCTTATTGTCATTGCTCATTGGTTCATGTTGTGAACCAGCGCCATCATCATTAAAACCTTGTTTGGTACTAGCACTGAAATTCTTCAATTTCGACATGTATTCGAAATGCTCTCCCATATCGGTAGCCAAGATGGACGACACTATCAAGTCATGCAAATTCAACAATGAATCTTTTTCGATTTTAATTTGTAATAAACTGGGCCAGCATACATTGAGTACTTTATTAATGAAAATCGATGCATGATATGATTCCAATACTGAACGATCATTGTAAACTAATGATGTAGGTGTCCTGTTTTTGATCATAAATGCATTTGTAGTTCCCGGATGGCCAACATCATGGCCCAATGCCGCAACCAATAACCCCAAAGTTTGTATCAAATTCAAACTTGGTTTAGATATGTCCTTGACAGTAGATGCAGCTGAAACTTCTGAGCCAGTGGGTGAATCGGATCGATTGAAAGACGATGTCGAGCTCCTGCTTCCACCACCACCCACCGCCTCCAATAATATCTGGGTTAAATCAACCAGACTGAAAACTCGGTTAGTAGCAATCAACTCAACATCATTGGCACTCTTTGATAATGCCAAGTTCTCCACTTGGTAAGGATCAATAATAAATTGTTTAAACTGAGGTAAACAACCCAACCTGACAAGAAAATGAAAGCAAGCTTGCAACACATCAACAGCATGACGGAAATTATGGAAAGGATTGCCTGATCTATAAGTATCTCTAACAATGAAAATAATCGCCAACAATTCATTTCGATTGGGGAAATGCAAACCCTTGACAAAATTGCCATCTTGTTCATGTTGTTGTTGCAAAACTTGATGTAATGCATAATTAATCATTAAATAAGCACAATAAACTAAATCGTCGCTCGACAATTCATGAGCTGGGAAAGCCCAATTTCCCACTGTTGAACAAAGATATGATAAATGTTCCTCATTGTCAGTGTTTGACAACAAATTGAAAAAGTCAATTTCCTGCAACACCAATTGTTTCAATTTGATTAAATGTTGAGTTGCATGGTGAGATCTAGTAATGTTTTTGTACAATAGTTCAGCCATTGTCGGTATTCTGTGTTTTGTATCGAATGCATTTTGGACCATTGTTGTGCCTGACCAAATTCCAATACGAGATATTCTATGGTACAATTTATCGATAATGGAATTGAGCTGATGTTGTAACAAAGGGTAATCATCATGGTCATGCGGTATAATGACAATGTTTAAGTGACTAAAGAAGTAGTCGAGTAAAGTCACTCTATCTTTAAACAGAAGCAGTTCCAACAGTGTATGAGTGGTATGTTGGTGATGACGACTTTGATACAGCTGCAGTTGCGACTGCGACTGCGACTGCGACTGCGACTGCGACTGCGACTGCGACTGCAGATGATACTGTTGGTGATGATGATGATGATGATGATGGTGCTTGTGATGATGGTGATGGTGCTTGTCCTCCTTCGAAGAAGGAAGTATGACCAATATAGGATGGTTTATATCTGCTTCTTGACTACCTTTCTTGAACAAGTACTCAATCAACGACTTGAAACTGGCAAAAAACTCATTGTGCTGTTGTTCATGTGTTCTGTGTTTTGATTTCACTTTGAAATTGGGAATATCCTTATACAACGATAGTATTTCAAGCATTGTGTGGTGTTGGTAGTGTTGACTTACGACTAGGGACTGTTTAGTACCGAGGCAAAGGTCAAGTCAAGAAAAATGTAGTATAGATATTCTCAAAAAGAGCTCAATATTTGACAGTTGAGTAGCAGCAAACTGGGTATGTGTGTGTGTGTGTGTGTGTGTGTGTGTGTGTGTGTGTGTTGTAGTAGAGTACTTTTGGTAGATTCGTGGTCCCAGGTAGTAGTAGAACGGGGAAGGTATTCTCCAACTTGATATAATATATATATATATATATATATATTTGTATGATTAATGAAATGGGATGGGATAAGTACTCTTTTTTTTTTTTCTATTTCTTTTCCTTTCTTATTCAGTGAGTTTTGGTCTTTAGGTCACGAGACTCTCTTCCTTTTGTTGTATCTTGCTCTTGTTCTAGTTCTTATTCTCTATAGGTGGATTGATTGATGAAAGATCTCTCTCTCTCTCTGTTTTACTCGCTCTTACTTTCTCTTCCCAAAACAAAAAACAAAGAGCAAAAAAGAAATTTTTTTAAAGGAAAACAAAATTAAGTTTCCGATTGAAGAATAAAAATTTCTTTTTTGTTTTTTGCTCTTTGTGTGTCTTTGTGTGTCTTTGTGTGTGTGTGTGTGTGATGTGCTACCAGTTGGTCTACCCGTTAACCACAACAACGTTTAAATACTTTATACAAACGTAGAGGTTAAAAATTGCAACCCTACTACTTAAACAGCCTAGCTAACTGTCTAGTGTTCATCAAAAGTATAAGCACACGTTCTTTTTCATAATCTATAAATAACTAGTTAACCAATGCATATCCCTAACTCTACACTCTCTCTCTCTCTCTCTCCTTCTCTCCCGTATTACCGTCTCACTACTCCCAAATATATCCCCACCAACACAACCAATCCAGCAAAAACCACATTCATTCTAACAATCCTCTTATTTCGCTTATTCTTATTATGTACATGAATCAGTCTATTAATTTCCTCCAACAAGTTCAATTTGTCATTTACTTCATTCTTCATCAATTGCTTTTGTTGCATAATCTTATCCTTGTAACGATTAGTTGTTGCTTCAAGATTGTTTAAATTTGCATCAATCTCATTCAACTTTGATAAATTCTCACCAATTATTGTGTTATTGTTATCGCGTGTTTGTGACAATTTGTTAATCAACTCTTGTCGTAAATTGTGCATGGTTTTATACAACATATCCAAATATTGAGATACAAGATCAAGTTGTATAATGGTTGCTTTAGCTGGATTGGTTTTGGCATAAATCATGGCTTTGGTTTTAATAATCACTTTCTCAGAAATGGTGGATAGAATCTTGATTAATTCCTCGTACTGATCGTCATCATTGTTATCATCGCCTACAACTTTGTGCTTGTTGTGTCGATGATGTCCATTGTGTTTTTGATTATGATGTTTGCGTTTCTCCAATTCTTCCAAAACATTATCAATATTGATCAAATAATTAACAAGCTTATCATCTTCAATAACGTGCCTGGTGTCATACTCGAATCTGAATCCACCATTATGCAATACATTATTTACCAAATCTTCACTTGCATGTGCAGGGAAAGCAACACCATTACCATTTATACTGTTATTGTTAGTGTTATTGTTGTTCAATACCAAGTCCGATTGCTTCTGCTGCTGTAGCGGCTGTGGCTGCTGCTCCTGCTGCTCCTGCGGCTGCGGCTGCTGTGGCTGTAGTTGCTGCTGTGGCTTTATCTTTGGCAGCTCATCTACGATTTGTTTCTCTCGATCTTTCAACTTCTCCTCTTGTTTCTCCAACCTCATTTGTTTTTCATCTAGATTTACTTCACGATCAAGCAATTGTTGTCTTTGTGCCTCCTTACTAACCTGCTCCATTGTTTCCTTGTCTTGGTTTAAATCATCAGGCAGTTTTTTCCAATCGCTACTACCACCACCACCACTACCGCCACCACGTGTAGCTCCTTTCACTGGTTTCAATGGAGTCAACGCACTCAAATTGACATGACTATTCAGCAATGACGAAGGTAATAAATCCTCATTAAAATACCTACTCCCATTCATTTCACTTCCAGGTGAAGGTGGCACTTTTTTAGACGAGCTCAAAAACTGATCAACTAATCGATTCTTTTGCTCCTTTCGTGAATGTTCCATCTTATGTGCATGCAAACTCTGCGTACTAACATTGGCACTGTACCCACTACCATTACCATTGGAATTGCCATTATTATTGCTTTTCAAGTCTCTAAACCAGGGACTATTCAATAACCCAGGAGTATCACCAACAACAGACTGCTTCAGTCGATCGGATTTCCCACTTGTTGTTGAATGTCCCTTCCATTTATTCCTGTCCAAATTAAAGTACCCGGTACTACCGCCACCATCATCACGAGAAAGTACTGGCGGTGTAATCCTATCTCTATCAAGCAACATACGTAGATTATCACTCGACTTAGAAAGTGTTGGCGGTGTTGTTATTGATGATGCTGACGACGATGTTGATTTACGTTTGTGGTGACTGTATCGTGGTGTTTTTATACTGCTATCCGATCGATTCTTATTACTCATGGGAAACCCTGTTGGCGATTTCTGCAGCTCTTGATTAAGTCGTTGTGTTGCATATTTTTGCAGGGGCGACGACGACGACTGAGTTTGTTGCCAAGAATTGTTGATAATGGGGTAATAGGACTTGATGCTTGAGGTGTCAATAACCGGAGCAGTCCCGTTACTGGAGTTTAGATCTTTAAACTTTGTTGATATTCGTCGGTCTTTACTTTGCTGCTCCGGTTGTGTTGGGGTCACAACATTTGTCGAACCATTATTAGTTTTGGTGGATTCATTGTCCTTGTGTTGGTCATTATTCGTACAGTTTTGCAGTTGAGAAGGTGTGGTACCATTTGATTGCAGTAGTCGTAGATTCGACTCTGGTTCTGTTTGAAATGATGTATTGATGTCTTCTTTGTTACTAGACATTGTGTGTGTGTGTGTGTGTGTGTGTGTGTTGCCCACGTTCTGATGTACTATTTTCAGTCTGCTCTGCTTGGACACATTTGTTACAGTGTGATAATTCGAATTGGTGTTAATGGCTGGCGTCCTCCCCTTTCACTATAGCCACTGAAATAATCTCTTTTAAGTGGTTGCTGTTTGTGTATATGTAAAGATCTAATTGTATCAAATACCTGTCAATCGAAATATCAATGTGTATGTCTCTGTCTTGTTACTAAAAATATTTCTTTACTCGTACTTGTTGGCACTTTGTGCAACAATCACCCAGAAACACGCATATAACGGATATATTCATATTTAGTATACAAAACATAGCACTTAGACACATACTCCTCTACTTACTCCTCCTCTTCTTCTTACTTTGCAGCTGATCCTCTTCCACCAGCACCTTGGGCAATCAACTTCAATGTTTCATCACTAATCTCAACATCAACCAACGCTTTCTCACCTTTGCCTTGTGGGTTTGGCAAGAATCCAATCTTGATCAAATAACTAATATAAACACCCATCTGATCAAGAGTCACACCTTTCCCAGCACTCAGATCTACACCAGTGTAAGCTTCATCTTTCTTCAATGAGGCTCTGGCATTAGTATCATCCAATTCTGGTGCTTTAGTGTCTTGTGGTAAATTATCTAAAACGAAATGCAACAATGGAAACAATGCACTTTCCTTCAGCTCATCTACAACAAACGTCTCCAATTTGCTAGTCCAAACGGGGTAATCTAATGGGCTGATGTCATATCCATACGATTTCAAACATCCCAAAAATTCATTAAATTGTATTCTTGGGTGGCCAGTTACTTGAGCAACGGTTAATGCAACATCACTAGGTGGGCTCAATGCAGTTGATGTAACTACTCTAGCAACATGATCCACAGGGACCATGTTCACGTTATTGGTAATATCAGGATAATAACCCAACTCAGTAGCTCCTTTCAACATTCGCAATAAAAAGTCATCGGTATTGGATGCACCGGTTTCAGTGAATCCAGTGACATAACCTGGTCGTATGATGCAACCACGTAATCCACGTTCCCCAGCACGACGGACAATGTACTCGGCAGCCCATTTGGATTGGCCGTACCCATTGCCTAACCCCTTAGCTGAACCTTCCAAATCATCGGATTCTGGAATACCATCTTTACCTTGTTTCAACAACTCATCGGATAAGTTTACAAAATAATCAGTATCAAGCGTTGATGTCGAAGACACAAATGCAAAATTTTTGGGCTTGCCGTCACCAGCCATGTTGAGGACATTGATTGTACCTATAACATTTGCATCACGTAATTGAGAATATGGGTAGACCCAATGAACAAATGCACCATTATGGATGATGACATCGATGGTGTTGGTCAATTGTTTCCACTCAACATCAGGCAAGCCAAAATGTTCCTTAGAGAGATCTCCAAGAACAACTTCAATTTGGTCCTTCCAAGAGTCTTGCCAGATACCGTAAGTGACTCCAGTTTGACGGATTCTCTCCAATCCTGCCTCCTTTGATGATGCTCTGACGTGAGCATAGACTTTAATATCAAGTGTTCCCCTTCTTGCTTCTAATAAATCGCGAATTATAAATGAACCCAAGAATCCAGTGGCACCGGTAAGAAAAACATTTATTGATTTTCCAGGCAACTCTTGCAACGAGTCATAGTTTGCATGCAAGGCAACAGATGACAAATTTTTGGCATCTTGAGCGTAATCAATAGCAACTTCTTTCTCGCTGTCATCCTTGTCTGCGTCTTCTTCAATTTTGTTTGCTCCGGCAAGTTCAAAATCCTTGTTCCCCTTGAGTACTTTTTCAACTTCTTTAGCAAATTGCTCAACTGTTGGGTTTTTGAAAATCACACCAAGTGGAATCTCCACATTTAACTTCTTTCTCAATTCAAAAATCATTCTCGTTCCCAAGATTGAATGACCTCCTAAATCAAAAAATGAATCGGATTTGCTGATACTCGATGGACGGTTAGGCAAAACTTCAAACCAAAGATTCTTAATTTGTTGTTCCAAATCAGACAATTCCTCTTGCGCAGTAGTTTCTATGTCCTTGGCAGATTGACTCAATCTGGACACGGCAACAAGTTGAGCGGTATCTGGGAATGGCAACTTGGGTTTATCTACTTTACCATTTGGATTCAATGGTAGTTTGACAAGGGGTACAATGATTGTTGGAATAGCATACGATGCTAGCTTCTTTTTCAAGTATGCTTTGATATCCCTAATCAACTCTCTATAAGCAACCAATCCTTTAACAATTGGATCTTTTGCCTCTTCGGCATCCTCGTCAAACTCAGATTTGTAACTAGACAATTCGGGTGAGTCCCTTGGTACAATATAGGAAATAAGTGTGGGCTCTTCATTTTTATCTCTTCTCACTAGCGTGACATTCTCTCTCACCAAAGGATGCTGTGACAAATGGGTATCAATTTCACCCAATTCAATTCTAAACCCTCTAATCTTGACCTGATCATCAGCTCTACCACAACACTCAACGTTCCCATCGGGCAAGTATCTTCCCAAATCACCAGATCTGTACATTCTATCTCTTGGGCCAAGCCACCCGGCACTTCTCCATGGCTCATTGGCACTATTGGCTTGATCTTTTTCAATCCATGTATTTGGATCAACATACCAGTTAGTGATGAATTTTGCTGCATTCAAATCGGGCAACCCACGATACCCTTCTGCCAATCCTGCAGCACGTACATAAATCTCTCCAACTTCACCAACACCACATGTTTGTGACCTGTCGTTTCTGTTCACCACCAAAAGCTGGACATTTTGCATACCAGTTCCAGCAGGCATAACATCCTTCAAATTTTTCAAGTAGTTGGGATTGGCTTTTCTATTCTCAATTTCAAAGTAAGAAACAGATCGTTGCGTTTCAGTGGTACCATACATGTTAACAATGTAGACATTCTCTGCCAATGTTTGCAACCTCAAACAGTCTCTTTTGGTCAAGATATCACCCACAAAGAATGCATGATGTAACGATGGGATTGCTGTTGTTGCCTCTGCGCTCAATAATTGTCCCATGGCTGGAGTCAAGTGTGTCACTGTTGCACCATACTCTGCCATCCATTCCGCCAATTTACCTGGGGTACCAATGTCATCAGCAGTAGGCACTAACAACTGTGCCCCTAAAAACAAAGGGGTAAACATATCTCTTTGAATTGGATCATGCGCAATACCGGATAACATTGTAAACTTGTCATTTTCAGACAATCCGAATCTTTTTGCCATCCAAGGAAAGTAGTAGGCTAATGAATAATGACGACCAAGGACACCTTTTGGAATACCTTCTGAACCCGAAGTGAAGGACAAGGTTGGATTTGAATCAGGACCAACAATAATTCCAGTTGGTTGATCCTTAAACTTGGTATACTCTTCAAGAACATCCTTTCCATTCAACTTGCCCCCAACCAAAGACCCGTCATCATTGATTTTCAATTGCGGGATGGAAGTAATAACGTCCAACTCATTGTCGATGTAGTCGGTAACCAACTTGTCCAAAGTCCCTGCTTTTTCCAATCCGATCAACCCTTTGGGCTTCGCAACAGAAAGGTAGATATTTTGTCTTGCTGGTGGGTATGCTGGGTCTATAACTGAAAATGTTGCTCCTGCTTTCAAAACTCCCATTACTGCAACCATCAAATCAACACCACGATAAGCATAAATCATAACGATATCTCCCTTTTTGATTCCAGTTTCTTTCAAATAATTACCCACTATGTTTGATGCTTGATTGATTTGTTTATAAGTAAAGTGTCTGGTTTTTGAGTTTGGATCCATAAAGGAAGCTGTTTCCACTACACAAGTCTTTTCAGGGTGCTTCTCAGCATTCGATTGAAAGATATCTTGGATCGCACCACGATATCCTGACCAGTCCAAGTCGATGGTAGGATCTGGCAAATTGGCTTTTTGAGATGGCGTTACTAAATTCACTTTAGTAATGACAACGCTGGGGTATCTCAAAACTTCAGCCACAAAATGGGAAAACTGTTCACGGAATATGTTGATTCTATCATGGGAATACAACAAGGCATTATAAAAAATGGTATAATCTGTTCCATTGGTGTATATGGCTAAGTCTCTAACCGACCCTTGTACAGTGGTATTCAACTGCTCATTAGGATTTGAGTGTTGGTACGATACTTTGAAAAGGCCAGGGTTGTCTTCCAACTTTTTGGCAATTCTAATATTTTCCGAAACCTCAGTCAATGTTTGGTAATCAATCTGCTTGACATTGTTTTCAAACTCTTTTCGTACCTTGTCTGCCAACTCACTAAACTTCAATTCTGGTGTCAAGTTCAACCTGATGATGAATTCACGAGATCCAGATGACTCATCGGTCGAAATGACTATGTCCTCATCACCAGTCAATCTGTAAACCAATGCAGCGAATACTGCTAATCCGGTGGTGAAATCAGAGACTTTATCAGCAATGGAGAAGCTCAAACTGCTTTCAACTGATTTGTTGTTTGCTGGTTTCAAATAGTCATGGGGGAGAACTGACAATGTTGGGTTGTCAAGGTATTTAACCCAAAAGTCGGACATGTTTAGTAGGGCTTGTTTAATGAGTAAAGTTGGTGTAGTAAGTACCCTTCTAGTTCTTTGAAGCGCTTACAGGGAAAAAAAGTGAAAAATTGCCAGAAATGGAACTGCATATAATTTATATAGACAGAGGGAATCGCCTTACAAATCTCTATGACTCAATAAAAATTTCAGGTAGCGTTTGTCTTTTATACAATGGATGCAAAATGTATTTTCGATAACGACGAAAGAATGAAAGCAACGACAACAGGTACATATACACCTTCAATTCATAAACAAAAACTGTAAATCATCTGGAGTCAATTTGCTAACAGCAGCCTCATCGTGGTTGATGGTAGCATTGATCATATTTGCCTTCTTTTCTTGCAACTCAATAATTTTCAGCTCAATACTGTCTTCAATACAGAATCGGGTAATCCTAATTGGCCTCTTTTGTCCAATTCTATGAACACGGTCCATAGATTGCCATTCAACACTAGGGTTCCACCAAGGATCCATCAAAAACACTTGTGAAGCTTCGCACAAGTTCAAGGCAACACCACCTGCTTTTAATGACACCAAAAACACCTCAACTTCAATATTGTCCATGAAATATTTGATTGTGTTGTCACGTTGTTGTGGCGACATAGACCCGGACAATTTCGCAGTTTGAAATCCTGCTCTCTTTAACCTCCACTCAATTAAATCCAACATTGAGGTAAATTGCGAAAACACAATGGACTTTATGGTGTGCTTGTCGGACCTGAGCTTGTATAACTCCTCGACAAGTGCTTCGATTTTGGTTGATGATCTCCATTCACCTCCATGGGAACCCTGTTTGATTCTGTTGACAATTGAAGCCTTTGTAAACAACTCTTCATCAACTTCAAGTGCTGGTTGCTCTAAATCAATTGACAATCCAATGTGACAAACAGGACATGTGAGTTTGCTGTTAATACCGTCGAACGATTCAATATACTCTTGAATACACATACGGCAAAATCTATGATGGCATTTTGACTCAATCGGCTCTTCGGCTTCGTCGTCGCATAGTTGACACATAATCACCCCATCAATATGGTCAGCAATCTGGTTTGTGCCATATCTCTTCAACACCAAGTCGGGGTGATCTGCCAATTGTCTCATTCTGGTGATCAATGTAAAAATATTGGCATAATTGTTCAACACCACACCCTCAGCGACATAGTCATTGAACTTTCTTTTGGAATCACTGTAAAGCGACGTGTAAAGATCTCGCTCTTCTTCGTTAAACCTGTCACGTCTAATTTCAACAATCCTAGGTGGCAATCCCAAATCGTCAGCCCTTTCGATTTTGGTTCTCCTCAACATCATATTGTCCAACAACAATCGCAAGTTCTTGAAACTGTCCATACCATCACCTTCTAATCCAAATTTTAAAATATTCTTCAACATAAAATGGTTAAAAAAGTTTGTGTGCATCATCCCAGGGTGTCCACAAAAGTCACAAGTTCTTCCGTTGGAGAACTTCCAGTCATTACTAGCACATTCACATTTAGTGCAAAAATACTTGTGGAATGGTTCTAGTTTCATATACCTGATCAAAGAGTATATTTCACCGATTCTGTTTTGTAAAGGTGTACCAGTTAAACACCATCTCTTTTTTGTTTTCAAGTAGTTTGCGGCCCTCGAAGTGTTTGATGTTCTATCTTTGATGTTGTGGGCTTCATCCAAAACAACTCTATAAAACTCCGTTTCATGCAACGCTGATTTTTCTTTAACGAGATTCCCTTTCCTACGAAACCCATATTGTTGTTTTCTAAAAGAAGACTCCAAAACTGAATACGAGGTAAGAATGACATCGTATCCCTCCAACTCACTAACCTTGTTCACTCTATTCCCGCCATGAAATAACAACACCTTCAACTTACCATCAGTATGTCTCTCAATTTCGTTCTTCCATTGCATTAAAGCAACAGTGGGACCAACAACCAAATTCGGCTTCTTGGTCGTGTCATGCATAAACAAACCTATTGTTTGTATTGTTTTACCCATACCCATCTCATCAGCCAAGATGCCTCCTTGAAATCTCCCTTCTTCTTGCTTTAAAAGCCAGTTCAACCCTTCCAATTGAAATGGCAACATCTTTATTGTCATACCAACAGGATGTTCAGCACGCTCTGGTTTGATGGGTTCATAGTTGGCCAAGTCTGTGAAGACAGTTCGCAACTCAGGGTGATTTGTGTAAAGGTTGTTTGTAGAACGTTCGTAATGCGATATTTTAGGTTTTGCTGCTTTTTTAGTCCTAGCCGGTGCCCTTTTCCTCCTTACTTGCTTTGGTTTGGGTGCGGGTTCTTCTCTCGCGGGTAGATTTGCCAAAGGCTCATCATCAGAAGAGATTTCTATGACAACTCTGTCGTTAGTTGCATGGGTGGATGATCCCAAATATTCAACATCGTCATCATCAGACGATGCCGTGTCTTTTTCATCCTCCAAACTTAAGGTGAACTCTTCGTCGTCATCAGAAGAAGACTCATCGGCTTGAGGTGACACCCTTTTCTTTTGGTTGCCATTGCGACGCGTTGGTGTGGTCCTACGCGTGGCAACACGCGATTTTGTAGGTGCTTCCACATTGGCATAGGTATCGGAATTCACCTCTTCATCACTTTCATCATCAGTTGGTGTTTCGGTATATGTGATGCTCCTGGCTGTTTGTCTTTTTGGTGTTTTTCTTCCGGTGGTTCTTCTTCTCTTGTTATCAGTGTCACCAACCACAAATCCACCACCAATATCACTAAGATCAGAAACTGGTTCCAGGTGATCGCCTTCATCATATGCGTTGTTTAGTGAACTCATACTTTGTAGTCTGTTTCAAAGTGTTTGCTTTGCTGAAGTTGCTAAAGGTTTTAAGATGAAATGAAAATGTCTGAAATTTTATGGCAAAATTAACTACAAATCTATTGCACAAAAGGGTTTGCAAAAATAAAATAGCTGTAGTCGTTCGTCATTTTGAAAAATAATTGCTTTGTGTGCAAATATGTCTCAAATATGCATCTCATTTAAAAGAGTATTGGAATAGACATTATTGGACCAGCTTGTCTCATAAAACAGTCACCATAAAACTTACAGTGTAATTCAACTGTTCTATTACCCTTTTGAGACCCGATACTACTCACAGTACTGCTGTGTCCATTTTTATACGTACAATTACACACACCTGTCTAAATGTTTCCTGCTGCTGCAGCTTTTTCAGTTCTCTCTGCATCAAAAAGGAAATCGATATACGACTTGTCAAACATGTGGACTCTAATAAAACCATCCTCTCCTCCACTGCTGTAACCAGTACCATCTGGGTGTACCGCGATTGTATTTAATGGACCGAAATGACCCTTGACACGACCAATCTCCTCCTCAAAGATCTTGTGATAAAATCTGGCTTCGAATTTACCTTGTGATTCGGCTGTGGTAGTAACATTTCTTGCTTCTTGACCTCCTCCCAAGATTACGAAATCTTTCAACGGCGTAATGGCTGCGGTATTCATTGGTGCATCGGCCTTGTAAACTTTTAATATTTCAAACGTGTCAACATCAATCAAAGTAGCGCATTTGTCCTTAGATGAAGTTATAAAATAGGATTTATCCTCTGGTGCAAATTGAATGTCAGTGACACTTACTATTTTTTCCTCATTGTGTATACCGTGTGCTTGAATCTTTTTAACCAACTCTCCTGTTTCAGCATCGTACTTGGATACAAAGCCATCATTGTGTCCAGCTATTATGTATTTACCGTCGCCAGACCATCCAGCAACAGTGGCCTTGGATCCATCCTCCTCTCTTTCAATAACCAAGGCTGGATTTTCATTTTGCTGAGTCAAGGTGCTTGGATCACGGTTTAGGTCATACACAGATATCGTCCCAACATGTCCCATTACTTGATCGGCAATTGCTAATAATTTCGATCCATCTGGTGAAAAGGCAACTCTTCTTACAGGTGAAGGACTGTTCCAAGTATAAACACATTCTCCAGTTTCAACCTTCCATAACTTTATAGCCAAATCACCACCACCAGTAGCACATAACTCAGTCTCTGGATCAACGTCGATTGACCAAATTACACCGTTATGTCCCTCCAAAGTTCCTAATCTTTCTCCATTTGATGAGTACCAGATTGATGCAGCATTATCTTTGGCCACAGAAAAAAGTAAATCACCTTCTCTGTTATACTTCACTTGCGTTAAAGAACGCTCGTGTCCCATTAACTTGATTGGTCTCATCGTAAACTATAGTCGTAATGGTGCTAGGGGGAAGGGGGGTACGTGATGCTTAAAAGTCTAACCTTTTTCAAAAGTGAAAAATTAGAAAAAAAAATTTCGCCAGAAACGATTTCGGTCGTGCAATACTGCCGAAGTTCATCAACTGTGATACAAGGATCTTTTTACAAGTGCATAAACATTGTGGAAAGAAGAAAGATGCGTTCGGTTGTGAAGGCTCTTCCGTAAACAATGAAGTTACCGGAACTCTAGCCACTGCACGGAAGTACGAGGGAGTGATATTGGCCACTGTAGTGTTACTAAATCATATATTCATACCATAAAAATACTTATTGCAATGTCAAAAAGGGGAATAGTTGGTCTCAACAAACGTCTTCAATGACTCTTTCCTTCCCGTCATGGTCGCCATAATCCAATTTCAATTTCCTGTTGAATAATTCCAACAACCAGTCAAAGCACAACTTTGTTACAGCAGGATCATATCTTCCTTTACTATTTTCATCTCTAACAAAAGCATGTTGAGCATCATTGATTTCAATAAAGGTCAATTGGACATTATTGCGTCTCAATTCACTTCTTATCAAATCTCTTCCCTCCAAAGGAACGTGATTATCCTTGTCGCCAAAAATCATCACCAACTCTCCTTTAATTTCACCACACCTTTTCAAAGAATCATCATTCTTGCCCTTGCCAAGTGCATGGATATGGATATCTGTGGCAAAGAAGCACACTGCTGCCTTCACACGTGGGTCCAATGCAGTTCTAAATGCCAAGTGACCTCCCAAACACATACCGGTTGCTCCAATGCTACCATTACATGTAGGTAAACTCAACAAATAATCAATGGTCAACTTGGCATCTTCATCGTACGAGCTCAATTCTTTTTCAATCTTGTACCTATTACCCTTGTCAGTACCTTCATCATCATAAGCCAAAGCTTCTGGACCTTCAAAGTTGTGGTAGACTGAAGGACAAGCAACAATAAATCCTTGACCGGCAATGTCTCTAGCGAATCTGGCAACTGGCGGTGTCACTTGATAAATCTCACTGTATACAACTACCCCAGGAAATTTCACTTTTGGATAGTTGGGAATCTTTGGATGAAACAAAAAGATTCTCATTGTAGTCCCATCACTGGTTTTGACGTCGGTAAATGAGTCTTCGATCAACATTGTGAGTTATTGAAAGGTCAATTGAATATGGGTCTTGCGATCTAAAAAAAAAAGGCGTAGACCGAGTGGTTGTTGAAAAATCGTCCCAAAAGTTGGAAAATGAGAAAAATGACAATGGCAAAGCGGGTTATTAAGGTTTTTTGGGTGATTAATATAAATAAGGAAATGAGTGTTAATTCATACTTTGATTTGCATGCACTATAACACATGTTGTAACTAAACATGCCGCCTTGGCCCGTACTCCCTTACCCAATCAAATAGTCTGCACAGTTTTTGTATTTCCGATGGGAAGGCCGAGTAAACAGACATTGCCCAAAACATTGCAGATACGGTCCTCTACTCAATACAGGGTATTCAACTCGTCACCCTTCTTTATAACACGATTTCCATCTATTATAAAGCTATTTACAAGCAGCGTCGTGGACCTCTCATTTCTTTTGCAACTTGGCCAACCTTTCAGCTTCTTTCTTAGCATCAGCTACATGGAAATAGTTAGTATTGATTTACGTTCTTCCTTTTCCAGTATACATACCAGCTGCCTGTTTTATTCTCATCCGCTCAGCGTCCGTCTCCATGCGTTTATTCTTATCGCCTTGTTTTTGACTTTTTTTGGCTTCTTCTTGTTTCTTGAGATTTTTAAGTCTCGCAAGCTCTCTTTGGTTACCTCTAGCCATGATGAAACGTGTGAAAGCAACTGAGTTTGGTGGATTGCTGAGTCCAAGTGGTCCTGTATTGCACTCGAAGTACGTCGTCGTGGTGGTGGTGGTCAATGTTTCGCCAAAATTTTGGCCACGTCGACATAGATAGCATGACTCAATTATATGCAGGATTTGACTACAAGAACTGTACTAAGTTTTACGTTCGATTAACTTTCTCTCTCTATACTTATTGTTCTTTCATTTCCGTTATGAGTGAACGGTCTTTTTTGGGATCATATGGAGTTAATAGAAACTTGGAGAATTTCTTCAAGTTGTCCACTCCTCTAATTTCAGTTCCAAGTAAGGGCATTTTTACCAAATGGTAATCTTCATACAACTCAGCCATTTGATCCAAGTACTTCTTTTGCATCTTCCATCTACTCACACACCTTTGGCAAGGGTGTTCATCATCGTCGGCGAATAACAATTGGTTGACAACGATTGAGTTGACATCCATCTTGTATGACATCAATTCTTGAATCATTCTTTCAGTTTCATACAATGACAAAAATTCGGAAATACAAACGCAGACAAATGTGGTCAAGTCTGGATTAGTGAATTGTTCATTCACTTCGGTCACATTCTTTTGAACCTCATTCAATTTTTCAAACATATCTTGTTGACCACCTGCTCCACCTCCCAACATACTCATCATTGGACCCAATTTCCCTGATAACTGCTGAAACTTTCCCAACAATTTCTGCAATGTAGATGGTAATTGCAAAAAACGTAATGTGTGCCCCGTTGGAGCAGTATCGAAAATGATGGTTCTATATGAAATTTTGTCCTTGCTGTCATTTTCATTGACTTTTTGGTTTTTGATATGTTTCAATACTTCCATGAATGACAATGCTTCATCAATACCAGGTATTGATCCTGTCATATCATTCATTATGCTTTTCAATGGATCGTTTGGATCGTTGTTGTATTGTTGTGCTTGTTGTTGTAAGTCGCTCATTGCAGCTTCTGGGTCTATTTCCATACATGACAAATTAGACAATCCTTCGACTCTTCTTGCCTCTTTGCCGAATTTCTGACAAAATGCATCGGATAAGTTATGGGCTGGATCAGTAGAAATTAAGAGAAACTCGGAATCTGGATGTTGCAATGCCAATTGGACGGCAATTGATGAAGAAGTGGTGGTTTTCCCTACACCACCTTTACCACCAACGAAAATCCATTTCAAGGTGTCTTGTTTTATCAAGGATTCTAAAGTAGGTTCTAATTCGAGATCCATTATGGTTGTTGAACTTTTGGTGGCGTATCAAGAAGCGGATTGTGAAATTTCTTTGATATTTTCATTTTTCAGTTGAAAAGAGACAGCGTGCACGTTTTTTTTTCTATGCACTTTAAAATCGGGAATTGCTTTAGTGCTACCAAATGAATTCAAGATTGTGATAATGTTTGACTTGATAGTTGGCACTTGGGTATTATGTGAAAAGCAATAAAAGCAAACGACTAAAACTAAAATTACTCTATTACCCAATCAGATTTGTTGTTTGAGAGGCGAGGGGAGGAGGGGCGGTAATGTAAGTGCAAATTTGTAACGCACGAGTCTAGGAGCAGCGATTTGTTTTCAAAAATTAGGCACTGTTGAACTAGAGCAAAATGAACCAAGACTCTGATCGAAAAGACACTGAGGTAGGTCCCTTACTCATTGCATTGAACTGGACATCCATTTCCAATGGACCATGAACTAATGTAACTTCCAAATGATATAGCTACGTGTTCTCCATCAAAACAAATCCAATAATGCCACACTGACCATTCGCGACTCCATGTCAGCTGAACCTTGCCTCCGAATACCCGCCTTCCTTGCAAGGGGACCTTTCAACTGCTTGTCTAAACAACTGCTTGTCTGCTAATTCAGCTGCTCTGAATTTTAACAACATGGTAGCACTCTTTTTCTCTTCCTGCATATTCTCAACCAATCATTTTATTTCAGTACATAAGCGATTACCCCGGGAGAGAGATTTATACATACACACACAGAAAAAAAAAAAAAGAGTTCACACCATAATCACCCCCCACCTCCCCATTCTATTATTTATTCCTTCACATCATACTCATCACCATGTTGTCTCGCCTCGGAGCTGGCCAAACTAGTAGGTTATCAACCAGATTCATCAGACCCTCTTTAATCAGAGGTATAAAGACTATCCCACAACCACCAGGATTCGTTGTTGGTACCGTTAATGATGCATACGTGGGACCAAAACCACACAAGTTGGAAGGATCATATCACTGGACACTTGAAAGACTCGTGAGTGCAGGGTTAGTCCCTTTGGTCTTGGCACCAATGTTTACTGGAGCATCAACTTTTGTCGACTCAACTTTAAGTGCATTGTTGTTGTATCACTGTTATGCCGGTTTCCAATCCTGTATCATAGATTATATTCCAAAAAGAGTTTATGGATCTTATTTCAATTACGCCATGTATCTTTTAACATTCGGAACTGGTGTTGCTGGTTATGGTATTTACGAAATTGAAAAGAAAGAAGGGGGAATAAGCACAATCATTTCCAAATTATGGAAAGCTTGAGGAGGATCCATGAATTGAGGGGAAAAGGGAAACATGCTTATATGTATATTCATATCTAATTCAATAGACGATATAAGTAAACTCCGACAAGTAGTACAGATGTAGCTATAGCAAAGCTCAGTATTGTAGTTTTGTTTTCGCCAGACAATTTAATTAATGAAAGTTTTTCTTGATAATTTGTAGCTGGATCTTGCTCTTTATTTAACAGAGTCGAGCTGGATGATGCCAGTGATGAAATTTCCTCAACTTTTGGGAAGGGCTCAACATCATCAGGAACATGGTTGGTTGCAATAACTGATGATAGGGAAAGGTTTCCTGAATAGATGTCTATTGAAGAGCGACGACTATTGGTGGGGCTAATTTGGGCATCGCTCTCGTCAGGGTTTCCTTCGTGATCAGACAGAGGCGGTGTTAGCTCTATAGCGTCCTTGTGTGTAGTGCCATTTCTAGAATCTAATGATTTTGCACTATCTCTAACTGATGGTGTACGCGACAAGTCCATGATAAACCCATTAATGGCATCGGAAATTAGATCGTGTCCTGATTCGGGTAAGTGGTCCTCAGCAGTTGAATTTGAAGTGTCTTTGATTAATTTCACGTCGCTCGCTTGCTTTTCATCAAGGAGTAGCTGCAAGTTGTCACGCTCTTCTTTAAGTTTTGCAATAGTCACAGCAGCAGACGAAGATTCCAACTCTAATCCTTGCACATGATCCTCCAAAGTCAGCACCTTTTTCTTTAAAGCCGTCACCTCTTGCTCTTTTGAGCTCAAATCTTTGCCAATGACTTCCAATTTGGTTGAGTGATCTAATCTCACTTTAGCTAGTTTCTCCTCCAACTTACTTGTCTTTGCTCTCTCAAAATCTAGGTCGTCCTTCACTCCTTGTACTTTTACTTTGTATTGCTGTTCTAGATATGCTTCATTAAGCTCGTCCAAATTCTTTTGATAGTTCAACAAAAATGTTCGCAATGAGCTTAAAGCGGACGCCTGTTGTTTCACCTTGTTTAGGTTCAACATTAAACTATTGACCATGATCTCAAGAGCTCCTGTATTGGTAATTTGGCTGTTGTTGTATATGCCTGCATTTGTCGACGAATACAACCCAAGTAAATCATCTTCAAGTATAGGATTTATATCTCCAAAAAATGCGCTATCAAAACTATCAGAAGCATGTTGTTTACTTTTCATTCCGTCGTCGTTTATCTTGCGATATATCTCCTCCATAAATGATAAGTGTTTGAACTCTGGGGTATCAAGCTGTGACTTCTTTGCCAACTTGAGATCAGACTTGGTGTTGGCGATTACATTAATGTTGTCAATTCGAAGGCTGATTTGTTTGTGTGTAGATTCGGCTTGAACATTGAAACCAAGACAGACTATATCACCAATCTTGACCTCTGTTGGTTCATTCCCTAGTCTTGAATCATTTAAATATGTACCATTCGACGACCCTAGATCCTGAAGCATCAATTTCCCCGTAGTTGGATCTATGTATATTTGGGCATGATTACGGGATAAAACTCGAGAGTCAAAATACCCATTAGTGACGTCTGGCTTATGCTTTGTTCCTGTGGGTCGTCCAAGTTTGGTTGTTTCGGGAAATATAGCAACAGGAAGATGTTTCTCGACAAAAGTGTCATTCAAAGGTATTAGGGTTACATAGTATTGCATTTGAGCCCGTTTCCGAGGATGAGAACTAGCTGATGAATTGGAGTTTGATACTGATGAATAAGAATATGGGTTTGTTTCCAAATTATCTCGCTGCGTCTTTGCTTTCATTGGGTAGTTGACAACTTGGGATTTTGAGTCGGATCTTTTCCTTGAAATCGGGGCAGGTGGTGCTGTTTCCTTTGATGATGTTGATGAGGTGGTGTTGACATTGCTAACATCATTTGTTGCTTGAGGTGGCTTGATGTGGATAATGCCACCTTTTCGGTGTTCCAAAGTAGGGAATGGCAGGATTGTGTCCACATTGTATTTGTTAAAGTTTGACTCAGATGATACGTCACTAGACGAATTGGATCGATGGCTGATGCTAAGCGATTCGCCTAAATCTTTTGACGATTGTGTCATCATTGATGTAAAAAGGTTTGTGAAGATTGCAGTTGTGACTAATGTATGACAATAATACCAGCTTATTGTTTATTACTCAGATATAGCCTTTGATTAGTGTTTATGTTCATTAGTTTAGAAGTTGATAAAAATTAGTGAAACGATGGTGATTCGATCCCCTTGTTCGATTGATTCTTTCTCTCTCTCTCTCTCTCTCTCTGTTTTGCAAGAATGGGAAAACAGGGCAGTATATGTACAAGCTTTGCCCTATTTTTATCAATACTCTGGGAGTGCCTCTAGAAGTATACGTTATGGGAACTATCGTAAAAAGGAGATGTGGCGTGACTATGAAGTGTGTGATTTTAAAGTGTGTGTACTAAGAATGGGATTGATTTCCAATGTCGTTTGAGCTTGTATCAACCATCACATGAGAAAAAAACTCAACTCTCGCGTATAAAATTTCAAAACCCACAACAAAAAATAACCGTAAACAATTTTACTTCAAGGACGATAATGGCACAGCCTCCTTCGTATCACCCATATAACAATTTGCAGAACTGCAACAACTCAATCAAAGAGTCCATTGAACTACTACGAAACTCAAATCAAAAGTTGAAGGATGCTACCACTGATAGTGCACGCTTGAAACATATATTGTCAACAAAGAAGATATTTGGTTTGGTACCCGAGCTAGATTTGGATGATGCAAAACAGAGCTACTCTGAGACCATTACCCCACAAGTCAATAAAAGGTTTGTTAAACTCAAAGAGGAAACGAACAGGTTGGAATTGAGACTGAAGGAGTTGGCTCAAGAACTTAATTTGGCAAGGGAGAAGCTCAAAAGTTATCGCAGTGGACGCGAGGCATGGGAACTAAATGTAGAGGAGCTTCTGCAGGATTCAAGGTACGATAGACAAAAACTCAAGCGGTTGAAGGATTTGCAAAACATGAGATCAAGATTGCAATTTAATGTTAATTTGATGCAGACGTAAAAATCCTTATGAGTATCCAATAGAGACATTGCTTTTTTTGCTAGTCCTACAACAGGTGAGAATAGGGTCCCCATTTGCAATTGAAAGACGGTTCTGCTCTGCTATTGTCCTAGGGAGAGTTGGTGGGAAAAGGAAGAATAGAGCCATTCGACGAGACTCTTTTTTCAATTCTCATTGATGATGCAGATGATAAATGTTGTAATTTATATCTGAACAACATCAATATGTATAGTTAGTAATATAATTTAGTTTCAATCCGTTTCGGAGTTAGAGAGCACTCTCTTGTGTGATATTGTAACTCTTCTGTGTGTGAGGGAACACAACAAAAAAAATAAAAATAAAACAACGACGATCTCTATCACACACAGACACACCCCTTCTCAAAAAGACAACTGTATTCAACCCCTATTACCATCAACAATCATACTTGCCGATATCTTTGTTAGACGATGAAATCCACAATTATTGCATTAGTAGCTGGTCTCTCGTCAATGGTTGCTTCTAAAAACGTGTACAATTTACATGCTCTAGATGACGTCGACCAAGCCTCAAATGACAAGCGTGATGCAAAAAATGTCCCCAATCTAGAATTTTTGAAAGAGTTATCAGAAAATGGTAAAAGAGATGCTGAACCGAAGAATGTAATCAATTTACAAGACTTGAAAGTTGGCGTTGATGATGAGGATGAAGGTAAGGAGAAACGAGACGCTAAAAACACCCCCAACTTGATTGATTTGAGTAACAAGTTTTTACAAGAGGAGGGATCAGACAAGGTTTTAAACAAGAGAAAGAACACTTTTAGAATTTCAGATTTCATTCATGAGGAAAATCACGGCAAGAGAGATGCAAAAAATACATTTGATATTGCCAAATTTGCCAAAGCATCCAACGGGAAACGTGATGAACAAGAGATTCTCAACATTCCGAAAGAAGCAGACGCAAATGACAATTTCGTTTTCACCTTTAACTCTGCCGATTGCTACAACAACTTGTTGCAATCAATATTACCACAGTTAAAATCCGTGTCCATCTTTGCTGGATACATTAGAGACAACAAGGACCTCAATTCCAAAACAGAAGCTTTGGATTCAAACATGTTGATCATTAGCCCAACTGATGATGCGATTGAAAACAAACTTTCCAATTTGAAACCTTGGGAATTCCCCACACTGTTGGATGAAGCTACAACTGAACAAGACCAAGACAAAATCTTGCAAGACAATTTGCAAAACTATTTGGATGGACACATTGTCGTTGCTTTCCAGGATAAAATCAACATTGAAGATGGCGACCAAGGCAAGGAAAAGGTTGTCGTTACCAAATTGAACAATGGTGAACTTTTGGAAATTAAGCAAAATATGGTGAGTCAGACTTTTTCAGTTAGAGTTGCAGCAAAGCACAAAAAGTGGATCCCAGTTGTTACCGTGAGACAAGTGGAAAACGGATTCATTTTCGTGATAGATGATTCGTTGGTTAAGCCATAAAGGATGTTTCAAACATCGACGAATGGCGTGTTTTACGTTTTACTTTAGTTTATTTCTTGCTGGTATTTTCTTGTTTAGCTGGTGCTTTCTATTCTTTTACTTCATTGACTATTTCATATAGTTTCAAATTCGATTGTTTTATTTTTTGTACTGTACACATATCTCTATAACAAACCTACAGAGCTCCCCCCCCTTTCTACTTCAAGATGGTTACACCGGTATCTTCCTTCAGTTCGTTACCAACTTTGTATTCAACTTTCCATTTGATTTTCAATTGCTTCTCTTGAGGATTTTCAACTACAAATTCCTGTGAAATACCTTCATTGGCGAATCCATTGATGAAATCAGCAGATTGTGGTTTCAAATCGAGCCTGCATGATTTCGGAACAGCTAGCATGAATTTGACTTGGCTGATTGTTTGCGATTGGACATTCGAGATCAAGGCCGTTCCTTTAAACGAAGAAGAAGATGCTTCTTGTACTCCAACAACTATTTTAAGGCTACTTGATGAACCACTAGATTGGTTAACATTAATTGTGTTGATATAGTTTGATTGCTTTTGCAAGTTTGATGGAGTGGTACTGGGGAAATCAAATCCAAACGGGTCCAAACCTTGAGCTGGTTTGTTAATATTGGTGTTTGATTGCAATTGTGGTGATGGGGAATTCAAATCACCCAACAAATCAAAGTTTGAGGAGCTCGATTGTGTTGTTGGTGTTGGCTGATGCAATTGGGTGGTGTTTCCTCCCAACGATATCGAGCCCCCAGCGCCATACAAATTCAACGGGTTAACTTTGTTGCCATTGGTGGATGCAGCACCAGCTGTGTTGTCGCCAAAAGTCAAGTTGGATAAATCACTCAACAAATCATTGTACCCTTGCTCCTTACTTGCATTCACGTCTTCAGGTTCATCATCGAAATCAATCAAGTTCAAATCAGCAGCAGCGACACCTGCTCCTCCCCCTCCTGAGATGTTGAGTTTACTAGCTTCCTCTACTTTACCACCCTTTAACAATTGGTACTTTTGTATCACTTTGTTGACATTATCATTCAATGTCAAGAGGTTATTGACCTCTTCATCGCCTTCCTCGCCTTCTTGGTCTATTATTTTACTAATTATAGGTTGTGAGCTTTTCACTGAGCTATAAAGCTCAAGCAATGCTTCATCAGAATCATCTCCAATTTTCCCGCCTGAACTTTCAATCGAATGCAACATTTCACCCAAAATTTCAACTTTTCTACCCAATCTAACTATATCATCCTTCAATTGTTTCTTATTCTCCTTCACATTATCGTCTTTGAAACCAGCCATAATTTTCATCAACTTATTGGCTTCTTGCAAGTCTTGTGGTCTTCCTCGTCTAATCAATTCTTGTAATTTTGCTGAATGCACCTCTGCTTCTTCCTTTTGAATATCCTCCAAGGATTTCAAATTATCACCTGGGTTCAACACAGCAATATCTTCCACCTTGACCTCAGGAAATACGTATCCCTTATTGGCCAACAACCTGTGCATATCCCTAATATAAGTGAAGTCTTCCTTGTATTTGGAGGTACGACAAATTGTTTGGTACCATTCCTCGATTTGAGCCAATATCAACCGTTGAACACGAGAGTATCTCAATGTGGGTCTCTCGGGGAACCTTTTTACCAACTCATTCAAAAACTCCTTTCTCGAAATTTGCAAGTGGAAAGGGTATCCACAATTTTTGACCAAATTATCCAACAACGCCAAGGCCAATTCCGAAGTTTGTGGATCCCGTTGGCTGATCAACTTGACGACAGCAATGGCTGCATCTCTAGGTGCTGACCCCTTTTTAGCATTGACATAATCACAAATCTCCAAATTGAGTGCTAAATTGGGTTCGTCGTTTGATGGTCTGCAAGCTCGGTAAATACGACGTAATAGTTTCGGGTTAATCTTATCAAGGGAATAGGATGACGACATTTCGAGGAGGCGACAAATTTGAATTGTTAAATAGAGAGCTGAGTGGTCAGTTTCAATAGCCAACTAGGTTGTTTGATCTTAAGATGTGCTGGTATAATTATTGATTCAATTGGGAAGTTGATTGAGTCGTTGTCTAGAGAGATCCTCTTGTGTTTGCTCAAATAGAAAAAAGGAAAACTTGTCCGACTTTTTTTGTCGTTTGTTTCGACATAAGTTTTGTGCAAGGAGGGAAAAGTGTCACTTTAACTAACTGAAGAGTGATAGCACCTGAAAACCTGACCCCAAGAGGTTCGCACCAATGCAGAATTTGGATGTAAATGACGGAGGGAGCGAGACTGTGCCCGATATGAGTAAGCCAAGCAAAGGAACTGCTACTGCTACTCCAACAGACCCTGGTCTTTCACCCCGAGTGCAATCACAAGACACTGATCCTTTGGAACTACACAAGTTGTCATTGAGTTATGATTACTTGATGTTCAAAATCAAGGACTATATCAGAACACTAACCGATCAAACATATGAATCTGTGGTTCAAAAACAAGATCGTATCAACCATGATTATTTTGACAAACAATTGAATCTACCCCAGCAGTATGAAGAGATTGACAAATTACTCAGAACCTGCAATGATCTAGAGCAAGAGTTTATGAAAATCGATCAACTCGAAATATTTGTACATGATTTCAAACAAAGGCTAGATGCAATAGAGAAGGAGTTTGGTAAAAAGTCGTGATTTTTTTGCAACTACATGTACAATATACTAAACTTTGGTGCAGCTACACCTTGTTCGCAGGATCATGTGCGGTACTACCAAAACCACCGCCATCGCCATCACCACCCACAGCAGCGTAAGTTCCTTTGTGTTGGTTATGTCCAATCTCATGATCGACCGATGTAGTTGCCGGCGCCGATCTCGCAGTCGTTGCTGTTGCTGCTGCTCCATTCCCATACTTTTTAATCAAATGCTTTTCCAACAACACGAAATTTCTCGAGTTACATTTATACAAGACATTGATGAAATCTCCGACAACCGGAATTAGCCCAATTCCAAAATCAAATGAAACGTTGGCCATCATTTGTGCTTCCAAGCTCTTGGGTAATCCACCCTCAATTTCACGAGCGAGCTTCACCAATTGCAAAGCGAAAAACAATGCAATAACATCGCCTATACCTGGGATCAATCCAATGATACCTGCCCAACCAAGACGTAATCCACATAAACTCAATTGCAAATCCAATCTATATGCACGTTTTTTGAACTTGTTTAATATCTTTAAATCATGTTGGGGAATAAAAGATGGCAACTTTCTTTTTCTTTTGGCGCCTTTTCTTTGATAAAAATGTAGTTCCTGTTCTGGGATTTCCTCGAAATATGGATCGTCTTGCTCTCCAAAAGTTACGAGATGATCAAGATTTGCCTTAGGGGAGTTAGGTTAGTAAATAGGAAAGGAGAACTCAATTAGTATAGTGAACGTGGACACTTACTTTTTGAAGAAAGTACTTGTAGAATAGTTGTGACATTGAATAGTAAAGAGGGTGATGAATATGGTGTTTAATGAAGTGGATTTCCAAGAGAGTGATATCTTTTTATTTATGCATTGCTACTGCCGTGTAAACAACTGAAATTTTGTGAAACAGTCGCAACTTTGAATTTTGTTTTTTGATAGTTGGCACATGACCCTTTACAGCGAATAGCTGCAAAGCTACTTAATTACAGAATCTACACAAGTAGCCTAACCTACGCAACCTAATTCAACTATAGACTACAACATGCTCCAGCAATGGATACCTCATCACTTCAACCCTTGTTGCTTCAACTCTTTTTCCTTCCTCTTCATTGCAAAAAACTCCTTTCTCATATTTCTCAAATCTGGAGGTGGTTGAATTCCCATTTCCTGTCTGAATTCATTGATATCCTTCTCCAAAATCTTTTCCCAATACACGTTAATCAAAGGCTTGGAAAACAAACCATTTTGCATTGCCCATGGATAATAAATTTCTCTCAATCTCTTTCGTTGGCTCGGTTTCAATCTCAATGGAGCAAATAATGCACCTAATCCACTCATTGGTATACCAATATTGAGAAACTCAAGAACCTTGACTGAAATCTCACCCTCGATAATGATTGGTAACCCAGTGATTGCATGGTAGAAATCGTGACATTCACGATACCGTTGGAAAATATAGGCAAGCTCTTCATTGTCGATGTATTTAACAGGTACTCTGGTGTCGGGACTAACACCTTCACGGTCTAGCCACACAATATACTGTTTCCCAATCGTGTTGTCAGGTAAGGAACGCAAATAATCCAAATCCAACGATGTTGAAGTAATGCGTGGCCGTTCACGAAGAATTTGTCTACCAGTCTTGTCACTCAACATTGTTCTTTGTAAGCTCTTCAAAACTGGTTCAATAGCAGTCGATTCTCCAAGAGCAACAATAAACTCATTTCTCTCTGGGTGGAAGAATGATCCAATTGAAGATCCGAGAAACATCAATGCTTTCTCAAAATTGTACAATGGCGTATGGCCAGGGTACTCTGGATCTGGACGTCGAAAAGCTGGTCGTTTCTCTGAATTGAATTTTTTGTTTGGGTCGTCATAATGTAATTGACCATTTTCCATTTTGGATGCAAGCACATTGTTTTTTGACCAAAGAACAGAGCCAAATAATGTGGTTGCTAAGGTGGTGAAAACAAAGGTTCGTCTTTGGGTGCGAGGTAAAGATGATAGTAGGGAAGACCCTCTGGAGACACGTGTGATCATTGCTTTGGGGGAAGAATAGAAAGTGGTGTGTGTTACAGAAAATGAGTGGAATGATTTGCTTTTGCAAGAAGTTTTTTTGTACGATCGAATGTTCCACCTGCAAAACCTAACTTATTATATATCATTATATATAGCATAAACTACCTGATCCAATAATCTAATACATAATAGCAAATTGACTTTGTTTGTTCGATCAAGCTCTTCATCCTTGGCGAATATAATCAAGACCCGCTTGATTTTGTTGCGTAGAAAATCCGGATGTTGCTGCTTCATGAGGGGGAGGTGGTTGAATAACTCAACGATATTGTCGACAACAGTGTCGAGTGAAATATGTTGGTCTTCATGGGCTACTTCCTTGTCTTCTGAGTAGAATAGCTTTATTCTCAATTGGTCGATAACTTTGCTTATGGTCTCTGTGGAAATGGTTTTACTCATATAGTGCATCAAAAAATTCAGAACAACATTATTGATACCATTCTTCAATCCCAATATGCTCAATATAATAGTCCTCATTGATAATGCTAGAGTATACACCAACGGCCAGGTTTGATCAACCCGGAATAGCGTACCGAGGAGTACAAACACTGAGCAGTTTATCACATCAAAGGGAGCATCGTATCCAGAACATGACTTCAATGCCAGAACCAACATAAACATCAGCTGGTATATGGTGCATGCCAAAGCCACGAATTGGGTTATTACCGATGGGCCAGAAACGGTAGCTTGTGCTTTGGAGATCTCCCGCTCCTTCACCATAGACAACAAACTTGTCACAACGTTGTTTAACGATCCTAGGATGAATTCCGATGAGGAGATCTTTTTTACAATTTGAGCCATCACCAAATCACCAAGTATCAAAATCAAAAGATCGCTAGTGATCTTTGAAGTGAATAATGCATCCTTAGCATTGTTTGTCATGGCTTTTTGTAAGATCTTCGTACCCATTACTCTCAAGTATAGAAGTTGCTGCTCCTCCTCTTGAGCATCAGACTTGTGATCGAAAATGATGTGTTGTTGAGAAAGGTAGTTGCCAAGCACATCTTTTGGATCCTTGGATGCATCATAAGCTAAACTGTTTTCTGTGTCTGCGAGATTGTAGTAGCCATCAACAACTTTATAAGAATAGTTCCCATTTTCATCATTTGCAAACTCCTTCAAATGGGTATTCAATATCAGAATCAAATCATCAGCCAAGTGCAATAGATCACAACTACTCAAGCACGTCACTCTCAGTGCCAAGTCTCTCACCAAAACAACTAAAACATCGTCATAAACAGCTCTTAAAAACTCCACATTGCTAGTGTTTAATTTGGTCAAGTACCACAGGTTGACAAATTTCACCATGATGGTTGATAAAAACAAATGAAGTGAAAAGTTGACATCAAGGTCCCCATCGACAATTTTCGGCAATCGGCTCTTTATCCTCTCGACCAAACTGGCATTGCGCAATGGGCGAAGACCAGGAGCGTAAATTGAGACAAGAAATTGCAACTCAATGCGGTTGTGTTTGGGTTCGTTATTGGTTGGTAATCCAGTTGTACGTAACTCGTTTCGAAGTATATCTTTCTTTGTAATGTACGAGGACGATTTCTTAGTCTCCTTTTCCAGATAGTAACGAGGTGTCTGCAAAAGCTTGATGGGCCCCAGCTCTATATTGGCATTGTGAGAAATGTTTGCTTTTGCAGGTGGTGTTTGAGTTTGTGATGAGATATTTCCATTTAGCAGCGTTGCTGACGACGGCAGAAAAAGAGTCCCATGGTCATGAGAGGTGACGTTTGTTGTAGTGGTTGATATTATCGCCGACACCGGTCGTGATCGGGGTTTTATCTTATCCTGATATCGATCCATTAATGATAGAGGGTTTTATTGTATGATGCGGGATCATAAGTTTCAAAAATAGTAAACAAACATTTACAACACTGTGATACAAGTAACGATTCCCCGCTACGCATTTTAATGAGTCGGTATTACCACACTATCAACAAGGCTAATCGTACGCTTCAGCATATCCATTTCCCTGGTATCTCGACATTCCAGCATGGTCTTGACATTCAGTCTGCATTAATGGAACAAAACCTTAACTACAAAAGGTTAGAGTCAAAGATACGACGTATAGAGAAACTGAATTCAACGTTGTCCTTCAATAAGCAGGCGCTTCTGTACAAATTACACCAACTTCAGCCGCCTGCCACTGTACTCACATTCCAATTTGAAAATGTGTACGCGTCAGGCTTGAAACTGAAGAAGCAAATTAGTCAGCAAGATATTGAAAATTTTACTCGTTTCGGGTGCAAGTTTTACCAACTAGAGCGTGGTGGTCAAGTTACATGGCATGGTAAAGGACAGCTTGTGGCGTATGTTGTGGTTGATTTAAAATCATTTGTCAAACTTTCTGCCAAATGTTTTGTAAATAGAGTGTTGCTCCAATCAGTGGTTAATGTGCTTGCGAAATTTGGAGTACAGGGTAAGATACTGGATGAAAACCCTGGAATTTGGGTGATGAATAACCATGGTGAAGAAGAACGAGAGGACAAAATTGCCAGTGTTGGAGTTCGAGTACGTCATGGTGTTACTGAGTTTGGTATTGCTCTAAACATTGACCCTAATTTGAAATTCTTGAATACGTTTGAAATGTGTGGATTAAAGCTGAAACAAGCCACTTCGTTAAGGAGGGAGTTGCAAAAGAGTAGTGGACAGAAGGAGGATACACTTCCCAGTATTGATGAAGCGGCAACTTTATTTGCTAAAGAAGTGGCCAAGGCGTTAGAGATGGAGAACATAGACAAAATAGTATTATAGATGTACACCCTTCCATTCAGGAAAATAGTTCCAACAATTGTACTCTTTTTATTAGGCTACGCAAATTCAGCTTTTCTAAAGACTGAACAAATATATATATATTAAAAAACAAACATTAGAAGAATATCACCAAATAATCTATTCAAGACTGATATCTTTCTCTCTATCATCAATCTCTCTCCTCTTAGAACAATGCGGCACCAACACCAACGAAAATAGAAACAACGGTGGCAAACAATCCAATTTTGGAGGATGAAGAAGCACCATTAGATTTACTTGAAGAGTCGGATGATGATGAGTCTGAGTCTGAGTTTGAAGATGAAGAAGAGTCTGATCCAGATCCACTTGAGTCAGATGAATCGGATGAATCGGATGATTGACTCTTTTTCGATGATGATGAAGATGTAGTTTGTTGATCTTGACATTGGAACTTGTCACCTTTAACATCACCTTTGGTGTTCAATTTGTTAAAAGCAGAACATGACAAGTCACCATCAATCTTCAAGATGAAACCACCAGCAACCTTAGTCAATGAGTCAAAAGTACCATTGTCAAATGAACCATTGATGTTGACGGTACCACCAATCTGAGTAACTTCTGAAAAGGCATCCAATGATTTCAAGTTGTCATTGTCAGAAATTTGCAAAGCACCACCAATAGTTGTCAATTTAGGGAATTCCAATTCTTCCAAATCTTCATTCTTGTTAATGGCAATGGCATTACCAACTGATTTCAATTGAGCCAATTCAAGTTTTTCAAGGGAAGATGAAGTGACAGTGATTGAACCGTTGGCAACAGTCAAGTTTGGTGCATTAAATGAGTTAACTTGTTGCAAAACAATGTTTTTAGCTGAAGTCAATTCATCCAAGTTGACATCAACCTTGTCAGCATTGTATGAAATATCAAGAGTGTCAGTGACTTCCTTCAAACCTGAATCAATAGAATCAATATCGCCATTGTTGTTGACATTGAAAACTTTCAATCTGTAAACATTGATACCAGTCAAGTGGTTCAATCCAGTATCGGAAACAATAATGGATTCGGCAGAAGTCAAACCAGCAGCTAAACCAGTTGATTCCAAAGCTGGCAAAGCAGTCAATTCCAAAGTACCAACAGTAGTCAATTGAGCCAAGTTCAAGTTGGACAAAACAGTACAAGCATTGATTTCCAAATCACCAGAAACCAATTGCAAAGTTGGTGCATTGATGGTTTGAGCCTTGGTGACGTTTCTAATGGCCAAGTCACCGTATAATTGTTGCAACCCAGTCAATTCAACTGAGCCAAAGGCGTCACCATTGATGACAATGTTACCAGCAGCAGTTTCACATGCAGCAACTTGAGAAACTTGTGATGAAGCAGTAGCTGTGAAGTCTGAGAAGGAACAGTCCTTATTTATCAGCGGAGTGGCTGTAGTTAAAGTAGAGTCTAAAGAATGGTGTTAGTATATGGTGTCATATAATGAGTTGTGGCCACCTCGACGTGTAAGGGAAAAGCTGGTTTCGTATTATCTATGGGTCGACAAGAATAAGAATCAAATTCTGAGCCAAGCTCTTTCTGCGAATTAATGCACGGCCAAGTGACGAAATTCAGGACGAGCTGATAATCCAGCCACTACTTTTGGTCTTGCTTTGAACCAAACACATTATTGAACTTTGATTCGATGATCTCCTAGGTTATTCGACGAAAACCCCCTTGACAAGAAAATACGTCAACACGCACCAAATAATAATAAAGATAACCACAACAACAACAACAAAAAAAAAAAAAACACAAGTTTGGTTTTTAAGATGTTGGATACATACTGTTGGCAGCAGAAGCTAATCCAGCAATAGCTGATACAGCTAACAAGTTCTTCAATTGCATGATCTTTGAACAAAGTATATTTGAATTGAAATGTGGTTGAAAGGGAAGAAGAAAAAAAAAAAGCGAACGGAATGGGAAATATAGGTTGTGATAAAAATCAGAAAAGAAAAGAAGAAAGGAAGGACAGAAAAAGGGTTTTTAATTTTTGTTGAAAATATTTTAAAAGCTTAATGTTGAAATTTTGAGATTTGTGAAAGAGAGAGGCAAAGGAGGAGGAAAATGTCGCATATCTGTTTAAACTGCCTATGCTTTTATCCGTTTTGTTATAAACTAAAACATGTTATAGTGTTATTAAAAAACTACTTGATTTAGTTGTACAAACACATATATACTCTCATGTTTTTGTGTTTGCATATGTTTTTTTTTTTTGTTTATTTTTCATTTTGCTTCAATTGGAGAAAGGTATCTCTGTTCTCCCAAACAAACAAGCAAAAGACATAAACAAAATAAGAGAAAAGCAATTAGAGTAACCGTGTCTTTTGCTTGTTTATCTAGAGGTATCCTCATTTTTCAAATTTCTCAACTACATTCCGTCGCATTCTCCTCGAGAGAGCTCAAATCAAAAAAAAAATTTCAGCGTCAAAATCTATGTCTCGCCTTCTTTCTTATCGTTTTGTGTTCAGATCGGATGTAAAAATATTATAACAGGGAAACGACATTCTGAAAGGAGAGCGTTACACAAAGCTTAACTTTTGATGAGAGACATTTTTGTTTATCCAGTCAATTACGCCGGGTTTAAAATGAGAGACATTTTTTTGGCGCCTCGGATTAATTCATATATAATGACCCACATGGTCGCTGCTGTGAGTAAGGAGGGGGGTCTCTACCAAGAAAATCCCAAAGCTACCTCTAGTTGTCAATCTATACATACAATAAATTGAGACACACTAGTACATCGAGAAACAAAGGTGTTTTGCTAAAAACGAGGGAGAAGTTAAAAGGCGACAAATCAAAAATGTCTCTTCCCTCGTCCCTCCTCGTCGCTTTTTCTATTTTAACATAGCCTCATCGATATTTTTGACTGTTTTGCCAATTTTTTGTGTCTTGAAAACTTTTTTGAATTCATAAACAACAAAACAAATGAACAATGCATACACATATACACACCACCCGTAGTAAACAACACAAGCAATAATAGTGTGCATACAACTCTGTGAATTGCTCTTGCTGGCCATACACAAAGCGTTGTAATCCCACCACAAAAATTTTGCCTGTGCATTAAGTTTAGCTTATTGCTACATATGTATTGTGTATTGTGTGAATCTGCAAAAGTATCACTCTACGAACAAACGTATGAGGGTAGATAAAAGGAACCATGCGCCGAGTCAGTTTGCTTGCGTCTGCTATTACCTCTCTTGTTCTCTTCGAGGTTTTTACATAATGGGCTGTTTTTATTTGTTTACCATTTTTTTTTTTGGCCCTTTGTTTTTGTTGTTGATTCGCCTTGGTGCATATGAAATTCTCGCTAGCCTTAGGTAAAACATCTTTACAACTAGCTATTTATTATGGCTGCATTCATTGCTGAAAGCAACATGCTTGTTATCCCTCCCCTCTTGCTGCACCAACTAAAAAGAGTCACCAGCAGGTCATTGATATATCACTAAGTGTGATCCGTAGTTTGTAGATCGATCAAAAAAACTTTGTTGACATTGTCTGTTATTTAATTTACTCGATTTAGTAATTCAACACAAACTCAAGGCAAAATGTCGTCAAAATTCTTGTTTTTTTTGGCGTGTGTAACCATTTTGACACAAAAGGTGTCGACAATAAAATATACCACCACTGAGAAGAAAAATCCTCCAATGTTTTGCTGTAACAAACATTATGTTGTACAAATGAGAGAGAGGCGGCTAATTTGTAACTTTGGTACAAACACTGAGCGATCGCCAGGAACAATTTGAGGCAAATGCCGTTGTAATCCGACCCAGAAATGTAGAAAGCTACACTACTTTGCGCCATCTTTGTCAATTGCAAAAATGTCTCTACAAGTTTACAATCAATCAAGCTGTTGCCATTGATGCTGGCTAAGGATCAACGAGAAATTGATCATTCAATAGCAATCTAGCGATCCCGGCTTTTCCGTTTGTTGATCCCCACGTGTCTGGGATCCTGATCTCTTTGTATTGAAGTCTTAATCCTCTGTTGACGTATGTTTGTTCCTACAGCCAGCCATCTCTTTTTGTTTTTACTTTTTTTAGTTCATGCAATAGAAAATTTAATTCAACAATGCAAAAGCTTATAATTCAGATACGAGACAGTAGCCAAGACCTTTCTTGTAACTAAAAATAGACTATAGAAAGCAAAGCAATAATAGTGTTGTTGCTGCTGCTGCTGCTGCATTAAACTAAAGCAAGAACCAAATCATTTGCGCCCCCCTGAAAATACAAAAAAGAAAAATATGGAGAAAAATGATAGAAGCATTATTTCAAGCATAATCTTGTGACATCAAATACATGGAACAACCTCTACACTTTTGAACATCTACTGCCGCGCCCTCTAACAATAATCTGGCATCACAATGTGACATTCCATGATGTGAAACCAACCAATTAAACTAGGGCTTTAGACGACTTATATACACAACCACAATAGATCGATCTTCTACGGTGTTTGTCCACAATGACACTTTTCCAGGCAGAAGGGAGGATAAACTTACATTTATTCAAAGCTGTATTATAAAAACAATCGTCTTCTCTAACATCCATTATCTTTTCTGTTGCATAGCCTCCCTTTTTCGAAACAATGCATGCTAAAACAATTCTATATTTCGATTCGAATGCAAGGAAAAAAAAAAAAAAACGTCGTCAAAAACAAGAAATAATACTACGATCCATCCATTCATATCCACAAACGACTTGGTGTTCCTGATCTCAATAATGATTCATGCCTTTGTTTGTCACCCACCATCCCCAGCATGCCATTCCGGAAGAAGAATTGGGCAGGGAAACTGGATTGTCTTTTACTTTCGGTCAATTGAAATTCAGCTTTCGTGAATGTCACAAGTACATTTTGTGTAAAATACTCCAAAAGTTGACATCGTTTTCTGAATTTAAGTTTTGACGTGTTTTCGGATATACACCATCTGTAAAACCGAATTGCGTGTAAGCGGATTGCCACCTCTCGTGTAGAGGGGAAAAAGGGGAGGGGAGTTGCAACGTTATGAGCTCTCACTCTCTTACTCGTCATCACTCCTATCTCTCAACCCCACTCTCCTCAACTGTATAATACATTTTGTAGAATCAAAAGTATATAGTGCCCCTTCTTTCTTATCGTAATCATTGTATCGAAATCACAGGCTAACGCTACGGGGTTTCCCCCTATTTCCCTTGCTTTTATTTTCCAAAATTTTTTGCAACAGAAGCAGGTTAAATAATTGTTGGTTCATTTTTTTCGCAGCCACGAAGCATCTACCCCCAAATAAAGTTTTCGCCCATACATAAAACTCATACAAACCATACTCTATTAATTTCTTTAAAACTACCCTATCTATATTCAAAAATACAAATTATGATCATTGGAATTCAATTGTTGTTCAATCATTTCCGTCCAAGGTGCAACAAAGTCTAATCCAATAGTTTGATTATTCATAAACCAATCCATAACTTCTGAATCACCAATGCCCATAATACTATTACTGTTGTTGTTGCTACCAATATTGTGATTGCTGTTTGGGGCTGCACCTGGGCTGTTGCCATTTTCTTCTTCACGAACGTTTTCTCCTCCCCCTTCTCCTCTTACTGAAGAGCTCACCCCACCAGAGTTGGTGTCTAAATGAGCAGTATCTGAAGAGGAACTTGATGAATGAGTTGCTCCTGATTGAGGAAGCGCGTCGGATGGTATTTCACTTGTAGCTGTAGCCCTAGCCGACGCTGTTGTTGGTGTTGTTGCTGAGTTTAGTAACATTGGACTGGTTGGTTTGCCAGTTACTCCAACTGCAATAGGTGCAGATGTAGGCACATTTGTTGGCTGTTTGAAATACGGGCCATATGGAAATGCATCCAGCTCTTCATATGGTTGATGTTGTGGAGTCAATTGTTCAACTGATGAAGAAGATGCCGCTCCTACTGCTACACCCTGAGAAAGGTGCAATTTAGCATTGTAGCTAGACGTGGTAGTTGGTTGTCCTTCTCGATCATGACCACGAAAAGTGGTACTATAATGATACCCACCACTACCACCACCCATGTGCTCATTATCGTCCTGCTCTTGCTCATTCTTTTTATTCTTCATTTCGGAATACAAGTACATCAAAATATTGGAGTACCGCGTACACAAATGCAATTCATCGGGCGAACAATCCCTCAATGTCAAAGCAGCTCGATGAATCAGTGAAGAAATATCATCAATACTAATCAAACTGAATGACAACACCGTCGGATCATACGTATCCCTAGTGGTTGCAAATGCAGCTGCTGCTGCAGCTGTACTACTACCACTACTAATGTTGTGATTCCTTTGTGCCGTTATTGTCAAGTAACATTTAACGATAAATGCTACAGCACGAACTAATCTCGTTAACCACCGCACAGGCATAAATCGCAACATTTTAAATTTGTGGATACGATGAGCAGCATTCAACATTTCATTGGCGGCATTAAATGCTTGTTCAATAAACCTCGCTGATCGAGATAATTCATCCAATTTTAATGAAACGCGGTTTTTCTTACCCATCATTGTCCTTGGTGATGGACTCAATGCCAATGAGTATATATAAAGTTTAACATAATTAAATTCGAAAATAAATGATTCCTGTTTGATCGATTCATTGATTTCTTGACATGTCTTCGATTTGGGTTTGGTCCATTGATGTTGGAAATTAGATACATGTTTGGCCAATTTACCACTTGTTGGAACAAGAAATTGTTTGTATTTACGACTCCAATTGTTGATCAAGGGACTGATTATATTCAACACTGCCAAATTCTGACGTTGTGATAATTGACCCAATTGAGCCTTGTATCCATAAAAGGATTCATGGCCCAATGACATGATCTGAAGTAATTCAATTTGTGCCTTTTGCGCTTTGGTGAATTTAAAAGTATGTTCGCTAGCAGCACGTTTAAGTTCTTCCTCGCTCATCTTCATGATATTGACATCATCATCGACATCTTCACCATATTCGGTGTCTTCTTCACTGATTTCATCTTCATCCAAATCAATCTCTGATAACGAATGTGCAAGCATCGAACGACGAGAAATATCCATCACCGAGTTGATTTCAGCAATATGCGTCGCAATTAGCGTCTTTGAGCTCATTTCCATAAACCCCATGTCTTGGGCTAAACGAACCGCACTTCCAATCAACATCCACGCCATACGATGGCTTCTTCTCATGGCACCCAAACCAGCAAGATTTTGACCACCAACAGCTGAATTCCCATCAGCCCCATCAACACTGGAAGACTTCGCACCAGCAACCCCGGCAAAGGCGGTTCCAATACCATCGCTTCGCGTATTCAACCCACTCCCCACAATTCCACTCTCACTTTCAATACCACCTTCTTCTGCCTTATTGGCATAATCCGACCATCTCCAATGAATAGCACGTGGATTCCACTCAGTGAAAAGTAAAAATGCAAAGATGGTTCCAATTGATCGCGTACTTGCCTCAGCCCAAACTGTTTGTGAAATTAATCGCTGCACATAAAGCCACAATCGATCATGAACTTCGATATTTCTTGGTACATTTCCATTTTGTAAGCTACTGGCATTATTCTCAAATGGATGGTACCGCGATGAAATAGTCAAAATGGCGCAGAGGAGTATAGGATACCCCGACAACACTTTCAGCGAGTGGAGGAATTTAGGAATATGCGGGAAATATGGATGCATGGTTGAAAAAAACAAGTTGATCAAACGCTCCGCTTCATCTTCAGTGAGAATACCATGTGGAGCCGGACCAATGTACTCAATGCTCGATAGTTTTTTGGATGCTTTTGGGCGTACTGCATAGCCACTCTCAGCAGCTGGCATTGTCATTCGCTTATTCCTAGTTGGATTCATATACGGGTAGATTTGGGCCTTGTTGTTATCGATTGAATCGTGACGGCTCGAAGAGGGTTGGTACTCTTGTTGCTGATTGGGTTGCTGGGTCGACAAGGAGTCATGACGGCTCACTGAGTGCGAGATTTGGACACTATTATCGATGCTGGCACGATGGCTTGTTGAGAATTGTGATTGTGAATTCTGTGTCTGCATATAAGGGGAAATTGGGTTTTCTGGGTGTAATTGTGGCAGGGTATTGTTATCATCAATACTGGCTCTATGACTGTTGTGACCAGTCATGGCTTCAATTTGATCGTATTTGGCCCTTGCATCAATATTATCTCTCTCGTCAGCCTTGGCAATTGTTCCTGCAGCACTAGCCAAGAATACTAACGCGCCTTCCATTGTGGCAAAATGGTTACTTTGCTGCCCTGTCTTTTGTCCTTTATTTTCACTCGCGTCGTCTCCTGAGGCGGATGTCGCTGTTGTACCATGTTGAGCAGATTCGTAAGCGCTGGGGCTCCTGTGGTGGGTACTCCCTTCACGCAAGATACTATTGATACCCGGTAAAGACTGTGGTGAAGATCCATGAAGATTTGTTGAATTAGTTGTCTCATTGTTGAAATCCAATTCATTATTCCCACGAGAAACAGATGACGATGCAGCATCAGGAGACTGGCTTGTCTCGTACTCTCCCATATGATTTAATTTTTGTCTTTTACGTCTCCCACTCAACACATTAGTAGCCCCACCACGTTTGCTCTCCACAAAGACACAATCCTTCCGCTCACGTAAACATCGAGCACACTTACCGTCATGAGGATTGTCAACAGGACCCAAATCACATTTGACTTTACGCACGCGGCAATTGAGACAAGCACGGTAATTTCTCTTGTATTTATGTTCTTGCGACGGTGGTAATTGATTTAGCTGCTGCTGTTGTTGTTGTTGTTGTTGCTGTGCTAAAGATGTTTGCATATTGTATGTTTGATTCGTGCCGTGGCTAGAATCACGTTGATGTCCCATGTAATTGTTATCACTGTGCATGATTTATGTGGCTGGAGAATGCTAAAGCGTTGCCTTCGTAAAACAAGCTTGTAAATAGGTGCTCCAAGAATAAATTGTTTCTCTGTAATCCCCTAAAGGTGTTAGACCTACCCTGATACTCGGAGGTGGGAGGGGGATTCAAAGGAAAAAAAAATATTTTGTGTAAAGTTTTTACATCTCCACCTATAACCGGCACAGAGAAGGCAGTTTGATTAGCCTATCTACCCACCACAGCAAGCCACAGTACACTCATTTTGGCAGCCTCTACGGTCACCTTGACAACCTAATACAGTCGCTTTAACATAAATTAGAAATAAACAACTTCAAACAAAACTAAATAAGCCAATTAGTGAACAGCACAACACACACCACTAACCTCAACGCTTGTTAATTTGCAATTTCTTAACCTGTTCTTCCAAACTCTTCAATTTTGATTGCATTTCCTCCAAGTCTTGGTTCAACCTGTTTCTCTCATTGATGATATTGGTCTCCCATTGCCTAAATCTTTGTTCTTCAGCCTTGACCTGCTCAGTAAAGAATTTCTTTAATGCATCCTCTTCTTCTTTAAACTTTGGATTGTACACCCTTCTTGGTTTCTTGATTGAGGGTTTCTTGATGACTTCGCCCTTTTCATTGATCAATTCTTCAGTTGATCCGTCTTCACCGCCACCATTCAATCCATTATTTTCTCCTTCGTCGCCACCCAATTTAATTGCACGGAAGGTTTCATAGTGTAGCTCATTTGTCGACAAAATCAAATCCAACATATTTGTTCTCAACAATAAACTCCTTAACTTCTTGAAATCACAATGTTGATCATTTTCAATTTCAACTACACCCCAGGGGTATTTTCTACCTCTTGCGAATTGACCAGGGGCAATTTCAACATCCTCTTCCGAACCAATAATGGAGAATGGCATCGCTTCAATCAACTGTTTGGCATGCTCCGCACTAGCAGGGTCGTCTAATTCCAAAGGAGGTGTGTAGATGTTTATATCCTGAACCTCAATGATTTCTCTTATTCTATTCTTGAAAGTATCCATTTCTTGAGGTGATAATGTGTCAGCTTTGGCAATGACTGGGATTAAGTTAACTCTAGTGGACAATCGCTTCATGACTTCAATATCCAATGGTTTCAACAGATGGCCAGTTGGTCTAATAAAGTAAAGACAAGCATGTACTCGCAAGTCCTTTTTAGCGAGTCTTGAAGGTTGTTGTTCTTGCCTCATGAATGATTCGTGTTGATCGTCAATAAAATCGATAATAGGGACCCACGAATCATTGTTATTTACATTGTTTCCAAACCCTGGTGTATCAATTATATTCAATCTAATTTTAAAGTTTTTCTCCTCTAAAATTGCTCTAACTATATCAATCTCCACGGTTTGATGTGATGAAGTGAATTTGTTGTGTCTATTGCGAGGATCTTGGTGTGGTTTCAATGAAGTTTGGAATAAGGTGTTGATAAATGTGGTTTTCCCTAAACCACTTTCACCCGCCACCATGATGGTGAATGTTGCCCCATCTTTGGAAACAATCTTGTACCTGTAAGGAAGTTAGTATCTAGTGGTTCATTCGGGGTGGCGAATCTGACATTCTTCACTCGTCAATCACGTTTAAACAATTTTATTGGTTGTAAAACTTTTACTTTCCAAATCAAAATAAATAGAATAGTGTCCGACCTGCGGGTAAATGAAGAAAAAAAAAAAGACATACCTTTGATTTGGCAAATTGGCAACTCCTACTGGTTCTGGCATATTGCGAGGGTCAATGTGGGTGGGTGGGTAAACAGGTGAGTAGTGTGTATTTGAATTGGTTTAGACCCTTTCTTGTTGTTTTTTCCAAATGGTTTTGATCTGTGAACACACTGTTAGAATTTTTTTTCTTCTGTGTTGTTGTGTGTTGTGTGTTGTTGTTGTGCTTTTTTTTTGGTGTTACACGCATTCTCAATCATAACAAATATTGAATTTAGAAGTCGTGTGTGGGGGATCAATTATGACGCGTAAAAGCCATGATAGAAGATCTTTTTCTTTCCACAGGTGTCAACATCTCTCTACAAAAGATTAGCTTGTACGACACAACTAATGACCAATCGTAGAGGTCGAGCACCATCTGACTTTCACCACTTACCAACAATTCTACACTCTACAACTTTCTCTCTTATCTTAATCAAAAATTTAATTCACACAGATACAATAACTATAAAATTTACATTAACTCTATTCTTGATCGGGTTTAGCCTCTGAAGATGCGGGAGCTTGTTGACTTGATTGTTGCTGTTGTTGTTGTTGTTGTTGTTGTTGTTCTTCAGTTTGCGGAGCTTCAGACAAATCAGTCCATAAAGTCAAGTTATCCCTCAACAATTGCATAATCAAAGTTGAATCCTTGTATGAATCTTCAGACAATGTTTCCAAATCGGCGACAGCATCATCAAAGGCTTGTTTGGCCAAATGGCAAGCTCTGTCAGGAGAGTTCAAAATCTCATAATAGAATACAGAAAAGTTCAAAGCCAATCCTAATCTAATTGGGTGTGTTGGTGGCAATTCAGTAACAGCAACATCAGATGCAGCCTTGTAAGCTTCCAATGACAAATCAGCAGCTTCCTTACGTTTATCAGCTACAGCAAATTCAGCCAAGTATCTGTGATAATCACCCTTCATCTTGTAGTAAAATACTTTTGATTCTCCACTTTGAGCTGATGAAATCAAATGGTTATCCAAAACAGAAAGAATGTCTTCACATATCTTTGACAATTCAGCTTCAATCTTGGCACGATAATCTCTAATCAAAGCAACTTGATTTTCATTACCTTTAGATTCTTCCTTTTGTTCAATTGAAGAAACAATTCTCCATGAAGCACGACGAGCTCCAATAACATTCTTGTAGGCAACTGACAACAAATTACGCTCTTCAACTGATAATTCTTGGCCAGAAGAAGCAACAGCCTTCATATTCTCAACCATTTCTTCATATCTTTCAGCTTGTTCAGCCAATTTGGCAAGGTAAACGGAATCTTCACGTGAAACAGTCATTTTTGATTACAGGGGGGGTATTGTAGAATCGACAGGGGGTGTGTGTTTGTGAATTGCTTGTAATATCAAAAAACAAAAAACCGGAAACTATGAAATAATGTTAGTAAAGTTGTCAAACTAAGTTGAAATGAAATGTGGATTGATTGATTGATTGAGTGAAGAGATCCTTGTGAGTGTATGTGTTCAATCCTTTCCAGCAAACAAATGTTGTGCGATTAACATACAATTGATAATCAACGTGCGTTTGGCGAGTTAACTGGTGAAACAAAAAATCAACTTCTTAGATGATTGATATATTCCAGTGTGTTGGTTGGATGTGGTGGTAATAGGTAAGTGTGTGTTGACCGTCTGTCGCTCTTAGGTGAGTGAGTCGACAATTTTTTTGCTGGAAAGGAAAAATTGAAAGAAAAAAAGGTCGTGTCTTTGTAGTAAAATGGCGAAAAATTAAAGCTTGACAAAACACACATAAACTGTAAACAACACAAGACTTTGTAGGCAGTGTGTAACATTAGAACACACACCATCTGGTTTGAAGATGTGCAAAGTATGTGTTTATATGTAAAAGATGATATTAACTCTTTGTAAATGAACTGATAGGTCTTAGAAATGGCCCACCCGTCAACCCAATTTCGTAAATCTCATGAACGTTTTTGCTAGATTTGTCGACAAAAGGGGGCGATAAAAACAAAACTCCCGTCCAATCAGTTGCGGACGATTGTGCAACGTAACGCAACACACAAATAAATCTCTCCGTATCAATCAATCACTTCATAAATTTAATTGACGTTGATATGTCTGAATTGTACATACCTTTGAGTAACAGTTAAATTTAGTTAAAGCTATGTCTTTCTTTTTGATTTTGATGTAACACTTAAAACTGAATTGTAAAAGAAAAAAACAACAATTTGTCTTTCTAGCAATTTTGTTGTTGTTTTATTTTTTGAACTATAAGACACACTCTCACTCTATCTATATGCACAACAGCCTCTTTTTTTTTTATGTCACACTCACTACAGATACGTCAACCGGATTAACCATCTACAATGACAAAGAACTTTACGAAACAAAAGACACAGGAGAGTCCGAACTGCCTCCCACCGAATATTAACCCTATTGCACTAGAGATTTACTGCTACTACACAAATTCTAATCCATTTGCATTGACTCAACTCCCAAACTGTTTTGAATCAATTTGTAAGGATTTACATCCTTAACTTTGATACCAAAACGACTATCTTTAGTCAATTGTACTAAATGTGTAATCACTGTATTCAACTCAGTTGACAACTTGTACTGAGAGTGTATCCAATTTACTCTGGCAGTCGATTCTCCTCCATTCAATCTCAACACTTCTTGAGTCTGATTATTGATCAACACAGTGGTGGCTTCTCTAACATTAGATATATTGTGACCTTTTTTCAACAAAGATTTCAACTTGATTGACGATATGTTCAACTGAGGTAAAGGAATCTCCATACCTGGTAATACTGGCTTAGCAGCATCAATACCATGCTTACCTGTTGGATTTGTAGTTAGCAAAATCTCCTTTAATGGGACGAATTTGGTGATTTGAATAGGTTTACTTTGTACAAGGTGACGATTACTCAACTCAGCTGCACCCAATCTAAATGTCTTTAAATCTTCTCGTAATTGATCAATTTGTAATCTAATCTCGTCTTCATTTGCATCAACTTTGATGGGGAATGCTTTACTAGCAAAATCCAATTTGAATGGGTATACGGAGAACGATTTGTCAATCTCACCCAAAAGCTTTCTTGATGTTTTCAATTTCAATTGATGAACAATGGCAAAATCACGTATAAATATTGATGCTTTAGAAGTAAAATCCTGTTTATTATTTTTGCCAGTGAAATGGTCAATTTCTTCAGTAGTAACAATTCCCAATTCCTCCGAGTTGACTCCACATAGACGTATATCGACTTGATAAACTTCTCCTGGAACAACAACAAATTCATCAGTTGGTATAGCACTAGAGTTAGCCGTTGCGATTGGTTTTGTCGTATCCTGAGTAATCAAATCTGTAGATTGTGTTGATGGCAAACTTTGCTCCAAGAGACTGGCTTCTTGATGAGATTCATCCCAAACAACACCTTTGAAATCACGTTCAGCAACTATCCCCTCGGCTTGACCAGCTAAAAACCTTCTAATTCTCCTCACTTTGGAACCAGGAACAACAATACAATTGAAACAAGCAGCAACAGCATCAACAAGTTGACGTATTTGAGTACCAGTGATGGTATTGCCACTATTTTTGAGCTGGTTAGGAAGTTTCTCGGGTGACAATGAAGCCCCAAGCAATGCGACAACAGCCTCGGTCGCAATGTGAGTGGCACAAATGGCATCGGCGTTATTTCCCAACAATGGCCCATTTGGTTTCAATTCTGCATTTGTTGGGTAAATGACCAAAGTATGGGTCAAATTGGAGGTATAACCATCAATCTGGACACCCAAACTAACAGTTACAACATCTCCCTCATTTAAATATAACCCTCTTTCGTCATCGATTTCAGGTGCAAATCCAATCAATAATTCATTTACATTGATGGTTGTTGGTGATGCAAGACCCTTTTCATCAACTTTCTTCACATACTGCTGAGATAACAACTCAGTCAAAAATGAATCGGTCAATAAACATAGCTGTTGGATTGTCAATTTGGCAGTTGTGCCCAAATGATATGAATTGTTGATTAACGATGTAAGATAAGTCAATCCTGTTTGAGTAATTTGACCTGCAACTCTATATTTTTCCACTACATCCTCATTAAGGATATTCTTTTGCTTGAGCAAGATATCAGCATCTTCTTGATGTACTGCGACTTGCATGATAATGTTGTGTTTATAGTCGATGCGGTTTGTAATGCTGTTAAGGAAAGGTTTTTACAAAAGAACTGAAGAGAGAAACGATCTCATCTCACTAATTTTTCAAAGAAGAGTGTGAGAGAAACTTGTGAAAACACAAAAACCAAAAACACTTTTTGCAGCTACAAAATACACACCACTCTATGGAGATTTTCGATTTTTCTGAGAAAGAATGGACCCGGCTAGGTGCTATGATACGAGTATAGAGTACTCTACTTTAAGTGGTTTTAGTAATTCAATTTTTTCTGGTTTCTTGTCTGTACCGAATTTTGGGTAGATTTTTTGCCAATTTCTGTGCAACTTGGTGGTGGAATTGATGTTCATCGTTTTTAAAAACACCTACCAGAAACACATAGACCCAGAGATGTTAGATTCACGACATATGCCTCCAATTTTTGCAAAGAGAGCTTGCTCACGAAAGTGTGAACATTGAGATCGAAATGCGTAGGGCGTCGGCTAAATTGGCATGTCTATGTAGGAGATTTTTGAAAACAAAAATAAAGCAACTGCACAAATAAGATGCGCCTACTAGCTCCGCCTCTTGGGCCAGACGAAAGCATTCCTAGAAGGGCATCGACTGGTAATCAAAAATTTCTTGTTACGAATGATGCCATGGTGAGTGTTAACATCACTTGCAAATATTAGCAAAATGATTTTACGTGGAAAATTGACCAAAAATTAAATATGCGACATCGATTGGTCACCACACACACACAGCAATTGTTGCGAAACCAGTGGCGAAATACCTTCATACAAAGTGAGTAAACTTTGCACGATATTGACTTGTTCAAGTTGACTACAAAACACTCACGTAATACATCTAGCTAACCACCGATTTTGTAAAGACCTTTTTACAAACCACACAATGTCATCCTGGGATCAAACAACTTTTTCATTATCACCCAGATCCAAAGGGTGCTATTTGGTAACCAACGAAGTATACGACAAAGTACCACAAATTAAAGACTATGAAGTTGGGATATTGAACTTGTTTTTACAGCACACCTCAGCTGGTCTTACCCTCAATGAGAATTGTGATCCAGATGTCAGAACCGATATGAATACAGCTTTGGATAGGATTGCTCCCGAAGGTAATCATTATATCCATGCTGATGAAGGTGCTGATGATATGCCCGGTCACATCAAGAGTTCTACTATTGGAGTTAGTTTGAGCATTCCCATCACAAATGGGAAATTAAACACTGGTACTTGGCAAGGTATATGGTTATGTGAATTCAGAACCTACAAACATTCCAGAAGAATTGTAGCCACTATCAATGGAAAGAAAAAGTGAAGCTATTTCTAGAATATTGCCATTGGTGGGCAAATGTTTCGTTTAGTGTACCAGAATGAATAGATTATTTATTATTATACTTTTCAATGGAGTAGCATCGTAACACATCATCAATCCCTCTCTCTAATTCCAGCTGTTTTGATCTAAGTTGATCCAATAACTTTTCTGTGTCGTCAAAAGACAAATTCCACCAACCATTATGTCGATAACACTTCTTCTTGTCTCTGATGCAAACTTGATTTCGAAACCAGTCTGGGTCATCATCTTTCGAATTCACATCATCATGACATCCTCCTTCTTCTTCTTCTTCTTCTTCGCTCTCGTCATCATCATCCATTCTTCTTTTCACTTTTGTTGAAATCTGTTCCAACAACTGTTCCGAGTTGGCAATTTCTTTAACCAAATGGTGCTCTCCCTTATCACATAGACACAATTCCACACGCTTCTTTTGTTTTCCTTTCTTAGACTTGGCTTTGGTTTGCTTGTCGTCTACGGTATCGGGGAACACCAGCGTTGACAACTTCTCATTGATTATTTTAACATTTTCCTTCACTTCCTGGAGCTTCTCTTGCTCATTTAATTGCATTTTCATCCTCTCCTTGACGCCTTCTATTTTCTTTTGCAAGGACTCAATCTGTTTTTGTACATCAAGTGGGAATTGGTCAATCTTGGTGGCATCTTGTCGGAAAGTTCTCACCTCTTCGAGCTCAGGAAATTCTGACCCCAAGGAATGGAGTTTATCCACGTCGCCATCTACATGTGTCAACACCGTTTTTACAACACCATGCCCAAGCACGTTATTTTCAAGCAATAACTGCTGCATATACTGTTTCCCATGTTCAGAACTGCAGTATTTCGAATTTTCCATAATAGGTTCATAGCAGTCGTCTAATCGACATTTACGTTTCCACAAGGTGACACCTTCCCCTTTCCATGTGCAAAATTTGCAATAAAACTTGGCAATCAAATTGGAGAGTTCGGGTCTGATGTTCATACATTCAGCATGAAACCATTCTTCGCATCCATCACAAGCAACCATCAACTCTCCTTCATCGGGTTTTCGACACACACAGTATAGTTCCTCGCTATTGAGGTCATACTTTGGGGCATTTGTGAATTTCTTGTACTGTTTGGCAATGTCTTCACTCGACTCTTCTATGTCCTTCATCTCGGTCTTTACCATCGCATGTTTCTGCCTCTTGGATCCAAAAGACAGTTGCGATGACTTTTTTCTCTTCACATGATGGTGACCATTTGGCTCATTGTGTGTATGTAGCTCTACTTCACTCATTTTCTCTATAAGGAGTTGGATATTTGTTTTCACAAGTAAATTTTGAGAAAAACGCGTCTCTTCTTATCAGTACCAAACGATGGAAGAAGTATGTCCCATTTGCTCTAAACCTATACCAAAATTGCTACTAGAGCGACACGTCAACAGTTGCTTGGATACCCAAGAGGTGAAGCCTGGTGCTGACAAATTGAGTGCCTCTATTGACTTGAAAGTGAAGAAACGCGATGCTTTTAGCGCCCTCGGATTGAAGGCGTCTACAGATGTGCCAGTATCTAAGAAGAAGAAACCAACTCAAGAGGTGAGAAGTACCCCAGCACAAGGACCGAGCTGTGTGGAAGGCTCTACGCCGAAACAACCTACTGAAAATTACGTAGAGAACAATCACCTGTCTCAACCACAAATTCCCCAGAATGATGTTTCGAAAGAAATTGCGGAGCTAAAAAGACAAGTTGGAGTCCCACTAGCACATATGATACGACCAAAGGCGTTGAATGATTTTATTGGGCAGGAAAAGTTGTTAGGCGAAGGTGCACCATTAAGAAATATAATCAAGTCTGATTTAATCCCGTCTTTCCTACTATGGGGACCACCAGGATGCGGTAAAACCACTTTAGGAAGAATTATAGCAAAATCAACAAGCTGTAAATTTGTTGAGCTTTCCGGTGCTAGCAGTGGAGCAAAGGATTTGAAGCAAGTATTTACACAAGCCGAAAATCACAAGAAGCTAACACAACAACGCACTATTCTTTTCATAGATGAAATTCATCGATACAATAAAGCAGTACAAGATCTACTTCTTCCAGTGGTGGAAAAAGGTGTTTGTACGGTAATTGGGGCTACAACTGAGAATCCATCTTTTTCTCTCAACAATGCATTATTGTCAAGAATGCAAACTTTTGTTATGGAAGCATTCAGCAACGAAGCTATTGTGAGAATCTTGAACAGGGCTCTTTTTGAAGTCAACAGAGCACGCAAACTACTATATGATTTGCCGTACATGACTCTCGAGAAGGATTCTTTTGAGTATATTGCCGGGTTATGTATGGGAGACTCACGTGCCGCTTTGAATGTTCTTGAAACTGTAAATGCATACTTGTCCGCTGATAGGTTTGAGGAAAAGTCAGATGATGGTGCTGCAGTGAATGTCACTGTTGATGATCTCAAAAAAATACTAAAGTCTAGAAACTTTCACCAGATGTACGACAAGGACGGTGATGCGCATTACGATATCATTAGCGCGTTCCATAAATCTATTCGAGGGTCAGATGCCGATGCTGCTATGTTCTACTTGGTCAAAATGTTGTCTGGTGGGGAGGATCCTTTGTTTATTTTGAGAAGAATGACAGTCATAGCTAGTGAGGACATTGGCCTCCGAGATAGCTCATGCCTTCCATTCATTGTTGCCGCCAAGCAAGCTTTTGAGTTTGTGGGGATGCCAGAGGGTGAGATCATATTGGCACACTGCACAACAAAGCTTGCTCGAGCGCCCAAATCTACAAAATCTTATCGTGCATTGAGATCTGCTCAAAAGTTGATTAGCGAAAGACCAGATGTGCTTCAATTACCTGTTCCCATCCACTTGAGGAATGCACCGACTCGCTTGATGAAGGATATGGGCTTCGGGGATGCATACAAGTATAATCCCAATTATGAAAATGGTGTTGTTCAACAGTCTTATTTTCCCGATGGCATGGATCGCGTTACCTTCCTCGAAGATACACATCTAGGCACTGCTAGGGATCCAGATGTCCCCAATGAGAGATATCAACAGGAACAAGCTGCAGTAGATGATTACAACGATTATAAGCAGTATGTAGAGGAAAAAGCCCGACGCAAACGAGAATTGGAGAAAAGTGAGGATTTAAAGACAACAATGGCGTGCTCACAAAGCAACAGTGACACTGAGTGTGATGAAGCAAGTGATTACTCGGACGATCCGGATTGTAATAACAATTTTGGAAAGTCTTATGATGAATTTTTGGATAGGGACTCGCAACCGGATTATTTTAGTGATGAGCTTAAATCTCTACCTTGATAGAAATAGAAACAATTAAAGTTCTCGCCACAAAGTAATGTCTACCCCCCTCTTTTTCTCCATACTTTGAGAAAGCAATTGCATCATGTGTGGCAGGTTTGCTCAAAGAATAGTATGTCAGCTGCTTTTTTAACCTTCCAAAGACATTGGCTAACATCATTAGAACCCGAATAGCATTCCAAGTGAATTTTATGAAACGGTTTTTGGCGAGGAGACTAGTGACATCAATGAGCCATCTACTGGAGTTTACGAAACTGACGTACATGAAGCCAACGACAAAGTGGAAAAAGTTCAACTAGATTTGACAAGGGTTTCGCAATGGACACCTTCATGCAATATTGCACCAACCGATACGGCTTTAATGGTTTATATGACGGAACCCACTAAGGACATCACGCAGAATTACGTTATTGAACCGCTGAAGTTTGGGTTAGTTCCTTCATGGGCCAAGCCAGTTGATTCAACACCAGTCAACAAGGGGAAACAAAATGAAGGGGAAAAGTTTTCACGTGAATTGGGCAAGCACGAGAGTAAATATTTCAATTGTAGGAGAGAGTCTCTTGCACAACACCGCGCCGTTTGGTCGTCCTGCAAAAAACACAGATGTGTAATACCCATCCAGGGATATTTTGAGTGGCTCAAAACAAAAAATGCAAAAGTTCCTTATTTTATTCACTCAAAGACTACACCATTGATATTCCTAGCCGGGCTTTACTCCCACAATTACAATTATAAAGAAAACTTCAATGTCAACAACGAATATTTATCGTCATTTACCGTGATTACAGCGCCAGCTGAAAAATCGGACAAGTATGACTTGTCTTGGTTGCACACGAGAAAGACTTTGATTATCGAGCCTGGTTCCAAAGCTTGGTTCCGATGGCTTGATCCGACGACGGACTGGGATGATTCATTGATCGAAGAGGTTTTGAATTCAAAGACAAATGAAGCGTATGCTAACATAGAGGGATATCAAGTTTCTAACGACGTTGGAAATCCAAGTAATAAGAGTGAAGATGTCCTTAAAAAAGTAAACGGGAAAAAAAACACCTCTGTGTCAGACTTTTTCAAGAAGGAGTTGGGGGTTAAGAAGGAGCAAAAAGGCTCACAACCAGAAGGTGTTCATATAGCAAGCAACATCAAAAGAGAGCCAACAAAAACGGCCAAAGAACCAGAGATAAAGATTGAAAACGATGCAGCTCCCTCAAAAAGGACAAAACAGGGCAGAGACGATAACCCCAAGAAAGTCAAAACTGAAGCAAGATAGGCGTTTATACAATATAGTGTGTTGTAAGTAAGCGACAAATTAAAGAAAAAGTCAAGAAAAAAATCCTGAAAATTTTATGTTCACTTTGCAAAAACATCAACCAATGAAGCAGCTTCGCAACTGTCCCATCCTTCGCGGTGTTAGGTCATATTCCTCCTCACAGGTCACCAAACCGGAACTCTTTCTCAACCCACATGCTTGGCAAGGGTTACCAGCAGATCAAATTTTTCAATTACATCAAATTAGAAAAAAGTATCTTGGTGATGCATACAACCCAACCAATGAAGAAAGAACCGCCATTTTATCGACAATCACATCACTAACAGCTAACAAACCTGCATTGGACTATGCTTTTGAAATTGAAAATTTCAAGGAAAGGGTCATGAACAATACCCCAATGAAGGATCGAGGTAAACCACAAAAATTGAGTAACATGTTTGTAATAAACACAGGAGCTGAACCACATCATGCTAGACGTATAGAGAATTTGCACAGAGTTTCAGCTTTTGAAATGCCGTTGTTGTCCAAGTATCGCCAACCATACACACCAAAACCAAAAACACAAGCTCCCATAAAATTGACTTACAATTCCGATTTTAGTGATGAAGTTTCCAATAAACACAATAGAAACGTTATTTTATACGTTGAGCTCAAAGACTTACAACTTAACAAGGAGCAAGAACATAAATTCAAGATACTTGCCGGTAGAAGGTTTCACCATGGGTCTGACTCATTCCAATTGAAATGTGAGAGATACCCACAAGCAGCTCAAAATGTTCGTTGGTTAGTTGACACTTTTAATAAGCTATTGAAAGAATCAAAGGATCTTAGTAAAGAAACTTTTGCTGATATACCATTGGACAAGCGTCATATGAAAACATGGACCACGAAACCAAAACCAATGTTTCCTGAAGAATGGAAGAGACCAAATGATGCTCCTACAAAGAGACACGAAATCATCAACGAACTTGTAGAGTTGAGTAAAGAGAAGTTGGATGCCGACCACCTTGCTAAGATTTCACCCTAAATAAGTAGCTCTTGTAAATAGTCAACCGAATGGAAGAAATATAAATCTATCATGTTTTGCGTGCGCATTGCGCAAGAGAAAAAAGAACAACAGAAAAAAAAAAAATATCAACAAAAGCTGCGAAGCTTTAGCCCAGATTTCGTAGATGTTCATATTGAGCCGCAAGCGAAAACACTTGAGAGCTAAAAAATACAACAATTAACGATGACAGACACACACGACGCATCAACAACATTAGATGACATAATTAACGAGCTAAAACTAACATACGATGCATCTAATGGTTTATTGGATGGTGATTCAATTCGGAACATTCCCAATGTAAACACATTAACCAACTTGAACAAGTTGTTTAGCAATTTGAAAAGCCAATTAAGCCAGATAGAAAAGAGCGATGAAACAGTTTTGAAGAAAATTGAGGCAACTCAAGGCGGTGAAGATGAAACAAAGAAGCGTTCTAGTGAGGTTTTAGAAGATCAAGATGATAATGACGTCAAGAAAAGAAAGCTAGATACGACAGCAGAGAATGATGTAGAAGAGCCCACAGGGGAAAAAGAAAGGCTAAACCTGAAAGACGATCCTGTACCCCCAGTTCAATCAGGGTCTTTTTCTCGTGATAACGATACCAGACTCAGGAATCCCAAATCTGAGTATGTGGAGCCTCAAGTGCTATCGGCTGAGGCAATCTCAGCACTTGGGCTATATTCCGAGGATAATCACGGCTTGGAAACACATGGAAAAGAGTATTTGAAGAAGAAATATGGAGTAGCCTCTTATCCAGAGAATGATCTACAAGACTTACTACCTGGAAAGATACCAAACATCGATTTTTCCAAAAACAAGCCACCCACAAATCAGGTTCAGTTTAGCACTTTCCAATCTTACATAGAGTCCTACTTTCGTCCATTTTCAAATGACGACTTGAAATTTCTTGAGGAGAGAAATGTAATCCCACCTGGGTTTGAAAAGTTGGGCTACGACCCTGACGTGTCACCTTTTATCATTCCTAGATTGGGTAGATTTTATGCTGATGTGTGGGCTGAAGAAGATGCCACTTTGGCAGCCAAACTCAACTCTCCAGCACTTCATGGTAACCAAAATGATGGCTTCAAAGCCAAAGGATCGATAAACATGTTGAGTGATGATAAACTTTACACAGAAGAAGTCTCATGTGGTCCCCTTTCAAGTCGATTGCTATCAGCAATACTAAGCAATCATGAGGTGGCGACTGAAGAGGACGAGCAAGGGGGCGGCGGTGGTGTGAAAAGTGAGCTCGGATCTAACCATTCTGACAGTTTGCTCGCTCAAGACGAGGTGGCTACCCAATTAAATAGCAATGAAGATTACAGAATAACCACCGATGCAAATGATTACCAGTCAATCGAGGATAGACTCAAGCGTGAACTCAAGTTCATTGGTATATTTATGAACTTGCCAACCAAAGATGATGGGAAAGCCAAGGCAAATAAGTTATCAGGACGGATACCCAAAAAACTGTCGATAAGCATTGTTGATAATGATGAATGGATACGAAATAAAGAGGATGACGAAGTTTGTGCCGAGATAAGGTCTTTGCAGAACGAGTTACGAGAAGTTTCAAGTAGAAACAGGGCAAACAAAAGAAAGTTGTTCCCAATAGTTCAAGATAGTATTGCATACCAGGAGTACTCTACAATCTTGGAGGACCTAGATAAGCAAGTTGATCAGGCATTCATGAAAAGATCAAGAGGCAAAGGTAAAAAGAAAAAGATTGATGCAAATGCACCACAACAGCAAGCTGTCAATAGCGGACTTCGAGCACTTTTGGAAAAACGAAGAAGATGGATAGACTCCATTGGTAAGTTGTTCCCGCCACCTGAGATTATGAAACGTGAACCATCGGAGCTGGTGCTTATAAAAGAGGGTACAGTTGATGTCGAGTTGAATGAAGAAGAAGGTGATAATACGGGTCCCAACGCTGTGGATTTAATTACACAATAGAGATGTATAATTTTGTAACTATTTACAGAAAAAAGTATTCTATTTGAAATCCATTCCTCTATGAATCTCTGAAAGAGGAGGCAAAGTGTTCACATTACCAACAGCTGCCAATGCGACAGATTTATTCTTTAACCTGTAGTTAGCCCAGTTTACCACATCGTCTTTGGTAATTGATTCGACTCTTGCAAATACCTCCTCAGGAGATAATCTGTAGCCGGTATTGACTACTTGTCGTCCAATATCTTCGGCAATAGCAGTAGAGTCATCCAATGCCAATAATAGCGAAGCTTTGAGTTGAGATTTGGATCTCTCCACCTCCTCATTTGTAATATGTCCCAAACTCAATCTTCCCCATTCTTTTTGAATAGCATCAATAAGGATCCTCAAATCGGTGGTACTGTCGGCAGTAAAGTAGACCCCAAGCAAACCGGTATCTGCATATGAAGTGGTATAAGCCATATAGGAGTTAGCAATTGGGGTTTTGTTAGGGCCACCAGTTGCCGCAGTGACAGCTAAAGGCGATGGTGAATTTGAGCCAACACCAATGGATCTATCCCAGGTACCTATAATACCATTGGCCACAGAAGCAACAAAGAAATCTGGAGCTGACCAGCTTACACCTTCCACAGCCAATGCTACATGAGTAGTAGGCATTGAATTATCTTGTACTCTAATCTCCTCCCCATAGAAAATAGGTAAATCGTCACCGCTTTGCTTGAATGGTTTATCACTTTTGCGGATATTGCTAAAAAACTTCTCTCCTAGTTGAACAAGCTCTTCGTGCTGAACACACCCAACACCAATCAATGCCATTCTGTCTCCTCTGTAGTTGGTACTAATATAGTCTTTTAAATCATTTCTGTTTATCGTCTTAATCAAATCTCTTGGACCCAATATGGTTCTTCCCAAATCTTGATTCTTAAAAGCAACTGAGTGCAAATGGTCAAACACCACCTCATCGTACATTTTGTCAACTTCATCGCTCTCTTGCAAAATAACATATCGTTCATTCTCAATAGCTCTTTCTTCCAACTTTGATTTAGTCAACAAATCACTCAATATATCGACATTTTGATTCAAGTCTTCCGCTAGACATTTGGTGTAATAAACAGTATTTTCCCGTGATGTGTATGCATTGATTTGCGACCCCAAATTCTCAATTTCCAATTCCAAATTTAGTTGAGTTCTGCGGTTCGTTCCTTTGAAGGCTAAATGCTCCAAGAAATGGGCAGTACCACTAGATTTTGGATTATCGGCTCTCGATCCTGCATTTATCCAAACGCCAACTGTAGCTGTCTTTGTGCCAGGCATTGATTCACTGGCCACTGTTAGCCCATTAGGTAAGATTGATGTTTGATAAGTTGGGGCTGGTGCAGTAGTCGTTGCAAATAATCGGCGTGGCAATATTACCTTTGAGTGTTTGAATGTGCGTATAGTATTAAGCATCTTGACTCGAAGCAAAAGAATGTTGATGCTTATCTGATGGGGGATTATTAATTTAAGTTCCAAATTTTTATGAGTCTAAAAAATAAAAAGAATCAAGAAAATTCAACTGGTAGCACACGACACCGAAAAAAATAAGAACAAAATTAAAATCTTTCTGTCAACATGGGCCATACCATTTACTTAAAACTGTTTATTCAGTGAATACTCAGCACCACTCTTTTTTGTCCACGATGGCCCATATCTCCCCAGCAGTGGTAATAGACAATGGTTCTTATACAACCAAAGCAGGTTTTGCTCTGGATGATCTACCTTCACTCGTTTTCAACACAAATTATATATTGGACAAATCCATCAACAAGGTGATTGTGGGAGATGATGAGATGGACAAAAACTCACAGTCAGCAGTGTCCACATTGCTAGAAGATGGTATAATTTATAATTTTGATAACATCGCCCATAATTGGCGTTATGTATACGACAACATAGATAATCATAATCTGATAGATGCCACTGAGTTCCCCTTAGTAATGACTGAACAATCATGGAACACAATGAAGGCAAAGGTGAAAACATGTCAGATTGTATTTGAGGAGTTTGAAGTACCTTTGTTTAGTCTTGTCAAAAATCCTTTGAGTCAATTGTACCGGTGCGGCAAATCAACAGGGTTGGTTATTGATGTTGGATCGAGTGTGGCTAGTGTTACACCCATATTGGATGGAGTAATACAAACCAAATGCTCCTTCCATTCCAAATATGCTGGAGATTTTCTCAACTTGCACATTTTGAATTACTTGAAAGGAAAGGTACAATCTGTTGACGAATTATTGCCGGCTTCTTACAGAACTGCATCAGAATCATTCAAGTCGTATTACATGTCAACTCATGTGTTACAAGAATACAAAAACCTATCGTTGAATTACCAAGTCACTAACCTTGAAGTTTACGATCACAAGTTTTTGGATGTAAGTGACCAACGAAATTATTTGGAAAACTTATTTGATCCTTACTTGAACAAGTTGCCAAATATCAACTTGCCTGAACCTTCACTTGACGTGCCATCTTCTCAAGGATTGACCAACTTGGTATATATGGCCATCAGAAGCCTTGAAGCTTCTTTATTACCCAACAGCGACGACCCAAGATCACAATCGCAAAATCGATTCGCTAGATTCATGGATATTTTCAAGCAATTATTATCCAATGTTTTGGTCACTGGCGGTGCGTCATTGGCTAGTGAGTTGCCTGATCATATAATCAACGACATCAAGGCATTGATGCAAAAATACTTCCCCACTTATCCGTTTTCATATCATGTTCAACAAATTAGACCTACTCCAAACAACGATAATGCTGATATTTGGGATAGACAGTTTGGAAGTTGGCTAGGCGCTTGTAATTTGGCTAGTATGTTGAATGAGAGCGACGAGAATTCAAGTAGTGCAAAAATTGCTTTGGATAATTGGTTTATCTCCAAATCAGATTACGAAGAATTAGGAGAGGACTTGATACTTGAAAAATTCAAGTAGTTTTCAAAACCAAAAAAAAAGTGTATCATCATATATAGTTACTATAAAAAATGTATTAGTTTCAGAATAAGACAAGTGAAAATCTATTCCTTCCAAGATACATACTTGTTGTCGTACTTGGCGGTTTCGCCATGCAAGTCCAAAATTTGTTTAATCTTTAAATCAACACCCAACTTGTTGCCGGTGGCTGATTTAAAGTGCTTGAACACCTCAGATGGTGTTGGTAAATAGGTTCTGTTGGAGCCATCATTACCGGCAATATAAGCAGCCACTTCTTTATTTCTAGGCAAACCAAAGTTTAACGGATAGTCTTTGTAATCCACGCCAAACCATTCTTTGATATAAGGTGGTTTAGGCAACAACTTCAGTGTCTCATCTGTTCTTGTGAGGATATCGGAAACATATTTTGCAGTAACAATACTAGGGTCGTTCCATTCAGGAAAGAAAGGGTCCTTGATCTTGTCAACCAATTTATGGATAACACCTTTAGCGAAATCATTCTCCTTTGGTGGCAATTTTTGGATATTTGTTGCTGCAACCATTTCCAATGTAAATTGTTCCTTGATTGAATTTTCTAAACCACGATTCATCAATTCAAACCCGATTGCCAATGAAGTCCTTGGCTTTTGTAAAAGTTTCTCCAAAGTCTTTTTAGCAAATGGTGATGAGTCGCTGTGTTGTTTGAAAAAGTCCAAAACGTCATTAATATTCTTTTGTGAGAATGCCTTGTTGTTCAACTCGAGTTCATCCTCAGTCAATGAGAATCTGTAATCTGCTGGCAATTTCTTTTCGCTAAATTCATTTAAGATGTCGTTCACCTGTTTGAAATATTGAGTGTTGCCCGACACCAACGAAACTTTTGAAACATCATCAATCTCAGGAGGTTGCAAATTAGCCAATCTGATGATCACTTGAGGAATCTTTTCTGATTTGATGTAGTGTGTTGCAAAGCTTGAAAAATAAGCATCCAAACCTGACAAGATGGTACCGGTCAATGCTGTGTAATATCCAAACTTGTTGTCCAATCTTGGCAAAAAGAATGTTGTTCCTACATCGGGAAAGAACCCAATATCCATTTCTGGCATTGCCAATTTTGTCTTTTCTGTAGCAACACGGAATGGAGCATGAACCGACAATCCAACACCACCTCCAAATGTAATTCCATCCATCAAGGAAATGTATGGCTTGGGTAAAGTTGAAATGATATAATCAAGGTTGTATTCCTTGTCGAAAAAGTCGGCACCGTATCCGGGGTTACCCTTGACAATTTGGTTGGCACATTCAGCAACATCACCTCCAGCACATAATGCCTTTGGAGAGTTGGTGGTCAAAATAATGACATTGTTCTCTGGTTCTTTTGCATACTTTAATAAGTCAGGAGTTATCAAGTTGACCATTTCGGTATTTAATGAGTTCAACTTCTTGACTCTGTTCAAAGTGATAATTCTGGCATGACCCCTTTTCGAATGCAATACAACTGCATCGTCCGATCCTGAGCTCGAAGTTGGGTTTGCTGATATTTGAGAGGACATTCTGATTTGTTTAATTGATGAGCGGTTTATCAAATTGCTGGCTATTTGCAGTTTGTATATGTACTTGGGCGACTGACAATTTCTGATCATTCAACTAGCTCGATGATGAAGTGAGTTGGTCCTTTTTTTTTTTATATTTTATAATTGAGTCGATACCGGATATTTCCAAACGGATTGAAGGAAAGGTGTCGTGGAGAGGGAAAAAAAAAATTAGACGCTAAGACGGAAATGTGGAGAGGTGGGGACAGAGAAAAAAAAAATCCGTGGATAACCGCCTTTTAAACCATTTTATTGTGGCGCTATTTATTATCAGGGCCCTGCCCTATTCACGAGGTTAACAGCTTTAAGGTCCACTCATACTACACTTCTAAAACAGTAGCATCTCGTATTGATTCAAAAGTAAGCATTCTTCTCTTTTCTCATGTTCTTCCTTACTATCTTTAACAACGCGATGTCGTGGGTACTGCTTGGGCAACTCATAATGATAAAACTTGCCTGATTGATACGATCCTATCAAGATTAAACCACCATAAAAGCCAATTGCAACTTTATTGTGATTGGTATTATTGTTGGAGGCCCAAGCATGTTCTGGTAACCTGATATATGCAAAAGAGCGTCTCGGAGGCTCCCAAATAAGATTATCCAAGTAATCTCTATAAGGGATTTTGTTCAAAATTGAAGTTGTATAAGGACTATGTATGAACTTGCTTTTGGTTTTGCTAAACCATGATTTCTTGTTCTTTTTATTTGTGTCTTCCTGTTCCTGAGATGGAGGGTTGAGCGACTTGGAAACGAGTAAATTTGCAAGACTTTCATTGAGCTCCTCTGATGAAGATCGATGATTATCTCCATCACTTTGGTCATCGTAATCACTGAAACTATTGCCATGATCTGCTCCGGGTGCATTTTCATCATTACTTCCTGCTGTCTCATCGGATGATGCTTCTTGAATCAAATTGAAAAAATGAATGGTATTGGATTCTGACCCGCAGCCCAAAATGGTTTCGTTGTTATTGAAACAAAGCGAATTAATTCTGGCAACATTATGCCCACGACGTAGATTCTTGACCAGACTTAATACAACTTTGCCATCCTCTGAAGTGGATAGGTCAAACACTCTCACAATCGTACCCTTGACTGACGCGCTGGCAATTTTATTACCTTTATGAGACACCGATATTTTGCTGATTGAAGAGTCATGAGCTTTAAAGATTGATAACGGCGCCAAGTTCAATGCATCGTAAACCATGAGCCAACCTTCACTGTCATCTTGTATGTTCTTTAGTGTTATATTTGGACCTGCAAATAAACTGTTGCTTTGTTTGACTTTTGGAGTTAATTCTACATACTCATCAAGGTACGCCTGTGGATGTGATTGTTGAAGATTGCTCAGATCTGTTGGGTGCGTTGATACATTGCTGTCTCTTTTGGGCTTGATAAATACACTATCTTCTTTGATGGCACTCACCGGAACACATAGCCAAGATTTGTCATCAATACTCAAATCCCCCACAAATGTGTCATTGGTTGTTGGACTTAGTTTCAATACCGAAAGTAGTTTGATACAGCTTAAATCGTATATATGGAGTTCCCCATTTTGTAATGCAACAACTAATCTCTTTCTGTTCAACTTGACATCAAAAATACTAGCTTCAAACTCCAAATCGACTATTTTAAGATTCTGTTTGAGGTTAAAGACTTTCAAGTATCGACAATCATTTTCTTCAGGCACAATAATAGTTAAACTAGTTGAAAATAACATTTTCAACAACTTTGTAGGATGTTGTTCACTGGAAGAGTCCTCTGTACTCTGTTCATTAGTGTTGGAGCCGTCTATTGAATTCGATAGCGTCCTGCGAAGCTGAGTCTCTGAAGATGAATATAATTCGCCAAAGGGTTCACAATTAAAGACCTTGTTTCCCGTGTGGGTTGCAACCGATACTAGGGAAAAGTCGGGATTAAATGAGATATCATTGATTGTGGACATGTCAGTAATTTTACCTGCAATTGTGTTAAGTGATTAGCCGAATCAGTATATGCTACTCGTAGTCATATGATTTTGTTACAGTTTGATGATTTTATATATTTTGCTTTTTGACTCGCGCGTCTGGATCAAAGTGGGAGTTCCAAAACTTGTCCCCTACCCAAGCACGCAAGTATCTTGAAGATAAAAACTACATGAGGTTAACAAGAGTATGATCTTTTCTTTATAAAGCAAGTTTGAACACTTGCAACAAATATATACCCTTTTGTAGCCCACACGCACAGAGAAATACTAGCTCATTCATCTGCAACCTCTTCCAAAGTAACCTTTCTCTTACTTTGCTTTGCCCCATTCGACCCATTTTCAGCTGCTTCAACACCAGTGGCTTTTTTCTCAGTACTCGTCAAGATAGGCTCCACCTTATCGCCACCTTCAGCAGCAGTAGTCGCTGATTTTGAATTCTTTGACCTTTTGGACTTCTTCTTCTTCTTAGGTTCCTCCCATCCATATAGCGGTACAAAACTTTCAAAGAATCCACAATCTTCAAACAAATTTGGGAACAACCAAAATGGTTTGGGGAACGCTACTAATGAAATAACGTATATGATAAACCTCACAATGGCGGTAGCAAATAATAACCCTATCAATCCCAAGGCCGCCATTGATAAGTACCACACTCCTCTTCTCATAAAGTTGGGCCATAAGGGAAACAATATGACGGCGAAAATACCAGCGACTGCCAATATACTGTACAATAATATATATGGGTTAGGTTTAGTGTACAACCATCCATAATAATAATTTGCTTCAACAACAGCCTTTTCCGATCTCTTCAATGTGGGCTTATCGCGGTTAGGTTTCCATCCCTTAACAGCTTTGACTTCTGCATAATGTAATTTCTTCAATGGTAGTATCATTTGATTTTGAATCAACATAACAAACACCTTTTGTACATCCACCTCATTCGTAACTGGTGGTAAACCATTTCTTGGATTCTGTTGTTTAGTCTTGTAGTCATCACTTAAAAGGGCCCTTTCGAATCGCTTGTATTTGAAAAACTCAAGATCATTCTTATTGTCCAACAATCCGACTCGTTGCTTCAATACGGGATTTTGGAACAAGTAATTTGCCACATTGATTGCAGCGGGTGATTTCTGAGTGGAGGTTTGAACCTGAACCTGGCCCGCTGGAGGTGCTGCACTAGACATTGACGAAGATGGAGTTAAGGCAATCAAGCTCGTGCTATATGGCTACGTATAGTGACGAATTGTTTTTTACTTGCACTTTTACTGTTTGCCTTTTTTTTTTTTTTTCAAACGTCACCAACTTTGTTTTTGCGAATTGCACCTATTTGATTCTGAAACGCTTACACGAAAGAGGAGGTCAGTAAACACAATCAATCAAACTCTATTGTCTTTGTAATTGAATAAAAAAATTAATGTAAACATTAAAAAAGTTCTACCCTAGTTGAACCTCACTTGGCTGCTGCCGTGGTTCCATTTAGTTCAATACTTCTCTTTTTCCTCAAAGAGGCTTCACGTATAGCATCCTTCGACTTCACTGAACTAATACTATTGGCAACATGTCCTCTATCATCCAAATCTACAGATCCAGCACTCTCAAATAACGACACAGTTCCCGCCAACAAACCCAACGTTTCAAGAACTTGTGCAGGTTCAGTCAAGTGTGCAGTGGCTACTGTCTTTTTAGATGCTGGCCCAACTGCGACAGGGAACACCCCATAGGTTCCAAATTCATTCTTGGTAACATTATCCAATTTCCATTGGTTTTCAATCTTGTGCAACGACTTGAACATATCCTCATCTGTCAAGTCATCGCCTAAACATAACACGAAATCAGGCAACTCTTCATGAGATACTTCTTTATTCAACTCTTCTTCAAGTGATTGCTTGGTTCCGTGTGGGTGGGTGACGAGTCTCTTCACAATTTCACCCTTGTTTAAAAACTTGGGTCTAACTTCGATATTTGCCTTACCAGACATAACCTCAACGTCGTATTCAGTGGCAATGGTGTCGTTCAATTCATCGAGGCATTTTTGAGCTTGGTAAGCTCCTAATTCTGGATCAGCTCCTCGATAATGCCACGTCAACGCAACTTTCTTGATTTCAATGTTTGATCCTGGTGTTTGCTTGGTGTATTTCTTAAACACATCTTCAACTTTTGGTTGCCACGACATATCATAAGCTTCGGCTAAATTGACCCACTCTTTGGAGCCTAAATCTTTGATAAAACAGCCATGCTCGGCCGATAACCCAACATGTTTCCGACCCATCCATTTCTCCAAAAACGCCTGATCTCGACCAGAAATGATCCAAATTTGATTCTTGGGGTCAGAGGCCAATATGTCCAATACTCTGTTCAATTTGTCTGAGGGAATAGCCGCAGCAGGATCCTTCACAATTGGTGTCAAAGTTCCATCATAATCAAATAAAAACAACCTTCTTTTTGAGTGAGTGTAATTTCTCAATAAAAGTGGTCTATTCAACGCCGGTGTGTAATGGCTGGAGTGAGTAATTATTGAGTGGTCAATTATATCACGAATAAACGTTGATGTCCAATTTTGAATCGTATTGGAAGCGACTTTCTTGTAAAGTGTGCTTTCCAAAACCTCCTTTTCATGGTCGCTGAATGATAATGCATCGTTGATGGTTTTTGACACTCCAACAGAATCCCACGGATTAACCAAGATTGCCGAGTTCAATACAGATGCAGTTCCTGTAAACTCAGACAAAATCAATGGAGAATTGTTGTACTTTTGGCAAATGACAAACTCAAATGCAGTTGTATTCATTCCATCTCTCACCGAGGTAATCAAACATAAATCAGCAACTCTCAATAACGCCAAGTACTCCTCTTTTGGAACTCTCATTTGGTAGTGCAATACTGGCGTATGATTCAATGTTCCGTATCGCGAGTTGATTTGATTTATCAACTCGGTGGCTTTTTGCTCTACATTTGCAGAATGACTGTACCCTGGTGTTGAAACTTGAATCAACACGACTTTTTCTCTCCATTCCGGATACATTTCCAAAAACATCAGAAACGCTTCAAGTTTTTGAACAACCCCTCTCACCCTATCCAATCTATCTCTTCCAACAATAATTTTTTTATCCCTGTACAAATTTCGAATGGCTTCAACTTTTTGATCAATACCACTTGACTTCGAGAAAGCGTCCAGCTCAATTTTTAACGTATCAATACCTATAGGCAATGTCTCTACCGAAATTGTAGTTCCATAAGCAAAAATTTGGTTTTTTGTCACTTCACATCCCAAAACTCTTGCACAACAAGACACAAAATGTCTTTGAAAAGATTCAGATTGGAAACCAATCTTGTCAGCACCAAGTAAACCATCTAGCAATTGACTTCTCTTGGAAAGACACCTGAAATATTCAGAAGATGGGAACGGAACATGCAAGAAATGTCCAATATAAGCATCAGGGAATTCCATGCGTAGCAATTGAGGCAACAACAACAAATAGTAATCATGAATCCAAATGACATCACCGGGTTTGTAAATTTGTTTGATCTTGTTGGCATATGCCTCGTTGAATTTTACATAATCGTGCCATGCTTGAATTTCGTCTTTTCCATCCGACGGAGTTCCCAGAAAGTAATGAAACACTGGCCAAATCACACTCTCGGCATATTTTCTCCATCTTTCTTGATCACGTCTTAATAGCCAAATTGGATGGATATTTTTCGACCCTATCGTCTTTTGAAGCTTCTTTTCAATTTCGTCCTTATCTTCATCATCAAGATACAATGGATCGTCTTCCAAATTATCAGCTGTAACGTTGACAGTATTTTTCACTTTGTTTTTCAACTCACCTGTCCAAGCAATAACATGAGTTTCCCAATCGGTATGCTGTTGTAAAAAGCTTTGAGATGAAAATAAAGCCAGGGTACCATGCACAATGTCGACATCCCAATAGTAACGATTGGTTTCGGAGTCATAGTTGCTAACAATTTGAGTAGGCAAAGTTGTCAGTACATTTAGGATACGACCGGATAATTTCACTTTATCATTATTAGCAAAATCTTTCGGAGATACCGCATGGATGTTGGCCGGAGATACTTTCAATTGACTCAACTCAGGCATTTCGGGGAAAAAAAGCTAGTGTATTTGGAATTGTCTGTATTCTAGTGGTTCTCTAGCGTATCCAAGTCTTATGTGAGGATGTTGGAATGATATATGTACTATTTTTGGATAAAAGAGTACTGTTCTTTTTGTTTCAACAAATTAAGATTATCGTTCACTTTTTTCTACTTTAGATTGCGGTTGTTAAAAAAAGAATGCAACAATTATTTCTTTTCTTCTCTCTTCCCGCCTTTACCTATACATTCCGTAATTAGCCACACACACACACACACACACAATGCAGAAAATGGGCTAGGTATATAGTAGTACATAGAGACGGGAGAGAAAGCAACGACTCCTGGATTGCAAACAGTCACCAAAACTAATCATGATAATGATGTAGAGAGTAAACCAATGGTGTAAAATCATGACATAATGACAATTTTTCGGAAACGTATTTTGAGCAGTTTAAATAATTTCCGGTTACACTTGAATCTAGTCCTAACGCCTCAAAAGTAGAATAGGACAATCACTGCTCAAAACAATTGAGCATAGAGTATTACACCAAAGATTACAACACAGTTGGCCACTTGGCCTCCAATTTTATGAACAAAAGTTTCCGATTTTTTTTCATTTCACAAAATTATCAATAACAAATGTAAACACATACACCACCACCACCACCACCACTACCACATGTAATAAAGGATTCAGTTTTCTCCAATACCCATCAAAAGTTTTCAACAAAAAGCCCAACCTCTCTCATAGCCGTCGGATAAATATATCCCTAATAAGAAAAAAAAATAATTGACCGGATGACACAAAAAACAAAAACAAAAGGGGAAAAAGAAGATAACTCCCTCATTCTCCCTATTTTTATATTGCCGATTCCTCATAGCATTAAATTCATTCTTTCATCAAAGCTTAAGCTTCCTCACTACCAGCAGCAGCTTCTGCTTCGGATTTCTTATACTCTTCGTAAGCAGTTAAAGCGTCTTCAAAGTGGTTGTTAAACAATTCATCGTCGTCCAACAAATCCAAAATTTCTTGGTTTTCCAATCCCAACATCATACCAGTAATCTTACCAGCAGCTTCAGGCTCTTGAGCTTTTCCAGTAGCAACAATTCTTGGGTACAATTCTTCACCCAAAATCCTCTTTTGTTGTTCTGGTGGAACGCTAGAGATGATAGCAGCCAATTCTTTAGCTGGAACCTTGACACCAGCTTGTCCTGGGTAGTAACCTCTTTGTTGCTGCTGTTGTGGTTGTTGTGGCTGTTGTTGTTGTTGTTGCTGTTGTTGAGCTCTTTGATCTTGGAATTGTGGTGGGATACCATAGACTGGCACTGGTTGTCCATTTGGACCTGGTCTTGGCCATTGTTCAGGGAATGGTTGGCCAGGTTGTCCTCTTCTCATCATCATTTGTGGGTTTGGTCCAGGGAATGGAGCAGCATTGCCTCTACCACCCGGTGGGAAGAATCCTTGTTGACCATAGTACATTGGAGGCATAAATTGACCAGGGAATCCACCTGCAGCAGCAGCATTTTGCATTCTCATTTGGTTTCTTGCTTGAATCTGTTGTTCCAATTGAGAACGTCTAACATCCTTACGTTGAGCTAAAGCGACATATAATGGTTTACCATTAATCATTCTTTGGTTCATCTCGGTGATGGCCTTGGTGGCCTCTTCTGGAGTGCTGAAACAAACAAAACCAAATCCTTTGGATTTACCGGCATCATCAACCATAACCTTGGCAGAGGTAATAGTACCAAATGGCTTAAACTCTTCTTCCAATTTTTCAGAATCGATTTGATCATCCAAGTTTTTGATGAACAAATTGACTCCTTGATATTTAGACAATTTTTCCAATCTAATGGCTTCGTATTGTTTCTTTAATTCTTCAGTTCTTTCTCTCTTCTTTTGAGCTCTACCAACGTAAATCTTTTGACCATTGATTTCCTTATCGTTCAAGGCTTCAACTGCATCAACAGCGGATTTGTGTTCTTCATAATTGACAAAACCAAAACCTTTTGACTTTCCATCTTGATCCTTTTCCAAGTAAATGGAAGTAATCTTACCATATGGAGCAAATAATTCTTCAAACTCTTTTTCAGTGAATCCCAAATCAATGTTTTTGACATAAATGTTTGTATAGTTTGCCTTCATTTCTTCAAACTTGGATTCACGGTCCTTCTTTGAGACATGTTTACCAACGAAAACCTCACGATCATTTAACAACATACCATTGACATTTTCGATGGCAGCTTCAGCAGCTTCACCAGTTTCATAATGAACAAAACCAAAACATTTAGATTGTCCCATATCATCAGTAGCAACCTTACATGACAAAATTCTACCAAATGCTGAAAAAGTATCGTGTAAGGCTTTGTTATCAATAGCAGGGTGCAAGTTTTTGATAAAGATGTTTCCATCTCCGGATCTTCTTGCTGATGGGTCTCTTTGAGACCACATAATACGACATGGTCTGCCTTCAACGAGACTATAGTTCAACTCATCAATAGCCTTTTCACCATCTTCAAACTTGTGGTAGTTGACATAAGCATAACCCAAGGATTTTTTGGTAACAGCATCACGACAAACTCTAATTGAAGAAACTTGACCAATAGGTGAAAAAATTTCAAAAAGAGTTGCTTCATTGACTGATGGGTTTAATTCTCCAACATACAAAGAAGCTGAGTTTTCGGCAACACCACCTAACTCACCTTGTTCTTCAGAAGAAGGTTCAGCGGCAGAACCAGCACCAGAACCAGCAGCTGGATCTGATGGTGCTTGTTTGTTTTCAGCAGGACCAGTGGAGGATGAGTCGATGTTCAATTTCTCCAAAGACTCTTGAAGTTGATTAGTCTCAGCAGTTGACATGGTTGATGTAAAGAAGGTGAAGTGGTTGTTTGAACTGTAAAATAGTGTAAAAAGAGTTGAGTGAAAAAGGTGTTTAAAGCAAAATTTTCACAAATTTTTTTTTTTTTTTTTTTTTGTTGTTTCGTCTGCACTAGTGTGTCTTGATGTTGATGATGAACAAGAAGAAGAAGAAGAAGAACCTTTGAACCCGCGTATCAAAAAACTCAAAACACCGTAAGTACTACAATTACATGTTTTCCTTTATCGCATTAGAGCACGAGTTTGAAGGAGTACATTTCAATTCGATACATCAGAGTACTGTATACTATAGGATTGCAGATGGTATATGCATCTTGTACAATGGTTGGTTCTACTGTATGGGCATCTATCAAAATTCTTTGCTTTTTGTGGAATTTGTTAAAATTTTTTTTCTCGCTCTTCTTCTTCCTGACACGAGCATTTACTGAATTCTGAATTGAATTAATCCACTCTACCATCCATTACGCAGGATGCAACACCAGTGAATCAGTAACTACTGACTAATTAGCAAAAGATACTCACAAATTATTGTTAAAAGTACACAATACAAACATTCATTCTTTCTACTTATTAACTATTCAACGATGAAAATATCTCTTCCTTTTCTTTCCCCTTACTCCTTGGTCTTCAATTTCAATCTTTTATACATTTCACTGATTTTACTACTGGGCACCTTACTAGGCCAGTATCGTCCAGCATATGACCAAAGGTTCTTTTTAAACTCATTGGGGTCTTCAGTGGTCTTTACCTTTTGCACCTCAGACTCAATGTGGTCACCAACAGTCATTAGCTCATCACGTAGCACTTTAGCCCATTCATGCTTATCTAATCCTTTATTTCCCTTTTGCAACTTATGTAGGGACTTGAATATGGGGTATAATGCACTTTTGCATGACTTCTGAACAGTTTCATTCATGCTTTCATAATGTGAATCCTCTTTGTGGTGGGGGTGGGATCCTGGCGATGGTTTGGAAATACTGGGCTCTTTTTCATGCTTAATCACCATTGGATGTACAGATTGTTTTCTTGAAACACCATGTGATCCATTTTGTACATTATGGGAATTTGGCTTTTTAACTTTACCTGGACGAGAAGTGTCTGGGGTTTCGGATTTAATTGGTCTCTTTGATTTACCAGTAGAATTGTCCGCTCTTTTCACTTTCCTCTTTGGTTCTGAAGCGGGTTCCGATGCAGCACCAGCAGCACTAACAGCGTCATCATGTAAAAGAGAGAATAGATAATCAACTCTTCTACCCAAGTGGACAGCTCCTGGTACTTTTTTGGAATTTTCACTAGCTGGAGCATTCTTTGTTGTTGGTGCTGAATCCAAATATAATTTATTTTGAAGTCCCAACAATGGATCATCTCTTATTTGAACCCATGATCCATACCCAAACTTGTACACACCAGCAAGTAACATGGCATCATCTTTTGCGGTCCATTCGCAAGACCACGCTTGAACTGCCTTTGGATGTCTTGGTAGCCGGAGATCCAATGGATTGTCATTCGGAATAATCTTTCCAAGAGCTCGCATATCGACTGGTCTATTCAACACTAGCTCGGCATTGATGTTTTTAACCCCTTGGTACTCAAAAAGCACCGCTTTCTTCTCCTTCTTCTTTGCAACCCACAAGGCTGTTTGGGTTTGATCGGCATTGTTGGGATCTTCATTTTGCTCTTTTGCCTTTTTCTCCAATTCAGCAAGTGCGTGAGTTCTTCTGATTTCCTCTTCCTTCACTAGCTTCTTTGCAGTATTGACAATCTCATTATATGCATGCTTGATGTACACTGGGTTCTTATTGCTGATACTTCCTTCTTCGACCAATTGATCCCATTTTCCAGCAAGATCTCCCCATTTCAATATCGATCGATAAATTCCACGTATTTCCTTTTCTGATAACTGGTTATCGGTTGCCCTTCTCCTGCTTGTAGGTTTCAGATCATCTGCACTATCTTCCACGTCACTAGGTACAACTGAACCATTTTCAAATTTCCGCACTGCAGCTTTCCTTTTGGAATACATGGCGATTTGTTGTTGCAAGTACTCCTCGTCAGCCTTTTTCTTTTCTTCGTCTTTCAACTTGGTAAGCTCGTCTTGAGGAATGATGTCATCCCATTCAATGTCTGCCTTGTAATCAGTAACCTCAAACTGCTTCAAAAACTCTTCGGAACCCAAGTTTGATTCACCCAATTCAGGCGTCGTCACATGATCTTCAGCATGATTCAAAACTTCATCCAAATTCAAATTTTCCAATTTCTGCTGATTGTCATTATCCTTAAACATGGTACTGGCACCAAACTTCAAAATTTGCGAAAGCTCACTCGTCGAGGGTTCTGTTTTGCTACTCTTTTTCGCATTAGGGTCAGTTATACCCAATGAAATAATGGCATACTCCAAAATCATCTTTTTCCTAGCTCTTTCCAAAATTTGTTCCTCAACCGTATCCTTGCTGACGAATCGGTAAACCAGGACATGATTTTTCTGTCCAATTCTGTGCGCTCTTGCCATGGCTTGTAAATCAGCTTGTGGGTTCCAATCGGAATCGAATATGATTACAGTATCAGCCGTCATTAAATTGATACCAAGTCCACCAGCCCTAGTGGATAATAAGAATGCAAAATCTTTTGAATCGGGTGCATTAAAATGATCAATTGAAATCCTTCTTTGAGCAGATGGGATACCTCCATCCAATCTTTGAAATTGATAACCTTTGATTGACATGTAATCACCAAGAATGTCCAACATCCTCACCATTTGCGAGAAAACGAGGACTCGATGGCCCTCCTTTTTTAAACGTGACAACAATTGTTCGAGCAAAACCATTTTACCAGAAGACATGATCATTCCTTTCAAGATGTTTTCTCTAGTATGGGATCCGGCTCGAGCAAGCACACGCTCTTCAGCACCATCAAACAAGTAAGGATGATTGGATGCTTTTTTCAATTCACTCATAACATTCAACAAGGAGATTTGTGACCCCTTGTTCCCGGCATTCAAAGCTGCATAGTTTTTAGTGATAATATTCTTATAATAATCAGTTTGAATATCTGAGAGCTCAACACGTAAAATCCTTTCCGTTTTCGAAGGCAATGAGGTCTCAACATCCTTTTTCAAACGTCTTAAAATATACGGTTTGATTTTCTTTTGTAAATCCTTGATATACATCTCCTGCTCCTCATCAGGGGTTTCAAAGTCAATTTCTTGCTCAATGTCAAACTTGCCCGGCATCAAAAAGTTACACAAGGCTGCGAGTTCCTTTAAATTGTTTTGGAGGGGAGTTCCAGTAATCAAGAGTCTATTGGCACAACGGAAACTTTTCAAAGACTCATACAAAGATGAATCCGCATTCTTTAACCGGTGTGCTTCATCCACAGCCAAGAACTGCCACTTGAGAGAGCCCAATTCTGCTCGATCTTTCAAAATGTACTCATAGGTGGTCAACAAAACATTAAACTTTGGTTTCCCATTCGGCGTATACCATTCATAGTCTCGGATGGTTCTCCTCGCCTCACCATTACCTAAATAGTAAATGCAATTAATATCGGGAGACCATTTTTCAAACGTCTCTTGCCAAGCAGGTATAGTTGACAATGGAACAACAACTAAATGAGGCCCATTTTGACGTCTCGCGTAAATCAACCATGATAAGAATGCAACAGTTTGAACTGTTTTACCCAATCCCATCTCGTCTGCCAAAATACCATTTTCATTTCTTGACCAAAGAAATGCCATCCAATTGAGTCCGGTTAGTTGAAAGTCTCGAAGCTCGCCGTTTTTGATAAAGACTGGTTGTTTCACCAATTTTTCAAATCTTGGTCTTTGCGATAAGGGGTAGTTTGCTGAAAAATTGGGGAGTATTTTGGAATTCAATCGTTGTTGGTATTTGCTCACTTGCTCTGGTGCAATTTTGGCTATCTCTTCTGCGTCTTCCCACGAGCATTCATCGTAATACAATCTTCTCCACTTTACAAAATATTCAAGCCGACTCTCACCATCTTTCTCGGTTCTTTGACTATCAACGATTCTCTCAACATGCACATATTCCTCTTGTTCATCCCTTCTGCGCTCTCTCTCGATATCCATTGCTTCAATGTCCTCTTTGGTAGTCAAAGGGTCATTTCGGACTTCGTTGTCGTATATTATAAACTGCTTGATATAATTGTCAACCTTTCTGAAACCTTTAAACTCTTTCAAATCGTTGTAAGTTTCCCAAGTATTGTGCAAATGCGAGGCATCAGTCCATTTGATTTTAAAGAGGTAATCCAATTTGGGCTCATTTGTCACCTCTGGATTATCAGGATTCAACTTGTGATCCATAACTAGATCAATACCTCGTTCATCTTCAGGAGCAATGGCTTGTTGATAGTAATAATAGTCATTCTCCTCATCATCTTCGTCAAAATCACTTTCTAGCAAATCGGCATCGTCATCAACGTCAATCGTGTAATTTACTTGCTTATTATTTCTCGTGGAAAACCTCAACTCTGGTGTACTGTATGCTGAGTCTTGTGACGTTGTTTTATGCTTCTTAGTCTTTCTTTTTGATGAACCACCAGAAGGTTTTTTCTTCTTTTCGGCAACAAAATCATCATCATCATCGTCATCGTCAAAGTTTTCTGCGTCATCGTCAACATCAACATCATCTTCCTCCAAGTCGTCATTGTATTCATCAACTACCTTCTTTCGCTTCCTCCTCGACGGATTTTCGTCAGAATCAGAATCCGATTCTATAATAGAGGGGCCTTTTCGCTCTCTGTGGGATCTTCTTAAACCGTAGAGTTCAGGGTTGAGGGAAGCTTCCTCCGGCACCAACAATTTCACCATTGTCAATCTTGAATGAGAAAAAAATGCCACGAAGCCGGCTATGGTTTGGAACAAGTTTGGTTTGTCAAATGAATTTCTAACAAATGAGTTAGTCCTGTTATCTCAAAGCTTGCCGATGTCCAAATACTTGTTTGGAATTTGCAACCGTGATTTGATTGCAGATGGTTATTCAACAGTAAATATGGATCAAAATGAAAACTGTGAAATAAACGGGGCACAACTAAATTGAGTGTGGGACAGTTGTGAAATGGCAACCAACTTGCTACTACTGCCAGTGCAATTATCACTTAATTTGGCGTCTGATGGAAAAGACGAATTGTGATCTCAAAGTTGGATGTACAAGGAAAAGAAAAGAATGGGAAAAATTTATTGTATTGGCCCAACGACAACAAAAATCTTTTAAACGATTCGGAGGAGAGAAAAAAAAAACGTGTTATGCCTAGAAGGGGAGATTTAGAGGTGATTCGTCTCCATAGGAGTCGAAGAGTAATGTAGATCTACTGCAAATATGGCAAAATGAATCTTTCAGAAACTTCGAAAATATTATCATGTGGACAATAAATTCATTATATTGGGTTTGTATGACGTTATAAACACTGCCCGAGTGTTACCCACAACGGGTGATGCTAAAGGAACATAAACTGTTTGATTTTGGCTCGGTAGTTTTTCAAAACCTCATTTTGCAGCCATTACAACGAGCAACAATTGGCTCCTAGTGAAGGTGTTTCATCAATCACGAAGCAGCATATTTCTTTGGTTTATGGATCTTTTCTGTTGTCTGGTAGTGATAGTGGATGTAAAAATGTCAATCAGGCGATAATCAAATTTGCAACCATCGAGACCCTTCCATCTTCAGCAATGTTATGCATCAACATTTCCGATTCCAGCAAAGATTCCACCGGAAAACAATTTGGAGGTCTGAAAAGCCATTGAATACTTGATGGTAGTGAAGTCAGCTTGGACACGAAATTAGCTCAATCTAAGCCTGAGTCACCGAAAGCACCATCACATAATGTTCTCACATAATATGGAACAAAACAACAGAGCCACACTGATGATACCACCAGCGTATCTCCTAGCAGTCAATCAATCAACTCATAAAACTAAATGGTCTTGTTGTGTAACACTTGGACTACTATTAGTGCCCATTGACAATCATATTCAAGTACTTTACCCTGTAGCAAAATGTAATCAATGAAAGGAAAGTGTACATCAAATGAAAAAGAATAAAAGAAAAATTTGTTGAGTTTTCTTTTTAAGAAAAAATCCCTCACTCCTCACCTTCAAACAAACAAACAACACACAAACAAACAAACAAACAAAAAAGACGAGAATAGAAAAAGAGTTTGCCAATTTACACGACTTTGAGTATTTGGGTGGTAGAGTTGGTTTTACAGATGCGTGCTCACTGCTTTGATTGATCGTCTCCGTATGAAAACAATTTGGAATATGACTGTAGTTTTCATGAGTTCCATGCCGGTATATACCCCATCCTTTTCAGGCGTAACAAGAGCAATAAAATGAATGGAAAAAGAAGAAGCATTTTTTCAATTTGCACAGTCCACTTAATTATGACTTCTAGCTTCACTTACTCTGGACATTCATGATCAATCTTGATTGCTTTTGACGGACAAAGCAACATAGTGTCCACAAATGCTGTATATTTGCTTTTGTTGGTATCTTGTCACAACAATATATTAAGCCAATAAAGATTGTTCATTTACTAATCATTTTCTGACGCCGCACGTTTAAACCTTTTTTGTAAATTCTCTTTGCAGTTGTATACGTGGTAGCTCAGCTGTAAAAAAAAAAATTTTTTTTTCTATACTACTCTTTGTTTATGAAAAATTTTGAGATGTTTCATTAAGTAAAAGATAGCCCTTATACACAACCAGCACAATGAGTTCCAAGGGTAAAGGAAAGAACAATAAAGGAGAAACTAGTTCAAAGAATGAGAGAATTGCTATAATATCCACCGACAGGTGTAAACCAAAAAAGTGCAAACAAGAGTGCAGAAAGAGTTGTCCAGTGGTCAAGACGGGGAAGTTGTGTATCGAAGTCACACCTGCATCCAAAATCGCATTCATATCTGAAACATTATGTATCGGGTGTGGTATCTGTGTGAAGAAATGTCCCTTTGATGCCATTACAATTATCAATTTGCCAACCAACTTGGATGCTGAAACTACCCATAGATACTCAGCAAACTCCTTCAAATTGCATAGGTTACCTACACCAAGACCGGGACAGGTTTTGGGTTTGGTAGGTACCAACGGTATTGGTAAATCGACGGCATTGAAAATCTTGGCTGGTAAACAAAAGCCCAATTTAGGTAGATATGATGATCCACCAGATTGGGAAGAAATTTTGAGAAATTTCAGAGGTTCAGAATTACAAAACTATTTCACTAAAATCTTGGAAGATGATATCAAAGCCATTATCAAGCCACAATATGTTGATAATATTCCTCGTGCGCTAGCTAAATCAAAAGTCAAAGCAGTCGGAGCTATCTTGGATTCAAAAAATGAAAGACCCGACTCGTTTGAGTACGTTTTAAAAGTGTTGGAATTGAAGCATGTGTTGGAGAGAGATGTTGAAAACTTGTCGGGTGGTGAATTACAAAGATTTGCTTTGGGTATCACTTGTGTACAAGATGCTAACGTTTACATGTTTGACGAGCCATCTTCATACTTGGATGTCAAGCAAAGATTGAGAGCTGCCGAAATTATAAGATCGCTTTTATCTGCAACAACATATATTATTTGTGTCGAGCACGATTTGTCGGTTTTGGACTACTTGTCAGATTTCATTTGTATTCTTTATGGTGCACCATCGGTTTATGGTGTTGTTACTTTACCATCATCTGTTAGAGAAGGTATAAATATCTTTTTGGATGGTCATATACCTACTGAAAATATGAGATTTAGGACAGAATCGTTGCAATTTAGATTGGCGGATGCCGCCGATGACTTAATCTTGGACAAATCAAACTCATTGGAATACCCAAGTATGACCAAGACTCAAGGCGATTTCAAATTAGAAGTTGAGGCTGGTGATTTCACAAACTCTGAGATTCTAGTCATGATGGGAGAAAATGGAACCGGTAAAACTACATTTTGTAAGTTGTTAGCTGGTGCTATATCGCCCGACGGAGGGAAAGAAATTCCTAAATTGAATGTGTCAATGAAACCTCAAAAGATTGCACCAAAGTTTACAGGAACTGTGAGACAATTGTTCTTTAAAAAGATAAGGGCGTCATTCTTGCATCCTCAATTCCAAACTGATGTCGTTAAGCCATTGAAAATTGAAGATATTGTTGATCAAGAAGTGCAAACTTTGTCAGGTGGTGAGTTGCAAAGAGTGGCCATCGTATTGGCATTAGGTATACCTGCAGATCTTTACTTGATTGACGAGCCTTCAGCATATTTGGATTCCGAGCAGCGTATTATTTGTTCCAAAGTTATTAGAAGATTTATTTTGCATGCTAAAAAGACTGCATTTATTGTTGAGCACGATTTCATCATGGCCACATACTTGGCAGACAGAGTTATCGTTTTCGACGGTCAACCATCTAGACATGCATTTGCAAGAACTCCAGAATCCTTGTTGACGGGTTGTAATAGATTTTTGAAGAATTTGAATGTCACTTTTAGAAGAGATCCAAATTCTTATAGACCAAGAATTAACAAGTTGGATTCACAAATGGATAAAGAACAAAAATTGTCAGGAAACTATTTCTTCTTGGAAAACACTGAGTTGTAAACAATGCGAAAGAGATGACGAGTGAGGTGGTCAGTTCATTGAACGGAGGAGGGGTTAACGCACACCTGTGGCACAGACATACGAGGATGGCTAATTGCGGTCTAATCCCTTGGCCACTTTCCAAACCCCTTAGTGCATAATTATCATTGTGTTGGGGCGGTATTTCTAGCTTCAATATGCTCGACTCACGCTTAACTGGCTGGCTCAATACATATACCTAATAACACGTTTTATAGATTTATTGAAAAGACACTTTGTAAATCATTCTGCTTTAGCTAGTGGTTGTGATAGATTCGCAGCAGTTCCAAGAAACTCACTTTTTCGGAGTTGAACAAATAGAGTTCCTCCGCTCTTCTAGACCAATTGATGTTGTTAAGTTTCAAACGGCTCTTTGTCAAAGTTGGAATCAGATGTTTATGCATTATACACTATGCAGTACTCGTAGCAATTCTAAAAGTGGCTTTGTGGTTTTGTGGCTTTGTCCCTCTTCTGCCTTTTCCCTTTTTCTTTTACTCTCTTTCGGCACTTTTGCTAGCACAAAACGGTACTTACGTCAAAATCAAAATCGGAAAGAAAAATTCTTGAAATCTACAGCCTCATCCAAAACTAAACTTTGTTGAAATTGGTAAAAACTACTTCAAGTTCACGTACTTTATTTCTTATCACAACAAAGGCACTCTTCAACCAAGAGGGCTATACCACTGCATAGACTGTGCTTTTTAATTTCCACTTAGTTCGATGAAAAACTGTTGCTAACCACAGGAAAAATGTTTACTCAACATTTGCATCTTGCATTATTCGACATAAAATTGAAATCCCAACATAAAAACTTGTACTTGATCAAAGGTAGTGAGTACGATGTTGAGAATTTGCCATTTGAAGGTAGCGTTAAGCTATCGTTGAAAGAAGACATACATATCAAGAAGATCAAGTTGGACCTTGTTGGTGAGTTTTATTACGAATACTCTCTGAAAGAAACCCATGAACAATTTTTAGATCGATTGTGTGTTTTGAAAGTTGATTGGAACAATTTGCTCACTGATGATGAAGGAAAGATATCTTTTGGAAATTATGGTGATGGCATAATTCCTTTATACAAGATGAAGAAGGGGGGCGCTAGTGACAAAGGTTCGGCTTCTGGTTCAGGTAGCAACTCGGGAACATCTACCCCCAGACCTTCATATGGAAGAACCAAATCGACTCCTATGATGAACTCATTTGGAGCAAAGGATTCATCCAAGATTATTCAAATTCCCAAATCGGGGATCGATGGAACACCGTTCAAGGAGTTGAAGGATGCACCAGGCCATTCGTTTTTATTACCGAAAGGAAACTATAGCTTACCATTCAAAATATACCTTCCTGCAAATGTTTGTGAGACCGTTGAGGGGTTACCTATTGGAACCTTGTTGTATAAGTTGCAATGTTCCATTGAAAGAGGAAGATTTGAAAAATCGCATCAAACGAGCAAGCATATCAGGATAGTTCGTACATTACATCCACGAAACATGAATTTGCTTGACTCGATCGATGTCGATAATACTTGGGTAGGTAAGCTTCAATATTGTGTCAGTATGCCCAAGAAGGCTGTTGCTATTGGGTCAACAATTCCTATTCACATTACAATAATACCTATAGCCAAAGGGTTGAGTTTGAAAGCTATCAATGCGTGTATTGTTGAACATTATCATATTCAAATTGGCAATCAACGGTCTCCTGAATATGAGAGGTTGTGTGGTAAACAAGAACTCACGATTCCAAGTAATGCCGATTTGGAGTACGATAGATGGGTGGTGAAAACGCACTATAAAGTTCCCGATCACTTGAGGCAACTATCACAATCGTGTGATGTAAAGAATAGCATGATTGTTGTGAAGCATAGATTAAGAGTGGCTATTCAATTGAAAAACAAAGAAGGCCACACCAGTGAATTGAGGGCTAACTTGCCGGTTGTTGTATATTTGAGTGCAAATATCGGCCATGTTGTTGGTAGGCATTACGATATTGACAATCATCATGGCACGTTCCAATTGGACTACAAAAGGGAGGATGTGTTGTTCCACAAACGGGACTCGGCACCAGCCACGCCAGCCGTCTCTGATGATGAATACGAGGATGAATACAACACGGAAGATGAAACAGACAATGACTTGGACAGAGAAGAAAGTGCACCACCGCTTTACGAAAAACATGTTTTTGATAAAATTTTCGATATGAACTTGCCCCAAACACCACTCGAACAACTCAGATCGCAAACAGGATCCCCAATTGGATCTGCCAACAACTCCACAACCAATCTAAATGGGTATTTCGATATACCAATACAAAAGGCATTTGAACTCAATAGGAAAAAATTGACAAGAAAGAATAAAAGCGTTGATTTTTCTCATATTCCTTCGTACAATGAGGCGTTGGATGATGATGACGATGATGATAGCTATATTCAAGATGGATTTGCGCCGAGCTATTCCGATGGCGGCAGTGGCAGCGGCAGTGAAGACGCAAGATCCAAGTCTGGGTCTTCGACACCAAATAAGATCATGGCTAATAGTAGGCACAATAGGAGTACAGGACATTTGAAGATACCTTTAGGGAGCCACTCTGCATCCCATTCCAGATCCAGCTCTGGTATAAAGTTGGACAAATTGGGATCTGAGTTTGGATCACCAAGATTGACGAGTAAATTGTTTAAAAAGAAGGAAAAGTGATTTGAAAGTACTATGGGGGAAGGATGGAGAGAAAGAGAGAGAGAGAGATTTTTTAGAGATATAGACTAGAGATTTTGAGTTATAGAGTTGATAGAATTTGATATGAAATCAATGTGTGAAGTGAAATATGCTTGTTAATTTGACACTTTTTTCAAGAACGCTACATATAGAATACGATTGAATTCTGAACTATGAATTCGTTATTTACGACTTGAAAGATGAGAGAGCCAGGGCAGCTTTGTTCTGCTTTAACTTATTAAAATTATCCTACAGTAGTGGGTGCGGGTTAATCGAAAAAGTTTGGCTTCAAATGAAAATAGTCGGGTTTCAAACGCTTAGGAATCATTACCCTTTTGCTTCCCCATCACCGTTGTCAATCATATCAAAACGGTACTGCAATGCGTTAAGACTTCTTCATTTCATCGTTCTCAGATTAACATTTATTGTCCCGTTAGTTCGTGATCACAATAAATCAGCAAATCATTACTGTAGGAGAATACTAATCGTCTATGTCATCGATAGCAACTGCTCAAACCACAACCAAGCCCAATCAAGATGCCCAAGAGTATATTGGACCGAACTTGAACGTCACCTTGACATGTCCTGAATGTAAGATCTTCCCTCCTGACTTGATTGAAAGGTTCAGTGAAGGCGACATTGTGTGCGGTAGCTGCGGGTTAGTGTTGAGTGATAGAGTAGTCGATACCAGATCGGAATGGAGAACCTTTAGCAATGACGACCAGAATGGAGACGATCCATCTCGTGTTGGTGATGCAGGTAATCCACTTTTGGACACGGAGGATTTATCGACAATGATTTCGTACGTCCCTGATAATTTCAAGGCAGGGAGAGAGTTGAATAGAGCACAATCCAAATCTTTGGTGGACAAGAAGGATAATGCTTTAGCGGCAGCATATGCCAAGATCTCTCAAATGTGTGATGGTTATCAGTTGCCAAAGATTGTCCAGGATGGGGCTAAAGAAGTGTATAAAATGGTCTACGATGAAAAGCGTTTGCGGGGAAAGTCTCAAGAGTCAATCATGGCAGCGTCGATTTTCATTGGTTGTCGTAAAGCCAAAGTTGCTCGTACTTTTAAAGAAATTTGGGCATTGACCAATGTACCTAAAAAGGGGTTTTGGAAAGTGTTCTGCATCATGAATAACATCATACGTGAGAAAAATGAAGCCAATCCGCAGTCAGCTGCATACTACAGCCAAGACAATATTCAAACTACTCAAACTTCAGCTGAAGATTTGATTAGAAGATTCTGTTCACATCTTGGATTAAGTTCACAAGTGACGAATGGAGCTGAGTATATTGCTAGAAGGAGCAAAGACGTTGGTGTGTTGGCTGGAAGATCGCCCACGACAATTGCAGCTACAGTTATATACATGGCATCTTTGGTATTTGGCGTCGAGTTGCCACCATCAAAGATATCTGATAAGACAGGTGTTAGTGATGGTACTATAAAGACATCTTATAAGTATTTGTTTGAAGAAAAGGACAAGTTGATGGGTCCCTATTGGATCGAAACGGGAAAGGTTAGTTTGGAGAACTTTCCAAAAGCTTAGTTCAGCGTATAGGTGTAAATTTTGTTTAATGCAAGGAGCGTACTATCACAAAAATATGATGTGACTTCTCTTTCTTCCATTTAGGCTTATTCTCTCGGGTGTTCAACTTTTCAAGGCCAAAAAGAATGAACTTCATTAGGACCTTGGCCACTAGATCTGCGGCAAAGTTTCAGGACGTGGTGATAATTGGTGGGGGTCCAGCTGGGCTCACCCTTTTATCGGCGTTGAAAACCTCACCAAAACTTAAACATTTGCAATGCACCTTGGTAGAAGGGCAATCGTTGGACCCTGTACGAGAGTTTGAAGTCAATCCCCCAGAAAACTACACCAATAGAATAGTTTCATTGACTCCAAAATCAATCGAATTTATGCAAAACCGCATTGGCAATTGGGAGTATGCCCATCAAGACAGAATTCGCGAATACGACGGGATTATTGCTTACGATTCGCAAGATGCTTCAGCACGAATCGAGCTTGACGTAACTTCAATTGGCAAGGACACCCTAGCAACAATGTGCGAAGTTATTAATATCCAAAGTTCATTATTGAGAAAATTGGAAGAATTGTCAGCGCATGAAACAAGCGGCATTGAAATTTTGGACTCTACTAAAGTGACTGAAATTATCAATCCGTTGGAAGAAACACAAGATTTGGAGAATCATGATTTAAACCAGCCTGACGCTTCAATAGGGAACCCAAAGTTGGACTGGCCAATAGTGAAGTTATCGAATGGAGAATCGATACAAACGAGATTGTTGATTGGTGCTGATGGCTACAACTCCCCCGTTCGTAAGTATGCACATATCGAATCCAGAGGTTGGCAATATAATAGGTTTGGAGTAGTTGCTTGTATAAAATTACAATACGAGGATTTTAGATCGGTTGGGTGGCAACGTTTCCTCACTACTGGCCCTTTGGCCATTTTGCCATTAACAGAGGATAATGCCACGATTGTTTGGTCTTCTACTCCAGAACTCAGCAGTTTATTGTTGAAGGTGAATGAGGCAATTTTTCCTCACTTGATAACTGCGGCAATGGTGTTGGAGGAAGTAGATTTAAATTACATTTACAGTGTATTGGAGGAAGACCCCAATGATTTTTCCGTACTAAAAGATATTGAATGGAGGTTGGGCAAGTTTGACTCAAGAACATTGGAAGAAAAATATCCATTACCCGTATTAGAGCTTGTACCCAACACCAGAGCTAGATTTCCATTGAAGATGTCGCACGCGGACACTTATATCGCCCCAAGAGTGGCTCTTGTGGGTGATGCTGCTCATACAATCCATCCTCTTGCAGGACAGGGCTTGAACATGGGTCAATCTGATGTAGCTGCTTTGGTGGACGCCTTAGAGCAAGGTTCCAGTAGGGGCATGGACTTGGGTTCGACTTTAGTGTTGGAACAGTATAATGCAAACGCCTGGCCTGCAAATCATGCTATGTTGGGAATATGTGACAAGCTACACAAGATTTTTTCAACTGATTTTTACCCGCTAGTTCTTGCTAGAGGTGCAGGAATGAAAGGATTGAACATGTTTGGTAGTGTTAAAGACGTCATGATGAAATTGGTGAGTGGTAGATGAATGAAGACGAAGTTTTTACTCGTGGGTAATTCGTAAAATGTGGCATGTATTTTTTGTAACGTACCCAATGGTTTCACATGACAATCTACGTACAAATTCACCGTCTCTCTAGATTTACACTCTTTCGCAATCATTTGTTCTGCAAAAGTAAATTTGTTTTTTTTTTTAGCAACCGAAAAGTATTCAAAAATACTCTTTAGCAAACTGCAATTTCATGCAGGGCTAGCAGTTTTCATGAGAGCATCTGTGAGATATTTTTACACTGTCATTAGTCCGTTGAAACAACAACAGTCTATAACGGCCAACTATCGAAAACTACGCGAGCATTATGATGTGCCGAAGTACCCTATAGTCTTGTGCCATGGTTTTTCCGGGTTTGATAAATTGACATTGCTAGCCAAGCCAGACTTGGCCATTGGCGAAGCTGTCAGTTCTGCCAAGGATGCAATGAAAGATGACAAGCAAAAAGCAGAAGATGCAAAACGACTGTTGTTTGAATTGGAGTACTGGGCGGGTATAAAAGAAGCATTGCAGAAATTAGGATCAACTGTGTTTATCGCAAAGGTCCCAGCTTTCGGTGATATAGAAAGTAGGGCACGGAGCTTGGACAGGTTCATCACAAAGCAATGTAAGATCTTAAGAGAAAGTGAGTCCAAATCAACAATTTATACAGACGATAGACATAAGGAGCATGAAACATTCAAAGAGGAAGGCAAACCTATTAAGATAAATCTCATCAGTCATTCCATGGGGGGCTTAGATTCTCGATATCTTATATCAAAAATTCACAGAAACGACAACATTTACAAAGTGGTATCACTTACAACCATTTCGACTCCTCATCACGGTTCTGAATGTGCTGATTTCCTTATGGACCTCGTTGATAAGAACCCATTGTTGAAACAAATTTGTCCTAGATCAGTATTTGAACTTACAACATCATCCATGGCAAAATTCAACAAGAATGTACCGGATGATCCTAACGTCCAATACTTCTCCTTTGGTGCTAAATTCAATCCTCGCTGGTATAACTTATTCAACATAACGTGGCAAATTATGAATTACGAAATTGGCAAAGAAAACCCAAAGGGTCACAGCTCCACTACCAAAGAGTCACATTTTGCCAATGATGGCTTAGTAAGCGTTGATAGTGCCAAATGGGGGACTTATATCGGTACATTGGACCAAGTGGATCATTTGGACCTCATTAATTGGACGAATAGAGCACGAAGTTTCTATGATAAAATTATGTGGGCACAGGATCCCCCTTTTGACCCTATAGCATTATACTTGGACATTGCAGACAAGCTAGCTAAAAGAGGACTTTAGTGTGTGATGTTCATTTCTTTTTCATAAAAGTTTAGATATATACATATACTTATTCATTAATCGTGATAGCTTTAATAATCAGGAATTCATCCATACCCCATTGACTGTTAAAACGACCAACTCCACTTGATTTAACCCCTCCATGGGGCACGGTTGTCTCATCTGAAACAGTAGGTGCATTTATATGAACTCCCCCGATTTCCAACTTTTTGGCAATATTGAGGGCTTTAACAATGTTTGTAGACCAAACCGAACCCTTCAATCCGTAATCATGCTCATTTACTTCTTCGATAACATCTTCGACAGCTTTGAATTTGTGCAATGTAAAGACTGGTCCAAACGATTCTTGAGTGTAAATGGACGCCTCAGAGTTTGCATCCTCCAAAATCATAGGCTCAATAACATTGGATTTCAAAATGGCATCTTTGTCAAATTTTCCGTAAACTAGTTTTGCACCTTTGTTCAAAGCATCTTCAACTAAATCCAATACTTTATCTCTGCCTATTGCATCTCTTTGGCTCAATTGCTGATCCTTATCCTTCGAAAATTCTTTCGCTGCCTCAATCAACTTGGACTTGAACTTGTCATAAATCGTCTCGTCGACAAACACTTTGTCTGTACTCATACAAATCTGTCCTCTGTGAGCCCAAGCTCCAAATAATATGGCATCAGCGGCCTTGTCTAAATTTGCATCAGATAAAATAATGGACAAGTTTTTTCCTCCTAATTCCAACATATATGGAATTAAGTATTTGCCACACTTTTCAGCAATCTTGCTTCCTACGAATGTAGAACCAGTAAAGTTAACCTTCTTAATAGCACCAGATTGTAATACCTCGTCGATAAATTTGGAATTCTCTTCAGGTTTAATATGGACCAACTGTAATGCTTTAGGTGGGACTCCTGCATCAAGAAAACACTTTACCAAAAGATAACTTGACCTAGGAGACTTTTCACTTGATTTGTGAATCACAGAACATCCAGCAGCCAAGGGTGCTAATATGGACCTACCTGCTAAAATAACAGGCGCATTCCATGGTGAGATGGATAATACAGGACCTATTGGTTGTTTGTATGTGAACGCCAAATCGTTGTCAGGTGATTGAACGATATTTCCTGGTGATCGAGACAATTGGCTCGTGTATTCCTGAAGTTGACCCACGGTTCCGTCAACGTTGAAGTCTGCAAACCATCCGGGGCCACCAATTTCCAAATGACTTTCTTTGAGCTCCTCTTTTCTTTCTTTCAAAAGTTCTTTAGCTTTGTTGAAAATTTCAACTTTTTTCTCAGTTGGGAACGAAGACCATTCATGAAAACCTTGTTTTGCATTGGTAGCTAAGTCATACATGGATTCATCGGAGATGGAAAACGGTGAAAAGCGATACAATGGTCGGTTGGAAGCACTGGTTACCAAAACCCCATTCTCGTTGTGATAGATGTCCTTTCCATCAATGATTGATGGATAAACTTTGTCGGTTTCTGTCTTTTGCATTGTTCAGTGATGTTGAAGAATGGTAAAGGTTAGGGTTTTGTCCTTTGGAAATGCTACGTAGTCGAGGACAAATAAGGTTTAATTTATATAAACGAATAAGTTTTTGGCTTTAGATGCAATCTCCTCTTTTTACGTGTTCTTGCATGGAGCTCGATGAGCTCTTTGGCCTATCTTTGCATCGAAAAACAAAACACAAAATCACAGCGATAACATCGGAATTATAAATTTAAGATGATGACACATCGCTTACCCCTCGGTTGTATAGATCCTATCTGCAGAAAACGATAGTGGGGACGAATGTAAGTGGGTTTGACTAAAGTACAAAACAGTTCACCATAATTAGTTCCAAATTAATGTTATGCGCCATTTTTTCTTTACTAATATGTTTGTAAAAATTGTCTGTCAAGCAAAAAAAAAAAGGTGAAACAAATAAAAACAGGGGAAAGAAAAGATGAAATTCGGAATTACCAAAAAGGGAAATTGAACTCCGACAGAAAATTAACCTTTACTATTACTTAGGATAAACTATTTTCCTATATTAACTGTTCGTTGAGGGAAATGTCGGTTGCAGAAAGAAACAACTACCGCATTCACCCACTTTTACTAATAGCATAATAAGGGCAAACACTCATAGTAACTCACCCAACAAGTGCTTGCAGTTGTTGCAGTAACTAACAATCTCATCGACTCCATCTACTAACTCGCGATCTTGTTGGAAGGCGTCACCCAATCTATGTGCTTTTTTTGATTTCCGGCTGATCTTTACTTGAGAAGTGACATAACCTTGCATGGAGTCACATCTATCAACCTCATTTAGCAACCAATTTACAAATTCCCTCTCGGCAATTTCTTTTTCCTTATTTTGCAATAATCTCAACTCTACTAATAAATTATATCGCTCAAGACCGATGGCTCTGAATTCGGACCTCATCCTAGTCTCTATTTCTTGAAGATCGCCCTTTCGAGGTATACCATCATCATTAAACAATCTCGATAAATTTTGGTAATTCCATGTAAAGGATTCCGATTCAAATAGTTGAAACGGTTTGCTGCTTGATATCGTCGAGTTCAATAAGCTCGCTCGATTTTTGAACTCGTCCAATACATCTTGTGAATAGACTGCTCTTTGCAACAACAATGGATTTTGCTTTACAAAGTCTTGAGCTAAAGAATTACCCCGGTGTACTGTCCAGTAAGTTACACTCGTTTTACCCAATAGGAAGATATTGGACCCTATCAAGGCAACAATCATAGCGACATAAATTTGGTTTGCCTTGAGATTTTCAAATGTAATTTTCGTGAGTTGAATCGCCAAGGAGATCAACCAAATGAACAAATCTCTCCAAAAGGCAAAAATTCTATGCACTAGCAAGTTCCAACAATCATCTATTCCAAGTTGTATAACTGGAACTTCTGATGGTATTTCTTCCGTTTCGGGGTCGCTAGTGTGGCTCAATTTTCCATATAAATAAATGGCTTTCACGATTTGCCCATGAGAGCCTACAGCTTTAACAGCACTCCTCAATTTTTGATTGATTTTGGACACCTGGTCTACATTGACACTTCTGACAATCTGCTTGATGAGTGGATTCCAAGGCGAATTGTGTTCAAATACGGTTCGTGAATAAAAGTACACCCTTGTACGTTTCCCAGCTACACCCGCCACAACGTATTTACCCACAATGGCAAATGGTGAGCCCAAACAAAAATCAAAACGTGAGAGCGTATGAGTAAAAACGTAATAGGTGTTATCTTCCATTTTGTCAATCACCTGCTCGTATCGCAACTGTCTCGTCTTTCCGTTTAGCAAGACTGGCCTAACCCCGTGTCGATACAACTTATCCGCGTTCATATTATCCACCCTCCATGGTTTTGTCACCTTAAAACCGAACTTGAGAGTTGCAGTTTCCCGGTTGAATATGTCTGATTCGTCACCTAATAAAGCATGAAAAATGGCTTTGGGCGGCAATGAGTACGTTTTCTCGCCAACAAGATAAAACTGCGGGGTAAAGTCAACTTGATACGATGTTGCCTTGCCACTTGTATTAGGGGATATCGACGCGGTATCTCCTCCTATCAACAATCGATTATTTATCAAAGTCTTGTTTGACAAGTTTTTTGTTAGTTTGTTAATCTCTTGAATAATTGCGCTATCATGTGCTTCTTGGTGAACTTCATGCTCAATCCCTTCAAAAGCTTTCAACACTTCTTGGAGATTTTTCGGACTGTCACTGACAACATTGTCTATAAGATAAAGATATTTCCTTCTAATCATCTTTGCATCTTCCATAAACAACTTTAATCTAATGACTCCATCAACGGTGTAAACTTTTAAAGTATCAAAGTCGGCTTGACCTGAGACTTCCATCGATACACATTCACCAATGTATGCCTTATACAAGGCAACGAATCCCAATGCCTGCATGTAGAAGTAAATGTGGTGCGTAGTTAAAAAGCAACGACCACTTAACTCTTGCCTGGAATTGGGAGCCCAAATGCAACAAAAAGACATGACACAATACTCTCCCGCTTCAACTACATTTTCAAACAATGCGCGCATTTGAATGTCAAATGTTATCAATTCTCTAGGGTAAAAATGTGGATAAGGCACGGCCGAGCCTGTGTATTTTTCCTGATATTCTATCATAGATTGGTCTTTCATTTTGCGCTGTGATGGAAAAACATCAGTGTGCTCAACCGCTCCTTGAAGATAATAGAGCCCCCAATTCACGGACCCCCATACATTTGCTGTCAACGCATGAGGTATGTCAATAGCTCTGAAACTGGTACAAAATGCAACAAAAGACTCCTTGGTTTTGTCTGTCATAAATGGTGGGTGGACTCGAGGCATATCAGCATATAAATTTACGCCATACATTTTCCCAAATTTGTCAACGTTGCGCATCATCGAACTAGAGACTATTGCTTGCCCAGTGGAATTGACAACCTTCACGCTAGACAATTCCTGGTCTATGGTGGTATTTTCTGTGGATGCAAATTCCAAAAAAATTGGCGGAAATCTTGTAGACGCAACTCTGAATAAATCGTCATCTGGTGGCAAGGAAGAAATCCGATCTTTCTCATTATCAAAAACCTTCAACCACGATTTTAGTTCAACAAGCGACTCAGCTTGTAATGTGACTGTAAGTTCGCTAGTTTTTAAATCAAAACAAAATCTTCGATCCTCATTTGGTGCATAACGCATATTGCAAAGAAAAATACCTAGCTTATCTGTTTCCTGTACCGAAGTTTGAGACGCACTTAACAAGTACATGCCAAATACTCCATTCTTTATGAAGCACCATCTCCTTACCCATATTGGTTTAGCACTCTTTTCTGTCCAAGTTTTCATAAACAAATAGCCATGCTTTTCAAACGAGGGTTCATCGATATCGTGCAAAGATTTGTAGCTTATTGTTGAGACTTTGTAATCATTGGCATTCAATGAAGGTTGAAATTGTGCACTTGAGCCATCTTCAACCTGCTTGCGTGCAAGTAGCATATCGTTTTTAATCTCTTTAGAGGCAGACGCGATTGAATAGCTCCAGCTCTGAACTCTTTGAATCAGTTCGTAATTCCTTCGAAGAGGGTCATTAGGTTCATTTGTGGCAAATGCGGCATACTTCTTCTCCCAAAGACTGGTCACCAATGATACGAGTAGTCTATCCAATACCGCACTCAAATTTTGCAATTCACAAACGATATCGAGAGATACATGTAGATACTCTCTGCGCACCTGGTATAACTGCTTGGCATCTTCCATGACCATTACTGCATCTTTTGATTTTGTTGAACTGGAATACACATTCACATACCTATCATACTTTCTTTGGCTCATGTCAAATTTTCGGCGCAATTCGCGATATTTGGCTACATTGACAGTTCTAAACTGGTTCAATTCATTCAAAACAGTAGGGTTTATGGTCAAAGCAAACAAACTTTGACCCCAAATTTGTTTTAATCCGGCCAAGGTTGCTTGTAAAGCTTGGGAACTGTATTCTTGGTCAATAAATCCATCTTGTAAGAAACTTGGAAATAAGTATTCTAAAAATGAGTCGCAAAACGTTTCCACTTCTTTGATATATCTCGGCATCTTCTTTAATGAAGAACTAATTGCGAGCAACCATTGCTCTATATTCATCAATTGAACGTCCAAGTGGTTTATGGAAGCCCGGAAACTGGGACTATCCAATGCTGCTTCCTTAAAGTTTACCGAAATTAACTTAAATTGTCTCAAAATTTGATGCTTTGGGTTCTGTTTCATCCTCCCGGACTTCATTGGTACTTGCGATGGTTGCGACTTTTGCTTGTGAGTGTTGAGTGACGTGGACTTTTGAACATTGACCGACGGGCCATTCGATGCTGCTTGGGTCGCACGTGCCAGTCCTTGTGGCAGCTTCTGGTTGATTCCCATCCCTATGCTATAAATAGAAAAGGATTGCTGTTGATTATATTTGTTCTTTTTTTTTTTCGGGGTCTATAAATCTAAAGCCTTCTGTGCTGTGAGTAGAAAATGTTGAGCGCAAAAGCTCTCGGTTAAACTTACGGAGATAAAGGGGTATCGCACACAAACTTCTACATTTTATATCCCATTATCGCAGATAATGTGCAGATTAAATGCTATACAAATCAAATCTTATATAATACAAAATTCTCTATTTTTTTGGTTTGTACATGACTGGTTCATTCAATGGAAATGTGTGTATACCTTTTCCTTGGTTGGAAGAAGATTTTATTTGTGCACGGCTGGTTTTAGCATCTTTTGAGGGATCGTAACCCAAAATTGGTCCAAAAGTGATTTCTTTCGACTTGTTCTCTTTATCTCCAAAAGTTTGGGCTGGTTGTAGGCGTGAATACAGTTTGGAGCGATGTATCGTGTTGGAATTGCGCGCCAATTGATTCCTGGGATGTGGTCCTGGTTGGTAAGGTGCCTGCGGTTGCAAGGGCTCCTTTTGAAACTGAGTAGTGATTGCCAGCGCACTTGGCGGTATACCTGGTGGTGGGAATGGGGCATTGTGGGGTACATTTTGTTGAAATTGAGAAGCACTATGTTGAAGTTGGGGGGGCACTTGTTGAGTCTGGTTTCGATGATGTTGATATCGATGTTGGGCATATGACGGTTGTGCCAGATTGTCTACAAAGAGGGGCCCCTGTGTTTGTGTTTGGTACCCATTGTTGGCCATTTGAGATTGATCGATGCTTATATTCACCCTGTCAAATCCTTGCGAGTCGCTTGAATAAAATTCACCCAGCTGGATATTACCCGTGTTTTTTATAGCACCATTTACATCTTGTTGAATATCGCAACTAGAGCCAAGACAATTTTGAGACTGAGCCTGGTATATTGTAAATGGATCGGCCATCTGTTGTGGTGGTGGTGGTTGTGGGTGGAAATGAGTGAACTTCCTCTGATTTTGAAGTTCCTTCAAAGTGTTCCTATTCAATTTGTTCACAATGCTTGAATTGTAAACAGGGGCGGACATTGGTCCAGAAATGATATTGTGATTCTGATTTGCCCTGGTAATGTCAATCTTTAGTTTGTTGGGTGTTTGTTTATTTTTCATTGGTACTTGGGGAGTGCTCGATAATCTACCGGGAGGGGACGAATCAGCAATCACAGTTTCGTTATCGTCGGAATCGACAGCAGTCTGGAGATTGTTCGAGCTCACAATTGTAATAATAGATTCTCCCTTTGAGCCATCCACATGGAAATCATGAATCAAATAAGCATGTATATGAGACTTTTCCAAGTCTAAGTTAGAGTTCGACTCGTGAGTGTTGTGATAGATATATTGAACGACTTTAATATCACCATCTGACTCTATTGCGGATCCATTGATCAAATAGTTGAAAAAGCCAGCAAAAAAAGTCTTCACAAACGGGATTTTCAAAGTATATGATTTCGAACCTTCGTTCAAGTATCCGCTAACCACATCGATAACCAGAAGTAGCTTTTTCCCACCCTGAAATATCTCAACAGAACTGTACCAAGTAAGCATGGGCGCTATGTTACATCCTTCGTGATGCACTATTATTGTCAATGTTGATTCGAACCGAGAAGGAGTTATACTCATCACGTTTGTAAATTGTGGGGACCATGATTGGGGCATCGGTGTGGATGTTACTACGTCTCTAACGTGTAGATTTAGTGAATGTTGACATATCCACACCGGTATTTTTCGTCTGTGGAGCCTGCTCACCATATCTGGATCCAACTTTTCCGCAATCTTGTGCTCACAATTTATCCACTTTTTAAGTTGAGTGAATACAATTGACTGTCTATTGTCTTGAAAACACATTTTAAAATCCTTTGGGGTAAGCTTGTAAGAAGTAGTTGTGTCAAAAACGTCATCCAAAGGTGATGATGTTAACAAAATGTTTAATTCATGATCGATTAAAGCGTCAGTGTGTGCCGACTCTGGTAATTGTTGGCTATTGACCAACTCCTCTAAAGGGGTGCGTATCAATTCCTCGAGTTCATTAGTTGAAACATTGGTTTGCGGAGTTTTTGTCTCTCTTGTTAATCTTCCTGCTTTGCTTAGTCTAAAAATCCGGGAAGATATCTGTTTAGAAGTTCTTAGGATACCAGTTCGGTTAAAAATCATTCGCGAAATGATTTTATTCTGGGACGTCTTTTTAAGAATGGACATCTCACTGGCAGCTCCGCTTGATTTAAACTTTTGGTACTTGTGAAATGATTTGATCAACACATCATCCAATTCCAAGCTCCAAACTTCGCTTGCTGCGGAAGAAGTGGTTGAATGTGCATTGCTCAACCTCCTCATAGATATTGGTGAGTCCATCGTTGAATCTATTGTAGTAGCTATTCTGTTATTAGGTGTATCTGTGATATCGCTCAACTTCCTTCTCTTAACTGAACTCTCATTGATTTCAAGAGATTGTACATTATCTCGGGCTGAAACAAGGTTAATTGGTAATCGACTGGTTTTGCTGTCGGCTGTTTTTGCTGGTGTTTGAAAAATCTTGAAGTCGTTATCATCCAACTCAATTCTTTTACTGTTGTGGTCAATCTCGTGGATGGACGTGAGATTTGATTGGTTTTGTTGAGTTGTGTTTATGGACGACCACACTTCCTCCTCCTCCTCCTCCTCCTCTTCATCCTCATCTTCATCTCCATCTTGCTTTTTACCCTTGTCTTTGCTATTCCGTGCATCTTTCGGGGTATGCCCCTGGCCCTGTTCCTGATGTCCAGCATCAGCTGATTGACCGACCGAGTTTAGTGAAGCTAGAAACTTGTAGTGGTCTTTGCATGGTGTGTTATTCTTATCTGTGGTGACTCTTTCTGTAGACCTTGCAGAGTCGAAAAACCTTGTCGGTGAAACACCACTAGGAGTATTGAAGTTGAAAGTTGGCGAAAAGCTCAAACCAAATGGAAACAGAGGGGTAGACAAACGATTCAACCCATGTGGAATAGTTGATGCGTTAGTGTGTGCCGACTTGCTTCTCGGCGTTTCTGGTGGTACTGTATCTAGTACAATTGAAGGTGGATTTGCGGAGTTGTTGGACATCTTTTAGTTGAGTAATGGTCAAGTTGTCTGGTGATCCCGTTGTTCCAGGACCGCGATATTAAAACCACTTTTGTAGTAACTGTACTAAGGAGAAATGCAAGATATGTTTTTCAAATGAATCCTAGTACTCCGCTCTTCTTGCTGACCTTTTAAAATCAAATCTGAATGTAGGTATACAGTTGGAAGATTGGTTTGCTCAATTAATTGTTGGTATATAAATATATATATCTTTCAGACTTTAGTTAAAGAGAAAAACACGCAAAAAACAATTTAAGTTCGCCCTAATTAAAATTCTACACTTTCTTTTTTTTTTTTGTTCCAAGTCTTTGTGATTCAAGCAACAACATGAAATCGTACATTACGCGTTTTTTTTTACTTTCTCACGCGAGAATCAATCGGAACATAGTCTCCTTTAGAAACTCGATATACGGGTAATATAAGGCAATCAAACAACTATATGTAATCAATGTACCTAGCTTAATAAGAGACCCATCTATAAACATTTTCAATAACTAGCAATAACGTCTCATTTTTCAAGAGCTCGCTCGATTTCTTCCACCAAGGCGTGGCTCAATCCTGGATGCTTCAACTCAAAGTGATTAATCGCATCAATAAGTCGCTCAACACCTCGTTGTGTTTGTTCATCCTTACCCCTAGCAAGAACTTGACGCAAGCTATAAAGCAAGATTAAGCTTTTGTCTTGTTGTTTGGGTGTCACAACTGGTGCTGCTGCTGCGTAATCTGAACTTGCATTGTGTGACCGCAGATTTGAATACACGCTTTCGACATCAGCATCATCAGACAATATTCTTTCAATTTGTTTGACCTTAGATGAATCAGGTGTCATAACATCTAGTTGCATTTGTAATGTACGAGTGAATTCCCACGCAATTTCGCGTTTAGGTTCAAGTTCAGTGGGAACATCATGATCAATATTCTCAATCAAGTCACAATTTAACTTATGACGAGGATTTGCGTAAGTTTTGCGATTGAAATAGGCATTCTTCCTGGTAATCATTCTCATCAACTCTTGTCTTATATTACCTTGTAGTTCTGTTATAAACTTATGCTGCAACAACTCATGACAATTTGGTCTTTGCTCGGGGTCTGAAGTAACACAGAGTTTTACAAATTCTTTAATTCCATCGCTGTAATAACCCCGCAATTGTGGTGGTTTCTTTTTAGGAATGTCAAACAACACTTTCATGGGATCATGTTCTGCCAACGGTGGAGCGCCAGTAGCCAACTCAATAACAGTAATTCCAGTGGACCAAATATCAGCTTTGTAGTCATATCCTTCACTCTTTTTGGTACCTCCTCTTTTTGATCCTCCCCTAGTTATCACTTCTGGCGCCATCCAAAAGGGAGTTCCAACAAATGTATTTCTTTTTTTCTTCGAAAACGTGATTTCAGTGCTGACTCCAAAATCCCCAATCTTGACTTGACCATCCTCAGTTAGCAAAATGTTTGCCGACTTAATATCCCGATGAACTTTGTGCTCTCCATGTAAATATGCTAATCCTGTCAATACTTTTTTTATAACGTATCCAACAACATTTTCAGGAATCATTTTCTGAAACTTTATCAAGTCCGAGCATGATCCGCCACCACAATACTCCATTACAATGAATACATTGGCATCATGTGTGAAACTTTCATAATACTTTACCACATGTTGATTTCTCAATTTGTTCAAAAACTGAATCTCCCTAACCGTTTGCTTTACATCGTCACTGCCAGAATCTTCCAAGTTAATCACTTTGATGGCTACAAACTCTATTTTTTTGGCCGTTAATAAAGTGGCTCGATAAACGTCTCCAAAATTTCCTCTTCCAATAATTTTTAAATCGCCATATTTGCAAGGAGATTGAGGCGAAGGAATTTGCTTATTGTCTCTCCTAGACAGCATGTAACCAACCATTTGATGAGCCTTGTTTTCCTTTGCTGTGTACTGAGTTGGTGTTAGATAGTGGAATATCAAAAAAGGAAAACTAGTTGTAAGCATATATTTCATGTTTGTGGTTTTTGTGATAATATTTGTGCGTTCGGCTTCTAAAGACTCACAAAAAAAAAAAAACCAAAAAGGGCGCATTAATGACACAAACCGAGCCTTAACTAAAACCATTCAAAGTAACGCACTTCATCTTCCAGTACTCAATAGCCTCCGTTGATAAACCCACATTAGCGTTGGGAGATTTTGGAGACCCAAGATTGGTGCAGCCATTCAGCACTAAAAGCTCCGAGAGAACAAAATATTTCACTTTGGCATCATCAGTATCAACCTCCATGAACTTTCGCAAGCTGTACTCAAATATGGAAACCACGGTATTCTCTTCTTTGTTTGATGGTTTTATTTGAATGTTTAGGTTGACGTCGGCCCCACATAAAATTGCTTTTATAACATCGTGTACTTGTATTTGTTGAATTGATTTGATCAACAAATTATTCACATCCGGTAATACCACTAAATATTTCTTCTTGTAATACTTGTTTCTAATAAAATTTAATCTTGCTTCATGACCAGTATTTGCATTAATTCGTGGACCCGATAAGTTTTCTTCCATAAATTCGTTAATTCGTCTGTTATTGACAAATCTCAATAACATCTCCGTCTCCTTTGAAAAGTTGTCAAGAGTCAACGACCGGACCTTGCTGATATGCGACCCAATATTTCGATGGCATGATGCGCAATTCACGCACATGCAAATCAAGGAGTTTATGGAAACCCACTCAACCAGCTCTGTCAGTCTGCAATCGATACACATATCATTGTCACTGTCAGGTATGTTTCTCACCAAACTCAAATGAGAAGATTCTGCAAATAAATCTCGAGAAACAATTGATACAGGTGACACACTTTTGTCATAGCTGTCTCCAGGAATAATCGGTTTAGTAGTGAAATCTGTGAGTACTTTCCCTAGACTCTTCTTACCCTTCTTTTGCGTAGTGCCGAACCTTTGCTCTAATCTTTTTGTGTCTACGAGCTGACCAGCATTGTGTAGTGCCTTGACCCACTTGTTTCTATCATCATTGTCAAAGGCCTGAAATACATGTCTTACCCCTGACGATGTCAAAATCTCAAAGCAGTATTGTCTTTTGTGGTAATTGACAGCTTTAACACTAGACAATGCAATTTCAATCGGAGCACTTATGGGTGACTTTCCTTTGCGCCAATCGGAGTACTCCGTCAACTGCCCATCCTTAAGAACAACCCACTCTTTATGCCAACTGGAATTCTTTTGACCACTAAGCACAAAAAGAATACCCGACTTGTCTGAATCACCAGTTTGGGACTCGTTTGGTGGACGCACATCGGCAAATATCAAGTCAAAGTTATCCGTTGTAATCATAAACTCGTCTATATTATCATCATGGGAACTGGTGGAAATTTTGGAACCAGAATAACTGAGGCTGTTATGTCGTATCAAATTTGTTAATTCTTCGTTGGATTGACAAGCTTCAATTTTTTGTCTCAACTGATACTTTTCACTGTTAAATCGTGTCAAGGCAAATAAGTAAATTTGGTAATTGGGTGAAATCAAATCAAAGTTGGCGCTATCTGAAAACATGGCAAAATTCATCAACTTCGGGTGCGACTTGTTGTAGGGTAAATTCATGAATTTGAAGAGCTTTTCCGCTAAATTATTGGCGTATTGGTTATTGGAAATCTTGCTGAGTTGGTTCAAATAATCAAACTTTGAGAGTTCAAACTTTTTCCTTTTGGACAAGAGCTTAGAGTCCGGTCTCTCTTTCTCGTTGGCCAAATATTTATTCATCCATGCGTAATACTCCTTAGAATCTGCTTCAAATTGTTTCTTGATTTGTAAAAGCTCGGACTGGCTTGTGGTTTCCAATTGTGATAAAGGAACATTGTCTATAACTTTTGTGAGGGCTTTACTATCGCAAACTTGATCAAAAAAGAAGCCGAGATTTTTCTCGAATGGCTCGAATAATCGTACGAAGGCGCGCTGGAAATCTTGCTTGAATCCAAATGCCTCGATAAGTTGTGAGTTGAAGCCAACAACACGGTTTATCCCCTCTACAATTTTCGACTTCGTGCTTGCCACTCGCCTCATACTTGATTCCAATACCCGAAAGTCCTCTATCAAATTCAAGTAATTTCCACGCATTTTGGGAATAGACTCCTCTAAGCTGCTTAAATGTTTTCTAAATTCTGGTCCATCTTCGATACTGAAACTAAATTCTCTTCTAAAATCACCTAAACTAAAGCTCTTGGATTCAGGCTTTGTTTGTGGGGTTGTAGTTGTATTTGTTTCTTCTTTGTGATCTTTGACGGTTGCAAGCTTGTTCACCCATACGCTGAAATGAAGAAGGTAGGAATACTCCTCTGAACTGGGATCGTGTTCCCATAAGGATATGGATATCTTTTTGTCATTCATCGTCGTGGAATCAAAAGAATCATTGATGATCAACTTTTGAAACTCAGAAACACTATCTTCGATTGGCAAGTTTTTGCACATCAATTTTGAAACATCAATTGTGGACCCAGTTGCATCACTTGCCAACTCTCGCAACGTAGACACGTCATTAACCCCGGAAGATTTGACAATCAATAAATTTCTGTCACGAAACCCTGCCGTCGTTTTGATTGAAACATGAAGTTTGAACTTGTTGAGGTGTGGGTCAACTTTTATAAGCAAAGGATAAGTTGACTTTTCACTCTCATCCACGTTTTCAATGTAGCTGATGGCTTCATGACTCTCCAGTCGCTGGTGACAAATCTCCCCCACCAGTTTATCCTCGCGAAGAGAAACTCTTATACTTTCTGCATCGTCCTGGCCAGTGAAAAACAATTTATTGAGCAGAACATTCGCCTTTGAAACCTGGTAATAAGGGAATGCTATCTTTGATAGGTGGTCCATTGAATGATAAAATTGAGATATTTGAAGAAGATTTGGGAGGTTGGTTCCTAAAACAAGTAGAATTGTGTACAATTTAATTTTTTTCTTTTATGTTTTGTTACCCTTCTCTGATTTTTTGGAACCATTTTTTGATATCAAACAGAGATAGCAACTAATTTCACTAATAGCATAGCATTGAAAATCAGCCTTTACCAAATATAGACTGTTGCTCACCCCCACCTCCTGCATTATCCAACCAACAACTTTGTCTGGAACAAATAATCACAACTATATACATACACACACACACACGCATCACTGCATCATCGAAACGACATCTCCCCTATACAATGAGAAA